>Ga0315285_10006043_pt1 | contig 12457 bp, 8 predicted proteins | sample YL17G09_36_MG_FD_203698 | JGI IMG/M metagenome (GOLD analysis project Ga0315285, IMG submission 203698) | Sediment microbial communities from Yellowstone Lake, YNP, Wyoming, USA - YL17G09_36 | ecosystem: Environmental > Aquatic > Freshwater > Lake > Sediment | place: USA: Wyoming | collected... | reverse complement strand
TAGACGAAGAGAAACGCTTCGTGATTTATGATAACGTGGAGTTGCAGGTGAAGCCTGACGACGTCGTGCTAATCACGGGGGATAGTGGCAGCGGCAAAAGCGTTCTCTTGCGTGCTCTCCTCGAGGATTTGGGACCTGAAGCAGTTAATATGGCAACTGTGAAAGTGGATTCTGAGCAGCCTCTGATTGAAACAGTTGGCAAAACAGTTGAAGAAGGCCTCGAGCTGCTGAGTCGTGTGGGCCTTAATGATGCGTTTCTCTTCCTGCGTACGTACAATCAGCTTTCAGACGGGCAACGGTATCGTTATCGAGTTGCGAAGTTGATCGAGAGTGGCAAGCAATGGTGGGTGATGGATGAGTTTTGCGCAACTCTCGACCGGGACACTGCGAAAATCGTGGCTTTTAATGTTCAGAAAATCTGCAGGTCTATGGGAAAATCTCTGGTTGTCGCAACGACTCATATGGACCTGCTTGACGATTTGAAGCCCAGCGTGCACATCCACAAGAGGTTCGGCAAGGAAATCTCTGTCGGCTACTTCCCAAACGAGCCCGCAAGGGAATGCAGTTTGATGAGGGAAATGCGTGTTGAAGAGGGTACAATGCAGGATTGGAGGCAGCTCGCCGGCTTTCATTATCGTAGTCACAGGGTAGTTGCGCCTCGCAAAATCTTCTGTCTTGAGCGGGGAACCGAGGTGTGCGGAGTGATCGTCTATTGTTATCCGCCTCCCAGTGCCTACGGTCGAAGAATGGTTCTGCCCCGAATGACGATGCGAGAACTGAATCAGAAACTAACCATTATTAACCGTGTTGTGGTTCACCCGAAATATCGGAGCATAGGACTCGGAGCGAAACTTATTCGGGACACCTTACCCTTGATCGGTACGGCTTATGTGGAGATGGTTGCGGTAATGGCTAAGTATAATCCGTTTGGCGAGAGAGCGGGGATGAAGAAGGTTACTGAGCAGGAGCCTCAGAGGGAGATTTTACGGGTTTCCAGAGTCCTTGAACAAGTCGGGTTTAATGTTCAGCTGCTTGGAAGCGGGAACTATGTATTCCAGAAACTTCAGGCACTTAATGCCGACGGCCTGGAAAGGGTTAGGGAGGCCTTCGTCAAAGCCGACCATCCGCGCTTCTCAAAGTTTTTCAGCTCAGGGCTTCCATTCGGGCATATGGGGGATTATGAGCGAAAGGTGAATGCTGCAACCTTGGAGCAGCTTGCAGGACTTATCAAGATCTGCGGTTTCTTGATGCAGACGAAGGTCTATCTATTTTGGACTAAAGCACCTCGATAATTTTCAGACAAGCAGTATTCACCATTTTCATGGATTTTTTCGTTTCCTCGTACAATATCACGAATTTACAGGATAGAAGCTGAATTCACACAACTTTTAAGTTCTGAACGATTCATATTCCGTGGCGTGTGGAGTGGAAACAAGCGAGTGGCCTCTTCAACTCTTGAAAAAATGCAGTTTGTTACAACGAAGCCATTGCGCGTTCAGCGTTACAGGGAGAAATGAGGACTAATGAGCCTCCGGGATCTCGACCTGAAAAATGCTTATGATTCGGACACTGACAATATCTTGGTTGATTTCTACTCTCCTGCGTTGGCTGTTTCTATTCGCTATGCCCGGCTAACTGGTTTTTTCTCTTCAACAAGCTTAGCTATTGCTGCCAAAGGCATCTCAGGACTAATACGGAATGGTGGTATCATAAGGCTAATCACTGGAGCGACCTTTCAAGAGCAGGACATAATCGCGATTAGGGAAGCGATTGACAATCCAGAAAAAGTGTTAGAAAAGGCGATGTTAAGAGAACTTGATAATCTTGAAGATGAATTCGTTAAGGACCATGTCCGAGCCCTAGGCTGGATGGTAGCCAAAAACAGATTAAAAATTAAAGTGGCTATCGTTCTCGATAATACTGGTTATCCTCTTGAACTGAAAGACGCCAATAAACAGGGAATTTTCCATCAAAAAGTAGGCATTCTTGAGGACATAAACGGAAATCGAATTTCTTTCAGCGGTTCAGATAACGAAAGTGCCATGGGATGGCAAAGCAACATAGAAGAATTCAAAGTATTCAGGAATTGGATTGAAGCTGAAAAAGATTACTTTGAAGCAGACTTATCGAAGTTCAACAAATTCTGGCAAGCGAACGCCAAAAGGACGAGGATTATCGACATACCCAAGGCAATAGAGGAGAGATTGATTGAGATTGCTCCTAACACTATCGAAGAATTAGATCTGGACAAATGGATTCGAGGCAATAAGCGTGTTGCAGGTATTGGACTCAGAGACTATCAAAAGGAAGCTGTTCAAAGTTGGCTAAAAAATGAGAAGAAAGGAATTTTTGAGATGGCCACAGGAACGGGCAAAACCATCACGGCATTAAGTTGTCTCGACCGCATTTTTATGGAAGAGAGCAGTATAGTCACAATCATAAGCAGTCCTTTTGTTCATCTAGGTGAACAATGGCTTAAAGAGTCCAACAAATTTGGCATTGATGGCGAAAAGCTCATTGCTGACAGCAGCCAAAGCAAATGGAAAGACAAAATGGTCGACGGCATTCTTGACGTCGAAAATGGCGTGAGCCAAAGGCTACTAATATTCACAACTCATAACACTTTTTCCTCGAACGACTTTATCAACATAATTAAAGAAAGCAAGAAGAGAGCGCAAAACCAAAAACTGTTTTTAATTGTTGACGAGGTACATGGCATAGGCGCTCCAGAGAGAAGATTAGGCCTAATTAATGAATATGACTACAGATTGGGCTTAAGTGCTACTCCAAAAAGGTGGTTTGACCTTGAGGGCACTGACAGAATTTTTGAATACTTTGGGGACGTTGTCTTTGAATTCTCATTAAAGAAGGCCATAGACGCTGGATACTTGACTCCTTACATATACAAACCTCATTTCACTTCTCTCACACAAGAAGAATTGGAACGTTACGAGGCTGAGACTCGCAAAATATCCAGAGCATACTATTGCAGCAAGAACGAAGACGAAAAAGACGAGATGTACACTTTGCTTTGCATAAAAAGACAGAAAATAATACGAAATGCCAGCAATAAGCTCGTTGTTTTCAAAGAGATATTAAACGAAATTCATGAGGTAAAATATTGCCTTGTTTACTGTTCGCCTCAACAGATCAGAAACGTTCAGGATATTCTTAACAGCAAAAATGTCATTCAGCATAAATTCACAGAGAGTGAAGGGACCAGAGCTGACGAAAAATTTGATGGAATCTCAGAAAGGGATTTCCTGATTAAGCAGTTCTCTTTAGGAATTTATCATGCTTTGGTCTCCATGAGATGTCTCGATGAAGGAGTTGATGTGCCGCCTGCTCGGTTAGCCATTATGCTTGACAACTCGGGTAACCCCAGAGAATACATTCAGAGAAGAGGTCGGGTACTAAGAAAATACCCAGGGAAAGAAGGGGCAGTCATACATGATATTATTGTCGAACCTACAATAAGATCATCGATGTCTCAGGAGCTTGGAGACCTCGAGAGGAAGATCATCTCCAAAGAACTTGAGAGATATAGAGACTTTGCAAGATCCGCACAAAATGCGGAAGAATGCTTGAAAATCATGGAAAATGTGGAGGCAATGTACGGAGTGGGGCGTTGAGATAGATGTCAAGCGTGAATAAAAGAATATTGGAAACAATCGAGAGGAGCAATTACTCAGACGAAATTAAGGAATTGCTGAGGGCTCTCCTGATGATCGAACTAAGACATCATGGAGACAAGAACCCAAGATATGCCGAAGACTACGACAGAAACATAAAGAGGATAGCAAAATTCAAGGAATCCGAGGAGGACAGATGATGGAACTGGATTATATACACATGAAGAATTTTCGTCAATATCGTGACGTGCGGATCGATTTTTCACGTTCGTCCCCTGACAACTTCACTGTGATTCAAGGACCAAATGGGGCTGGGAAAACAAATATCCTGAACGCTATTACATGGTGCCTTTTTGGAGATGAATATCATGTTGACAGCAAATACGTGGGTTTACCAATCGTTAGCGCAATGGCACTGGATGAAAGCAAAAATGGCATTGTTGAAACATCAGTTGAAATACAATTCGTCGAAGATGACGGCAAGAAGATACTTATCTCGCGTTCATTGAGCCATAGAGAAAGTGCTGGGAAACTAGTAGAAGTTCCAGGACCGCATGCACCCCCTTGCATAATGCTACAAGCGGAGCGAGACTGGTCCGGGCCATATTACGGAAGTGAAGCACAGTATAGAATTAGCAGTTTAATCCCGCCAGAAGTAGAAGAATATTTTTTCTTTGATGGAGAAAGAATGGATGACTATTTCAAAAAAAACACTGGCAAAGACATCAAAGACGCCGTTTTCCAGATTTCCCAACTGGAATTGTTTGAGACGCTTACAGAACGTCTAATCCACAGAAAGAATGACTTTGTAAAACAAACAAAAGGATTAAGTTCCGAAGCACAGCTGTTCAGGGAGGACCTAGAAATCCAAGCTCGTTCTTTGGAGGTTGACAAAGAACAAATTGAGGAACTAAAGAAAAAGAAAAATGAAGCTGAGTTGCTTGAACGAGATTTCAGTCAAAAGTTGCATGATTCCTCCTTGGAGCATATTAAGGGTCTCGAAGAACAAAGAACTCTCATAGAGGAGGGCATCGACAAAATTCAAGATGAAATTGTAGAACTTGAAGCTGAACGATTAAAAATTCTTCATCAATCTATGCCAATCATTTTTGCTTACGGTCCCTTGATGAAAACCAAAGCCTTGATCGAAGTGAGAAGAGAGGCGGGACTGATTCCTCCTATGTATAAAGCCATATTCATCAAGAACCTGTTGAAAAAAAGTAGGTGCATCTGCGATAGTGACATTTCAGAGAAGGATGAGTATTCATCCACTAGACGAAAGAAGGTGGAAGCATTTTTGCAGGAGAGTGAATTGTCGGAGTTAAGCAGCGAGCTTATCGAGTCAAACGTTCGCATTCAAGAAATGATCGAGAGTATAACTACCTTCCCGGATGAAATACTGACTGTAGAGAGGAAACTGAACATTTTGCAGCAGTCGAAAAACGAAAAGAATGAGAAACTAAACGCTATCTCCCAGGAGATCAAACAAAGCAACGTCGAGAATATCAGGAATTGGGAAGAGCAAAAACAAAAATACTCCAACGAAAAGGATGGACTCAAGGTCAAGATTGGCCTCAAAGAAAACCAGAGGGAAAGACGCGAAAACATCATAAGAGCACTAAACATTAAGATGAAACAGGAACTTAAGAAAGAATCAAAACACAGCTCCTTGCTTGGTCTTTTGGCGTTTTGCGACGAGTGTATCAAATGTGCTCAAGAAACAAAGGAGACAATAATGCGGGAGGTCAAAGAGCAGGTTGAGAAGAAAGCTAGCGAGCAGTTCCTTGCCTTGATTTGGAAGAAGGACACATACAAGGGCGTAGTGATAGATGATGACTACAATATTTCGGTACCCCATGTCACGGGAAGAGAAGCTTTGGGGTCACTTTCTGCAGGTGAACGACAAGTTTGTGCATTGGCCTTTATGGCAGCGTTGAACAGCGTTTCAGGCTTCAAAGTTCCAATTATCATTGATACGCCACTTGCTAGAATTTCTAGCACGCCAAGAAAAAACATCGCCGAAAATCTGCCCAACTATTTGCGCGGAACTCAAGTTACCTTACTTGTGACGGAAGAGGAATACACAAGGGAAGTAAAAGAGGCTCTATCCAAAAAAGTCGGCAAGACTTATGTCATAAATTTCCAGGAAAAAGGAGAAGGCAAAATGGCAGAGGTGGAGTTAGTACATGATTGAAGAAAAGAAACCTAAGATAGACCGCTTCTACGTTGACAAAAAGGACTTTAGCGATTTCAACAGACTCAAAGAGAATGACACACCTTTCGCGGGCGCTCACAGCAAAGAGGTCTTTCTTGCGGCTATGGTGGTCGGCTATCACGAAGGATGTAGAATTGAGATAAAAAACAGGGAAGGTTACTTCCATGAAAAGGATCTCAGCAAAGAAGATGCCGCCCTTATTAGAGCAATCGCAGTTGCTGAGGAAGGTGGACTCAACGTCTTACTGAACAAACAGAAAGTCTATTCGATAGCAGAGCAGTATGCCACAGGTGGTATATCTTTACTTAAAGCCAAAGTGTTGAGCGGTGAATACGGTTCTTATGCGAAAAAGCTTGAGAGTGAGCTACTGAGAACACACGGAAAAATACCGAAAGACGAACCCGAGAAAGCAAAGGTCCAGGGTGAACATGAAGCAGTCTCTCCAATCGACCTGATAAGCAGAGGCGAAAGTGAAACGGTAGAATTCAAATCAACCATGCAATGGGATACCCGGAAGAACCAGTCAAATAGGGAGTTGAAAATGGCCATCGCCAAGGAAGTGGCTGCATTCATGAACTCTAATGGTGGGACATTGCTAATTGGGGTAGAGGATGATAAGACAATATCGGGATTGGACAGAGACTTGGCAGTGCTTCATAATAGTATGGATGAATTTGAGCTGACTTTTACAAATCTAGTCAATGCTTACTTACAAAAGTTGAACAGAGCTTACGTCAACCTGAAGTTTGAGAAAGTAAACGATAAACAGATAGCTGTCGTTCGAGTGAAGAAATCGTCGCATCCGGTTTACGTGAGGTGTGAGGGCAAGAAGGAGGAATTTTGTATAAGAGCTGGCAATTCCAGCCAGACCCTCGAAGTAAGTGAAGCGAGTCTCTACATTAAGGAACACTGGCCAGATTTGAGATAGAAAGTTTAGGGCTGCTTTTTCTCAATTCTTTGGATGCATATTCAAATGCGCAGCTAGCAATAGCGATTTTCTTCTTCTCTACTATATTTCAGCCGATAGGCACAGCTTAGGTCGAGGGAGTTAATGTTTTGTTCTTAAATACTGCCTGAAAATAACACGAAGATTGAAGTTTCCCACTGTGAAAAACACGATTTGCCACGGCAAAGATTTAAAATGCTGCCCAACGAATACATTACGATCGGAGAAGGAAAGGAACAGCTAGGTGGGGATCGTGACAGCTAAACACGTGCTCTTGGTGGAGCCAAAATATTACTCAAAGTATCCGCCTTTGGGATTGCTTAAACTCTCTGCGTACCACAAGAATCTTGGCGATACGACTGAGCTTGTTCAAGGAACGACAATTTCCAATAGCGAACCCGACATAGTTTACGTTACAAGCCTCTTTACGTGGGCCTGGCGTCCAGTGTGGGAAGCTGTCCAATTCTATTTAGCGAAGTTTCCTGATGTAGAACTTTGGTTGGGAGGACTGTATGCGTCACTAATGCCGGAGCATGCGGCTTTGAGTGGAGTGAATCCAAAACGAATTTTTGAGGGAATATTCACCGAAGCTGAGTGTTTCTGTCCAGATTACAGCTTGGTGCCTGATTGGAATGAAAAGGCAAAGGCAAGTATAGTTTTTGCTTCAAGAGGTTGCATAAGATCATGCACTTTCTGCGGTGTTTCGCGCATTGAGGGTAAGCTTAACTCAGAAAAGAGTAGCATTAAAGACTTAGTCTGGCCAGAACACAAACGGGTCATTTTCTTTGACAACAACTTTCTGGCAAGCTGTGCATGGGAAAGCGTTTTGTTAGAGGTTCGAGAGCTTGGTCTTGCAGTCGATTTTAATCAAGGATTAGATGCAAGGCTTATCACAGACCGCGTTGCCAAAAAAATTGCCGCAGTCAAAATCGATCGCTTCGTCAGACTTTCGTATGATACGTTGGATGTAGGTCCTTCTGTCAAAAAAGCAATTGAACTTTTGATGTCCCGAGGAATTGATGGAAGAAACATTCTTGTTTACGCTCTCTACAACTTTACTGATAGCCCACAGGATCTTTTCATACGCATCAAAAATATATTAAGTTGGGGTGCTGTGGCCTATCCGATGCGGTTTCAGCCCGTGAATACGCTAAAAAAGAACAGTTATGTAGCGCCGAAATGGGATGAGATACGGCTAAACGCAGTTCAGAGCGCCCGCCGAATTATCGGTAGTGGCGGTGCCTTCCCACCATACGAAGGAATGATCAAAGTCAAGGTCGAGGGATGTAAAACTTTTGACAAAGCCTTCGAGGAGTTTATGCAGCCTGTGGAGGTAGTGCAATGATCTGTTCTTGTTGTGGCTATGAAATCAAAGACAAGGTGCATCTGGTTGAAAACGGAACAAGACATGTTTGTGACAATTGCTGGAATGATCCTGAAATGTTCTTCCCAGAGAAGATTAGTGAAGATAAGAGACTCAAAATGCTTTCTGAGATGGCAAGTGCAACAAGAAATCAGAACGGGTCAATTGAGGTAGAAGTCATCAAGCTTGTGCAAAAGGAAATCCAAATGTATATTGGAAAAATGAAAGTAAACGACATCCTAAGACTTTATGAATTGGACAAGTTCAAAGAGGAGGAACTTGAGGGTTACCAACGCGAGCAATATGAAGAAAGGACTTCAGAGCTCGTCGAGTACCTAGAAAAATGTCCGCTTGCTGTGATGCCCGCCCTATTGGTAAGCCTAAGAAATACCTGCTTCATCTCACAAAATGGTGATTTTGGGACGCTAAAAATACCGAGAAGAAAAGGCTCACTTTGGATAATAGATGGACAGCACCGAGTCGGAGGTTTCAGCAAGATTAGAGACAAGTTCATATTCTCGAAAAGTATAGACCCGTCTCTCTTTTCTGATCTGATGGATTACGAGTTTCCAATAGTATTCATCGATTCCACTGCAGCAGCTGAAGAAGTCCAGAGGAAAGCAACCCAAAAAATGGACGGGTTCTCCTCAGAGGATATTGAAAGAACGATCTTCTTTATCGTTAACAAAACTCAAAAAGGCATAAGCCCCTCACTGAAAGATGCACTGCTCTACAGAATTAAAACAAGCGGAATTGAAGGCTTGGGATTGGTTGATAAGGAAGGCTGGAGAATATTGGGCGCACAAATAGGGATAACCTTGAACTGCAAAGAGAGCTCTCCTCTCAGCGCCAAAATTAACATAAGTGGAAAGAGAAACAGTGGAAAACCAATACAACTCAATTCATTTGTATCCTCATTAGAGACGCTATTTAAAGACAAAGAATTTTCAAGTCTATCTGACGAAGACAAAGTTTGTTTCTTAGAGGCTTATTGGTCGTCACTAAGAGAGTTATTTCCGGAAGCATTTGAAAACAAAGAAAACTGCAAGGTAGACTGCAACAAAATCGGCAAGAAACCTGCTACAGGCATCGGCAAGAACAGGAGTAAGAAAAATGCTCAGCGAAACGAAAAGGAAGAAAGAAAGTATCTACTATTGACGGCGCTTGGAATTTTCACTGTTCATCGACTTGCAAGGGATTTACTGCATTCAGCTATCAAAGAAGGCATCGACTTTAGGCGAGCTGAGCTCCTGAAGGAAAAACTGAGCCCTATAAAGTCATTCGACTGGAATGCAACGACGTCACCACTTTCCGCCCTGGGCGGAATGAAGGGCGTTAGCAAAGCATACGAATTGATCGAAGCATACTTTGATCAAGGAAAAAACCTGCCGCCCACTGGGCAATCTCTAACGAATTACATGAAAGAAAGTCATCAACAGACTGAAACCTATTGAACGTTGGCTTTGCTGCCCACTGCACCGAGATAGCTCTCAAATTTGCTTGGAACAAAGGAATACTTCGTGTTTCCTTTTATTAACCAAGCCGTGGGTTCTGCCAACCGAACGATATCTTCTACTATTTGAGATCCCTCTCGGAGGATAATTCCTTTGAATCCTGCCCACTCCTCAGCATCCCTTTCAAAGCGTGTATTCGTCATGACCATTGGTGTCAGTGGTCCCAACCCATCAAGAAACCATTTGTGTTTTGCGTGAACAAATTCATAGGCAACTCCTCTTTTGTTTTGAAAATCTTCAAAATGACTGAGAAAAGATCGAACTTCATCTCCATTTACAGGGGATCTTCTACGATGTTTGGCTTGTCCGAAAACTCTTAGGTTCATATCCGTCAAGAACCCCTTATATCTTAACTGATCCTGTAACGGCCATAACCCGAAGAAATCAAGACCCCCATCCTGTCTTCTCCTTCCTATTGCGCTCTTGAAGCCCAATGTCTCTAATGTATAAAAGCAAAGGTTTTCGAATTTCTCCCATTTGAGATTATTTATCAATCTCTGCAGTTCCTTCCTGTGACGAAGCTTCAAACGAACTTCTACATCTTTTTCCGAAATTAACATACCAATGAGTCTATTGTCAGATGTTCTGCTAAACCTGAAATTTGGGGTTACTTTTTTTTCCTCGCAATATTGGATTTGCTTATAAAGAATAGCTTTGACGCGAGGCACCATTTTTATAGCTCGCTCAATTGCTTCGAGTTCTGTGTTTCCCTCAGCCTCAAGACTTTTCTGTAGTTCATCTGCAAGCTCGACTATTTTGTCAGGAGCGTCTTCCCACATTTTCTTTACAAACACTTGGGGTGAAATCATCGGAATCCTACTTGACTAGAGCTTGGACAAAATGCCTAGATGAGCCTGTATGATCTTCTGTGTTTCCTCCAATTTTGCCTTGAAATCAGCTTTTTTGTCCTTGATCTTTAACACTGGGAGCTCCTTCATGTCATCGTTGAAATCATCTATCTTTTCCAGCCATCCACTAACATCTATTGCCGCATGCTTCGCCAATTCCTTACCCAACTCAATGTTGAGTATCTTAATCGTCATGTTTGGGTCATTTTCCCAGCGTTCGAAAAGTTCAGGATGGCTGTACATTGCCGGAACCAAATCATCTCTCAGCTGCATAGCTCTCGTTATTTTAGGTTCCTTTCCTTCTTCGGGAAAAACCCATGAGAGCAATTTCTTAAAATTTGTCTCATTCTTGAATCGCTTGCTCTTTTCATCCCAATCTAGATATTTCTGAAGAACTGGTTCCTTGAAAATGACTTCAGCAAAGTAAGCAAAATGGTCGGGTTTGATGTTTTCCCCATATTCTTCATCTGCCTTTGCCTGTTGGTACCCATTCATGGCTTTAATCAGTCTTACAGCAGGAATGGCCTTTATTCCGACGATTTCTGCAGCGTCTTTCACCTTAGCTCCCTGACGAGCAAGTTTTATCAGCGTCTGAGCTTGTTGGTACGCTGGCCAATTTCTAATCCCTGAAATGTGCCTTATTCCCTGGATTACCCATGCTATGTCTTTATCATGTCCAGTGTAGACGAACACCCTAAACTTGAGGATAGTGTTCAGGATCTCTGGTTCTATAGTGACTTCTGCATCAGTGACCTCCTTTGCAAGGACCTTGAGTGCGGCAATTCTTCTGTTACCTTCTAGAACCACAAAAGCGTCGGGTTTCAAAGGTCTAACCACGACTTTGTCGACTTGAACGAATCCTACTTTCTTAATGCTCTCCTTAAGTTCATCTATTCCGTAATCTCTCATCCTAATGAGACATCTCTCTTGAACTACTGGTTCGGCGATCTTGTCATCAGACGTTGCGCCATCTTTTTCGTTCGCGAACCTTGGATTATTTGGATCCAAGAAAATACCCTTTAGTTCAACTTCTTTTTCCAAGAAATCTTTCGGTGGCAGCAACAATACTTATCCCCTCCTTAGTCTGACATGCTATTCTTGCTCAGACGTATTTAGCACTTCTCAAAAAGAATATCGCTAGTCTTTTCGTCTGCCTGAGTCATGGGGGCTTTGATGACTGTCAAAGCTACTAGCGCGCCATTGACAACACGACTTCACTTTGACTTATCTCTGCACTTATCCAGAATGTCTCTCCATCACAGCCCTTTTAACCGATTCACAAACCCATCTATCATAGAACTGCCGCGAGAATCCGTTCATTTGAGGGGAACCAGAATCACGCAGCAAAGAAGACGTGCGCAACTCAGATTAGATTGCTGAGGAGTTCTTGTGACCGATTTTGGTTAGGATCCAGCGTCGAGTCTCAAAGAAACACTACCTGAAGACCAAACGCACCTACGAGTACGAACGCCTATCCATAGACATACCCAGAAAATACCACGCATTGATTAAGCCGTTCCTCAATCAAGATTTTGACGTGAGCGTAGCTGCAGAGAAAGGCTGCATCGTCATCACTCTCACACCGCAGAAAACAGTTCAACACGCAGAAAGCCCGTCTTACAAGACCGCCTTAGAAGCGCGTCCCGAAACCTGACTCTTTCTAGCTTCCTAGCGCGTATGCCTGTTCCTAAATTCGTTTGCGAGGTGGCTTGTGCTTCTGGTTTTGCTTCCTATATGGATGACGATGTGCCTTGGGATACGAGAAGCTACGTTCGGAAGGCACGACCCAACTCCATCGCACTTGAAAAAGGGAATTTAGGAACACACATGCGTGCTAAGCTTCTGGACAGTGACTTTCAATCCTAGACCCTTTTCTCTTGATTTCATGTACCTTGTTTCAAGCTTGACTATCTTCACATCCTTTCTTCCTTCTACATAT
>Ga0315285_10006041_pt1 | contig 12459 bp, 9 predicted proteins | sample YL17G09_36_MG_FD_203698 | JGI IMG/M metagenome (GOLD analysis project Ga0315285, IMG submission 203698) | Sediment microbial communities from Yellowstone Lake, YNP, Wyoming, USA - YL17G09_36 | ecosystem: Environmental > Aquatic > Freshwater > Lake > Sediment | place: USA: Wyoming | collected... | reverse complement strand
GGGAATGATATTATTTTAAGGGTGGATCACGATGCGCTCGGTCGGGAGGATCGGATCATGAACAAAGCTATCAGCCTGGTTCTTATCGGAGCGGTTGTTTCCGGCTTGGCCCTTTGGGCCGGGCAGACAACCGTAAAGGTCACGATTCAGGAGATCGAGCCTTTCAGCTACGCCTGCATGGGCCATAACGGCCCCTTCTCGGAGATCCCCGATGTCGTCAACCGGCTCATGGAGGCCTTCCAACAGCTGAATGTTGTGCCCGCGGGCCCGATGATGGCCATCTTCTTCAACGAGCCCGAACTTGTTAAGCCGGCGGAGCTCTACTACGAAGTGGGTTTCCCCATATCTGAGGAAACCGATGTGAGTTATCCCGAATCTGTAGAAGTCAGTGGCAGGCCCATCCTCCAAAAGAAGCAATGGACTTTCAGCCGGGTGGCCACCTGCGTCCACACAGGCTCCTACGAGACGACCCAGGAAACCATCCTCGCGATGATGACATGGATCAAAGATAACGGATACAAGGCGGCCGGCCCCATCGTCGAGCGATACACGGACATGGACCCCAATACCGGAAATCCCGGAAACCTCAAGACGGAGATCTGGATCCCCATCCAGGACGCCGAGAAGTAGCTACGGCCGGGAGGCTTCGTTCGACCGGGCTGGAACGCGAGAGCCCCGGCAGGATTTGACGCAGATCCCGCAAATAAACTGGCCGACCAGTCCGGAATTCCTGAACTCCTTCAGCTTCTCATAGCAGGATATGTGGTTGAAATCCTCGGGCTTCTCCAGGATGGACCGGGCGGGACAGGAAACGATGCAGGCGCGGCAGCTCCCGCAGCCGAAGGAAAGAGGCGCGGCGACCTCGAGAGGCATGTCGGTCAGGACAGTGACCAGGCGGAATCGGGACCCGTATTCGGGGTGAACGAGAAGGTTGTTCCTGCCGATCCAGCCCAGTCCCGCCAGCCGGCCGATCGCTTTATGGGAGACTTGGCCGCGCTGGCGTTCCCAATCGACGATCTGGGAGGCCGCGATCGGAAGCGCTCGATGGCCCAGGTCCTGGATGAAGGAGGCGAGCAGGAGCGCTCCCCTGTCCAGGAAGGCGTTCAATTGCCGGTAATGATGAAAATAGAGCGGGGTGGGGCCGTCCCGGATATCCTCGAGAACGGCGTCGAGAAGGCGGCGGCCCAACGAAATCCCGAAGGGGAAGGAATCGCGGAGATTGTCTCCGAGCCGGAAATCCGCCCGGGCTTCGCGGATATCGGCGATCCCGCACAGGGAAAAACCGATATCCAAGGCTTTTTTTTGGATCCGCCCTGAGTTCTGTTTGAGGTCGGCCACGGAGATTCATTGTAGCGACGGAATTCCCCGCCTGTCAATCCCTTGACTCCCCTCTCCGAATCGGGTATATGGAATGGTACTTCGAAAGACACAAGGAGCCCCGCATGGTCGAAAGGACGCTGGCCATCATCAAGCCCGACGCCGTCAAGAAGAGGGTTATCGGGCCGATCATCAAGAGGGTCGAGGAAGAGGGATTCAGGATCCTGAACATCAAAATGGTCCATCTGACCAAGGATGAGGCGAAGGGCTTCTATATCGTCCATAAAGACAGGCCGTTTTATCCGAGCCTGACGGATTTCATGTCCTCCGGAGAGGCTGTGGTCCTGCTTCTCGAGGGAGAGGATGCCATAGCCCGCTGGCGGGAGGTCATGGGCGCGACCGATCCGGCGGCGGCCAAGCCCGGGACTGTGCGCCGCCTCTACGGTTTTTCCGTGGAGAGGAACGCCGTCCACGGCTCGGACGCTTCGGCCACGGCCGAATGGGAAATTTCCTATTTCTTCAAGAAGTAGCTCTCCCGGACAGATAGACTGATATTAGTGTCCGAGCGGCCCGCCCGCCGCCGCCGGCAAAACTCGCTTGCCGCCTTGACAATTCCCCCCGGCTCCCTTACATTAAAATTGCGCCTTGGATGATGAACATGACATAACTACAACTCCAACTCCAGCGGAATCTCATCACCAAGGGTGCAGACTTCTATTTCTAGGAGGTTTCTTATGCGCCCTTCGATCTTCAAGAAAGCCGTGACGGTCGTTGTTTGCCTCGCCTTCCTGATGCTCGTTGTCCCAAGCGCGGCAAACGCGGAAAAGAAGGCCTCAAAAGCAGATTCCCGAAACATGATCAGCAAGCCGCTCATCATCATCTATTCTCTGTTCCCCTACCTCGCCGGCCTCCTGAATCTCAATCTCCCGGGGTTGCCTATCAAAGAAATGCCGAAAAAGGCGAACAATACGCCCACGCTCAGCGCTCGCCCCACGGGAGATTTGCCGCCTCCGCCTAGGCCAAGCGGAGGAGATTAGGATTGTAAGAATAAATAAGGATATAGCAATAAGCTACATCCATACTCTACAAGAAATCCGGAAAATACCTAGAATTGCCATTGAAAGGGGAGTTTTTTAGCAGCAAATAATCTTCACAAGACGCTAATTCTGGATTCTTTTTACTATATTTTTTTATATTTTTTAGTAATCTATATGTATGAAGTTTAAAATATATTTTATTCCTTATATATCTGTTCTCTTGACTTTATTAATAGTACAACCTCAAATTTATGGATTATTTTACAAATCAGAGGACAGAACAAGCTTCTCCTCTTTTTTCGATTCTTGCGTCTCTCTAAGAAGCCAAGGCAGATTCGATGAAGCAATCCAAGGATTTATCAAGATCTTCGAGTCGGCAAAATTAAAAAAGGACACGTCATTAGAATTATTATCACTGGGACAGCTCGGATATCTCTACTGGAACACGGGGGGACTCCTTGAATCGGCGCGATACTTCAAGGAAGCAAAAGCACTTTCCAAAATACTTGCAGAAGAGAAATCCCTCGTAGAATTCGAAACGGCCTTCAAGATCTACAACCTATATAATAGAGGCAAAGAATTTCGTGATAAAGCAGAATTCGCGAAGTCGATAGAAGCATTCGAGTCGGCGATTGCGTTATCAAGATCAATTAATAGCCCAGAACATGAAGTGAAATGCCTCCGCCAGATGAGCCTTGTTTATTTTAATTGTGATAATTTTGCAGAATACAAGTCATTGAATGATAAGGCCCTCTTCATTTCACGACGAATAAATCATAGAGTTGAGGAAGCCAGATGCCTCAACAATATCGGAACATATTGGCTGAAAATATTCGATTACTCGAGAGCGCTTTCCTCATTTGAAGAAGCATTACAAAAAAGTAAATCAACCGATGAAAAGCAAACGAAAGCAGAAATATTTTTCAACATAGGATATACATCTTCTGAGTTAGGAAATCATGATAAAGCTATTGAGTATCTCTCAATTTCACATAAATTGGATCAGGAATTAAGAAATATTCCGCGTACTATTGAGGACCTTATTATTATTGGAATTACTTATCGTAGAAAAGCTATATCTTCAGATAAAACAGATTACTTCGCGAAAGCTTTGGAGAATTATTTCCTAGCTCTGGAAGCTTTGAAGATCTTTAAGGATAAAAGTACTGAAATCCGAGTTATAAACAGCATCGGGAATATCTATTCAGATCAGGAAAGGCTCCCGGATGCCCTAAAATATTTTGAGGACGCCCTCGCCAAAGCCGAAGCGCTCGAAGACGAGGAAGCCATCGGTATGATTCTCAACAACATCGGCATCGTGTACTCGAACCTGGGACAGTACGAGGTCTCGACAAACTACTTTCAAAGGGCCATCGACCGAGGGCTGGAGATCCGCGGAGGGCAAATCCTCTGGGAAGCCTACTTGGAGATCGCCAACGTCTATAGGAAACAGGGGGATATTGAACGCGCCGTAATCAATTATAAGAATTCAATAGCAATTATCGAGGACATCCGTTCCCAAATTAAGCTCGAGGAGCTGAAGGCAAGCTACCTCGGCACTGACAAAAGACTGGAAGCCTATCTGAGTTTGATCGATCTATTAGCCGAACGCGGCCGCATGGACAATGATCCCGCCCTCATCGAAGAATCCTTCCAATACCTGGAACGGGCCAAAGCCCGCGCGTTCCTAGACAGCATCGAAATCTCCAATATCCCTTTATCTCAGGGCGTCGATGCCCGGTTCCTCAACCGAGAGAGAGAGTTGATGAGCGACAGTTCCCGGCTCTACACCCGGCTCCTGACGGCCGGGCTGACGGCCGACCAAAAGAACGAGATCGTCCTGAAGATCAAGGACCTCGAAGACCGGCTCGAGGGGTTGAAAGCGGAAATCCGTTCCGCCAGCCCCGCGTATGCCGGTCTCAAATATCCTCGCCTGGCCACTCTGGCCGAAGCCCGCCGGCTCCTTGACGGCCGAACGGCCTGCTTTTCCTACTCCCTGGGCAAGGTCCGCTCTTGGGTATTCGTCCTGACCCGGAAGACCCTGAAAGCCTTCCCGCTTCCTTCCAGGAAAGACATCCAGAAGAAAGTGTCTGATTATCTCAATGTCATCACCGACAAGGACGCTCGCGGTTTCGTCCTGGGACGAGAGCTCTTTGAAATGCTCGTCGCCCCGGGGTTGGACGCAAATCCGGCCCGCATCGTCATAGTCCCCGATGATGTTCTTTTTCTCCTCCCGTTCGAGACTCTGGTCACGGACGTTTCCGGACCGCGCTGGCTCGTCGAACGCTCCAGGATCTCCTATGCACCCTCGCTGTCTTCACTCCGCGAGATCGTCCAGAAAAAAAAGAAGCGCCGGGGAGGCTGGTCAAAGGACCTCTTAGCTTTCGGGAGCCCGGATTTCAACCTTGGGGAAACGTCCCAAGGAACTCTTCAATCCCCGGCGGCGGTAGCAACTCTCTTCCCTTCGCTTGCCTTCCAGGTCGGCCCGCTGAAATTCAGCCGCAGCGAGGTCGAAGGAGTCGCTTCCTCTTTCAAACCCAAAAGGACGACCCTTTTAATGGGGGGCGAGGCGACCGAGGACAAACTCAAGTCCCTGCCGCTCGCCGATTACCGGATCCTCCATTTCGCGACCCACGGCCTCATCGATGACGCGCAGCCCGCCCGCTCTTCCATCCTCCTCACCGTGGACCGGGACCCGGCCGAGGACGGACTCCTTCAAATGCGAGAAATCTTCAACTTGGCCCTCCGGGCGGATCTGGTGACCCTCTCCGGCTGCAGAACGGGACTGGGGCAGTTCATCCGAGGCGAGGGGATCGACAACTTGAGCCGCGCTATCTTCTATGCCGGGGCCTCCTCCGTTTTGATGAGCTTGTGGGCCGTCGACGATGAAGCCAGCTCTTATCTCATGTCCCGTTTCTACGTCCATCTCCGCTCCGCCCGCTCGATCGAAGACGCGCTGCGACGGGCCCAGCTCGAAATGATTCGCTCCCGGGAAACCTCTCATCCCTACTATTGGGCCGGATTTATTGTAACGGGCACGGCCGATCAGATCCTCTATCCGCACCCTTGGCTTCTCTGGACGGCCCTGGCCGTTCTGGCCGCCGCGGTCTTCGCGGCAGCCGGCCGGGCGATGAAAAAGACGCGCGCGCCTAGGTGGTAGCCGGGGACTCGGGACCGCCCTCTCAGCGGGTCAGCCAGGACTGGTTCTTGAGGGTCAGGACCGAGTAAGGGACGAGCCACCACAACATGAAGGCCGTAACCATCGCGTAGGGGACTCCGTACAGGAAAGACAGGCTCCGGTTCGTCCGCAAATAATAGAGGGACAGGACGAAGGAAGAGGCAACCAGGAAGGCCAGGTGGCGGACGATGAAAAGGGGATTGACGACAAATGAATAAGCGATAACGGCAACGGCCAGCAGGTGGAAAGGATGGAGGAGATTCAGGATGATGAAGTCGAAAATGGGAAGGATGCGGTGCTCCTTCCGGTACCGGGTGAACATGAACCGGGCGAACAGGACCGTCTCCCGGACATAGCTCCGGGTCCAGCGCAGGTACATCCGGTTCATCTGTTTGAGGCGGGGAGGGATCTGGGTGTAGACGACGGCGTTCGATTGATAACGCGTGAAATAACCGAGCTTGAGGATCTCGTTCGAAAGGGCCCGGTCTTCCCCGTGCTTGCAGAGCGTCCCCAAGAAAGTCTGGTTCAGCCAGCCGCGGATGAATTTCATCAGAAGGCTCTTGCGATAGGCCGTCAGGGCGCCCGGGCAGACCAGAACCGTCCCGAAGACGCTCTGATAGGCCCGCCCGAAGTCGAAGGATATCGAATAACGGATAGCGAGCATCCGGGTTAAAAGATTCTCTTTCTCGTTGAGGGCCGCCACTCGGCCGGCCACGGCGCCGGTCCGTTTATCCCGGATGAGAGGCAGGACGAGGTTTCGGAGAGAGCTCCGGCCGACCTTGCTGTCCGTGTCGACGCTGACGATGACCTCGCCCCTCGATTTTTTGAGTCCGGCGTAGAAAGCATGGCGTTTGCCGAGATTCTTCCGGAAATTGATGACTTTAACCCGGTCCCCATATTTATGGCGGGCCCGGAGCATGTGGTAATAGGTCATGTCCTTGGACCCGTCGTTGATGCAGATGACCTCGAGCTTGTCGGCCGGGTAGTCCCCGGCGAAGATGGAATCGATGGACTTCCCGACCAACTCCTCTTCGTTGAGGGCGGGCATGATGACGGTGACAGACGGCCAATCGGCGTCCTCACCGGGCCGGAGAGTCATCGGCTTGTATCGAGTCCAGAAATAGGTCTGGAAGACGAGGCCGGCCAGGATGAGGACGGCTGAAACAAGAAGAGGATAAGTCGACACCCTGAGAAAAGCGTTGCTGTTCAAGAATTCGATCCAGAGCGGGAAAAGGCGGAACTTAAGGGCCAGGATCAGGACGGTCGCACCGCTGACCAGAATCAGGAAAAAGGCGATCGGATCGAAATTGTCCTTGATAAACGGGAGCTCGCCCAGGATCGGCCGCGGCCGGAGAGGAGCTTCCAGGTCGTCGATAATCTCTTCTCGCATCTGTCGAACCTTAACGAATTGAGAGGACTCAAGACACGGCCTTCATTCTCAGCTCGGGGGAAAAGATCCGAAGGAAGGTCGGTCGTCCTCGCCAAAGAGTTTCCATCATAAGAAATCGGCCCGTAAAAGTCAAGAATGTTCGCCTGGATCCCCCAAGCCTCCCCTATCCCGGACGCCGTCCGTTATACCAAATTTTCGTAATAGCCTGTAGAGATGGCGCCGGCTGGTTCTGAGCTCGCGAGCGGCCCGGGACTTGTTCCAGCGGTGGATATCGAGCGCTCTTCTCAGCTCGTCGGCGCCGAGGCGGTCGGTCCTTTCCTCCCGCCTGTGATCCCGGCCCCCCTCCCACTGGAGGTCTTTCCCTCGAATGACCGCTCCCTCGGCGATAAGCGAGGCCCTATCCAGGATGTTCTCAAGTTCCCTGATATTGCCCGGAAAATCATGGCTCGCCAGTTTGTCCAGCGCCTCCTCGGTGAGACGCAAAACCCGGCCGGACGGTCCGATATCCCTTTCTAAAATATGCGCTGCCAAAAGGGGAATATCCTCTTTACGGTCCCGGAGGGGTGGGATCTTGAATTGGACGACACTGATCCGGAAGTAGAGATCCATCCGAAACCGGCCGGACCTGACCTCCGCCCCGAGGTCCCTGTTTGTGGCGAAGATGAAGCGGGTCCCGATGTGCTTGGTGATAGTATCCCCAACGCGACGGAGCTCGCGTTTATCGATGATTCGCAGAAGCTTGGCCTGTGATAACCAGGGGAGTTCCCCGACCTCATCCAGGAAAGCCGTTCCATCCCCTGCGGTCTCAAGAAGTCCGGGCTTGTCACGGTCGGCGCCCGTGAACGCTCCCCTCCTGAACCCGAACAGCTCCGCCTCGAAAAGCTCTTCAGGAATGCTCGAACAGTTCAAGACGACAAACGGTTTTCCCCGGCGGTCACCGAGCTCATGAATCCGCCTGGCCAGGAGATCTTTCCCCGTTCCGGTCTCCCCCAAGAGCAGGACGCTTTTATCGCTCTTAGCGACGCGGGCGGCAAATTCAAGGCTGTCTCGAATGGCCCGGCCCGAACCGACAATTCTTGTTTCCATACCCCGGCGTTCATGACTCCGATTCCTCCCTGGCACAACGGCTTCTGCACCATGATAAACGCCATTCGGACCCGAACAGTCTCATTGATCCCGATTATTCGGCCCGATGAGAATTTTTCGGGTTCTCGCGCATCTTTATAAGTAGGGACGGACGGTTGCCCGCTCCGGCCCGAAATGATAAAATGCGGGAAATCGATGACCGGGGATCTTTCTAAAGAAGAATTGTTCGGGGAGCTCGTTAACCGCTTCGCGCAATTCATCCGCCATCAAATACTGAGGTACAATCTGCCGCGTTTCGGCCTTGACGCCGAGGATATCGCCCAGGATGTCCGACTCAAGATCTGGAAGATCGTCCGGGACGACAAGGCCATCCAAAACTACGCCTCCTACATCAAGAAAATCGTCGATTCCTCCGTCATCGATCAACTCAGAAAATGCAAACGCGAAGAGGGGCTCGTCCTTCTGGAAAAACAAAATGTCATCTCCGAGGTTCAGATCGGATACTGGGCCCGTCATCCGGAAGGCCGCAATCTCCCTCTTCTCATAGGAAAGGCCCTCGACGCTTTGCTGGAGTCCCGGCGAAAGGCCGTCAGGCTGTTCCTTCTTAATATGAGCATCGAAGAGATCGCGGCCTTTTATGGATGGAGCCAGGATAAGACCCGGAATCTTCTCTACCGGGGCTTATCCGACCTGAGGAAGAAGCTTTCAATAAAGGACGTCGCCCATGAAGATCGGTGACGAGGAATTGAAATCCATCTATCAGGCTTATTTAAAGAGTCGGAATCCCCCGTCCCGGTCCGGCTGTCCTTCCTTCGAAGATATCCTGGGTTTGATCGACCGGAAACCCAGCCGGCGCCGGAAGGAAGGTCTCATCGTCCATATTTCCCACTGCGCGCCCTGCGCCGAAGAGTTCGATTTCCTGAGGGCGATCCGCAAGCAGGAATCCCTTCTCGTCCATGAAATCGAACGGCTTTCCAGGGAGAGGACCGCCAAGCCCAGATCCAAGGAGTCGTTTTTCGGGATGCGCTTCGTCTGGAGATACGCCCCTATCCTGATCGGGATCTGCCTGGTATTCGGGATTTATAAACTCACCCGAAACCTCTCCCCCGGCGCCGATCTCACGGGAATCGGACAACGCGGCGCTCAGACGGCCTCCATCAAACTCATCAAGCCTAAACGGATGAGCACCCCTCCCTATCTCTGGGTATTCAGGTGGGAAGACTCCATCGATGCGGAGGCGTACCGGCTGGATATTTTCGATGAAGGCCTATTCCCCATCATCAATGTCCCCGGCCTTCAAGTCCGGGAGTTCCGGCTTCCGGAACCGCTCGCAAAAAAAATCCCATCCACCGGCCGCTGGTCGTGGATGGTGACCGCCCAAACTCGGAACGGAGTGAGGGTCTCCTCCCCGCTTCAGCCCTTTTCCTTGGGCAATTGATCATTCCCAAGGTATCGATGATTGCCCGTCTCCGCTCAATATGAATCCAGCCCAATAAAACGGGTGAGCCAACTCCGAACCAATCACACTGAGCTTGGCCGTCCGGAGAGCCTGGGCCTTTGTCTTCCCTCCGACCAGGGCGGCATAGAGGCCCTTCATGAAGATGGCCGAGGCCCGGTCCTCGATTGGCCACAAGGATGCGACCACCGAACGGGCGCCGGCCCGGAAAAAACAGCGGGAAAGGCCCATGACGCCCTCCCCGCGTTTTAAATTTCCCCGCGCCGTCTGGCAGGCCGAGAGAACGACCAAATCGGCCAGGAGCCTGAGGGCGCCGATCTCCCGTCCCTGTAAAAACCCATCTTCGGTCCGGTCCCGATTGAGAGCCAAAACCAAGGCCGACCTGATCGGCTCCTCTTCATCCAGGAAACCGTGGCAGGCGAAATGAAGGATTTTATAATCCCGGAGGGATGCTTTCTTGACGGCTTCCTCGGTGGCTTCAGCGCCGAGATACAGCTCGCGCCGATTCTCGGGGAAATAGGCCGCGATATCGCGAACCTCCTTCTCGGCGTAAGGGAGCCGTGAAAACACGAATCCCTGATTCATGAAATAATTCCGCAGCGCGGCCCCATGATCCGGCAGGGTCGAGAAGCCGTGCGACGATGCCGGGGCACAGTCCGGATTCCCGACGGCCAAGAGGTCTTTCCCCCTTCTTCGATCCTCCGGCCGGGCCCTATCCTTCAGAAGCAGCAGTGAGGAAGAGGAAGGAGCATAGGACATCTGATAGCGATGGATGAGATAATCCGGACGCGGTCCCGGTTCCCTTTTATCCGCAACCAGGGCTTCGAAGGGAAGATAACAAAGCAGTCCATCCGGGATGATGATGAGGCGTTCTAAGGACTTATTGAAGTCTGCGTCGAGGGGAAACAGAAGCTCTCGGTAAATGCGTCGCGCCGCGGCCTCTCCCGGGAAAGGTCCGGAACCCGGCAGGGCGACGAGCTTCACAAAGGCCTTCACCGAATCCTCGATGGCTTCACGAGGCGGCAGCTCAAAGACATCGCAATTCCTTTTCGTGACGAATAAAAGCCAGGAAGCTTTATCCCCAAGAAAATATTCCAACAGGCCGGTCTTTTCATCCAAGAGCCGGGCTTGAACCTCTTCCAAATCAAAGCGAACGGCGCCGTCTTCGGGCCTTCCTCCTGCCCTCTCCGCTTTGATCCGGGCGGCGAGCCTCGCGTACTCATCCTCCTTTTGACTGAGGCGCTCCAGCAGGATTTTCGAACGGTGTCCATCCTGATCGAATTTCGTCAGCCCGGAGATAATCTCGGAAATCTGCCGGGAGAGCTCCGCTTCCTTATTCTTTAACGCCGGATCGACGCCCCTATCGGAACCATCCTCGGCTAAGACGTCAAGGAATACCTTTCCTTTCGCACGCTCCACAACGCGGAACATCTCTTTAGCCAAGCCCTGATACGGCCCCTTCGCATGGCGCCGGAAGAGGAGGCCGGCCAGCCGCTCATAAGCGCCGATTTTATTCTCGAAGAAATCGGCCTTGAATTCATCGCCGAAAAGACGATTGCGCAGCTTTTCGATGCAATCGATCGAGCTCCTGTAACACGCTTCGGCGGCGGCGTCTTTTCCCGCCAGCTCCAAGGATTGGCCAAGGCCGAAATAGGCTTCCCAGAGGACTCTATTTGACCCGATCCTTAAGGCGATACTTATCGCTTCTTTAAAAACCTCAATAGCTCTTTGAGAGTATCCTTGTTCTAAATAGACTGCGCCAATGTTTGAATAAATATTGCCGGTGGCATAGAAATCGCAAAGATTACGAGCCTTTTTTATTCCAGAAAAAAAGTATTTCAACGCACTCGAATATTGTTTTAGATTCGCATAAGCAAATCCAATATTGTTTATTAGATTAACTTCTAGCTTCTTGTCTTTGGTTAAACAGTAAGAGTTTTGGAAACAGGAAATTGCATTCAATAACCTATTATGATCATTCTGTTTAACTCCTAAATTGCGGTAAACACTTCCAATATTCGCTAGAATTATTGCTAGCTTGTCATAGTCATTACCAGTAACATCAATATTCAGGGCTTTATTTAAATATTCAAGAGCTTTATTGTGATCCCCAAGAAAAATATATGTTCTTCCAATATTTAATAAGATAGTTGACTCTTCTTCATTATTGTCAAGTATTTTCAGTATTGCCAAACCTTCCTCAAAATATTTTAATGCCTCTAATACTTCCTCATTGTTACTGTAATAGAGTCCTAAATTATTCAGACATCTTGCTTCCTCTAAGCGATGATTGAGTTTCCTGGCAATCACTAACGCTTTCTCGTTGGCATCCCGGAATTCGCCGAGACGATCGGTCTCCCAGTAGGTCAAACTCATCTGCCGAAGGCACTTGGCCTCCAGCGCCTCGTTCGCGATCTTCCGCGCTAGTCGGATAGTCTTGCTGAAGGAAGACAGCGAAGCGACGAACTCCCTCCCGTCCCTCTGGGCCTTTCCTTTTCTGTAGAGGCGAAGAACCTCGAGTCCCGAAGAGCAGCTTCTTTCCTCCGCGGAAAGCCCGGCTTTCTTGGCCAGACCCTTAGCGCGGGAATACCATTTTTCAAACGCATCAAGGTCTCCCAAGTTCCATGAAGAGATTCCGATCATCATCAAGCTTTGGACCTGTCCGCCCCCATACAACAGCTCCTCGGCCGTCCGCAATGCTTCTTGGTAGAAGAGACCCGCTTCCCGGTATCGGCCGGCCCGGTATTCCCGGTCGCCTTTCAAGGCGGACTCCGCGTATCTGAGAAACCCGCCGGATTCGGCCGCCCAGCCCAAGTTACAAACGAAAGGAATTATTAAAATTAACGCGCTACGGGTCCATCTCATGGGAACCCCTCCAAAGTACTTTTCTGTTTCAGGCTCGTATATTGAGACGAACTATAGAAAAGAAGATTCACATTGTCAACAAAAAAAACTATACTTATTTAATCGCCGGTATAGGAGAAAACATGCCCAT
>Ga0315285_10006039_pt1 | contig 12461 bp, 6 predicted proteins | sample YL17G09_36_MG_FD_203698 | JGI IMG/M metagenome (GOLD analysis project Ga0315285, IMG submission 203698) | Sediment microbial communities from Yellowstone Lake, YNP, Wyoming, USA - YL17G09_36 | ecosystem: Environmental > Aquatic > Freshwater > Lake > Sediment | place: USA: Wyoming | collected... | reverse complement strand
GCAGGCCATGAACCCGAGATAGGGACCTCCGAAGCTCAGGGGAATGCCGAAGGACTGGGCCTCCCCGGTGACGATGTCCGCACCCAGCTTTCCGGGGGCCTCGAGGATGCCGAGCGACAAAGCTTCAGCCACGACGACGGCCAGCAGGGCCTGACGGCCGTGGGCCAGGTCCGCAACGGCCCTGACGTCCTCGCAGACGCCGAAGTAATTGGGCGACTGGAGGATGACCGCTCCGGTCTCCACGTCTAGCATCCGGGCGAGGGCGTCCTTGTCCAGCCCTCCCTTAATGTCATAGGGGACCTCTTCCATCCGGACCCCGAGGTTCCTGATGTATGTCCGGATGACGCTTCGGTATTCCGGGTGGAGGGTCCGCGCGACCAGGACCTTGGGTTTGTTCTTCAAGCGCTGGGCCATCAGGACGGCTTCGGCCGCTCCGGTGGCGCCATCATAGAGGGACGCGTTGGCGATGTCCATCCCCGTAAGCTGGCAAACGAGCGTCTGGAACTCGAAGATGGCTTGGAGCGTCCCCTGGCTCACCTCGGGCTGGTAGGGAGTGTAGGGGCTTACGAACTCCCCCCTGGAGCTCAGGTAGTCCACGACCGAGGGGATGAAGTGGTCGTAGGCTCCGCCGCCAAGGAATGAGAGGTAATTCGAATAGGTGTTCAGCCCGCCGAGCCCGGCGAAATGCCGGACGAGCACAGGCTCCGGTTCCGGCCCGGGAAGGTCGAGCGCTCTTTTGAGCCGCACCCCTTCCGGGATGCAGCCAAAAAGCTCGTCGGTTGAAGAGACACCGATCGCGGCCAGCATCTCCTTACGGTCCCTGTCGCTCAAAGAAACATAGCTCATTGAAAAACCCCTATGACAGGAGGACGGCGGAGGCTCAGGCCTCCAGACCCTCCAGGTATTTCTCGTAATCGGAAACGGTCATCAGCGCCTCGACCGCTCCCTTGTCCTTGACCTTCAGCCGGACGATCCAGCCTTTACCGTGCGGGTCTTTGTTGACGAGGTCGGCGGTCTTGTTGAGCTCCTCGTTGACGGCGACGACCTCTCCTGCGACCGGGGAATAGACATCGGAAACGGACTTGACGGACTCGATGACGCCTACGGCCTGGTGGACCTCCAGAGCCTTTCCGACCTCGGGAAGCTCCACATAGATGATGTCGCCGAGCTGCTTCTGGGCGAAGTCCGTGACGCCGATAACGGCTTCATCGTCTTCGAGCTTGATCCACTCGTGTTCCTTCGTGTAGCGAAAATCGTTCGGATACATCCAAGCCTCCTGTTGATCTTGTTCTTATATCGCGAATACCCCGCGATCTCTCGCGGTTCCTTTCGGGTTAATTCTTTTCCCTTTTGTAGAACGGCGTCGGGATGACCTTCGCCTTGGCCTTCTTGTCCCGGATGCCGACCTCAATCTCCGTTCCCAGGGCCGTCGCGCCGATCGGGAGATAAGCCAGGCCGATGGATTTCTTCAAAAACGGGGCGAAAGTCCCCGAGCACACGTCCGAGACTTTCCGGCCTTCGACGAAGACAGGGTAATGCGGACGCGGAATCCCCTTGTCCATGAGCTCAAATCCGGCGATCTTCCTGGTTAAACCTTCCGCGAGCTGCCTCTCGAGGACGGCCTTGCCCAGAAAACCGCCCTTCTGGAACTTGCAGATCCACTTCAGGTCCGCCTCGAGGACGGTCGTCTTATCGGTGATGTCGTTACCGTAGAGCATGAGCTTGGACTCAAGACGGAGAGTGTCCCGTGCGCCCAGCCCGATGGGCAGGACGTCATGAGGCCTCCCCGCTTCCAGAATGGCCTCCCAGATGACCCCTGGGTTTGAGGCGAGAGTGTAGATCTCGAAGCCGTCCTCACCCGTGTATCCCGTGCGGGAGACAAGCGCATCAATGCCGGCGACCTTGCCGAAGGCGAAGTTGAAAGACTTCATGCTCGCGAGATCTAGCTCCATAAGCGGCTGGAGGACGGCCAGGGCTTGTGGCCCCTGCAGGGCGAGTTGCGAATACGCGTCGCTTTGGTTCTCCGTCTCCACGACGAAGGCCTTCTTATGGTCGAAGATCCAGGCGTAATCCTTGTCGGCGTTGGACGCGTTGACGACCAGAAAGTACTTTCCGGGGCCCATGCAGTAAACGAGCATGTCGTCCACGAAGGTCCCCTCCGGCGTCGTCAGGGCCGTGTACTGGACTTGTCCCGGCGCCAGCCGGGCCGCGTCGTTGGGAGTCAGGTGCTGGACGAAGGCCAGAGCTTCCCGGCCCTGGATCATGATCTCGCCCATGTGGCTGACATCGAAAAGCCCGGCCCGGGTGCGGACCGCGAGGTGCTCGTCGATGACGCCCTTGTATTCGACAGGCATCTCCCAACCGAAGAACTCGATGATCTTGGCCCCGGATTTTTTATGGAATTCATATAAACGGGTCCTTTTCATGAGGCTTTCCTTTCTTGATGAATGAACTTATTAATTATCACATCAGCGCCGCTGAATCAAGTCAGGGATCGCGCCCCTGATCCCGTTTGCCGAAGCCCATCCCATGTCTTCGAGCAGGTTGCGCTCACGGCTGCCGAGGAGAGCGGGGAATATTTTTGATTATTCGTGATCACGAGGAGCGGAAGTCTATTGTCTTTTGGTCGGTGTGGTGAGTTTTTTTCCCAATATGCACTTCGGGGACACTTTTCGCGGTATTTGACAGCGCCGCCCGGCCGACGATATACTTCCGGTATGGTTAGGAGGGTAGGTTCATTGTCCGGAGCGGGAATTCAGCGCGCCTCGGAAAAAGGAAAATCCTATCGTTGAACTTGGTAAAGAACACATACCGCGTATTGCTTTCCCGAGTCTTGAAGGATTGCTATGTTTATTTTCAAGACAAGCGGACCGAAAGGTTCTTCAAGAGCCGGATGGAAATTTAAAAATGAATATTTTTCTGAAGTTCACTAAGGAAATAGTAAAGGTTAAGTCATGCTATCATATTTTATTAAATTCTATAAAAGTCGTAATGAAAGACCTGACACCAAGGTTTTCTAATTGATGAAGGAATAAAGATGAAAAAAAAAGCACCTTACCTAGGGTGTCTGTTTCTATTCTTCATCTGTGGATTGGCATTGCTGCTCACGCAGAATGGGTCGGAGAAGTGGATTGGCGCTGGTATCATTCTATTAATAATATTACTTGGTTACCTGATCACAAAGAATAGAACTTCGTCTTCCTCGGCACAAACACCTACAACAACTCCACAGCAAACGAGAACGATTACCGTTACAATTCGTGGACCAGGTTTTGTATCTGGTCAAGTGAAGAGCCACACCGGCGATGAATTCTGGTTAACTCCGACTTCTCCTGGTAGGAACTTCGGCGGCTGGATTTACTTTGGAAAAGGACTTGCAGCTGTTAACGGATACGGTATCGAACCAGCACTTATCGACCCTGACCTTCCAGTAGATACGACAGTCAAGGACTATCAAGTCCGGCATCTGAGCTATTTTCCATCTTATGGCGGCGCCTCACCCCAGGCACGAGCCGCGTATTTACATTGGCTTGAATCCGGCCGGCAGGATCCATCAGCTGATCTTGGATATGTGTTCCTTTATTTTTATGGACTCGAGCGCCGTGCGCTTCATGATGCTAAAGTCAGTGAAGCGGCGAAGAATGAACTGACCGAAATCGAAAGTGAAATCGAACGCCTCCTTGCGATTTATAATAAAAGCTATTCCTTCCAAAGCTATGCAGGCTCCCTGTTAGACATATTGAAGAACAAATCCATTGAACCCCGTCAGTATGAAAACAAGCCACCACAGTTGCGTGGGGAGCGCGAACTCAAATTTGAGCACCGAATTGCTTTGGCGCAATGTGCTGTTGATGGCAAACCGCTCCCTGCCGAATGGGCCTATACCTGGTTTCGTTCTGATCCCACTACGTACTTGCGAACTGCTGCAACACGTTGTCCTGAAGAATTTCAGCGTCTCTTTATTCTACGTTATCGAGAGGTATATGGGGAGGGCATTATATTGCCTCAAAATAAGACCTTTCTGAAACTCGAGCATCGACCAGCAAGTCCCTCATTTGGTTATGGATCTAAAATGTACACGCTGAAAACAGACCTGCCCGATGTGACGGTTCTCACTTCTCCGATGAAGAAACTTCAGGAACTGGCCGAATCCTGCTATCCAATGCTCGACTCATATAGCCGTTTCATAGGTAAAAACAAGGTCCAAGCAAATACTTTCGATGCTATAGTCGAACTTCCATTGACGCTCTGGCCATCAGAAATGAGGAAGCCTATGGTGGATGCCTGCATGTTGGTCAAATCTGCTGGGAAACCATTTATTATTCCATTTGCGAGTTTCCAAGCATGGTTTCCAGGTTGGCGGACCGTTAACAGACAAAAATTGCTTGCGCTCGGGCGATGCTTCGGAGAAGTAGGCTTGGGGATAGAACCAGATCCGCGGTTTGGTGGGGGAATTCCAGCCGAAGGCTCGTCTATAGTGTTGTTTGTTGACGAGAATGTAACTAAGACATCCGCGCCCACCCCACACTATTTGGCTGCGATGCTTACGCTGCAATTAGCAGCAGCAGTTACTGCTGCGGATGGGCAAACTTCTGATATCGAAATAAATATGCTCACGCGGCAGTTGGAAAATTGGCTTCATCTTGACGAATCCGAACGACGACGGCTACATGCAAGATTGTGTCTGCTTTTAACAGAGCCCCCCAAGCTTTCGGGACTCAAGAATCGAGTTGAGGATCTGGATAAAGTGCAGCGGGAAGCTGTTGGTGATTTCCTCGCAATGGTTGCCATGGCCGATTCCGAAATACTGCCTTCTGAAATCACGGCGTTGGATAAAATATTCAAACTCCTTGGATTGAATCCTCAATCCGTTTATTCTAAGGTGCATGTTGCCGCCTCTGTACCGATCACAGTCAGACCAACTGCAAAAACTCCTTCGGGACATGCCATTCCGAGACCTCCCAAGCAGGAAAAGGGGGGTGTTATTCAACTCGACAAGAATAGGGTTGCAGCATTGCTGACTGATTCTGAGCGTGTATCGGCCATTTTAGGCTCGATATTTTCCCAAGAAGTTTCCGAATTGGATTCTGCTACAATTCTGTTAGAAAATGAACCGGACGAACCTCAGGTTTCCACTTTCATGGGGTTAGAAACCGAACATTCAGCTCTCTTGCAAATATTGTTAAGACAGATGCAATGGACGCGTAGAGAACTGGAAGAACTGGCCACAGACCGTGGTTTGATGCTGGATGGAGCATTAGAACATCTCAACGATACTGCCTTCGAGAAATACAACAAACCATTATTTGAGGGAACTGACCCAATCGAAATAAATCAGGAAATAGCACGCGAGGTTCTGCAATGAGTACTATCAATATTCGCGAGCGGGATGCTGTTATTCAGTCTTTGCGAGCCGGTGTGGTGCCGCGCTTGGGCCAGCATTTGATACAGGTTGGGCGTTCACGCGAGCTTGAAACCTTTATTCAGGATATCGTAAGGGTCGCCGATGGTGGATCGACCTTCAGATTAGTTATAGGCGAGTATGGGGCGGGCAAGACTTTTTTCCTGAACTTGGTCCGATCGGTTGGCCTTGAAAAAAAATTAGTTGTGATAAACGCTGATTTGAATCCGGACCGACGTCTCCATTCTACCGGGGGACAGGCACGATCATTATACACCGAGTTGATGAGAAACCTGGCAACTCGTACGAAACCTGAAGGGGGTGCCCTTGCTGGGGTCGTGGAGAAATTTGTAGCCAACTCGATGGCTGAAGCGAAGACCAAGGGAATCGCGCCCGATGATGCCATCCACGTGAAGCTAGAACAGCTTAAGGAAATGGTCAATGGCTATGATTTTGCCGAAGTTATTGCCCATTACTGGCGTGGTTTTGAAGAGGGAAATGAGCAGTTAAAGTCCGATGCCATCCGTTGGCTGCGGGGCGAATTCTCGACCAAGACCGATGCCAGGCAGGCTCTCGGGGTTCGTACTATCATAGATGACGGGTCATTCTATGACCAGTTAAAACTGTTGGCCCGATTTGTCCATCTCGCAGGCTACTCGGGACTGTTGGTTTGCTTGGATGAGATGGTCAACCTCTACAAACTCGCCAACACACAGGCTCGAAATTCAAACTATGAACAAATCCTGAGAATTTTAAATGATTCACTACAGGGTTCGGCTAAGGGATTGGGGTTTGTGCTGGGTGGTACCCCCGAGTTTGTTCTAGATCCACGACGTGGTTTGTACAGCTATTCCGCTTTGCAGTCCAGGCTAGCGGAGAACACCTTCGCCAAGAATGGACTTGTGGATTTCACCGGCCCAGTGGTTCGACTTGCAAACTTATCTCCCGAAGATCTCTACGTACTCCTCGGTAAACTGCGAAATGTCTATGCCTTTGGCGATGTGGCCAAATACCTACTGCCGGATCTGGCTCTTGAGGCGTTTATGGAACACTGCCAAAAGCGCCTTGGCGAGGCATACTTCCGTACTCCACGGACGACAATCGCTGCGTTTATCAATCTTTTGTCAGTGCTGGAACAGAACCCGGGAACCAACTGGCAGACTCTTCTTGGACAGGTAGAAGTTGAAAAGGACAATGGCGGTGCAAACGATTTGCAGGTGGAGACCGATAATTTAAATGACAATGATGGGTTCGCAAACTTCAAGCTCTGAGTCTTCTTCGTTCCTTCTGTTGGACGAGCGCATCCAGCGTTGGATCTGGCAGGCCGGTTGGACAGAACTCAAAGATGCTCAGGAACGGGCGATCCCGATTATCTTAGAAGGTAAGCGCGATCTGATCATCTCCTCAGCAACAGCTTCGGGTAAGACTGAAGCTGCGTTCTTACCAATTTTGACCCGGTTGTTGTCTGAAACGGATCCAGCAAGCGCTCTCTACATTAGTCCACTCAAGGCGCTCATCAACGACCAATGGGCGCGCTTAGATCGCCTTTGCGAGTCATTGGAGATCCCTGTCATTCCTTGGCACGGCGACATCTCGGCGTCACTGAAAAAGAAGTTTCTGAAAACCCCGAAAGGTTGTTTGTTAATTACGCCCGAGTCACTGGAAGGCTTACTGATGCGTGAGGGACATTCTCTCTCTAGGGTGCTTGGGAGCTTGCGCTACATTGTTGTCGATGAGTTGCATGCCTTTATTGACACAGAACGCGGTAAGCAGATGCAATCACTTATACATCGGGTGGATGTGGCTTTGAAGCGCCGAATTCCGCGTATTGGACTGTCCGCAACTTTGGGTGAGATGCACTTGGCTGCAGAGTTCCTGCGTCCCAACAATGCGAATGAGGTCGTAATCATCAACAGTCCGAGTTGCGGCCAGGAACTCAAGGTGTTGGTGAAGGGTTTCTACGATAAGCCAAGTCGGTTGGATAGGACTCAATCTCCTCCGCCCCAACAAGCTGATCTCAATATTGAAATTGATGAAGTTATTCCGGAGGGGATGGTTGCCATTGGGGATGATCTGTTTAAAAACTTGCGCGGGTCCAACAACCTCATATTTCCAAACAGTCGTCGACATGTAGAATTCTATGCTGACCTGTTGCGACGCGCATGTGAACTCCAGAGTATTCCAAACGAGTTTTGGCCCCATCATGGCAGTTTGGCGAAATCGATCCGTGAGGAAACCGAGCGTGCGTTAAAAGCGGGGGATAGGCCTGCAACAGCGATTGCTACGACGACACTGGAACTTGGCATCGACATCGGTACAGTAAAAAGCATTGCCCAGATTGGCCCAGCGCCGTCGGTGGCCAGCCTGCGTCAACGTCTCGGCCGGTCGGGTCGTTTGAAGGGTGAGGCCGCCATCCTCCGCTGCTATTGTCTTGAAAAAACATTTGAAAACGAGGACCACCTTTCGGATAAATTGCGTGCGGGGCTGGTACAGACCGTGGCGCAGATTAGGCTGTTGATTTGTAACTGGTTTGAGCCGCCACGAATACAAAGCATGCATTTGTCTACACTAGTGCAACAACTACTTTCCTTGATTGCCCAGTACGGTGGGTTGGATGCTATTCAGGCATGGTCCCTGTTGTGTGGCAGCGGCCTCTTTCCTGCACTTTCTGAAGCTGATTTTGCAGAACTTTTACGTACGTTGGGTCACAAAGATATCCTTATGCAAGATGCGATGGGTCTATTGCTGCATGGTGGTGTCGGCGAGAGAATTGTCAACCATTATAGTTTTCTCGCTGCCTTTATGAGTCCGGAGGAATTCCGTTTAGTTTGTGAGGGCAAGCAACTTGGTACCTTACCCTTGGGGCGGCCTTTGGATGTTGGTTCATTTATTATTTTCGCCGGGCGACGTTGGAAAGTGATTGGCTGTTATCCCAATGAGAAGCTCATAGAGATTGTCCCATCCAAAGGTGGCAAGGTGCCATTGTTTGACGGGATGGGCGGCAAGGTGCATGACAGAGTTCGCCAGGAAATGCGGACTGTTTTGGGTGAGTCGACGGTTGCGCCTTTCCTTGATGCGACTGCAATGACTCAGTTGGCCGAAGCCCGAGCGAATTACCACCGTCTTGCATTGGATAAACAAACGGTCATTCAAAGTGGCGATGGCGTGCAGGTGTTGACTTGGATGGGGGATTGGGTGAACGACACCTTGACCTTGATGTTAAATGCAAAGGGATTCTGTGCCACGAATAATGGGATCGTGCTCCACGTGCTTGACACAGACGTAGATCATGTCCTCAACGCGTTCCATGAGATTGCACATGAACCACAGCCACGAAGTGAAGTTTTAGCTGCCAAAGTTGAGAACAAATTCAGAGGGAAGTGGGATCAATTGTTGCCCGAAGCCCTGCTGAATAAAAACTATGCGTCCAGTGAAATTGACGTGCCTGGGGCTGTCGCTACAACAAGCCGAATCATTGCAGACTCAAAATAAGTCTTTTATTTCCGGATTAATACTTTATATATGCTAAAAATAATAAAATGGTAAAGCAGATCAAATCCAAGGTTTATGAGATTCTTGACGCGACGGTGATCGAAAGCCGACTTGAGAGAAATCTTAATATTTTTTTAATGGCTTTGATTTTCTTTAATGTGCTGGCGGTGATCCTGGAAACAGAGGAAGTGTTATTTCTCCGCTACAAGGGATTTTTTCATTGGTTCGAAGTCATTTCCGTTGCGATCTTCAGCCTGGAGTATCTCTTACGGCTCTGGAGCTGGACCGAAAATGAAAAATATCGGCGGCCTTTTAGCGGACGGATCAAATATGCTTTCACCCCAATGGCGTTGATCGATTTGCTGGCGATTCTTCCCTTTTACCTGCCGATGTTCATTCCCGTAGATCTGCGCTTTCTGCGCGCCCTGCGCTTGTTCCGTATATTTCGTTTATTGAAAGTGGGCCGATATGTCAAATCGCTGCGGACAATCAAGAACGTTTTCGTCGAGAAAAAAGAAGAGCTGCTGATCGCCACTTTTTCAGTTCTCATTTTGCTTGTTTTCTCCTCCAGCCTGATGTATTTCGTAGAGCGTGAAGCGCAGCCGGATAAATTCACCAGCATCCCGGCTGCCATGTGGTGGGGCATTGCCACGTTGACCACAATCGGTTACGGAGACATGTACCCAATAACCGCCTTGGGAAAAATCCTGGGCGGCTTCATTGCCCTGCTCGGCATCGGCTTGTTCGCCCTACCGGCTGGGATCCTGGCCTCGGGTTTCTCCGGCGAGATCCAGAATAAAAACAAAAAAGAAATAAACTGTCCCCATTGCGGGAAGTCAATTGATATTTGAGCAGCAAAGCAAAGAGGTTTTTATATGAAAATTAAGAAATTGAGTCCTGGAGAGAAAGCAAAAAAAACAGGGATCTGGGCAAAAACAATGACAAAATGGTTAATAATCTATTCATCAAATAATCTTCATCGTGCCCCCGCACTTGGGGCAGACCACCGGGTCAACCTCACGAAGGCAGCCCGTCTCCCTTCTTGAAATCGGGACTGACCCCCAAAATTAGAACCACCCCGAGTGCTAAAAAAGAGGGTGCTATAATAGACATCATCAGCCGGGTAGAAGCCTTCGAAGGAGGTTCAGTGATGAACGTCGGACCTGATCCCGTTTTCGCGCCCTTATCCCCTATCTGTTCCCCCGGACCGGATAGGGCGGGCGTTGGGGCTTTTGCGGCGGGTTCTTTTCGAGCTCTTGGAGGATGACCCGGATTGCCCTCTCGAGCTGGGGGTCATGCCCGGCAATGACGTCGGCGGGCGTCTGTTCAACTTCGATGTCGGGCGGAACGCCTTCGTTCTCGACGACCCAGCCGTCCTCGGTCCAGATGGCCAGGTTGGGCGCCGTCACGTAGCCGCCGTCCATGAGGACCGGGAACCCGAGCGTCCCGACGAGGCCGCCCCAGGTCCTCTTCCCTACCAGTGTCCCCAGTTTGAACTTGCGGAACATCCAGGGCAGGAGGTCGCCGCCCGAGCCGGCCGTTTCGTCGATGAGCATGACCTTCGGCCCCTGAATCGAGGCCCCGGGCGTCTTCAGGTCCGCGCCGTAGCGCATGTTCCAGTAGGAGATCACGGGCCGGCGCAAAATGTCGATGTAGTAATCGGCGATCAGGCCGCCGCCGTTGAACCGTTCGTCGACGATGATGGCGTCCTTGTCGGCCTGGGGGAAGAAGTAGCGTTTGAAGTAGACGTGTCCGGGCTCGGCCGTGTTCGGCACGTAGACGTAGGCCACCCGGCCGTTCGTCGCCTCGTGGACCTTCCGCATGTTCCCTTCCACCCAGTCCCGGTTCCTCAGGGAATATTCGTCCGGGATGGGGACGACCCGGACCGTTCGCGAGCCCGTACTGTCCGGGTTGGGACCGACCGTGATCTCGACGATCTTTCCGGCGGTGTTCTCGAACCGGGCGTAAAGATCGAGCGGCGGCCGAAGGTCCTTACCGTCCACGGCCAACAGGTATTCGCCGGCCTTAACGTTAACGCCGGGCTCCGTCAGCGGAGAGCGGAGCTCCGGGCTCCAGTTGAGGCCGCCGTAGACCTTCTTGAACCGGTAACGGCCGTTGTCGATCGCGTAGTCCGCGCCGAGCAGGCCGCAGGCGACCGTCTTGGGCTGATAGGGTGAATCCCCTCCGGAGACCCGGTGATGGCCGACTCCGAGCTCCGAGCACATCCACTGGATGACCCGGTTGAGGTCGTTGCGGCAGGAAAGGTCAAGGAGAAAAACGGCGTATTTTTCGCGCATAGCCTTCCAGTCGGCGCCGTGCATGTTCGTGGCGTAGAAATAGTCGCGGTTGATGCGCCAGGCTTCGTTGAAGATCTGATTCCATTCGGCCAGGGGATCGACGCGGACTTCGATGGCCTCCGTGTCGATCTTCCCCTTGCCCGGCTCGGGTTTCTGGCCCACCGGGACGATGCTCCAGGCGTCGCGCGCCCGAAAACCGATCTTCTTCCTGTCGGCGGAAATGAGATAACCGTCGACCCCGGTGAGGGTCACCTCGTCTTTGCGCTGTTTGAAATCGTATTTATGGAGCGACGCTCCGGCATCGGGACCCGCGGCCGGACCGATGTCGGGGGGGTTCTCCAAGTAGTAGAGCTGGCCGGCCTCGCCTGCCTGCAGGCCGCGATAGCTTCCGGCCGGGATCGGGAGGGCCAGGATTCGCTCGTTCAATCCGTCGAAATCCATGGCGACGGGCTCAACGGGCTTCGCCGCCGCGTCCTTGGTATTCTTGGTCTTTTCCGGCTCCGCCTTTTCCTTATCCGGGACGCCTTTCTCCTCGTCGCTTTCCTTGGCCAGGGGCGAAGGCGCGTCTTTGGTCAGGGCGGCGACGTAGATGGCGTTGGTCTGCCTCATGTCGGCGCTCGACTGGTCGAACCACTGCTTGACCGGACCGGCGTCGGTCGAGGCAAAAAAGTAGAGGTACTTGCCCCCGGCGTCGAAGACGGGTTCGCTCACCTCGCTCAGCCCGTCGGTTATCGCCGTTGACTTGTCTCCGTCGAGCGAATAGACATAGACCCTCTGGATATAGGTGTTCGTGTTAAGGGTATAGACGATCCAGCGGGAATCCGGCGACCAGTTCGAATAGGAGGACGGGGGCATGAGGGCGTCGTCGGCGACCTTTTTCGCGGCGCCGGTCTGGAGGTCGATGAAATAGAGGCTTCCGGAATTGTCGTTATAGGAGATCTTCCGGCTGTCCGGGGACCAAACCGGGGAATCGTAGAATCCGGCCCCCGTCAGTTTGAATCTCTTGGCTTCCCCCTTACCGTCCTGGCCGCGGACGACGAGCTCGTATTCGCCGGACTCGTCGGAGAAATAGCCGATGGACTTTCCGTCCGGCGACCAGATGGGCGAACGCTCGTTCTCCCCGGGAGTTTCGGTCAGGTTCCTTGGGTCGCCTTTTTCCGCAGGGGCCGTGACGATCTCGCCCCGGAACTCGAAGGCGACCCTGGCCCCCGTGGGAGAGATCGCGGAGTTCCTGATCCAACGGCTTCCCTTGGCGAAGCGCTCCCTGAGCT
>Ga0315285_10006035_pt1 | contig 12466 bp, 9 predicted proteins | sample YL17G09_36_MG_FD_203698 | JGI IMG/M metagenome (GOLD analysis project Ga0315285, IMG submission 203698) | Sediment microbial communities from Yellowstone Lake, YNP, Wyoming, USA - YL17G09_36 | ecosystem: Environmental > Aquatic > Freshwater > Lake > Sediment | place: USA: Wyoming | collected... | reverse complement strand
GGGCCCGGGGGCCCTTCCGTGGGGGGGGTGGGGGGGCCGGGTTGGGGGGGGCTGGGCCAGAGCCTGGCCGATGCGACCGTCATTCCCTACGGCCCGATTCCCCATACGCTCAAGCCCGCCGCGACGGGGCGCCGCGACGCTGCGACCGGCGGCGGCTCTCGCGGTCGACGTTGCGCAGAAAAACGACCAGTTCCGCCTCTCCCCAGAATTGCAGGATTCGGAGGGCCGTGAGGTGGCCGAGCGCGCGCAGGATTCTGCGCCGACGCGAGATGTGGTAGAATTGGTCTCTGAGGCGATGCGCGAGGTCGGGCTGTTTCTCGATCAGAATGGCGGCGCTCCGACCGTTGAGGCGGGCGCGGCGGATGAGATCGCGCGGGCCATAGTCGTGATGGTGGTGGGAGACCGCCTCGGGGGTCACGATTAGCCGCATGCCGGTTTCTTTGAAGAGACGATAGCCCAGCTCCGTGTCCTCGCAGGAGGCGGCGGGGAAATCCTCGTCGAAGGGGTGTTCCAGGAGCAGGGCCTTCTTCAGCGAAAGATCGCAGGTGTGGAAATAGACGAAGTTCTCGTCGCCTGGGGCGAGATCGAGATCGTATACGAAGATCTTGGTGCGCAGGTAACGCATCACGGAGTTGTCCCGGCCGCCGGGCCGCCAGTGGGTCGTGCCGCGGACGACGAAGGTCTTGTCGGGTCGTTCGCGGTGGAGACGAAGGTGTGCGGCGAAATGGCCCGGATCCAGCGTCACGTCGTCGTTGAGAAAAAGCACGACGTCGCCGCGCGCTTTCCGGACCATTCGGTTGCGCGCCGCGGCGGGGCCGGCGTTCTCCTGCCGGCAAAGCGCGAGCGGAAAATCCCAGCCCCCATCCACCACGAGTTCCCTCACCCTGCGCGCCTGTTCCTCGCAACTGCCGTCGTCGATCGCGAGCGCCTCAAAACAGCCCGCGTCCAGAGTCTGTCCGGCGATCGACTCGAGCAAGTCGCTCAGGGCTTCGCTGCGGTTGAAGGTGGGAACGATGGCGGTTAACTGCGGCGCCTTCGTCGCGTCGAACGCGGGGTTGGTGACCTCTTCAAGAATCATGCGCCTGGCGGCCCCGGTGCTCGGCATAGTGCGCGTCTTGCGCGGCTCGGTCTTCCCAGAACGGCCGCGGGATCGGGCGGTTGCGCTTGCAATTGTCCCCCGATCGAATAGAGTGGTTTTTCTAGATAGCAGGGGGCGAGAGGGCCGGCAATGAAATTGTTCGACGAGATCAAGGGACTCTTCCGAAGGCCGCGGTTCAAACTGCTCACCCTCTTTGTCACGAATCGCTGCAACGCCCGGTGCGGCGCGTGTTTCTACTGGCGGGACCTGAACAAGCGGGTTGACGCTCTGTCGCCATCAGAGTACCGGCGGATTGCGGCCCAGATGCCGCCGCTCGACGGCTTGCTCGTGTCGGGGGGAGAGCCGACCCTCGTTGAGAACCTCGCCGAGATCATCGGGACCTTCGTGACGGGGCCCTGGCAGACGATCAACATGCCGACGAACGGCCTGAGAACGGACCAGGTGGCGGCCCGGGTCCGCGAAATTCTGGAGCGCCTGCCGGAGAACCAAGTCGTGATCGGAGTGTCGATCGACGCGAAGGAGTTGCTCAACGACGAGATTCGGGGCGTGCCGGGGATCTACCGCGCCGCCCTTCGAACTCTCGAGGAACTCGCGCGACTGAAGGGCGACTTCCCGAATCTCCGCCTGACCACGCTGACAACGGTGATGGACGTCAACCAGAACGAAGTGGGCGAACTGCTGCGCGATTTGGCGGCTCTGGGACACGCGGACTTTTTCTCCGTGGAACCGTTGCGCCACGCGCATCCGAGCGAGAAGATCGGACCGCCGGACCCGGAAAAGCTCGCCGCGATTCACGAGATCTGCAACGAGCTGAGTCTCGCTTCTCTGCGCGAGCGCCACCCCGAGGACGCGGCCCTCATGCTCTCGCACATTCGCGCCTTGAACCGCGAGCAGATCCACGTGATGAAAACCGGCCGCATGCGGTTCGACTGCCTGGCGGGGGAGATCGCGGCCGTTCTCGAGCCCGACGGCGCCGTGCGGCTTTGCGAGTTGCTCGATCCGGTCGGCAACGTTCGCGACTTCGACTGCAATCTCATGGCCGTCCTTCAGTCTCGGGCCGCACGCGAGCAGATCGGCGCCATCCGCAGGCGAGATTGCTCGTGCACCCATTGCGTCAACGTGGGGCAGAGCCTTCCCTTCCACTTCCTCTCGGAGCTGGCGCGCCTGCGCGACCAACGGCGGATCGAGAAGACGCGTCCTCCCGCGGCCTGATCGCGATAGCTTCCTTGGTCCGCTCTGCGCCGAGCGGTCACAGTTCGGAGATCGCCACGGGCCTTTTCTCCGCGGCGGAGCGGTCGGCGGCGAAGCAGACGAGTTCCGTCTTGGCCGCGTCCTCGAGGTCGGGGAACGGTCGCCTGTCCTCGGCGATGCAATCGAGGAAGTGGGAGGCCTCGCCTCGGAAAGGATGGTGCGCCACGTCGGCGCTGTCGGGCAAGATGCAGGGGATTCTGATGAAGTCGTTCTGCCCGGGGAAGAGGTCGGGCGCGTAGAGTTGGTCGTTGCGGATCGTGCCTTGCGTGCCATAGACGCCGACATGGAAGCGGTAGGGCATCCGGGCGTCGAAGCTCGTCGTCGTGCGCCCGATCTTGCCGTCCTCGAACCTGACGTTCACGGAGATGGTTCCGGGATACTCGATGGGGTTTTCGGTTTTGACCTGGTAGGCGCTGACTTCCTCGGCTTCGCTCCGGGCGAACCAGCGGAGGGCGTCCACGGCGTGACAGCCGGCGGTCTGGAGCGCCGTGCCGCTCGTCTCGAGCGTGCCGTACCACTTCTCATCGCGCGTCATCCAGATCCGGTGAAGATAATCAACCTCGACCATGAAAACGTTGCCGAACACGCCCCGCTCGATGAGACGGTCGATCGTCATAAGAAGCGGGTTCCAGTGGAGCACGAAACTGACGATGGTCTTGACGCCGCTCTTTCTCACCGCCTGCTGCTGCTTGCGAACGTCTTCGAGCGTGATGGCCACCGGCTTTTCAATGAGAACGTGCTTGCCCGCTTCGGCAGCCGCGACGACGAATTCCGTGTGCGCGTTGTGAGGAGTCGCAACGACCACGATATCCACGTCGTCCCGCGCGAGCATGGGCTCGTGGCGCGTCTCGATGGCGCATTTCAGATCGTACTTGTCTCGATAGCGCTCCGCGTTCGCCCGGTTCCGGCTGACGAGAGCGCGGATCTCGGAACGCGCGTCATTCTGAAATGCCTTGATGTGCTCCTCGGCCACCCACCCGCAGCCGATAATGCCGACTCCCATCTTCTCCATGGTTCCCACCTTCCATTCTTTGCCGTCGAGGGCGCTTTCGTCATTCCTTTGTCTCCCTGGGATCGGGGGCTGGTTTCCATTCCCCGGCGAGAATCGCCTCAACGATTCTCCTCGCTTTCTTGCGCGCCTCCTCAAGGACGGCTTCGAGTGCAACGGAAATCCCGCCCCTGCGCTTCGACTCGTCGGCGGCTTCCATGAACGCGAAGATCTCGAGGGTTTCCTCCGGATCAACCGGAGGCTTGTGCGTGCGGAAGAATCTCACGATTTCCGCAACCAGAGGGCGGTAGCCGGAGTAGGGACCGGTGGGATGGATCCCCTTCGTACCGAAGGCCGTGCCGCCGTAATCGTGCGTGCCGGCGCGCAGGCCGCGAAAGGTCCCGATGCGGTCGCCCGCCCAGACCCCCGTGACGAGGTCCGCGCCTTCCGTGTGAGCGCGCGCGACCGTGCGACACCCGGGACCCATGACGGTGTAGAGCATTTCGACGCCGTGGATGCCGTACCAGAAGAGGTCGGGATGGTGGGGCTCGATGGGACAGGGGCTGTAAACGTCGGCGCCGAGGACATCGCCGATCTTCCCCCCGCGGACTGCCTGCGCGTTCTCCGAGTAACGCAGCGAAGAAGAGGAGAAGAAAGGCGTCTCGTAGCGCTTTGCCAGTTCGACGATGGCGACGGCGTCGACCAAGGAGCCTGCAAGGGGCTTGTCAATGAAGAGAGGCTTGCGCGCCCGCAGAACGGGGATGGCCTGCTCGAGGTGAGGCCGACCGTCAACGGTCATCAGCAGGACAACGTCAACCCGTTCGATCAGAGCGTCAATCGAACCGACGATCTCGACTCCCATTTTCTTCAATTGTTCGGTGTAGCCCTCGACGCGTTCGAGGCCGCTCGGAATATCTCGTGTCCCCTTTGGGTATGCGGCGACGACCGGACAACCGGCGACGTCGGGCTTCGCGTTCGGGTCGTTCAGGACTTCAGAGAACGCGACGACGTGGCTCGTGTCGAGCCCGATCATGCCGGCGCGGAATTGGGGAGGCCTGTCGGCCGGCGCCTCTGAGTCGGCCGGCACGGTCGCGCCGAGTCCTCCCAAGAGGAGAGACAGAAGCAAGGGACGGCCATTTCGTCGTCCGAACGTGGCGTTTCTCATGGTTTTTCCCGCGGGACTATTCCTCGCGGACGCGGATGCTGCGAAACTCGACGCGAGAGCCGTGCCCGAGGAAACCGATGTGGCCTTTGGTTCGCTTCAGACCCGGATGATCCTTCCCGTCCGTCGCCTGGGACGCGTCAATCTGACTGAGATCGGCGTCGACGATCGTGACGCCGTTGAGGTTCACCGCAATGTGCGGTCCTTTGGCGATGACCTCTTGAGAGTTCCATTCGCCGATGGGGCTCAGGTGGCCGCGCTTTGCGGGGACTACCCCGTAGATCGATCCGTGATACTGATAGGGTTGCAGGTCTTTGTACTGCTCAGCGGTGTCGTCCAGGATCTGCAGTTCCATCCCCTCATAAGCGGCGTTGCCCGTCAGAGGGGCGCGAATGCCCAATCCGTTGTTGGCGTCGGGAGCGAGTCTGAAATCGAACCGCAAGGTGAAATCGCCGTATTCGTTCTCCGTGTAAAGGTTGCCGCCCCCTTGCGCCGGGCAGACGATTTTTTCGTCCTCAACCAAGTATCCTTCGGTCGCGCCGGTCCAGCCGGTGAGATCCTTGCCGTTGAAGAGCGAGGCAAAGCCCCTCTGCCCGGGCGCCGGTTCCACGGCGGATTCCGGAATCGCACCCGCGGCGTAGACGCGGAACTCGACCAGCTGGACCGCCGGGTTCATGCTGTCTCGTTCGACGTTAATGCGGACGTACCTCGCTTGCATGGGCGTGAAACGGTGCATGACGCCCTCGGCCGTCGCGACGTTCGTGTTCCGGCTCATGTCCGCAACCGTCTTCCAGTTCCGCCCATCGGGGGAAACATCCACGGTGTACTGGCAGTAGCGCTCCTCGTCCCAACAGAAAATGACGTGGGCCGTGTCAATCACGGCGGCCTGCTGAAGATCCACCTTAAGGGAGGCCGGCCAGCTGAGGCCGAACCAGGCCGAGTTCTTATCGCGGTCGCCGTCCACGGCCCGCTCCGGCGTGTTATCGCCCTGATGGGGCACGGAGGCTTCCACCGGCTTGTCATGAGCCAGGTTCAGCAACGTCCCGATGTATTCGCCGACTTGCTCGCGAACCTTGTCGTCCTTGCAGATGCTCATGACTTTTCCCAGAGCGGCGAGCACGCTCGGCCCCTTCAGCCCTTCGGCGCCGGGACCGGGGGGGCAGGCGATCTTGGCCGCTGCCAGAGCGGCTTCGGTTTTCAGAGCATCGTCGTCCAGGTATGGTGCAACCACGTCCAGAGCCAGAAGACTCTGCACGTCGGCCAAGGCGGCCAGAACAAGCTTCTTTTCCTCGGGACGCTCGATGGCGGCCAAGGCCTCGTCGTACATGCGGGCCTTCTTCTCCGGAGGAAGATCCCCCTCGCTGACGATGCGCACGTAGCCGCGGACGGCGAGGACCCGGTGTGTGAGTTTCTCCGCGCTCTGGATGACGTTCAAGAGCTCGCCGGCCGCGCCGGCATCGGGCCACTCCGTCAGCGCGCGCACCGCCGCCTCCCGCACGTTCTCATCCGAGCTTTTCCGTTCGGCGTGAACGGCCTGCAGGGCGTCCTCACCGCCTAGGCGGCCCAGAGGATCGAGGAGGATTGTCTTCTGGTCGGCCGTTGCGCTCTCCAGGGCCGCCAGGAGGGCGCGCGTGCGGGCGGCGGGATCCCCGATCTCCTTGCCGGCGGCGACGATGGCGTCCTGCGCCATCTTGCGTTCATCGGGGTTCTTCGCTTCGAGGAGCAGCGCAACGAGATCGGGCTGACGTTCTCCGCTCGCGACGGCGCCGAGGCCCTTGAGCGCCGCCGTCCGGATTTTCTCCTCGTCGCTTCGAGCCGCTGAGATGAACAGATCGTCATGCCCCTTGGACTCGCGATGAACGAGCATTTCGAGAATCGCCACTTTCCCCGCGACGGAGGACTTCGGAAAAGCCTCGGCCACGGCGCGCGTCACGCCCTCGCCGGGCAGACGGAGAATCGCGGCCTTCGCTTCCGCGATGTCGTCTCCGTTGTCCGTCTGCATCACGGCCAACAGGCGAGGCAGAGATTCCCCGCCGCCGACACGGGCCGCCGCCGCGATCGCCGTCCGGCGCACCTGGTCGTTCTCATTCCCGATGGCTTCGACCAGCGCGGGCAGGGCCCCCTTGTGGCCTCGCCGGCCCAGCATGGCGATAATCTCGCTTTGCCGAACGGGGTCGGCGCCCTCGATCTTGTTGACCCATCTCTTGGTGGCGCGGCTTCCGGGGATCTTGTCGGCCAGAGCGAGGGCGGCCGCGCGGAACTCCTTGTCGTCATCGTCCCCGGCGGTCAGGAGATCGCCAAGGGCGTGCCTGCCGCGAGCGTCCACGAGGGTGCTCAGAGCGGCGCACCGCACGTGGGTCTCGCGGGGTGAGACGCGCGTTTCCAGCAGGTCGCGGCAGATCTTGGCGCATTCTCTCTTCCTCCCTTCCTCGACCAAGCGCCTCGCATACAGGAGGTAGTGGGCCGTCGCTCGCGTCCTTTCGTAGGAGGACGATACCGCTACAGCTTTCGCCAGGACGGCGGCGCCGGAGGGATCGGCGATGTTGGCGATGGCGTAGAGAGCGGCTTGGCGTGTGTTCATGTCGTCGCTCTCGGCATAGGGAATGAGTCTCTCCGCGGCGCTCTTGCAACGCAGCACGCCGAGCGCCTGGATGATGGTGACGCGGTTGCCGTCTTCGACCGCCGGCAGCGCCTTCAGCAACGCGGCGGCCGCCGAGGTCGTGCGGATGGCAAGAAGCGCTTGGGTCGCGGGCTCGCAAAGGCGCTCGTCGATGAGGAATCCCGCGAGGGGCGCCACGGACTCTTCTCGCCCCGCCACCTGAAGCTGCTGGATCAAGAACCCTTTGACTTCCTTGTCGGCCGGGGGCGCCAACGCCCCGATGAGGGTCTCGGCGAACACCTTGCGCTCGGCTTCCGCGCCCGACCGCGAAACGTGCTTCGCGAGTCCGCTCAAGGCGTAGCGCGCCTTCGTGTCGTCTCCCGTTCCGGGCGGGACGAGGAGATCGCAGATCTCCCGGGCGCCTTCGGGGCCGAGCTGCATGAGTTCGGCGCAGGTCTTCTGCCCTTCGGCGACGGTCTGCGCGGGGAATCTCTCAAGAAGAGCATTCACCCGCGAACCGGCGCCGAGCGCGGTGAAAGTGGAGAGCGTCGCGCACAGCGCCAGACAGGCTGCCGCCAGAATCCGTTTTCCTTGACTCATCATTGGCCGTTCCTCCGAATGAAAGGGATCCGAAAAGGACTGCTTTTGCCCCGGGTCCTGCAGGGCCGTCTTCCTTGTTTTTTTCTCACAAATGCCACGGCGCCCGCATCGGCTGATCGATCAGACGATTCGCCCCTTCGTCGTCGATGAATTCCTGCTTGTCCGGGTCGAAGCGCAGGTTCCTTCCGAGGCGCACGGCGACCGCGGCCAGGTTGACGATCGTGCAGGACCGATGGCCGTTCTGTTCGTTCAAGGCGAATTTCCGCCGCGTGCGGACCGCTTCGTGGAAATCCGTGAATTGCGGCTCGGGTTCGGGGAAGGCGGCTAGCTTCTTCTCCAGGTTGGGAATGTCGGACTTGAAGCCGCGGAACAGCTTGCCGCCGGGGCCTTCCACGAAGGGCGCGTTCGGATCCTTTCCCTCGCCGTCGAGGATGATCTCACAGCCGTCGGCGTACCTCAGGACTATGCGCCGCCACGACCCGGCGGCGTCGGGATGCTGCTGGGGAGCGTCCACTTCGACCTCGACGGGGCTCGTGTCGTCTTTGTTCAGGATGTACTGGACCGGGTCCAGGTAATGCATGCCCATATCGCCGAGGCCGCCAGCGTCGTAATCCCAGTAGCCGCGGAACGAGCCATGGACCCGATGCGGATGGTAGGGCTTGTAGGGGGCGGGTCCGAGCCACATGTCGTAGTCGAGCTCGGGCGGCAGGGGCTGCGGCGTCAGATTCGGTCTGCCGCTCCAGTAGAATTTCCAGTCGAAACCGGTCGGGCCGCCGACAGTGGCTTTCAAGGGCCAGCCGAGCATGCCGCTGTCAACGAGCTTCTTGACCGGCGCGGCCGTCGAGCCGAACCCGTAAAGGCCGCCCTCGAACCGAAACCAGGTGTTGAGCCGGAACATGCGACCGTTTCTCTGAACGGCTTCGACGACTTTTTTCCCTTCGCCGATCGTGCGCGTCATCGGCTTCTCGCACCAGATGTCCTTGCCCGCTTCGGCTGCGGCTATAGAGATCAGTGCGTGCCAGTGCGGCGGGGTTGGGATATGCACGATGTCGATATCGGGGCGCGCGAGCACTTCGCGGAAGTCCCGGTAGCCTTTCGCGTCTTTGGCGGGGGCCATCTTCAGCGCCTGCTTGAGATGGTTCTCATCCACGTCGCAAACGGCCAGGAGCCGCGAGCCGCCGAGGCCTACATGCCCTTGTCCCATGCCGCCGACGCCGATGACGGCCTTGGTGAGCTCATCGCTTGGCGCCGTGTAGCCCGGCCCCCCGAGCACGTGCCGCGGCACGAGGGCAACCGTCGCGGCCGCCGCAATGGTTCGACGGAGGAATTTTCGTCGGCTGATTGATCCTGTTTTTCCCATAATCTTCTCCCGTCACTTGGTGAGATCGCAGTCTTTAAGAACGGGCGGGGCGCCCGAGAGTCACACTCCAGCCAACCTGTGAAGACACGCGCGCCCCCGCGCACGGACCCCGTCCGCGGCGTCTTGCCGGAGTCAAAAGGCCTTCTAACCATGGGGTGGCGGGGGCGAGTGTGTCAAGAGAAGAAAACGGGACTCCCGATTCCAGGGACTTGCGAAACGGACTTCTTTGCGGCGCCGGCATCGCGCGGGTCCGACGGCGCGTTGGCCTTTCCGCGCCCCTCGCGGCGGCCCTTTTTCATGGACAGGCCGGCCCGCAAAAACTACGGTGGCGTTTCTGCCGGCGCCGGCCGCCGACCCGCTTCAGAAAGGAGTGCACGCTCTTGGACGATCTTGAAGAAGGCAAGGAGCTCCGACTGGATTTCCAGAAGGCCGCGAGGGTCGCCGCCGCCTCGGGGGACGTTCTGCCCGTCGCGGTTCAGAACGCCGACACGCGCGAGGTGATTCTCGTGGCTTACGCCAACGAAGCGGCCCTCCGCCATTCGATCGAAACGCGCAACGCCACCTTCTGGAGCGCCTCGCGCCGGGAGTTGTGGGAGAAGGGATCGACCTCGGGCGAGACGTTCGAGCTGCTCGAAGTGCGGGTCAACTGTGAGCAGAACTCGTTGCTCTACCTTGTCCGCCCGCGGCGAGGCAACATCTGCCACACCAGGAACCAAGCTGGCCAGCCCCGCAATTGCTTCTACCGCCGCCTTAACCTCGAAACGGGCGAACTGGAGAACCTGGATCCCTGAGAGCGTGTGCGAAAAGGAGAGAGGTTGGTGAAGTGGCGCGGCCATCCTGCCCGCGGATTCCTGAGAAAACACGGGCGGGACGCCCATGCCATCTTTCCCCCACATTCCTCCGGAGGTTTTTCGCGCACGCTCTGAGGTCAGGCTGGGGGCGGAGCGGGGCTCCGTGGAGTCGGAGGGACAGGGGCGCCTCCATCTGAGACGGGGTCGAGGGTGTGGGGTTCAGACCATTTCGCCTCCGGGACGTAGTAGCAGTTCTCCTCGCACCAATCGGGATGGGGGGGGCGGACGAAAAGCTCGCGAAAGGGGCTTTCCGCGAACGAAACGAAGTCGTGCTCGTCCTTCACGGAGAGCGCGAAGGCGTAGCGGCCCGGATTGAGGGAAAGCGCCCCAATCGTCACGTCCACCGATCCCGTGCCCTCGAGAACGTCGACGTTCCACTCCGCTTTGCGGCTTCTGAGGACAATGACCGCCGGCCCGTCGTGGGCCGTGGCGGTGAGAACCAGCGTGGGTCGGCGCAGCGGCTCTTGGCAGGCGTAGTGGAGTCGCACGGCGACCGGGTCGCCCAAGGGGATCTCGGAGACCGGTTCGCCCGCGGCATTTCGGAACTCGAGATCGCAGGAGCAAACGGGCAGTCCCTTCCCCTCCCCTTTCCGCGACTCACTCAGACTCCGGAGGCTCTGTTCCTGGATGCTCTGGGTATAGGCGGAGATGACGGTCGCGATGTCGCCTTGGGTTTGGATCTTGCCGTGGTTCAGAAAGACGCCCTCCATGCAGGAACGGCGGATGGCCCACATGTCGTGCGAGACGAGAACGATGATGGTTCCTTCCTCGCGCAGCTCGCGAATGCGTCCGTGACAGCGCGCCTGGAAACGCGCGTCGCCGACGGCGAGCACCTCGTCGACCAGGAGAACGTCCGGGCGGACTTGCGCGGCAACGGCGAAGCCCAGGCGGACGAACATCCCCGACGAATAGCGTTTCACCGGGGCGTCTATGTAGCTGCCGATCCCGGCGAAATCGACGATGTCGTCAAAGTACTCGCGGATCTCCGACCGCTTCAGCCCCAGGATCGACCCGTTGAGGTAGACGTTCTCTCGTCCCGTGAGTTCCGGGTGGAAGCCTGCTCCGAGAGCGATGAGGGCCGAAACGGTTCCACGGACTCGGACGTGTCCGCGGTTGATGTGGGTGATGCCCGACAGGATTCTGAGGACCGTTGTCTTCCCCGACCCGTTCGGCCCGATGATGCCAAAGCTCTTTCCTTCTTCAAGGCGGAACGATACGTCCTGAAGCGCCCAGAACTCGTTTCTCGTCGGGTCGCGTCCGATCAGCCTGGCCGCCAAGCCGCGGAAGCGGTTTGACCCGTATACCCGGTCGTATTTCTTCCAGACCCCGTCAAAGATGATGCGTTCCATCCTCTACACCACGTCCGCGAAGTAGCGCTCCTCGTGTTTGAAGAAAGAGTAGCCCGCGACGAAAAGGATCAAGGAGCATCCCGCGCCGTAGATCACGTGATGCTCCCACGGCGAGCGCCCGTTGAGGAGAGCCAGGCGGATGCCGTCGAGAATTCCGGTGACCGGATTGAGAATGATGAGCGTCGTGGCTCGCCCGCCGGCGACGGCATCCAGAGGGTACAAGACCGGCGTCAGGAACATCCAGAGGAAGAGTCCCAGATTCACCAGGTGCGACATGTCCCGGAAGTAAACCTGAAGGGCGGACACGAAGAACACCACGCCCATGGCGAACAGCACAAGGGCGGCAAACAGGAGGGGAACCCACAGCCAAGCGACGTGAGGGCCGAACACGTAGTCGCTTGTCTCGGCGTACCGCTTCCAGGAGGGGAAGTGGCCGGCCACGCGCGGAACAAGGCGGGAATGAGCGAAAGCGGCGAGGACGAACATAACGAAGGCGACGGCCCAATCCACCAGGTTCGTCAGGACCGATGAAATGGGCAGCACTTCGCGCGGGAAGTAGACTTTCGTCACCAAGTCCATGTTCGTGACAAGCGCGGTGGATCCGTTGGCCACCGCCCTCTGGAAGAAAGTCCAGAACGTCAGCATGCAAAGAGCGTAAACCGGAAAGGGACACGGAAAGGGAACGGCTTCGTTCAGGCGTGTGCGCACGAACAGATAGGTGAAGACCGCGGTCATGGCGGCGGGCGTGATGACCGCCCATCCGATGCCGACGACGGACTGCTTGTAGCGGGCGCGGACGCCGCGAAGGGTGAGGGCATAGAGCAGGTAGGCGTTCTGCCAGAGTCTTAGGAGGTGCAGGGGGAGACGCAGATCGAAGATGAAAAAGCGCCGGAAGAACTGAGGCAGGCGCAATTCATCCTCGACGACCGTCAACTCCGGCGTGGTTACTCCTCGTCTTTTCGACATGCGGCTCTTTCCCGTTGGGTCGCCCCCTGGAGCTTGGACGCACGGAGTTCCGTGTTGCCTCATCGACGTCTTTCCGGCCCGGCCTTAGCGCTTACCCGCGCGCCTCACGCGCCCCGCGCGCCTCACGCGCCCCGCGCGCCTCACGCGCCCCGCCCATTCCGGGGAAGCTCGGGTCGGTTTCCAGGCCCAAGTCCCTTCTCAGGCGTTGTCCCACCCACGGATGGGCCTCGAGGAGGGCCCG
>Ga0315285_10006034_pt1 | contig 12466 bp, 10 predicted proteins | sample YL17G09_36_MG_FD_203698 | JGI IMG/M metagenome (GOLD analysis project Ga0315285, IMG submission 203698) | Sediment microbial communities from Yellowstone Lake, YNP, Wyoming, USA - YL17G09_36 | ecosystem: Environmental > Aquatic > Freshwater > Lake > Sediment | place: USA: Wyoming | collected... | reverse complement strand
TTTCCCCTTCCCGGCGGAACCGCTTCACCGTGGCTTCCCCCTCCACCAGGGCCACCGCCAGCTCGCCGTTTTCCACCCGCCCCTGTTCCCGCACGATGACGATATCCCCGTCCTGGATGCCGTCCCCGATCATGCTTTTTCCTTTGACCCGGAGGGCGAAGAGATTCCCGGGCCTTCCGGCTTTGAGCTTCCAGAAGTCCGGGTCGAGAGGAAGATATTCCTCGATATTTTCAACCGCGAGGAGCGGGGGGCCGGCCGGGACCGTGCCCAGGAGGGGGATCTCGGCGCTGCCTTTTTTAAACCCGGTTACCTGGAGGGAACGGGCCTTGGCGGCGGCGCGCCGGAGATGTCCTTTTCTTTCCAGGGCCTTCAGGTGGAAGTGGATGGTGGAGGATTTGGTTCCCAGGACCTTTCCGATTTCCCGGACGGTGGGGGGGATTCCCTCCCGGGAGAGGTGGGCCCGGATAAACTCCAGCACCTTTTCCTGAACCGGCGAGAGCTTTTCCATTGTTTTTCTCCCTTGACTATCGTCTTTCGGCTACGGTCACGAGGCCCGTTTCGTCCGTCGGCTACGTCTTTCGGCCTTTAAACCGTAACCGAACTCCGTAACCGAAAAGGGCATCGTAGCCTTGACCCCTCGGACCCTTGACCCCTTTGTTTTTTTAGCATATATCTAACAAACGTTAGATGTCAAGGGTTGGGGGGCAAAGGGCAAAGAGCATAGGGCAGGGAGGTTGCCGCAATCTTCAGCTCTGGGAGGGAGCCGATGGGCAAAATATATTTAATGATTGCAGAAAAATATTATTCTGATACAATTATCCGCTCAGAGAGGATAAAGGAGGATATAAAAATGGTGGTGGAAAGATCTGAATTCAAAGGCAAGCCGATGCTGGTGATCAAGAGCAGCGAGGATGATAAATATCCTTTCTCTTTCGGCTTGACCAAAGCCAAGAAAATTCTCGAACATATAGACGAGATCCGGAAGTTTGTCGAGGAAAACGACAAACCTCAGGAAGACAAGCCCTAGGAAAAACGGATTCCTTTCTTTTTCCCGTACCCCCCAGTATGGGTTTTCGCAGGGTTTTTGCCTGGCGGAAGGCATGCCCGTATATTCACCCCCTTAATTTTTTTCGAAAATTTCATTAACTTTCCAAACGCAATTGTTTTTCATTTGTTGGATATTTCCACTGCTCTTATCAATGGGAAAGGAAAAAGCCATGTCGCATGAGATGGATCTTTCTTTTCTGGATCAGCCGGCCATCCTCCGCCTGCTTTTTTATCCCCGCAGGGATATGGGAATCAGCACGGCCGGCGATACCCATTACCTCGAGGTGGAGAAGGGCATCAAGATCGGCTGCCGGTTTTACTGGAAGGATATCAACTGGCCTTCCATCATTTATTTCCACGGGAATGGAGAAACGGTCAGTGATTACGATTGGGTGGCTCCTTATTTTAATGAAAGAGGGATGAATCTCTTCGTGGCGGATTACCGGGGCTATGGATTAAGCGACGGATTTCCGACCGTTACCAGTCTGGTCCGCGATTGCCACCCGGTTTTCCAGGGATTTCAGAAGATCCTGGCGGAGGGGAATTTCGCGAAGAAGATATTTATCATGGGCCGGTCCCTGGGGAGCATCCCGGCCACGGAACTCGCGTTTCATTACCAGGAAGAGATCCAGGGGCTGATCATCGAGAGCGGCGGGGCGGACACGGTTCTCCGGCTCTTTGATCTCTTCGAGATCTTCGTGGATGAGCCGTTAAAAGAAAAATTGGAAGCCGCTTCCAATAAGGTTAAAATTCGCCAGGTGAAGGTTCCCACCTTTATCATTCATGCCGAGTATGACTCGATTATCCCTCTCAGCGAGGGGAAAAAACTCTACGAAAATTCGGGGGCGGAGAATAAAGAAATATTTATCATTCCCGGGGCCGATCACAACGATCTCTGGCAGGTGGCGGGAGACGAGTATTTCGATCGGATCGGGAAATTCGTGAAGGAATATAGCAGATGGCAGATGGCAGATGGCGTATTGATTTATTGCTGAATCCGAATTTCGGAATTCGGAATTAACACTTCCTCAGCGTTCATTCCTATCTCTAAGATAAATCGGGCTGGTTTTTTCGGGCGGTAAACCCGGAAGGGTTTCATTCTTTTTGAGCCCACTACTTCGTTCCGGGAGTTGATGAAGATGGCCTGAAACGGGAAAAAGACGAAGAAAGAATGGATGGCGGCGCGGTTCCTTCCCTCCCGGGGAAGAACCAGCAGGATATTTTTTCTCCGGGAGAACATCAATCCCCGGAAGTTTTTCCAGAACCCCCGGAAGTATTCCACCTCGATTGTCTTTTGGTTTATTTCAATTTGCATCGAGGTGAATGCCAAAGTTCAAAATCCAAATGCCAAATGAAGCTCAAAAATTAAATGTCAAAAGTTTGATTCATTTGAACTTTGGATTTATTTTGAACTTTGAGCTTTGTCATTTGGATTTGGAATTTGGTGGGTTGTCCAGCACCTCGTAGAGATGGGCTACCTTCATCGGTTTTCCCGCCCGGATAAGCCCGTCTTCAATCTGGAAGATGCAACCGGGGCAGGAGGTCACCACCAGGTCGGCCCCAGTTTGGGCGAGAGATTCCACTTTTTTGGCTTGAATCCGGCGCGAAAGCTCATGGTGTTCGAAGGCGAAGCTTCCCCCGAATCCGCAGCAGCGGCTTCGTTCGGTGTGCTCGGAGAAATCTATCCCGGGCAATCGACTGAGCAAGGCGCGCGGCTCCTTGGATATCCCCATCCCCCGGGCTAGGTGACAGGGGTCGTGATAGGTCAAAAGGCCGGAAAGTTTTTTCTCCGGCCGGGGGAGCAAATCGGGCTGGGAGACCAGGTATTCAGAGAGGTCTACCACCTTTTTCCCGATTTCCAAAGCCAGGGAGTCTTCTTCCAGGAGCCGGGGCAGCTCCCCTTTCAGGAAGCGGGCGCAGGAAGGGCAGGGGCTTACGATCAGATCGGGCTGGTAACGGCTGATTATTTCCAGGTTGCGCCGGGCCAGGGCGCGGGCGCCGTCTTCATCTCCCCCGGCGGAAAGCGGCAAACCGCAGCAGATTCTTTCCCGGGGCAGGATGACCCCGGCCTTGGTTTTTCGGATCAGGGAAACCGCGGCTTCCCCGATTCGAGGATAGAAGATGTCCACCAAGCAGCCGGAGAAAATAAATATCCGGGGCAGGCCGGTCTCAAGCGGGGGAAGATTGATTTCGGGCGTGTCCTTGATGTCCGGCAGGGGGTAACTCCGTTCCGGATCGATTTTATCAAGGAACGGTTTAAGAACCCGCCAGGGTTTAAGCCGTCCCTCCCGGTTTTTCAGGATTTTCACGGCGGGGAGAAAAGGGAAAAGAGCCCGGCGGCTGGCGGAGGAACCCAGCACGTTCTTAAAAGCGGCACGCTTCAGAAGCGGGATGCCTTTTTTCTCTTGGATCATCCGCCGGGAACCGAGAATGATGGATTCGGTTTTAACCCCGTTGGGGCAGTTGGCCTCGCAGGCCAGGCAGAGGAGACAGGCGGAAAAATGCCGGCCGGTTCCGGGGCTGACCGGGAGGCGGCCGGAATCCAGCGAACTGCCGAGCGCGACCCGTCCCCGAGGGGAGAAGGACTCGTCTTTTAATTCCTCGTAGGTCGGGCATCCGGCCAGGCAGGTCCCGCAGCGGACACAGGCGGAATAGTCAACCTTTAAGTCCGAGGTCCGAAGTCCTAAATCCGAAGTCTTGCTATCGGTGGTCATAAATCCAACTCCTAATATTAATTCTGATGTTAAGATTAAAATTGGGCAAGGATTAAGATATTTCATAACGGGATTTTTAATGAGATGTCATTCCTGTCCCGCATCAGGGTGCGGGGTAAACTTCAGCAGGAATCCAGGATTTCTACTTTTTTGGATTCCCACTTCCGTGGGAATGACGAATAAAGCAAATGAGGTATTTTAAAAGTTTTATCATTTTAGCGTGTTTTCTTTTCTTGATCCCGCCGGGCTTGCTTCAGGCTGGGACCTTGGTTTACCCGGACTCGAGCACGGCGGTAATCCAAAAATCAAAAGGTGGGGAGCTGCCCGGGAACCGATACCTGGCCCCGGTGGTCTCGCTCCTGCCCGGGGTTTTATATCACGGGCTGGGGGCTTCCTATCTGGGATATGAAAAGGATTCCCGCTCCCTTGCCAATCTTGAGCTTATCGGCTTGGGCTTGGCCGGCCTGGGGGGGATGGTAGCGTTTTTATCAGGCGGGGCGGGGGATCTTTATCCGATCTATATTCCATTGATATGGAGTGGGGGGGCATTATTTATTAACAGCTACTTGTTCGATTTTTTCGGCACCTTTCAACCGGAGGGCCCTTTACCGCCCCTTGGGCCAAGGGCATCAGGAAGGATTTCCTACACCTATCTTGAAGATGGGTTAGACAACATATTCCGCATTCTTTCCCTGGATGGCAGCTGGTCGGGCCTGGGATTCAATTTGCGCGGCCGGGGCATGATGGATAGGGATAAATACTCAAGGCTTGATCTCGAAATAGACCGGCGGGTCTCCCTGGGTTCCGGAAGGTTGAGTCAGCTTTACCTGGGGGCACAGGGAGGGCGCGAGAGCGTGGAAGTTAATCTTCGTAATTTTGTCGCAGGATCAACTAGTTATCCGATAATTATTAAAGCTGGAGGTGAGTTTTTCCTGGGTGACTTTATGAGATTTTCCCGGAGCGTAAAGTTCTCTCCGGAGGTGGCATATCTTTTCCAGGGAATAAGGGTAAAAGGGTCAAATGATTATGCGTATACCCTTGATCCGGTGATCATCAACCGGGTGGAATGGACACCCCATCGCCGGGTTGAAATCGGGGTTGAGCATTCAGTCCGCCCGGACCTTCTTATCGGGCAAATCCATAAGTGGATAGGGGCGGTCGGGGTATGGGCCAGGATCTTTCCGCTGGCCGGAATGGAAATATTCCTGGGCGCGGATTTTGGGGATGGATACGATTTACGGGTGGGAATAGGTTACTCGTTAGATCAAAAATCAAAGAGCAAAAATCAAAATTAAATATATGAGGAGAAATCGTTTTTCAACCTGTGATTTGGCCTTAATTTCGACCTTTGCCTTAACCTTAACCTGGCTTTTGTCCGGTTGCTGGATTTCCGGCGCGGACGAACGTTTTCTCCGGGGTGAGGAGGCCCGGAGACTGGTCCGGGACAATTACGAGGCCTGGATTTCGGCGGGGTCAGTCCGGGAGGAGAACGGCGCCCTGGTTTTTCGGGCTTCGGAACCCGAGCCGGTCATCCAGGTGTTGCCCCGGGATAATTCCTTCTCTAACTATACCGGGCGGATAGAAAATCTCATCCCGGGGACCCGGTTGATCTATCCGGATGGGAGCACCAACACGGCCGGGAGGGACCTGCGGGCCGATTTTTACCTTCCTTCCGGGGGAGGCATAATCAATACCCGGGTCCCTGACGGGGAGAATAGTTTCTTGTTCGCCGTGATTTCCGATAACCATAATAACCAGAAGGTTTTCGAAAATTTTATTGAGGATGTGAATGGGCGGGAGATAGCTTTCGTGATCAGCCTGGGGGATTTTACCGTTTTTGACGGGAGCCAGGAGATTGAAAACGCGATCAAATGGTCATCCGAATTAAAAGTGCCCTTTTATACCACCCTCGGGAACCATGAGAGCTACGGCAAAGATTGGGAGATGGTGATTGACCATTTTGGCGCTTCCAGTTATTCATTTTCCCTGGCCGGCAGTCGTTTTGTATTTTTGGATTCAGCCAATTACGGGCTGGGAAAGGAAACCCGGGACTGGTTCTTGGATCTTCTGGGGGCGGTGACCGAAAAGAACATCATGGTTTTTACCCATGTTTCACCGGTGGAGGATATTGATAACCGGGCCCTGGCGTTTAAGGATCAGAAGGAAGGGTTGGAGTTGATCTCGGTGATGTCCCAGGCGGGGGTTAATTATCTTTTCGCCGGGCACGCGCATTCCTACCGGCATTTTAAGTTTGGCGGGGTTGAGATTTATGTCAGCGGCGGGGGAGGGGGAAGCACGGAGAAAATGAACGGGGCGGGTTATCATTACCTGCTGGTAAATCTGGCCGGAGAACTTCAGGTCAGGAGGATCAGTCTTGAGTAAGAAAAAGGTAAAGATCATTTCCTTTGATCTGGACGGAACCCTGGTGGATTTCGAGTTCAACGAGCTGGTCTGGCATCAGGGGATCCCGGAGAAATACGCCGAGAAACACAATCTGGATTTCGAGTCCGCCCGGGGCCGGGTCCGGGCGGAATACGACCGGGTGACCGACGGCGGGCTTTCCTGGTATGACATCAGGCACTGGTTCAATTTTTTCGGACTCCCGGGAACCCACGACGAGCTTTTCGAACGGTTCCGTCACTCGATCCGGACCTTTCCAGAGGTAAAAGAAGTAATGAAGAAACTGCAGGGGATGGGTTACGAAATGGTTCTCACCACCAATTCCTCCCGGGAATTTCTCACGATTGAATTGCAGGAGACCGGGCTGGCGCCTTACTTCTCCCGGATTTTTTCCGCCACCTCCGATTTCCGGATGGTCAAAAAGGTCCCGGAGTTTTACCGGCAGATCCTCGGTCTGCTCGGGACGGATGAAAAGTCAGTTATTCATGTGGGCGATCACTGGAAATTCGATTATCTCGCGCCCCGGGAGGCGGGGATCGAGTCCTACTTCGTGGATCGAAAATCCGAACGCGAGCCTTCCCGGGAAGAGGGGATCATCCAGGACTTAAGCGAACTGCTCAAAATTTTAAAAGATAGTCCTAAGCCTTCAGTTCGAAGTCCTAAGCCGAAAAAGAAATAGTTTAAGGTTGGGAGTGGAAACTTTAGCTTGTAATTCCTCGTGGTCTTTCCACCGGGTTACTTTATTCTGTCATTCCGCACTTGATGCGGAATCCAGTATTATTTGTTCGCCTGGATTCCCGCTTCCGCGGGAATGACAACCCAAAGCTTAATGATCGTTTTGAAGAAGATACTCCGCGTTCTAAGCCGCGGAGAGGTTTGTTTGGTAACTGGCTACCGGCTACTTGTTACCTGCTATCTACAGATTTTCTCCGCCAAATCCTGCGCGCTTCTAATGGCCAGCTCGATTCCCACGCCGCTGCCCCCGGCCTCGGATCCGCAGAGGTAGAGCCCCTGGACCGGGGTTTCCGAAGGAAGACGATTCTTGCCGACCTGTCCGGTTGATTGCCCGGCCCCGATAATCGCCCCGCTTTCGCCCACGGCCTGGTTGATGTCCGCCGGGGTGGTTTTCTCCACCCAGAGAAGCTTATCCCGGTAGCCGGGGATAAGCCGGTCCAGGGTTTTCAAAATCGCCTCCTGCCATTCCTCAATCCGGGAAGTGGAGTAAGGGATGATCGCCCCGGCGGTCAAAAGCTGCCGGCCGGGCGGCGCCACCGCGGGGGCGAAGTTGGAAGGGACGGGGCAGAAGATGCTGACATCATCGGGGACCAGGTCCGCCCGGGTGTTTTCTTCGTAGAGCTCGGGATTGTCGGACCCGATATGGGTTAATAGTTTCCAGGAAGCGACCGGCTCTTTCAAAGCCAGGCGCAGGTTGAGCATGCTGTAGGAGTAGGTGAGAGATTGCACTTTCTCCAGATAGTCGTCCGGGAAAAATTCCCGGCCGGTGAGCTCGATAACGGTGTGATAGGGATCGGCGTTCGAAATTATCGTCCGGGCGGGGAAAAAAGCTCCCGGGGATTCCAGGCCCCGGACCGCGTTATCCCGGACGAGGATCTTGGCCGCCGGCGCGGTGGTCAGAATCTTTCCGCCTTTTTCCCGGATAAAATCGGCCAGGGCTTCGGAAATGGCCCGGCATCCGCCTTCGGGATAGCCGGAAGCCCGGGCACCCGCTTCCCACTTCAGGCAGCGGATGAATTCACCGGCGCTGGCTTCAAAGTAGGGCAGGCAGACATAAACCATGCAGATATTGTTGAGGCAGGAGACGCTCAGGGGATTCCGGGTAAAACGTTGGATATAGCTGCGGAGGTCCTCCAAATCGAATTCGTGGGTTTCCGCGTCGGTCATGGAGGTCATGGTCTGCAGCATCCGCATCAAGTCCTGGAAATCCCTCCCGGGGATCAGTTCCTCCAGTCCCCGGGGAAAGGCGAAGATTTTTCCCTGGAAACTCGTCAGGGGGCGGACGTATTGAAAGGTAACCCGGTTTTCTTTTCCCGCGAGCCGGAGAATTTCTCCCAGGGGGCCTTTATCCGAGCGGGAGATGACGTGGGCCCCGAGATCGATCTGGAAGCCGTCCCGCTCATAGGAGGTTACCCGGCCGCCCACCCAGGAGTTCTTTTCGAGAATGAGAACCCGTTTTCCCCGGGCGGAAAGGATGGTGCCCAGGGCGAGTCCTCCTATCCCCGCCCCGATGATGGCGAGGTCGTACGGCGATTTAATGGCATCCATATTCGGTGCGGTTTATTTCGATGCTAGATTTTATCAAGATCACATTCGTGTTTAAATAGCTAAGGTGTTAATTCCGATTCGTCATTCCCGCGTAAGCGGGAATCCAGAAGAATGAGAGGTTTGATATTCTATTTTCTCCGTTTAAAATAAAGGTAGCTTATCTGCAGGGATAATTTTAAATCTTATAACATCCCATATTTATGAGGAAAACTGGATTCCTGCTTCCGCAGGAATGACATTTAATTTTTAATTAACCAGAAACGAGGAAAACTTGTCGAAGCGAAAGAAAAAAGAGATTCGGGGCGTTACCCCGCAGGAAATAATCCGGGAATTGAATAACCGGGGCGGCCCCCTCTCAACGGCCGATCTGGCCGACGCCTTGGGCATCCCCCGGGCGGGGGCCAAGGGGCTCCGGCGGTTGCTCGGGGAGATGGTCCAGGACCGGAAGCTGATCTGTTCTCAGCGGGGACGCTATGCCCCGGCGGGAGAGCCGGAAAAGATCACCGGGCAGATCCGGATCAAGCCCAGCGGGTTCGGCTTCCTCGATGTTCCCGGAGACACCGAGAAGAGGGGCAGGTTGATCCCGGCCCGGAACCTGGGATCGGCGCGGGATAAAGACCAGGTGGAGGCGGTTTTTCCCGGTCCGGGCCGCCCCGGTCGCGTCGTTAAGGTGGTCGAGCGGGGAAGAAAACGGATAGTGGGTGAAATTTTCCAGCCCGACCGCGAGGGTAAATGGTTTATCCGTCCCTGGGACCCGTGTCTGCCCGAGGTTATGGCTGAAGACCCCACCCCGAATCTGGCTTGGAAAAGCGGGGAGATTGTCAGCGCGGAATTTCTGGATACCGGGAAAACCCGGGGAATACTGGTCGCGCGGGTAAAAGAAAGGCTGGGAAGAAAGGAAGACCCCCGTGTGGGGATCGAGGCGATCATCGCCGAAAGGGAACTTCCCGTGGAGTTCCCCGAGGAAGTTATCCGGGAAGCGGAGGGGAAACCCGACCGGGTCCGGGAAAAAGATCTCAAGGGCCGGGTGGATCTTCGCGGCGATCTGACCATGACCATCGATCCCGTGGACGCCCGGGACTTCGATGACGCGGTTTCCATCCGTACCGGGGAAAACGGGGTGAAGATCGTCAAGGTTTCGATCGCGGACGTCTCGCATTATGTCCGGGAGAGGTCGCCGCTCGATGCGGAGGCCTACAAAAGGGGAACGAGCGTTTACCTGCCGGACCGGGTTATTCCCATGCTCCCGGAAAAACTTTCCAACCAGATCTGCAGTCTGCGCCCGGAAGAGGACAGTCTGACCGTGACGGCGGAGATGCATTTTGACCAAACCGGCCGGGTCCAGCGCTCGGAATTTTATCCCAGCGTGATCCACAGCAAGGCCCGGTTGAATTACGGCCAGGTCCAGGAGGTATTGGACGGGAAGCTTCGCCTGGGGGGTGAAGTTGATGCCGCTATCCTGGAAATGGGCCGGCTCTGCCGATTGCTGATTTCCCGGAGGCGGGATCGGGGGTCGGTGGATTTGAACCTCCCGGAGGCCAAGGTGATCCTGGATTCGAAGGGAGAGCCGGAGAGAATTGCCCGGTATCCCCGCTGGCTTTCCAACCGCTTGATCGAGGAGTTCATGATCGCGGCCAATGAAGCGGTGGCCCGCCACCTGGCCCGGAAAGGGCTCCCGTTGATCCAGCGGGTGCACGAGCCGCCGGATCCAGCCGATGTCGAGGAGCTCCGGGCCTTCCTGGCCGAGCTCAATCTTTCCCTCGGGGGCGGGGAGAACCCACTTCCGAAAAATTATCAGGATCTTCTCGAGTCCATTGCCGGCACCCCCCTGGAGGCGTCGGTCAGCCGGTCGGTTTTGCTTTCCCTGCGGCAGGCCAATTACAGCGCCGAGAAGAGCGGGCATTACGCCCTGAACCTGCATTATTATTGTCACTTCACCTCGCCAATCCGGAGGTATCCGGATCTCGAGGTTCACCGGATTTTAAAACAGGCCTTGAGCGGGCAGAAACAGGCCAAGAGGAAGGATGAACTGGTGGCCGTCGCTCTGCGTTCCTCCGAGCGCGAGCGGGCGGCGGTGGACGCCGAGAGGGCCGCGGTTTCCTATTACGGGGCGCGCTGGATTTCGAAGCACGTGGGAGAGGAGATGGACGGAACGGTCAGCGGCGCGATTGAAAGCGGGATCTTCGTGCAGCTCAAAGAAAGCCTGGTCGAGGGTTTCCTGCCTTTTCACAAGGCCGGTCCTTCCGCCCGGGGCTTGAAGCTCGGTGATCCCGTCCGGGTCAAAGTAGCGGGGGCGGAGCCGGAGCGAGGCCGGGTGGATTTCGAAATCGCGGGGGAAAACCGGGTTTTCGGCGCGAAGATCGCCGAGAAATTCAACCAAAAACCCGATCGGAGAAAAAGAAGAAGATAAATTCGTTATTAATCTCCCCTCCCCTGGTGGGAGGGGAAGAAGGGGAGGGGGAAAAATCACCCTCCGCGGGCTCCCTTCTTAGGGCGGCCGTCCTTCGACATGGCTCAGGACAGGTTGACGGCCGCCCCTACATCTGGATTCCCGCCTTCGCGGGAATGACGACCCCGGAACAAATGCCAAAGAATATTAAACGTACAACACTATGTTTTATATACCATCGACCCGGTGGCGAGGAGGCGGCCGGTAACGGTCAGCACCCGGGCCTCCACGAAGGCGTGGGAAGCGGTTCTCTTGATGATTGTCGCCTCCGCGGTTAAATCTTCTCCCTCCGCGGAATCCAAGTAATTAACGAGAAGCGAGACGGTGGAAAAGGTTCTGCCGGAGGAAAACTCCAGGTTGGAGGCCACCGCCGCCGCTCCGACCACATCGAGCAACGTGGCGGTTACCCCGCCGTGAACCGCGCCGGTGGACCGCCCCAGGTCGGGTTTCCAGGGGAGTGTGACCCGGGCCCGGTCTTTTTCGATCTCCGCGAGTTCGATTCCGAGCAGGGCGTTGAAAGGTATCTGGCTGATCCCGGCCCGGATCAGATCGAAGACTTGGTTGGGCTCGGCCATGTTTAAAACCGCCCAATAAATTGGGCAACTACATTAGAAAATGTCATTCTGAGGCGCCAGCCGAAAAATCTTCTTTGATTCCGTAAAACCCTGAACCTTGAACTTTGAACTTGAAACCGATATGCGTGTTTATCTGAGGGCCTGATCCAGGTCAGCCATCAGGTCCTCAGGGTCTTCCACCCCGACGGCCAGGCGGATCAGGGTGTCGGTAATACCCATCTTGTACCTTTCGCTCCGGGTCATGTCGTAATAAGTGACTAAGCCGGGATGGGTGATCAGGGTCTCCGTTCCCCCCAGGCTGGGCCCGATAAAGCAGAGCTTAAGCCGGTTCAAGAAGCGTTTGGCGTCTTTGAGCCCGCCCTTAACGTCAAAGCTAACCACCCCGCCGTAACCTTTCATCTGGGCCCGGGCGATCCGGTGATGGGGATGCTCGGGAAGACCCGGGTAATAAACTTTTTGGATCCGGGGATGAGTTTTTAAAAAGCGGGCGATCCGGAAGGCGCTTTCATTCTGATGGGCTACCCGGAGCACAAGGGTTTTCAAACCACGGATAAGAAGGTAACAGGTAAATGGTTCCGGGGAACCTCCGGTGGTTTTTTGAAATTCACGGATCGGGAGGAGCAATTTTTCCGAGCCGGCCACTACCCCGGCCAGGAGGTCGTTGTGCCCGCCCAGATACTTGGTGGCGCTGTGAATCACCAGGTCCACTCCAAATTCCAAGGGCCGCTGATTGATCGGCGTAGCAAATGTAGAATCAATCGCCAACAGGACTTTATGTTTCCGGGCGATCTTAACCAGGCGGGGCAGGTCGGCAACGAAGAGGTAAGGGTTGGTCGGAGACTCGGTAAATATCATCCGGGTTTCAGGCCGGTTGGCTTTTTCCAGCTCTGGGTAATCTCCCATTGGGACCACGGTATTAGTGATCCCGAAACGCTTAAGATCCCGCTGGCAGAACTGGAGGGTCTTTTTATAAATATCATGAGTGAAGAGCAGATGAT
>Ga0315285_10006033_pt1 | contig 12468 bp, 14 predicted proteins | sample YL17G09_36_MG_FD_203698 | JGI IMG/M metagenome (GOLD analysis project Ga0315285, IMG submission 203698) | Sediment microbial communities from Yellowstone Lake, YNP, Wyoming, USA - YL17G09_36 | ecosystem: Environmental > Aquatic > Freshwater > Lake > Sediment | place: USA: Wyoming | collected... | reverse complement strand
CTTTTTTGACTCTGTCATATCGGTGTATTCTGAGTTTGGGAGCGTCTATGTTCTTTTCAACTGTAGGTGTTGAAAAACAAGAGAATAGAATCAGGGGATAATCGCTTAATGATGCAGATAAGCAATTCTAAAGCCTCATCTTCACTTCGAGAGTTGCTCAAACTCAAATGGAGTCCTATAGGAGTAAAGCTAGTCAAGAATAACATGGATCTAGATGACATCCCTGAACGAGCAGCTCAGAGGCTCCGGTACTGCCAGCTCTTGATGGAAGCCAAGAAAGGAAAAAGCGCAACTCTCACGCGAGAAAACATCGCATGCCCAGCCGCGGCAGCAGCATTGGGTCTTTCACCTCTCCCCGAAAAGATCAGTAGTGGAGAGATGCTTGAGGCTCTGGGCCTATTCACGTCAAGAGAAGCTGCGGCGATGACTATGGCCCAAATGCCTAGAATAGAGCAAGGAAAAATCAAGGCTGTAGCCACGGCTCCACTGGAAGAGGCGAAATTCACCCCCGATGTGGTCATCATTGAGGACCAGCCTGAGAAAATAATGTGGGTAAACCTTGCCACGATCCATGAAGCGGGAGGGCGTCTTTCGTTTAACTCCGCCGTTTTTCAGGCATGCTGCGTCGACGTAACAGTCATCCCCTATCTCACAAAAAAGGTTAACGTCAGTTTAGGATGTTACGGCTGTCGAGACGCCACAGACATCGCAGAAGACGAATGCCTAGTTGGAATACCCTTCGAACAGTTGGGCAGAATACTTGAATCGATTGAATCGCTTTCCAAGAAAGCCATGCCACAAGCCCGAGGAAAAAGAACCTACAGCCAGTTCATGAAATCTGAAAAGACTCGGTCTGAAGTACGCCAATGAAGATATCTTCATGGTGGGATAATCTTGAGTAGCATAAGAAAACTGTTGACGGCTGAACTTACCTGGAAGCAGGGTTTATGTTCTGAGGCCAAGATGAGAGGCCATGTCATCACCATCGATTCCAGTAAGGATGAAGGAGACGACAATAGCGCGCGCTGCCCTAGATAATAGAGCTGGCGAAGCGGTTGAAGGGTATACGGTTCATCGCTTTCAACTTCATCCCGACTGGGAGAGGCGTGAACGCATCCGACATCGATTTGACTCCTGAACAGAGGGAGCAGCTTCTCACGCGATTATTTCATGAAAACAGCAGTGGTGGCATAGAGGTTCTGAGCACAGCTCCACGGTATGCCCGCGTCAGCTTGGAATCCTCTGGAGGCGTGAACGTGGCGCGCGCGTTCTCTTCGATACAGTTCCGCTGTCCGTGGCAGACTGGTTGATGATCATTCCATTGTCCTCTACTCCCTTGATCGTCACCGAACTTGCAAAACTCTGGAAAAGCAGAGCAAAAGGCGGACTCCAAGAAAAGAGCAACAATGCTGCGAGGCGCTAACAGTCATTTTTACATCGCGCGAGAATTCAGAATATAGTGGAATGCTTTCCTCAGCACATCATGCACACTTTAACAAACACACACAACATATTTTCCTGTCTCTGTTGTCGGCTTGGATTGTCTATTTCTGGTCCAGACGCCCAGAGTCCAATTGGTTCCATCAATAACTTGTTTCATGTCTATATTATTAATATGGATACTCGTGTTTGCTGTCTGAAACGCTTATCTTTCATGCTATCCTAGAACGTAGGGTGGATTATTGATTGTCTGATGGTGGAAGATTCCTCATTCGTCTTTTATTTTGTGGAGACTCACTCTCTTATATTGATCCACGCATTTCTCCTTGCGGGGGTTATGTCTTTTCGAAGCCCATCTCAATAGCCGAATTACCGCCCCCCTAAGTTCTTTCCCATCCTCTGTTAATGAGTATTGCACTCTCGGGGGTATTTCGTTGAAAACCTCTCTTCTAACTAGATTTTCTTTCTCCAGTCTTTTCAGTAGGTCGGACAGTGTTTTCGGGCTAATGTTGTGAAGCTCGTGCATTATTTCATTGTATCTGAGTTTCTGATAGTGTCCTAAAGTGTTTATCACTAGGAGCGCCCATTTCTTGCCGACAGCAGTTATTATGCCTTCAAGGCTGCAGAGACATGTCTCTGTGCATTTTTCCTCACATTCTTTCTGCATAGTTACTTTCCAGCTATAAACTTGATAGTTTAAATAGTATAAAAAGTATACTGGAGGTGGTGATTGGAATGTGCGGCAACTCAAAGTGTCAATATCCAGAGAAACTTAAAGGGACTCCAGAGAAATGTACTGCAGAACAAATTGCTGAATGTCATCCAAACATGAAAGAGCATCCATGCGTAAAGGATGAGACCTAACAGCGAATCTGAATCCCAAATCGTATTTCGATCCATCTACAACTTGGATCTACGGAATAAATCAGTCCAGTCTTCTGCAAAAGTGCTCGCTGACAAAGGACGCTTAGGGAGATTCAATAGATGGGTGCAGCAATCAAAGCATCAGATCTAACAAAGTTCTATGGAAAGATTCTGGCCATTGATCATCTTGCCTTTGAAGTTGAAAGGGGTGAGATTTTTGGATTTCTAGGTCCTAATGGTGCGGGAAAGACGACCACAATCCGTATCCTTACAGGCGTAATCAAGCCTGATCTTGGCACAGCCTCTATTATGAGCTATGACATTTTAAAGGAACCTCTGAAAGCGAAGCAGGTGATGGGCATTCTGCCTGAGATGGCTAATGCTTACATCGACTTGACGGCGTGGCAGAACCTTATGTTTCTGGGGGAGCTTTATGGTGTACCTGCAGCACGTAGGCAGAGGCGGGCCGAGACCCTTCTGAAGAAATTTGGTCTTTACGAAAGAAAAGATCAGCTTGTTAAAGGATTCTCAAAAGGGATGAGACAAAGACTTCTGATCTGCATGGCTCTGATTAATGAGCCCGCGATCCTGTTCCTAGATGAGCCTACAGGCGGGTTGGACGTCCAAAGCGCTCGGCTCATCAGAAATATGTTGTCAGAACTGAATCAAAATGGGATCACAATATTCCTGACTACCCATAATATGGAGGAAGCTAACCAACTATGCAACCGAGTGGCCATAATTAACAACGGTAAGATAATTGCCCTTAACAGACCTGAGAAACTTCGAGCGTTTAGCAAGAAACTGCAATCGGTGGAGGTTGCTTTCGATAAGTCGGTAGATAGTAAATCTCTCAAGCTTCCCGGAGTTGTTCAAGTGAAGGAAATGGGTGATAAAGTCAGACTGTACACTGAAGACCCAAACAGCCTACTCTACCAAATGGTAGGCTACGCTCAAGCCAATGGGTTAAAGTTTGTTACCTTGAACTTTTTAACTCCAAGTTTGGAAGATGTCTTTGTCACGCTGACCAGCTCTCAGGAGGTGTGATTGATGCGTGACTCTATTGATGTGGGATTGTCACAGCAACTCAAGAGGGCTTTCGCAATCTGTAAGAAAGACATTCACATCTACTATCTTAAGAGTCCAGTCATAGTCATGGGAATACTGTTCCCGACTTTTATGTTCGCAGCTTTCCTGGTAGGCAGAGATCTTAATCTCAACTTCTTAATGTCAAGCCTGACAGTCATGACCATCTTCTTCACATCCACAGCAGTTGTACCTTTAGTCATGCCTTGGGAGACTAGGTCAAGGACTCTGGAGAGACTTGTGTCCAGTCCAGTATCAATCACAGCCATAATATTAGGCGATGTTTTGGCGTCTTTCCTGTTTGGAGTCCTCTTTTCACTGGTTCCACTAGTTATAGGTCTGGTCCTAGGCGTCACAGTACTGCATCCTATGATCTTCCTCTTGGGGATCTTATCGGCTTCTTTCTGCTTTTCATCTCTTGCAGCGATCTTGTCCACTCCACCAACAGATATTCCAGCTAACGTAATGATGCTCTCAACTCTTGTCAGGTTTCCCCTCCTGTTCATCAGCGGAGTCTTTATTCCGATCGAAAAGCTTCCCAGCTGGGGAAGATTAATCGCATCAGCCTCACCTTTAACATACTTTGTGGATATAGCCACATATTCAATAAACGGAATCGCCTATTACCCTGTCCTGATCGACCTTGTCATCTTGATAGGCTTCGCCATCCTCTTCTTAGGAATGTCGGTGAAGTTACACGAAAGGAACATGCCGAAGAGAATGTAACTCACTCTCAGACGAGAGACTGCAAATTCACCGAAACAAATGTGATAGAAAAGGGGTTCATTGGATTAGGAGATGTTCAAGCTTCACCCACAACTATCAACGCAGGAGGCCAGCCGAACCCCCTTTCTGGAAAGAGCCACTTCAAAGCCGAGGCGTAGACGTGTCTGGGAGCGTACCTGATACAGTGGCTGCAATACTTCATTTCTTTGCCTCACGGGTGCAAATGCAGCAAATCCGACTTCAGATATGATTCCTATGATGCCAAGATAGAAAGCTACCTTGTTCCGAACGAGAGGATTATCAAAAACACTTCTGGTAGCTTTACGGTCAAGCACGTTCAGGAACTCTATGATACAGTTGACTTCCCTTTGCAGATAGGAAATCTGGTGTTCACTGATCAGAGGCTGATCCTGCTTGGCGCAAAAGGAACATTTAGCACGAAATACAACCTGATATACGATATACCTTTTACGTCAGTTAACCGCTTTAACCAAGATAGTGTTGGCACTATAGAGATTTCTTTCCGAACATACGCCGGTCACAAGACCGTGTCTTTTGACATGGGGTCTGCTGAATCCCAAACCTGGGCAAAAAAATTCCAGAGTATTGACATCTAACGAAGATAAGAAGGATAGGCTGATGAAACACCTGACGTCCCAGGAGAAAACTACCTTCGACGAAATGAAGGAAAAATGCCCCTGGGTGAGGCACGACGGAGACTGCATAATGCTACTAGAGGACTTTATCGGAGATGCCGGCTTGAAAGGGTTCATCGACAAGACTAATAGAATATTCATTCACGAGAAAGCATATGAAATGGCGGGCCTTCTTGTCAATGAAACCATCTATTTCCCCCTTCTCGATAAGTGTCCCAAGCATCTTCATGATTCTACTGTCGTCCTCAATTTCATAAACGCCCGCGCGATGAGTTCTGTAGAGAATGGCATGCAGCTCGTCAAAGGTCGTGATCTCCTGGGATCTTAGCAGAGCTATTATCTGCTTTTTCTTATGTTCCCCTCCCCAAACGGAGTCTTTGAACTCCTTGATCTTGCCTTTCCATTCTCTTGCGTCGAGACTGGGAATGTCCCAGACTTCGTATCCGCCAACGTATTCATACCTGTATTTCCCGCCATCAAGGGTCTCAATGTTCAGAATCACATCGTCTTTCTCTGCCCTCACCTCAGAGATCGAGTCCGCGCGCGCTAATCGACGCCCACCTGAGCATGAACCTCCCCCACACCATCAAACATTCTTCTGGTGAGCCTATCAGCTACAAAAGACAATTCGTACATTTCTGAAGAGTAATTCTCGATCTCCATCAGCCTCAAACATTCGCTTCTCGATATTTCATCGCCAGCAAGAGACCGCTGAAGAATCTCTCTTACGTTCTCAACCATATGGATCTGCCGCGCGTGTCTCTCGTAAGAGTAAATGTTCACTTAATATTATCGCCTAAACGCGCGCGTTGCTGTAGCGGCTGTCAGTGCGTGCAAGCGCCCAATAACATTAAGTAATCTTTCCAACACTATTGATTTTGGCAGTGGTTGATATGGGACTTACTTTGAAGTGCCCCATCGATGAATGTTGCTTTGAAGTAAGCGAGTTCATCATTGAAGAGGCAATAAGCCACGCGAGAGATCACCTCAGGATACAACACAACCTAGCCGAATTACCTCCTCACATTCTAGAAAAAATCACATGGGCCTTTAAGCCAGAGCTATGGTAGGCGCACGCTAACTCGGGCAATATTCCTCTAGCGATTGCCTCAACTTTTGTTGGAAGTGAGACTTAATGGAGAAGGAAAACGTGAATGGAATACTCAGGCTTAAAGAGGAAATTGATCAAACCTCAGATGAGCTTAGAAAAGAAGCAAGCCGCATAAAGGGAGACGTAATTGCTGTAAGAAATGATCCTAAGGTGCAGAAGATTTGGAATAAACTATGTCGGCTTCATATGAAAGCAATGATAATTTGTGAGTTTGATTCTAAGCATATAATAGGGATGGAGAAAGTCTGTGAGGCAATTTTGCATCCCACTGCATGCATAGAAACGCTTCATCTATCAGAAGAAGAGACTTGCTGCGGAAGATTCTTGAAAAGAATTGGAGCAGAAAAAGGGTAACTGAACGCCTGAGCCAAGGGACTTCCGGCGCGCGCTAGCGAAGACAATCGAAAGATGGAGCGATTCAACGGTGAAGTGAGAGATAGAGAGAAGGTTATGCGAGGTTTGAAACGTGAAGACACGCCTATTCTAGCAGGCTATCAAATCTATCACAACTGTGTTAGACTACACGAAGCCCTAGAGGATAAAACACCAGCCGAAGCTTGTGGGATCGAAGTGCGGGGAGAAAACAAATGGTTGACCTTAATCCAAAACGCAAGCCGTCACCCGACGGTTAACAGGCAGACGAATCACCCGAAGACGTAACAGAACTTGCTAGTGAGCTCTGTAAAGTCTGCGGTTGATCCTTCTGGCTGCAAAAAGCGCGCGCTACTGAGGCGACTTTAAACTGTAGAGGGAAAACGCTGACACTTGGTCATACGTTTCATAGCATCTAGTCCGATGAGTTTTTAAGGGTGGTGAGCTCTGTTAATATCAGATTCGTATGATATTAGTATACGATGATATGATGACTGACCGAGTGGCAACAAAGGTCCGGTTCATGACGGCCTTCGCCCATCCGATAAGGCTGCAAATCTTGGAAGAGCTCAAAGAAGGAGAGAGATGCGTGTGTGAACTGCTGCAGTCAATCAAGAGTGCAAGCCAATCGCAAGTTTCGAACCATCTTGCATGTCTTGATGACTGGGGGCTAGTCAGCTCGAGGAGAGAATGGAGAAGAATCTACTACAAGCTTGCCGATCCAAAAATAGCACGATTCCTGAAGATTGCTGATGAAATTGCGCCGCGAGTCGCTTCTAGAATCGCGGTGTGCCCTGATATTGCTCCAAAGAGTGAACAAGAGGGGAGGTGAAGGTATGACTGCTGAGAAATTAACGTTGAAGGTTGAGAAAACAGAAGGCAATGCCTGCCCCACTTGTGGAGGCAGTTTTCAAGGCGCGACACTAGAGAACACGCTGATGAGGCTGAACGGTGTATCCAAAGCGAAATACGATGAGGTAACATGCAAAGTCAAGATAGAGTACGACCCACAAAAAGTCAACCCAGCAAGAATAACTGAGCGCCTGCAGAAGCTCGGCTACCGAGTTCAAAATGCCTGATGTGAGAGTTCGTGAGACAATACATTCAAGGAACGATCCTATTCATTCTAACCGTAGTCTTCACGATAACAAGCTGGACCATCCTACAAACCAGCTTAGTCTATGCATCGGAAACGAGCATCATTCTAGCCTTGCTTGGCATCGCTTGTGGTTATCGCCTTTACGCCAAAGCTATTCGACTCCTATTCCACAAGAAGATAACTGTCCAACTGTTTGTTGTCATTGCAATCGCTGCCTCAATCGTAGCCGGCTACTACATACCCGCAGCAACAGTAGTGCTGATAATTCTAGCGGGAACAACTCTTGAAGACTACGTCCTCCACCGAACCAGAGGGGCAATTGAGAAGCTCGTCAACATGAGTCCAAAGACTGCCCTCGTACGTCGAGACGGAGAGGAAATCGAAGTATCAGTAGAAGACGTTAAGTTGGGCGAAACCGTGCTGGTCAAACCAGGAGAAAAAATACCTGTCGATGGAACCGTGGTTTCTGGATACAGCGCCGTCAACCAAGCCGCCATAACCGGAGAATCAATGCCCGCAGAAAAGACGAAAGGCAACTACGTATTCGCCGGCAGCATGAATGGTAATGGCGCATTAGAAGTCAAGACTGAGAAAATAGCGGAGGACACTACGCTTGCTCATATTATTCATCTGGTTGAGGAAGCCCAAGAGAAGAGAGCACCAATACAGAATATTGCTGACAGATTCACCACTTACTTCGTGCCCTCCATATCGAGTCTGGCAGTCATAGTGTTCACAGCCACTTACATTCTAGTTGGTCTACAGCAGGCAATTACAAGAACAGTGTCTATCCTTTTGGTGGCGTGTCCATGCGCATTATCGCTAGCTGTCCCAATCGCTCTCGTGGGAGCCATCGGCAACGCAAGCATGAAGGGCATAATAATCAAAGGTGGCACAAACGTTGAGAAAGTAAAAGATGTTAGATTGGTGGCAATCGACAAAACTGGAACATTAACCATCGGTGAACCTAAAGTCGTTGAGATAAAACCGCTGAGCAATCAATCTGAATATGAGATAGTCAAGTATGCGGCAATAGCTGAAAAGTTCTCTGAGCATCCAATATCCAAGGCGGTAATAGCCAAAGCTACAGAGTTAGAGATAAGCATCCCAGATCCAACGAAGTTCAAAATTATTCCTGGACGTGGAGTTGAAGCCTATTATGGAAAACAGGAGATCCTGATTGGAAAAGATATGATGGAAAGGGCCGTTACCGAGGAAGAGGACAAAGTGATATGCGAACTTGAAAACGAGGGAAAAACCGTGCTCCCCGTCATATTAGACAAGCATCTAATCGGCGTTATCGCTGTGGCTGACACCATCAGAGCGAATTCACGTGACGCCATAGAGCGACTCAGGCGATTAGGAATCAAGACCGTTATGTTAACCGGGGATAATATGCGAGCTGCCAAGTCTATTGCTGGACAAATAGGCGTCGATGAATTCCACGCGGAACTTTTGCCAGAGCAAAAGGTCGAAGTGATAGGAAAAATGAAGAATGACAATGTTGTCGCCATGGTGGGTGATGGCGTTAACGATGCGCCAGCACTAGCCAGTGCAGACGTCGGATTTGCAATGGGAGCAGCTGGCAGTGACGTGGCAATCGAAACGGCTGACGTGGCATTACTGGCAGACGACCTAACGAAGGTCGAGTACACGATCAGATTGAGTCGAAAGGCCTTTAGCAAAATGAAGATGAATATCGCCTTCTCCCTGGCCTGGAACATTCTTGGATTGACTCTAGCATCACTGGGCTTATTGGCGCCCATCACAGCTGCGCTTCTCCAAGAAGCGGGCTGCATATCTGTGGTAATCAACTCCGCTCTCCTATTGCTATACAAATAGGCTGGTGGGTGACAGGAATGGCTTTTGAAAGCCTGCTCGTGACATGCATAACCTTCCTAGCGGCGGTACTCTTCGGAATGCTTGGCGAGATTCACTGGCGCTTTCCTTATGTCGCTTTTCCGTGCGGGTGTAATTCTTGAGTAGCTCCGAAGGTGTAACAGAGCTATCTCCAACGGATCTGGAAAATGGACTTGAGTCGAAAGAAGTCCAGATGAGGTTGGCGAAGTACGGATACAATGAGGTCCCTGAGAAGAAAGTAAGCTTCCTCACAAGGCTAGGAAAACGTTTCTGGGGCATCGTGCCATGGATGCTTGAAGCCACAGCGGTCATCACGTGGCTATTAGGCAAGTATCCACAGACGCTCGTTATCGTGTTCCTCCTTCTATTCAACGCCACAATGTCACTATGGCGAGAGAAAAGAGCAAGAGCAGCAATGACCGCCCTAAAGCAGAGGCTAAAGATCCAGAGCAGAGTAAGAAGGGATGGAAAATGGTCAATCATTCCAGCTAGAGAACTTGTTCCCGGAGACCTCGTAAGAGTCAGAGCAGGCGACCTACTGCCCGCAGACATAAAAATCATTGAAGGCTCTTTCGGCGTTGACCAATCAGCCCTCACTGGCGAATCCATAATCGCGGAAAAGTCAGCCGGAGAAATAGCCTATTCCGGGTCGGCGGTCAAACGCGGCGAAGCCACAGGCGCAGTTGATGCCACAGGAACAAAGACCTACTTTGGGAAAACAGTTTCGCTGCTCGAACTCGCAAAACCCAAACTACACATGGAGGAGGTGACAGTCAAAGTTGCCCACCGACTTCTCATAATAGTGCTCGCATCTCTACTAGTTGTCTTCGTGTACGCTGTTCTGACAGGTTTCCCACTTGCCGTGCTGCTGCCGCTCGCAGGCGTGCTCCTCGTAGCCTCTGTGCCAGTTGCAATGCCGACCATGTTCACTGTGAACATGGCGCTGGGCTCGTCAGCGCTTGCCAAGCAAGGAGTCCTTGTCACAAGACTCAGCGCAAGCGAGGACGCAGCAACAATGGACGTGCTATGCGCAGACAAGACAGGTACAATCACCATGAATAAACTCTTCATTGAAGAGGAAATGCCGACTAATGGATTCGGCAAAAGCGACGTTTTGCTCTACGGGGCGCTCGTATCGCAAGAAGCCAATCAAGACCCCATAGATATAGCGTTTCTGTCAGCTGTAGCGGAGTCACACATCTCACTGGACGGTTACTCACAGACGGAATTCGTGCCATTTGATCCTAAAACTAGAATGACAGAAGCTACGATTCAGAAATCAGGTGAAACATTCTCTTTGGGAAAAGGATCATTCGACACCATATGCTCTTCATGTAACCTGTCAGACAAGGAGACAAAAGATCTGCATAAACATGTTGAGGCGCTCTCGGCTAAGGGGCTAAGAGTGATCGCCGTTGCCAAAAGCGATGACCGGAGCAGGCTGCAGTTTGTTGGTCTCGCCGGAGTAGCCGACCGGGTAAGGGAAGACTCACGTGAGACATTAGACCGAATCCGCGATTTGGGCGTATCTGTGAAGATGCTTACGGGTGATGCGCTTCCGATTGCAAAAAACATTGCTCAGCAGATAGGTCTAGGTGACAAGATAACCCGAATGTCGAAGCTTGAAGAAATGCAGAGTCAAAGGGAAATTCTTGACTCCACCGTCGAAGAGAGTGACGGCATCGCTGAGATTTACCCTGAAGACAAGTTCACCATTGTGAAGGCTCTTCAGGACCGAGGGCATGTGGTCGGGATGACCGGTGACGGCATAAATGACGCTCCCGCTTTGGGGCAGGCGGAAGTGGGGATAGCGGTAAAGAATGCAACGGACATCGCCAAGGACTCGGCAAGTGCTGTGCTCACTGTTGATGGGCTCGGAGGAATAATAGCTATGATCAAAACGTCCAGGACGATTTACCAGAGAATCTATAGCTGGGCGCTGATGATGGTTGCCCGGAAGCTCCATATTGTCGGCTACATCGTTGTTATGGTGTTTCTTACTCACTCCTTCATGCTGTCAATAACGAGCACGGTACTGCTACTTTTCCTAGGTGACTTCGTCTCAATGTCGATATCGACAGACAACGTCAGGTTTTCTTTAAAACCTGATTCGTTCGATGTCTCACGGCTGTTTGGAGTGAGCGGATCATTAGGGATACTAATGACAATTGAAAGTGTAGTTCTGACCGTGGCTGGTTGGTCGTATTTCGGGCTGAGCGGCAACGTAGACAAGATCTACACCTTCGGGTTTGCTTATTTGAATCTTGGAGGGATATGCACTCTTATGATCGTACGTGAGCGAAATTATTTCTGGAAGTCACGGCCCAGCAATTTTCTAAGCATCACAGTGACGGCGGAGATCCTGTTTGTGATCGCGATCTCGCTCTTAGGCTTCTTAGAGCTTGCTCCACTCGGCTACATACCTGTACTTGCAATCTTGGGCTATACGCTGTTAGTGACGTTTCTGATCAACGACACTGTCAAAGTGTACCTAATACGCAAATTCAAGGGCAGTCCGCAACGATACTCAATTCCTGCCGGCACAGCGGAATCAATAGTCTTCAGAGACAAGAACAAGGTGAGACAAACCTGAATCACCCTCACAGATTAAAGCGCCTCAATGGAACGAAAGAAGCGCTGCGAAAGCAGCCCAGTTTGCCAGAGACATAGAATCAATAATAATAGGGATTCGCTTATCATGTCGCGCAGGATGGAGTTGATGACGTTGTCGACGGGGTCAGGTACGTCAACGGATGCTTGAAGCAAGAATGAAGAAGGCGCGCCTGAGCAAGACCATACTCGATGCCGACGAGGACGAGAATGAAGCAGCAGAGCAAGGCAATCAAGCAGCGGTTGCCTAGAGTACGCGAATCCAAGTGAATCCTTCGAAATCACAGCAAAATCAGCAGATTCAGGCGCTCTGAGATTAATCTCAGTTCTTGGCCTCGTGTCGACCCAAGCGCGGTCGAAAGAGTTAATTTGAATATGTATTCAATAGTATGAGTCGGCGAAAGATCGACCTGGAGTTCCGCGGAAGGATGTCATCAGCCATCAGACAGACATGTGAAATGGTTAAGGAGCTGAAGCGGCAGGGGAGACCTTGGCTTGAAATTCAAGACGAACTGGAAAAGGCCGGGATCAAGCAAGGTGATTATCGGCCGTTGTACTTTGGATGTGAAACTGCGCCTTACAGGCTACGTTTCATTCCTAAACGCGAACCTAGAATACTTTCGAGAGAGTTCGATGAGGAGCTT
>Ga0315285_10006030_pt1 | contig 12471 bp, 11 predicted proteins | sample YL17G09_36_MG_FD_203698 | JGI IMG/M metagenome (GOLD analysis project Ga0315285, IMG submission 203698) | Sediment microbial communities from Yellowstone Lake, YNP, Wyoming, USA - YL17G09_36 | ecosystem: Environmental > Aquatic > Freshwater > Lake > Sediment | place: USA: Wyoming | collected... | reverse complement strand
CGGCCATACAAAAATTCAGAATTCTGATCTCGAAGACTCTCCCGCCTGATTTCAACCTCAGGCGGACGCGATTTCAGCCCCTTGAATGTCTTCTAAGCCCCTTTATGGAAAAAACGAAAGAGGAGTCGGACTCGATCCAAACCCATCCTTTGACTGATTTTCCTGACCCCTGAGATCAAAGCCGGGATGATTCTCTTAAACCTTTCGGGAACTTAGCCCGCAATCCCCAGAAGAAATTTAATTTTAGATGTTATTCGAATATTCCTTTTTTGTCAAGGAAAAAATAATAATAAAATAGAGCCTTTTGATTTGCCGATCGGGGCATTATTCTCTAGAATAAAATCATCGCGGGGCTGACCTTTTCGGGGGTTGAAGACCGCAAGGAATGCCGCCCAGGCGGAAGAAACAGGGCAAAGGGCTATGACCGAACGGCGTCCGTGGGGAAGCTATACGATTCTGGAGGAGAGGGAGAGTTACAAGGTTAAGAGAATTGAAGTCCTGCCCGGCCGGAGACTGAGTTATCAGCGCCACGAGAAGAGGTCGGAGCACTGGGTCGTGGTGGAAGGGGAAGCCGTCGTCACTCTGGAAGGGAAAGAAGTTCGACTCTCCCCGGGAGGGTCCATAGATATTCCCCAGATGGCCGCCCACCGGATCCTGAACCCAGGCAAAGGCCCTCTCGTTTTCATCGAAGTCCAAAGGGGCGATTATTTCGGAGAAGACGACATTATCCGTTTGGAAGATGATTTCGGAAGGGTCCCGAAATAAGCGCAGCCATCCTTTCCGCCCGGCCGAATCCCTCGGAAAATCCCTTTATCCCGGCCCTTCTGCAGGGCAGCGGGGGCGATTCTAAAATCTTTTCGCGCGCCAAATACATTCTTTTCTGAATATCCTTTTCCCTCCCGGTCCTATAAAATAATAGAAATGGGTGATTCGCTCTCTATTATCTGGCGGGGATCATGGGGATTGCCAGCTTGACCTTTTTTGTTCTTTTCCTCCTTCTGGGATTCATGCTCCTGTGGAAAATTCCCTACCCGCGACGAGAAGCTCCGGCGCAAATGCCTCCCGGCAGGATATCCATCATCATCCCTGCAAGGAACGAGGAATGGAACCTGGCCCGGCTCCTCCATTCTATTGGGGAACAGGGCATGAAACCCTATGAAGTGATCCTGGTGGACGATCATTCCGAGGATGGCACGGCGGAAACGGCCCGGAAAGCGGGCTGCCGGGTGATTCCCTCTTCGGATTTGCCCGAGGGATGGACCGGAAAACCCTGGGGGTGCTGGCAGGGAGCAGAGCAGGCCCGGGGGGACCTCTTTCTCTTTCTGGATGCAGACACTTTTTTGGAGAAGGACGGACTGGAGAAACTCGTGTCCACCTACGTGAAGGGAAGGGGACTCCTTACGGTTCAGCCCTATCACCGGGTGGAAGAACCCTATGAACGGCTATCGGCGGTCTTCAACATTCTCGTCCTTGCCGGGATGAACACCTTCACCCCTTGGGGAAAGTCGGAAAAGCCCATGGGAGCCTTCGGCCCCTGCAACCTCTGCTCCCGGGAGGATTACTTCGCGACGGGAGGACATGAAAAAGTTAAGGGAGAAGTGCTGGAGAGTCTTGGGCTGGGGAAGGAATTCATGAAAAAGAATCTCCCGGTCCGCTGCTACGGGGGAAGAGGAACCGTTTCCTTCCGCATGTATCCCGGGGGGATCCGGTCGCTGATCGAAGGATTCAGCAAGGGATTCGGAACCGGGGCACAGGCCGTGTCCCCGGGCATTCTTTTCATGGCGGTGGGCTGGATTACCGGGGGGGTAGCGGCCGTCCGGCATCTTCTCCATTCCTTCATCCTGGGGGAATGGGCCTGGCTCTTCCAGGCGGGGGTCTTGTACTCTCTCTACGCGGTTCAGTTCCACTGGATGCTCCGCCGCATCGGAAATTTCGGCTTCCTCACGGCCGTCCTCTTTCCACTTCCGCTTCTCTTTTTTGTGGCGGTCTTCACCCTTTCCTTCATCCGGATTTTCTTCCGGGGTAAGGTTCGTTGGAAAGGCAGAGAGGTGAAGACGCTCAGGAAGGATGGTTAGGGATTCATGCGGATCATTCATCTGCCCACTTCGTGGACGATCCTTGTCGATTTCGTGATTTGGTTCATCATCCACATAGGGGTGGTCTATGGCGTCGTGCGGATTCCTACCCACCGTTTCAACCCCGACGGGTGGCTCTTTCGGACCCGAGGATGGGAAAAGGGGGGGAACCTGTACCAGGATTGCTTCAAGATCAAAAAATGGAAGCAGTACCTTCCCGACGGGGCCCCTCTCCTGGGCAGCCGCGGATTCCCCAAGAAAAAGCTCCAGGAGAAAAGCCCGGAATACTTGAAATCCTTTTTGCGGGAAACCTGCCGCGCCGAGCTAACCCACTGGCTGACCCTACTCTTTGCCCCTCTCTTTTTTTTCTGGAACCCCCTCTGGGTCGGATTTTTCATGATTTTTTACGCCTTGACGGAAAACCTTCCCCTCATCATAGCTCAAAGGTATAATAGAGCCCGCCTGGTACGGATTATTAGGGACTGAAGCCCACCCATGAGCATGACAGAGACGATTCTGCGCGTTGAAAGCCTCCGGAAAAGATACGATTCCGCGGAAGCCGTGGGCGGGATTTCCTTTGAGGTGCGGCGGGGAGAATTTTTTGGGCTTCTGGGCCCCAACGGAGCCGGAAAGACGACCACCATCGGGATGCTCACCGGCTGGATTGAGCCCACCGGGGGCCGGGTCGAAATCCAAGGGATGGATCTTTCGGCTAGGCCCCGGGAGGCGAAAAAGATGATCGGTCTTGTGCCCCAGAACTTCGCCTTCTATCCCACCCTGACCGCCGGGGAAAATCTGACTTTTTTCGGAAGGCTTTATGGGATGAGGGGAAAGGCTCTCGAAGATCGGAAGGCTTTCGTTCTTGGGATCGTGTCCCTGGCGGACCGGGCCGATCAGTCCGTGGGCACCTTTTCCAACGGCATGAAGCGGAGGCTGAACATCGCCATCGGCCTTCTCCACGAACCGGCCCTTCTCGTCCTGGACGAACCCACGGTAGGAATCGACGCCCAGAGCCGAAACGCAATTTTGGAAAGCCTCCGAAGGCTGAACTTGGATGGGATGACCGTCCTGTACACCACTCATTACATCGAGGAAGCGCAGGATTTGTGCGACCGGGTGGCGATCATGGACCGGGGGAAAATCATCGCCCTGGATACCCCCCGGGCCCTGATTCAATCCCTGGGGAAAGGGATCATCCGGATGGAATTTCATGAGACGGTAGACGAGGCTCTCCTGGGACGAATCCAGGCTTATGGGGGGATCACCTGGGTTGACGGCCCGAGGAAAAGAGCCCATCTGGAAACCGACCGCACGGCTGCGGCCCTGCGGGAGCTCTTGGACCTGAAGGAAACCAGCCAGGCCCTTTTTAATACCCTGGACGTTATGGAACCCGACCTGGAGACCGTCTTCATCCACCTGACCGGCCGGGCCCTGCGGGATTAGTCGGCCCAGGATACTACCGACGGGAGTTGAGCTTGCACCAGATTCTGGCGATTCTGGCCAAAGAGGCGAAGATTCTCACCCGGGACCGGCAGGCCCTGGCGCTCCTTTTTGCCATGCCGGCCTTTTTCATCCTGGTCATGAGCTATGCCCTGGAGGGGGTTTTCGAAGGGGGGAGCAAATCCCGTCCCGTCGAGGTGGCGGTAGTCAACCTGGATCAGGGAGGGTTGGGCCGGGAGGTCATTTCCGACCTGAAGGGTGTGGAGGGAATCGTTCTTTTGGAGACTGTCAACGGGATCCCCCTGACCCAGGAGAAGGCGGAGGAGCTGATCCGGAAGGGGAAATTCCCCCTGGCCCTTCTGATCCCGGAAACGTTTTCGGAAAGAGCCATGGCTTTGTCCATGGATCCCGCTCAGAAAGGAGCGGTGACCTTCATTCATGACCCGGCGACGAGCATGCGGCTCTTGTCCGGGATCAAGGGAACCATTCAGGGGATCATCCTCCGCCGGGTTCTCTTGGCGACCCTGCCCGCCCGGCTTTTGAAGGAGTGGGGCGCAGAGATGGGACCTTTCTCTCCCTTTCCGGGCGCGGTTTCAAAAAACATGGAGCGGCGGATCGAGGAGATGGTGGCCAAGGCCGGGAAAGGGGCAGGGAATGGACCGGAGGTCACCTTCGTGAGCCGGCCTGCCCAGGGGCATGCTCCCGGACGTTTACCCTCGGCCACCGAGCAGAACGTTCCCGCCTACACTATCTTCGGGGTTTTCTTCATCCTATTGACCCTGGCTTCCAGTTTCATCCAGGAGAAAAAGGAGGGAACCTTCCAAAGAATTCTCTCCGCCCCCCTGTCCAAGGCAACTCTTCTCATCGGGAAACTGCTTCCCTACTACCTGGTCAATTTGGTCCAAATCGTCCTCATGTTTTCCGTGGGCGTCGCTTTGTTCGGCATGAAACTGGGGAATCCGGCGGCCCTGATCATCGTCTCTCTTGCCCTGGCCCTGGCGGCCAACGGGTTGGGATTGCTGGTGGCTTCCCTGGGGAAGACCGAGGCCCAGGTCAACGGTCTCTCCGTATTCCTGGCGATCATCCTCTCCGCCCTGGGGGGAATGCTGGTTCCGGCCTACGTAATGCCCGGCTTCATGAAGACCCTTTCCCTTTTCACTCCCCACGCCTGGGCCCTGGCCGGATATCAGGATGTCATTGTTCGGGGGCTGGGAGTGCGTCAGGTGCTTCCCGAGGCCGGAATCCTAATAGCTTTCGCCGGTCTCTTTTTCATCTTTGCCCTCTGGAAATTCCGTTTTCACTGAGAAAGAAGCTGGTTTCATGGAAAAAAATGGCGCGCGCGAGAGAATGGTCCTGGGGGCGAACTACTGGCCCGCGGAAAAAGGGATTTACTGGTGGAGGGAGTTTGAAATCCCCCCGCTCCACAGAGACTTCTCGCTGGCGGCAGAGTTTGGGCTCGACCTGATCAGAATTTTTCTGCTCTGGGAGGATTTTCAGCCCGAAATCAACCGGGTCTCGGTACCCGCGCTGAAAGACCTGGTTCGCGTTGCCGACCTGGCCCAGGACCGCCGGATCAAGATTCTGCCCACTTTCTTCTGTGGCCATGTGACCGGAATTAACTGGCTTCCATCCTGGATGGTGGAGAGAGGAAAAGGGGAGGGGCAATATCCTTTATTCTCCATGGGCAAGATGCGCAAGGGGAGGGCCCGGAACCTGTATGCGGACCGGGAGGTGTGGAAGGCCCAGAAATTCCTGATCCACGAAACCGCCGATGCCCTGCAAGGCCATCCCGCCGTATGGGGGTGGGACCTGGGCAATCAAACCTCCAACCTGGTCAACCCTCCCTCCAGAGACTCCGCCAGAGCCTGGTTTGAAGAAATGGTGACCGAGCTGAAACGTCGGGACTCCTCATTACCGATAACCTGGGGAATGGACCAGTCCGACCTGGAAACGGCGCGGATTCCAGGTCCCAAGGAACTGGCTGCCTACTGTGACTTCATCTCCCTTCAAATGCACCACGGTCAGGCCAAATGGGCCGACGGGCCGATGGATGAGAAAGCCATCCTCTTCCTAAACCTTGTAACGCGGTGGCTGGGAGGGAAGGATGTAGTAATGGGAGATATGGGAGTCCCCACAGAGCCCCTTCTCCCGTATCTCCCGGAAGGGGAGCGGAAAAAGCTAGGAGAAACCCGATTGGTCAAGGAGAGCGAGGCCGAAACCTTCTTTGAAAAGAGCCTCGACCTGTTGAAAGAATACGGGGTTAAAGGGATCATGGCCCGTTCTCTCGCGGATTATGATTCTTCGCTGTGGGATCGGCCGCCCCTGGATGAACGGGTGGGAGAGCGTTTTTGCGGCCTCTTCCGCCGGGATGGATCGGCCAAACCGGCCGCCCGGCTGATCCGGGAGTATCCCAGGGAAAGGGCTCCCCGGGAAATCTCCTGGGACTGGGTGGATATCCGCCCGGAAGAATATGGGGAAGACCCCGCCGGTCATCTGCCCCGGCTTTACCGAAGATTTAAAGATCGATTTTAGCTCTGACTCGGTGGAGCCGGAACCAAAAAGGATGTTGTAGGGGTCCCGCCTTGGCGGGATGGCCGCCCGCGAAAAAAGTTTTATAATTTCCTGAGCAATAAATCGGAGGAACAAAAAAGGGTTGGCTGAACGGCCAACCCCGAGAATTACTGGCGTCCCCACGGGGATTCGAACCCCGGTTACCGGCGTGAAAGGCCGGTGTCCTAGGCCTCTAGACGATGGGGACCCCGGATTTCTTTTAAGCTATTTAAGCTACAATAAAATCTTATCGATGTAAAGAAAAAATTGTGATAAGATATTTTACATGAATCAAATCTCCAGGTTTCTCACCATTGCTTCTCTTTTAGCCTTATTCGGGCTGCTCGGTTTCCCCTGGGCACCATCGGCAGAGGCCGCATTCTACAGATATACCGACAAAAACGGGGTGGTTCACTTTACCGATCGGCTTGAATCGATCCCTTCGGAATATCGGAACCAGATTAAAGAATACAAGGATATGAAACAACCTGAGGCGCCTCCCCCCCAGGAAAAGGGAGCAAGCAAGGATCCCGGGGCTGCCGACCAGGAACGACAGTTACGGGAAGCCGAGCAGAAGAAAAAAGAGGCTGAGGCCAAGCAGAAAGCCCGGGAAGAGAAACAAAAACAAATTGCCGCCTTGCAGGAACAAATTGCCGCCAAACAAAAAGAAGCCGGAAGCCTTAGGACCAACTGGATGGTTTACGACCGGGTCAAGGTTAACCAGTTGAACGAAGAAATCGCCTCCCTGGAAAAGCAGATCGAAGCCCTGCAGAACGAATTCTCCGAATCGCCCTGACATTACCTTCCATTCCCCTTCCATCCCCATATCAATCTGCCAGCCCTTGGGTAAAAGTCGCCGGTTGGACATGCGCCGTTACTGGTTACTGGTTGCGTAAGACTTTAGCTCTTTGAAAAAGGTAACTTTGACCTTTTGAAAAGATTCACCAGAAATCCCCCCTGCCCCCCTTTGCAAAGGGGGGTTGGGGGGGATTTCAGCGATGGGTATCCCAATCGACATGACTTTGATACGATTTTCAAAGGGCTAAATTGATACCTGGTTCCTCGTTACTGGTTCAATGAAGGCGAGGGGAGACGAGCAAGGCTGAAAAAAAGGATTGAGTATTTTCTCGGTTTTCTCTATATATGGGGCCAGGAATATTCAATTTTTGGGAAGGGGGGAGCGAAGATGGCTGTCCAATTTTTCGGTGAAGAGCACGAGATCTTCCGCAGGTCCCTGCGCAGTTTCCTGGAGAAAGAAGTCAAACCCCATCAGGACGAGTGGCGAAAAAACCGCCAGGTCCCCAGGGAAGTCTGGCGCAAGATGGGGGAACAGGGCTTTATCGGGTACTGGCTGGACGAGAAATACGGCGGCGTGGGAGCGGATTTCGCCTTTTCCGTGGTCCTGATCGAAGAGCTCAGCCGCGCCGGCGTCCGGGGGTTCGCCGCCGGACTCGGGGTGCACAACGACATCGTCATGCCGTACATCGAAATGCTGGGGACCGAAGAACAGAAGATGCGCTGGCTGCCCAAGTGCTGCACCGGCGAGTGCATCCTGGCCATCGGAATGACCGAGCCGGGAGCGGGGTCGGACCTTCAGGCGATCCGGACCACGGCGGTCCGTGACGGAGACAATTATGTCATCAACGGCCAGAAGACCTTCATCACCAACGGGTACTACTGCGACCTGATCGTCCTGGCGGTGAAAACCGATACCAAGGCCCAGCCGCCTTATAAAGGGGTCTCCCTGATCGTGGTCGAAAACGGGACCGCCGGGTTCATCAAAAGCCGCAAGCTGGAAAAAATGGGCCTCCATTCCTCGGACACGGCGGAGCTCTTCTTCGAGGATTGCCGGGTTCCGGCTTCCAACCTGCTGGGGAGAGAAGGGGATGGATTCGTCCCGATGATGCGCAACCTCCAGCAGGAACGGCTCGTCTCGGCACTGGGCTCCATCCTCAACACCGAGCGCATGCTCGAAATTACCATCGAATACTGCAAGACGCGCACGGTTTTCGGCAAACCGATCTCCCGTCACCAGCACAACGCCTTTAAGATCGTGGAGATGGCAACGGAGATCGAGATGGCCAGGGATTTTACCTACCACCTGGTGCAGGACCATCTTGACAAGAAAGACATTACCAAGAAGGTTTCCATGTGCAAGTGGTACAACGCCGAGCTTTCCAACCGGGTGGCCTACCACTGCGTCCAGCTTCACGGGGGCTATGGCTACATGGATGAGTACCAGATTTGCCGGGATGCCCTGGACATGCGCATGGGATCCATCGCCGCGGGCACGACCGAGGTCATGAAGACGATCATCGCCCGTTTGATGGGCCTTTGATAATTGCGGATTGGCGATTGCGGATTGCGGATTGGAAAAAAGGTAAAAAATCTGTGGGATTGAGCATTGAATGGGTTGAATTCAGGTGATGGGTTTTCTTTCAAGCGGCAATCGGGAATCTCCATTCCGAATTCCCTGAAGTCGCGGGATGGATTCCTGAGGCATTGGAAGAATTACGAAGATATTCTTGACTGGGGTAAATCTCTGTATTAAGGTAAGGTCTAATTTTTTCGAGAGGAGGGAAATGATTATGAAGAAGGGAATGATTCTCGGGCTTGCAGGCTTCTTGATTCTCTCCCTGGTCGGCCTCAATTCCGATGTGGCTTCGGCCGCAGGGGAGATTGTCATTGGCAATGCTTCTTCTTTAACCGGTACCGCCGCCCAATACGGGATCTCCACCTATGAGGGGCTCGAGGTGGCCATGGATGAGATCAATTCCGCCGGGGGAGTCCTGGGCAAGAAGATCGTCATCCTCAAAGGGGACGACTCGGGGGATCCCCGGCAGGCAGTCAACGTGGTCCAGAAGTTCATTACCCGGGATAAAGTTCTGGTCATTATCGGGGCGGAGCTGACCGGGACCACCCGGGTGACTGCTCCCATCTCCAACCAGGGTCAGATGGTCCAGTTTACGGCTTCGGCCACCGGCGCCGGATTGACGGACAATCTCCCCTACGTATTCCGGAACGCCCTGCCCGAAGCCTACGCCATTCCCTTCGTGGTGGAGGCGGCCAAGAAGAAGTTCAAGAGCAACAGCGTGGTGATCATCACTTCCTACAACCTGGACTACTCGGTGGATTTGACCAAGATTTACGAGAAGGCTCTGGCGGGGGCCGGGATCAAGGTTCAGGATAAAATCAGCTACGCCGAGGGGGACATTGACTTCTCCGCCCAGGTGAGCAAACTCAAGGCCCTCAAGCCCGAAGCGGTGGTCATGACCGGATACTACCAGGAGAGCGCCCAGCTGATGATCGAAATGCGCAAGCAGGGGATCAACTGCCCCATCCTGGGCTCCAACGGATTCAATGACCCGAAGATCCTTGACCTGGCGGGAAAGGCCATGGAAGGCTCGGCCTGGGCCTCGGGCTTCTTCCCCGGCAACCCGGACCCCAAGGTGAGAAAATTCGTGGCCCGGGTCCAGGAAAAGTACAAAAAGAAACCCAACCAGTTTCACGCCCAGGCTTACGACGCCCTGTACATCATCGCCGAGGCGATCAAAAAGGCCGGGGTGACGGAGAGCACGCCGGAGAACCGGACCAAGATTCGCGATGCCCTGTCGAGCATCACCAACTTCCCCGGGGTATCGGGGATGCATTCCTTCAAGCCCGGAAAGGGGGATGCGGAGAAGTCGGTCTTTATCCTGACTCTAAAGGAAGGGAAGTACGCTCTTCTGGATTGAATATGCGAACCCGCAGGGGCAATCCCGCCGAGGGGTGATGAATTGCCCCTGCGGGCCCCAAAGATGAAACCCTACCCAACATGCTAGCCCAGCAGCTCATCAACGGAATTACCCTGGGTTCCACCTACGCCCTCGTGGCCCTGGGGTATACCCTGGTGTTCGGCATCCTGGGGATGATCAACTTCGCCCACGGGGAGATCTTCATGCTGGGGGCCTACATGGCCCTCCTCCTGGTGACCATCGGGCACCTGGACATCTTCTGGTCGCTCATCGGAGCCATGGCGGGGGCGGCCGTTCTGGGCATGATCATCGAGCGGGTTTCTTTCCGACCGCTGCGCAAGGTATCCATCCTCGCCCCCCTGATCAGCACCATCGGGCTCTCCATCTTTCTGCGCAGCCTGGCGCAGGTCGTCTTCGGGGCCGAGTCCACGCGCTTTCCGGTGAGCATTAAGACCGAATTCTACCAGCTGGGCCCTTTCCAGGTTTCCCTCCTCCAGATCGTGATTCTGGCCATCAGCTTCGGGATCATGGCCGTCTTCCAGGTCTTTATCAAGAAGACCAAGATCGGCAAGGCCATGCGGGCCACCTCGGAGAGCCTGCACACGGCCGGACTCCTGGGGATTCCCGTGGACCGGATCATCTTATTTTCCTTCGCCGTGGCCGCGGCCCTGGGAGGAGTGGCCGGGGTTCTTCTGGGGCTGAATTTCAACGCCGTCTCCCCCCTCATGGGAAAGATGGTGGGGCTGAAGGGTTTGACCATCATCATTCTGGGGGGGATGGGAAACATCACCGGGGCCATGGTGGGCGGCCTCTTCCTGGGGTTCGTGGAGGTGTTGAGCGTGGGGTACCTGGCTTCTTCCTACCGGGACGCCGTGGCCTTCGCCCTCATGTTCCTGGTTCTCCTGATCCGGCCGACCGGCCTGTTCGGGAGAGTCGTTAGATAAATGCGGAATGCGGAATAAAGACAGACCGACCCTTCGGGTCTTGAGGAGCGTCACGCCAAGGGCGTGACTCGAGGAGCGCTTCGCTCGAGGCAAAAGCCTTTAATGATGGGGAGAGTCGGGAATTCGGAATTCAAAATTCGAAATTCAGAATAATAAGACACAGACACTGACACTGTTTTCTCATGTTTGACGCGTACACCAGCCAAGTCCTGACCTTCATCGGGATCAACAGCATCCTGGCGCTGAGCCTCTATATTACCGCTCTGGCCGGCCAGCTCTCCGTGGGGCATGCGGCCTTCATGGGAATCGGGGCCTACACCTCCACCCTGCTCATGACCAAGCTGGGATGGCCTTTCTTTCTTGCCGCGGCCTCCGGAGCCCTCGTGGGGGGCTTTTTCGGTTTCTGCATCGGCCTGCCGACGCTCCGCCTCCGGGATCTCTACCTGGCCATCGCCACCCTGGCCTTCAACATCATCTGGGTGGTGCTGGTGATGAACATCGAGGCCTTCGGCGGAGCGCTGGGAATTTTCAATGTCCCCAAGGCGACCAACAACACCATCGTGTATGTTTCCCTGGCCGTTCTGCTATTCTTCTTCTACCGCCTGAAGGACTCCAGGCTGGGAAGGGCGTTCCGGGCGATCGAAGAAAATGAGGAGGCGGCGAGAGCCATGGGGGTGAATGCCGTCTATTACAAGGTGTATGCCTTTACCCTGGGAGCTCTTCTGGCCGCCTATGCCGGGGCGCTGTACGCTCATTTCGTCACCTTCATCTCCCCCCATGATTTCGAGGTGGACCGTTCCATCGAAATCCTCCTCTTCGTGGTTCTGGGGGGCGCCCAGACTTTCATCGGCCCGGTCATCGGCGCGGTGCTGCTCACCCTGGCCCCCGAGTTTCTGCGTTTTCTGGCCGAATACCGTCTTCTGGTCTATGGCCTCATGTTCGTGGTGATCATGTTGATCCGCCATGAAGGGCTGATCGAGGAAGATACTTTTTCGTGGAAGCGGTGGTCCAAAATCTTCCGGAGGGAAAATCGTGTCCCCGCTCCTTGAGGTGAACCAGGCCAGCAGGATCTTTGGCGGGCTGAGGGCCCTGGACGGGATCAGCCTGGAGGTGCGCGAAGGGGAGATCTTCGGCCTGATCGGCCCGAACGGGGCGGGAAAGACGACCCTCTTCAACCTCATCTCCGGGGCGCTTCCTCTTTCCGCGGGGCGCATATTCTTCAGGCAGAAGGAAATTTCCCTTCTCCCCGACTACCGAATATGCCGTCTCGGGATCGCCCGCACGTACCAGAACATCCGCCTCTTCGGGAAAATGACCGTCCTGGAGAACGTGATGGTCGGCCGGCACAGCCGCACGCGGGGCGGGCTGTGGTCGACCGTTCTCCGCCTTCCCGGGGATCAAGCGGAGAATGTCCGATCCAGGAAGATCGCCGAGGAATGGCTGGAGTTTTTCCATCTCCTGGCGAAAAAGGAGGAGAAGGCCTCCAACCTGGCTTACGGGGAAGAGCGAAGGCTGGAGATGGCCCGGGCCCTCGCCACCGAGCCTTCTCTCCTCCTGCTGGACGAACCCTCCGCCGGCATGAACCCGCAGGAGGTGCGCGACCTCAACGATCTGATCCTGAAAATCCGGAGACAGGGGAAGACGATCTTTATTATCGAACACAACATGCGGGTGATCATGGATATCTGCGACCGCATCGCGGTCCTTGATTTCGGGCAGAAGATCGCC
>Ga0315285_10006029_pt1 | contig 12472 bp, 10 predicted proteins | sample YL17G09_36_MG_FD_203698 | JGI IMG/M metagenome (GOLD analysis project Ga0315285, IMG submission 203698) | Sediment microbial communities from Yellowstone Lake, YNP, Wyoming, USA - YL17G09_36 | ecosystem: Environmental > Aquatic > Freshwater > Lake > Sediment | place: USA: Wyoming | collected... | reverse complement strand
ACCAGAGCTCGCTTCATTCAATGCCGGGTCCATCAATTTTGCTCTGTTCCCGCTAATTTCGCGATATAAAGAATGGAAGTTCGAATGGGAAAAAGAGCTCTTAGCAATGAGCGAAGATCTCATTTTTTCCAATACGTTTAAATCAATGAGAGAGTACTGCGCAATATTTAACGAGACAGGGACAAAGCCGGAGTTTGAAATTTACGATGCCGGAATGGTGAACAACGTTGCTTTCATGATTCAGGCGGGCTACGTTAAAAAACCTGTCTACATTCAATTCGTCATGGGAGTTCTGGGAGGAATCACCCCCAGTTCGGAAAATCTTCTATTCCTTGTTGACTACGCCCACAGACAGATTGGCGATTTCTTATTCTCAGTCTGTTCTGCTGGTCGCGCCCAGTTCCCTATTGGCACTCAGTCGCTGCTCATCGGCGGAAACTGCCGTGTTGGACTGGAAGACAATCTCTATTTAGAGAAAGGGGAGCTGGCGAAAAGTAATGCTGAACAAGTGACGAAGATGGTTCGAATTGCCAAAGAGTTTGGCATTGAGGCGGCAGCTCCCGATGAAGCAAGAAAAATTCTTGGTCTGAAAGGGATAGATAAAGTAAACTACTAAATCTCTTAATACGGATTCGATATAAATCAAACTCGAAACTTAGTCAAATAGAAAACAACATCCATCTATGTTCCTTTTGACCCTAAGGATGATATGGATGCTTTTCATGCCTATTCCTTAATGAAAAACCCTACCTCCACATATATTGATGGCTTGGCCTGTAATGCCTCGTGCCTCATCTGAGGCCAGGTAGACGGCAAGAGAAGCTATCTCCTCCGGCTCCAAGACCCGTTGCTGCAGACTTCGGCCAACCGCCTTTTCAATAACCTCTGCCTCAGGCATTCCCGTTGCCTTTGCTATCGCTGCAACGTAGCCTTCAGGGCCGGTGAACATCTCGGTATTGACAAAAAAAGGACAAATCGCATTTACTGTAATTCTAGGATAGCCCGTGAGGGCCACTTCCGAGGCCAGGGATTTTACCAGACCCAGAAGACCGTGCTTGCTTGCGCTGTAGGCTGTATTAAACGGGGCTGGACTCTTACCCGCTGTCGAGGCCATCATAATGATCCGCCCTTCACCGGTGTGCTGTATCAGGGGTAGGAAGGCCTTGGTACATAGATAGGCACCAAAAAGATTTACCCGAATGACTTCTAACCACGCCTCATCGTCATAATCCAGGAATCTGGACCGCCTTGAAATGCCGGCGTTAATCACCAGAATATCCAATCGTCCGAACTCTTCTCCAACTTTCTTTGCAAGGTTCTGAACTTCCTTTTGCAAAGAAACATCACAGGGAACCGGCAGGGCCCTTCTTCCCTTGCTTTCAACTTCTCGGGCCACCCCTTCCAGTTGCTCACGGGTGCGGGCAGTTAGAACAATATCAGCCCCTTCTTCAGCAAAAGCCAAAGCCACACTTCGCCCTATTCCCCTTCCTGCACCTGTTATGACTGCAACCTTATTTTTCAGCCTCATCCCGCCTCCTTAAGATTTTACTGTAAAGAAATTATCCCCATGAATATATCTTGTCAAGAAAAATCCTACGAAATCAAAAACAGCACTTTCCCCCCTTCTACGAAAAAGACCCTCACTATGATTATCTGCTTGACAAAGGTACACGTCTTTATTTTAATGAGGAAGCTGAAAGAGTATAATCATCTCCTAAGGGCAACCTAAAATAGAGGGATCGGGTATGAACATTGCGACTTTTCTGGAAAATTCGGCTCGAAGGGACCCCAAGAAAACAGCGGTCAGGCACAATGGGGAGGAGATTACATTCGGGCAATTGGATAGGGCCTGCAATCGATTAGCCAACGGCCTTGCTAATCTGGGTCTTGCCCCTGGTGATCGCTGTGTACTGATGATGCCGAATAGTATCCACTCCATAACAGCCTACTACGCCCTTGCCAAGCTTGGGGCTGAGGTTGTACTGGTTAATTTCCTTTACCGCGTACACGAGTTGCAACATATTCTAAAGGATGCTACTCCAAAGGCCTTTATTGGCGCAAAGCCTTACCTTGAGGAAATCAGTAAAGTATTGAACGGGATGAAAGGCGGCCCATCCATTCGTTTGGCATTGGGGGCCTCCGATAGCGACAATTTCACGAATCTTGAGAGGGTTTACTCTGAGAGGGAGGAGTTTTCCACTTACCCTTCGGCGGACGATCATACCTTTAATATTCTTTATACCTCGGGCACAACAGGAGTACCAAAGGGGGTCATGTTGACCCACTGGAATCTGGCCCGTAACGCCCAGATCCTTGGTGAAATGCGCGGCCAAATCGACCCGAAGACTGTTATCATAGGGGTTCTTCCTCTCTATCACGTATACGGGATAACCAGTGTCATGAATGTGTCCATGTATTTAGGCCTATCTATCGAGCTCTTTTCAAGCTTTGAGCCTGAGAAGGTTATCGGGATAACTGAAAAGGAAGAACATACTATTCTATTTGCTGTTCCGACCATGCTTAATCGCCTGATTCAACTGGCAGCTGGAAATCCCCCAAAACGCGCCTCTTTGAAGTTTTGCATCTCAGGCGGTGCTTCCTTGCCTGTGGAATTGCTGAAGCGTTTTGAGAAGCTTTTCAGGGCAACAATCCATGAAGGTTATGGCCTGACCGAATGTCCCGTTTGCATTGAGAACCCTTATGTAAAACTTACCAAACCAGGCTCTATCGGTCTTCCGATTCCAGAATTCAGTGCAAAGATCGTGGACGATAATGGAAAGGAGGTATCACCAGGCGAGGTGGGCGAGCTTCTAATTAAAGGACCAGGTGTTATGAAAGGCTACCTAAACCTCCCCCAAGAGACCGATGAGACTCTCAGGAGCGGTTGGCTTTATACCGGGGATATTGCCCGCATGGATGAAGATCAATATATTTACATCGTGGATAGGAAAAAGGAGCTTATCATCCGGGGCGGATACAATGTGTATCCCAGAGAGATTGAGGAGCTCTTGTACCAGATTCCCGATGTATTGGAGACGGCTGTATACGGTGTGCCCCATGAAGATCTCGGAGAGGAGGTTGCCGCCGCAGTTTTTCTGAAGGAAGGCTCGCAACTGGGTGCCGAAGACATCAAACGCTATGTGAAAGACCGAGTAGCTCCCTACAAGTATCCTCGAATTGTGAGGATAGTTGATGCCCCCTTACCCAAAAGCGGCTCAGGAAAAATCCTCAAGAAAGATATCAAAAGGATATAAGCATCTGACAGGTAGTAGGCAGAAAAGAGGGGTCTCAATTATCTTCAGGTTCTTGCTGTCTTGAAAAGGAGTATCCTTCTATAGATTGTTGCGCCAGGCAATGGGGGCTGCCTAACCCAGCACCTTCCCCCCTGTACCCTGTATCTTCTTCGACAAATCGCCTACGCTGAATGGTTTCTGAATAATCCTCTTATCCTCCAGCAAGCATAGTGATAAGGTGAATTTCGTCGCCATCCTTAACGGGTTTAGGGAGTTCATTTGGGTAGGCGCTGGCATGATTGACATAAATTTCAATGGTGTTAAGCAGTTTATCTTTCTTGGCGAACAGCGCTTTCTCCATTCCAGGGAACTGCTTGATGAGCTGGTTCAGACATTCACCCACTGTATTCCCCTCTACGGATACCACCTCCAAGCCGTTGGTAAATTGTCGATGAGTTGTATGAACGTGTACCCTGACAGCCATGTCTTATTCCTTTCTCACGAGAGATCCGCAATGATCACAATTTGGGTTTTTGTCGACTGTAAATTCGCTGAAAGTAACTTTCAATCCATCATATATCAATAACCGATTGGTCAACAGTTTGCCAATTCCTACGAGATGCTTGATCACCTCCGTTGCCTGAATAATGCCTATGACTGCTGGAGCAACGCCGATCACGGGAAACTTCTCTTGTGGCACTGGACCTCGATACATACACCTGAGGCAGGCTGTTTCTCCGGGAATGATGGTCATGACTCTCCCCTCAAAACCATTCACTGCGCCATGAAAGAATGGAATATTTTTCTGGATAGCACAGCGATTCAAGATGTAGCGAGTCGGCAGGTTGTCCATAGCATCAACGATTACGTCAAAGCCATCAACAAGCTGGGAAACATTGCCTTCTGTTACTGTCTCTGCTATCGCTTCGATCTCCACCGCTGAGTTCAGGCTTCTCAATTTCGTTCTAGCAGAGTCAACCTTTTTTCTGCCGATGTCTTCCTCCCAGTGCAAGATCTGCCGGTTCAGATTACTCAGCGTCACCCGGTCATGATCTATCATCCGAATCATTCCTATTCCGGCAGCAGTCAAGTAGATGGCTATAGGGGAACCGAGCCCCCCGGCACCTGCAATGACCACCCGTGATCTTTTAAGCTTTTCCTGTCCTTCTTGCCCAATTTCTCCGATCATTATTTGCCTATCATACCTTTCTCGCTCGCTTGGTGTAAGCATAGCAACCCTCCGCCTTCGCTAATCTTTCCCTGAGAAAATCAGCTGTTATAATAATAATTCAGTTTTGGACCTTAATCCAGCGATAAAAAGAGTAAAACAAAAGAATCACCAAATTCCAAGTACCAATAACCAAATAATGATCAAAATTCCAATGGTCTAAATTCTAGCCAAACATATTTGAAATTTTTCTACTCTGGATTCCCGTTTTCACGGGAATGACACCATGTTGGTTGCCTTGTCATTCCTGCGGAAGCAGGAATCCAGGACAAGCCAGATGAAAATGTTAGAGATAAATTCTCAGACTTCAATGTGTAAGTATCTAAAAATATAAAATTTACAAAATTACGTTTCGATAATTGGAACATTGGATAATCGGAATTTATTTGGAATTTGTGATTTGATTATTGAAATTCTAAGGACAATATGATGATTCGGTCAACACTTAAAATGATTTAAAGTCTACTTTGATTTTAAGAGTGTATGCGCCACCACCCTCCTCTGGATTTGATTCGTTCCCTCAAAGATCTGGGTAACCTTCGCATCCCTCATCATCCGCTCAACAGGATGGCTTTGAACGAGACCATGCCACTGCATAATCTGCACGGCATGGGTCGTGACCTTCATGGCCACATCGGAAGCGAAATATTTCGCCATGGCAGAAAACATCTGAACCGGGATGCCCTTGACTTTCTCGTCCATCATGGTCGCAGATTTATAGACCAGCGCCCTGGCTGCCTCAATCTCAATAGCCATGTCAGCTATTTGAAATTGAACCCCAAGTGTCTCATCCCTCTTCCTGACCCAATCTCTCTCCCGACCATATTGAATCACATAGTCCAGGGCCCCTTGGGCTATCCCCACAGCCTGGGCGGCGATGGCCGGTCTTGATCGATTCAATGTCCTCATCATGAGCCACCAACCCACACCTTCGTCGCCGATCCGTTGGGAAACCGGAACTTTGACATCATTCAAGATGACTTCTGTGGTATTCGAGCCTCGAATCCCCATCTTCTCTTCTGCTTTTCCTCCGGAAAGACCAGGAGTTCCCTTTTCCACCATAAATCCAGTTATCCCTTCCATCTTCTTTCCGGGGTTTGTGGTAGCAAAGATGGTATAGAAGTCCGATACGCCTCCATTAGTGATAAAACACTTTGTCCCATTCAAAACATAATGCCCATCCTTCAAAACCGCCTTCGTTTGAATCGAAGCTGAATCTGAACCTGTTGCGGGTTCGGTCAGGCAGAAACAGACTAATCTCCCCTCCTTGACGATCCTTGTCAAAACATTTTCCTTCAGCTCCACCGCCCCTCCCAAGGCAATGGGCATTGTTCCAACAGCTTGAACGATTACGAGGAGTGAGGAAGAAGCACAGTATTTTGCAATCTCTTCAGCCACCAGGCAAAAAGATGTAATATCGGCCTCCTGCCCCCCAAACTCCTTTGGGATGAGGAGGCTTAAAAACCCTTCTCGTTGAAAAGCATCAACAATATCCCAGGCAAATTCACCTTTAGCATCGATCTCTGCTGCACGGGGTGCTACCACATTCTTGGCTATTTCTCTGGCTTTCTTCCTCCACCTTTCTCTTTCTTGCTCAATAGGCTCCATTGGTTTACCTCTTAAATCTCAATATTGAAAACCAATCCTTCATGATGCAAGCGTCACTCACGAACCATGAAAATAGAATTTAGGTTAAGGTTAGGAAGCCGGTTTGGGTTAGGTTAAAGGGTTAAGGTTAAATATGTTATACTGGAAACTTAACCCATTGACGAAACGGGCATCTTAACCTTTACCTTAACCCAAAAATCTTCTTTTCCTTCTCACATGTTCCAGCCGCCGGAGACCTCCACAGCAGCGCCTGTCATGAAACTCGCTTCGTCAGAGGCTAAAAAGGCCACAACATTAGCAACCTCTTCGGGTTGGCCAATCCGTCTCAGGGGAGTAGCTTCAATGATCATATTTTGATATTTTTCAGCCATCTTGGCAATGGTTGGGGTAAGGATCAATCCAGGAAGTACCACATTGACATTGATCTGATACCGACCCAATTCTCGAGCCACACTCTTCGTCAGACCGATGATCCCCGCCTTGGCAGAACTATAACTGATCCCTGAAATCGCTCCACTCTTCCCTAAAATGGAAGAGATATTGATGATTTTGCCATAACTATTTTCGATCATATGTGGAGCGACGGCTTGGATACAATTCAGGGTCCCCTTCAAGTGAACACCCAATACTGCATCCCAATCTTCTTCCTTCACTTTCAAAAGCGTAGCGCCCCGATCAAAGCCTGCATTGTTGACCAGTATATCGATCCTCCCCCAACTCCTTAAAACCCCTTCTACCATGTTCCGGACCTGTTTTTGATCTGCCACATCGACAGCGATGAAGAGGGCTTTTTTGCCTAAGGCCTCTACTTCTTTTTTGGTTTGATCTCCTGTATTAGGGTTTTTCTCAGCGATGACCACATCCGCACCTTCGTGAGCCATCTTCAGTGCAATGCTTCGACCAATCCCCTGCCCTGCGCCTGTCACAATGGCTTTTCTATCTTTTAGCCTCACCGAATCACCGTTATTTTATAAGTCCGGGCAATATCAGAGCAAGTTTAGGAAAAGCCATCAATATCAACGTATTAATTATTATTGCTACTAAGAAGGGAAATATACCCTTGAAAATTTTTTCGAGAGGAACTTCCGGGGCTATCCCTTTAATGACGTAAACATTGACTCCTACAGGTGGAGTAATTACTCCCATCTCGCTCACCAATACAATGATGACTCCGAACCATATGGGATCAAATCCAAGACGGACCACTACCGGGAAGATTACAGGGACTGTGAGGACAATCAATGCCATGGCATCCATGAAGCAGCCCCCTATAAGATAAATAATGACGATCACCCCCATGATCGCCATAGGAGGCAACGGGAGTCCCCCTACCCAATCAGCCAGAATAAAGGGTATGGTGGAAACAGCCATAAAATGGCCAAATACGGTGGCGCCGGCAATGATACAGAGAACCATACAAGAGGTTCGTAATCCATCCCTGGTGGACTCAATAAATACCCGCCAATTAAGTTCCCGTCTTACCAAGCCAATCACCAGAGCTCCAGCTGCTCCAATGCCTCCTGCCTGAGTAGGAGTAAACCAACCAAAGAACAAGCCCCCTATGACCAGTCCAAATAGGATCAAGGCTTCAAAAATTCCTGAAAGGGCTTTTCTCTTCTCTTTGAAATCTGTGGAGGCCCCGGCTGGAGCACAGTTCGGGTTATGCCAACAAAGAAGAGCAACCGTTATAACGAATAAGAACGTGAGGATGATCCCTGGGATGATCCCCGCTACGAAGAGTTTACCTACGGATTGCTCGGTCATAATCCCATAGACAAGAAAGATGGTGCTTGGAGGGATGAGGATGCCAAGTGTGCCGGCGCTGGCAATACAACCGGTGGCGAAGCTATCATCATAATGGTACCTTTTCATTTCCGGAAGTGCAATCTTCCCTATGGTGGCTGCCGTAGCCGCTGTGGACCCACAGATAGCAGCAAAGAAACCACAAGCGACGACAGTGGCCATCGTCAACCCCCCACGTAGATTCCCCAAAATCGTATAGGCGGCATCATAAAGTCTTTTGCCAATCCCTGATGCAAAGGCAAAGGACCCCATCAGCACAAACATTGGGATTGCACTTATAGGGAAGTTGGAGAATTGTTCGAAAAAATCCCGGGCCAGAATTTTGACACCTGCATGAAAAGAACTCAGATAGGAAAAACCAAGGAATCCGACAAAAGCCATGGAAAAGGCAACCGGCATTTTGAGGAGAAAGAGGAAGACGAGTAAGAAAATTCCAATGATACCTACATTAACTGGATCCATGACTGAATACCTCGTTCAAGGATTTGAGGACTTCCATCAGAAAGACCAGACAGACCGGAATGGAACAGAGGGCGATGAGGTAAGCAAAGGGGTAAAAAGGCAAATGTGAAGTCGAGCCGATTTCTCCTGCTTTTTGAAGGGATACACCATAGAGATAACTTTGCCAAAGGATAAGAACGAAGAGAATCAATGACAAAAAAGAACTGATACTGCTGATCGCCGCTCGGATACGCTTTGGAAATCTGTCGATGATAAATTCCACTCGTATATGTCTACCCAAAATGAGGGTAAAGGCTATGGCAGGAGCGATGGCGACGATCTGGGAAAAACTAATTATTTCAACAGAACCAGGAAGAGGCCATGTAAAAAGCTTCGCCCCCACAACGTCAACGAAGTTGACAAGAAACATCAGCAGTAATCCAATGACTCCAACCCACTCGAGGGAACGACTGAATCCCCTCGTAAACCTATCCACTTGATTTAGCCACTTCTCAAGTTTCATCCTCTTTTTTCCTCACGCACATTCCTCCCCCTTGCGGGGGAGGAATGTCACGAAAATAACATCGATCACTTCACCCGAACCTCTGATGGACCGGTAGAAGATTTGACCCCTGACTCTTTCTGTTTCTTCGTCCAGTACTCAATTTGCATCCGTGCATAATTAATCAATTCTCTCGTCCCTTTTTCCTGATACCCTGCGGCGACCATCGATTTTACATATTTATCTATAATTGGCTCAACAGCCTTCTTCCATTTAGTGATCTCCTCACGCGGTAGTTCAATGAACTTTAATCCTTTTTCCATGCCATATTTTTTCCCGTCAATATCTATATCATTCCACATGGCGGCAAATTTTTCTTCAAAAGGATACTCATTGAAGATCTTCTGAATATTGGGAGGAAACTTATTCCACGAGTCTTTATTCATCACCAGATAGAAGGTATAGACCTGACCGATTGCCCAGCATTCTGTCACATACTTCGCGACTTCGGCGTATCTAAAAGCCCTCATTGTCTCCATAGGGATCATCAGTCCATCAATCACTCTCTTTTGTATCGCCTCATAGGCTTCTGGCGTAGGGATGGGTCGTGGTGTTCCACCCAATGCACTTACGACCTCAGCGATAAACCCGAGACCTCTCAATGTCATCCCCTTTAGGTCCTCCATCTTATTGACCGGCTTGGTCGCCGAGAGAATGACATTGACAGGACTGGTATGCATAGAAAGCATGTGTATCTTATCCCATTCCTTGGGCTTGAATTCCTTAAAGAAGTCATTGGCCACATGGTTGGCTACCCAGGCATTGGGAAAACCAAGGGGGAGGTCAAGAACCTCTGTCATCCGAAAGCGACCGAAAGTATAGCCAATGTTAGACAAGCCTATGTCTGCAATCCCTTCCACGATCCCATCATACATCTTTGGAGCAGTGAGCAGGGTACCAGCAGGATAGAAGCGAATCTTCAATTGCCCCCCGGAGCGAGCCTCAAGATCCTTAATGAATTCCTCACAGATTTTGGATTGTTGGGCAGGAATAGGGAAGTAATTGCAGAATTTTAATTCTATTGCTCCCCAAACGATCGAAGGTACCCATATGGCTATTAAGACCAAACAGATGAAGACCACTTTACTTTTCATAACATTCCCACCTCCTATTTAAAATTTTTGATACCATCCCTCTTAAAATTTTTTCTGCCATTTGGCTTTCTAAAGACAATCACCTCCTTTCAACCATAATTAGGTATTAATTCCCCCAAGTCATCTATCCGATAAGGTGAAAATAGCTCATCCCTATCATGGAATTAAATCTTGCCTTCTTTTTTGAGTTTTTCCTATATTTCATCTCTCGATTTTTGTAATATCGATTGATAAATTCTTTTGGGAAAGGAGTTTTTCCAGAGAGCACCATAAGGATTCTTTTTGATAAAATTTTATAAGAAGGGATTCAGAGATATGTTAATTTCTCTGATGTTCCCTGTCAAGAAGAATAATTTTTTGAAAATATGACTAAAGACTGAATGGAGGAGACCGATAATGGACTGGGGAGGCATGAAGGCCTCCCCCATAGACTTACGTATCTTTCCAGGTGGGTTTTCGTTTCTCTAAAAAGGCCTTGAGGCCTTCGAGGGCATCGTTGGTCTTCATCAGACGATCGAGATAGATCTTTTCAATGACTTTGAGTCCTTTATCTGTATCATCATTGAGACCTGCCACTGTTGCTTCTTTCGTTAATTTCAACACGACCCCGCTCAATTTCTTAAACTTTTCAATAAAGCTGTTCACCTCTTGGTCGAAAGAAGCCTCGGGAACTACCTTATTGATCAACCCCAATGTCAATGCTTCTTGAGCACTGATCGTCTCACCAGAGAGAATGAGCTCCATTGCCTTCTTTCGTCCAATCATCCTCGGGAAGATCAGCGCAGCAATAGGTGGAAAGACTCCAACTTGGATCTCAGGTTGTCCAAACTTTGCTTTTTCTGTTGCAATGACCATGTCGCAGTAGAGGGCCAGTTCGCATCCTCCTCCGAGGGCTGAACCATTCACCACGGCTATGGAAGGAACTTTCAATGCATCCATTAACCTAAACATCCTGTGAAAAACCTCAATCATCTTATAAACCAGATCCCCAAGATGTTCTCCCACATCCACCCCTGCAGAGAATGCCTTTCCCATGGCCTGGATGACGAGGAGTTTCAAGGATTTCTCTTTCATCAATCCTTCAAGATACGTATTGATCTCCTCCATCATCTCGATATTGAGGACATTGACGGGAGCCCGGTTCAATGTGAGGGTTGCCACTCCATCCTTCAGTTCGGTCAGAATGTGTTTAAACGCCATTTCTGTTACCTCCTTTTATCGTGAATCGTGAGAAGGTGTGAAAAAATCGAGCACATGGATCAAACCGAAAGAACGGGTGGATTGGAGAAGCTTGAGAGCGCAACCTTTGGAAATTGAAGCACTGTGGCATCAGCCTGCTTAAGCACATATCTTTATTGCCGTTGCAGGTAACCCTTAAGCTCAACGAGCGCATTCTAAAGCTTTGGAAATCCACTCGTCCTTTCGGGACGAGGGTTGATGAAACGAATTTTTTCACACCTTCTGAGTCGTCAAGTGTCTAAAAGTTACAGACTAAAAAGATGCCCTTTGGGTAGAAGAATTTTTTGACCCAAAGGGCATCTGTCTTGGTGATCATGAAATTCCTTACTTCTTCTGAGGTTTTCCCAACACTTCCTCAAAGAATTTTTCATCCACCAGTTTGCCTTCTGCAATATTCTGGCGGTATTTGATAAAGTCAATCGTATCCGCACCCGTAATCTTCTTCGTATTGAAGGCGCCGAACCCGAGGTAGGCCTCTCCCATCATGTTTGCAGCTAACCAGTGTCTGTTCGTGTTCTTCGTCTGATCCCAGAAGTACTTCTTCTTGTTTCTGATACCGTCGATAGACATAATCAGGCAGCCGGGGAAAAGATTGGCAAATGTCCAACAAATCTTCTCCACCTCCGCATCAAGAAGCGCGAAGTCATATTCGTTGTTTTTCAGCTTGTTGTTCACCAATTCCCGTGCCTGCTTGAATTCGTCGCCCGTCTTGTACTCGCCATACACGAGCTCACCGTCTTTCACATAGTCATCGGTGATGATCTGTGGGTTGCGTACCCATTTGCCTTTGTCATCTTTGAGAACAGGAAGGCACTTCGTAACGAGACCCTTGCGCCACATCTTATACGCAGACCACATCTCACAGCTTATGCAGCTCCACATCGCATCTTCGATGCTCAGGTACCAGGGAAGGAAGTCGGAAGCACCCCCCACAGGGGCTGAGCCATGACGAGGACCTGCTTGGCCGAAAATAGCAAGGTCGGAGGCGATCGTGAGGTCACATGCCGTTCCGATCTCCTGTCCTCCAGCGACCCTCATACCATTCACCCTGCAGATGACAGGTTTCTTACACATGAGGATGGAGTCAACCATGTTATTGAAGAGTTCCATGTATGCCCCATACTCTTCGGGTCGCATGCTGTAATACTCTGAATACTCCTTGGTATTGCCCCCGGTACAAAAGGCATAGGGACCGGTGCCGGTAAATATAACTGCCACCACGGAGCGGTCCGTGGAGGCATTCTCCATACCGGCGATGACACCC
>Ga0315285_10006028_pt1 | contig 12476 bp, 11 predicted proteins | sample YL17G09_36_MG_FD_203698 | JGI IMG/M metagenome (GOLD analysis project Ga0315285, IMG submission 203698) | Sediment microbial communities from Yellowstone Lake, YNP, Wyoming, USA - YL17G09_36 | ecosystem: Environmental > Aquatic > Freshwater > Lake > Sediment | place: USA: Wyoming | collected... | reverse complement strand
GTATTGGTGAGCGGGCAGACCATAGCAAGACCGGTCTTCTGGTTGAAAAGGTCGTTGCTTATCACGAGCGCCGGCCTTCTTCCCTTCTGTTCATGGCCTGACTGCGGGTCAAAGGTCAGTGCGATAAAATCGCCTTTCCGGGGTGTATAATGAGGCATTACCAGCTCTCCCTGCCTACGGGCTTTCCCCATTTTACCTCAGAAGGTTTGTAACGGGCCGGCATTTCCGCTACCAGGTCCTTGAGCCGGTATTTTCCGCGCGTGCGGACCGACGGCTTAACGACGATTTCGCCGCGTCTGACCGAGATATCGACTTCCTCACCAACGACGATGGAAGCCTTCCGGAGAACATCTCGTGGAAAACGAAGCCCCTGGCTGTTACCCCATTTCTGAACTTTTGCGATCATCGCTTACCTCCATGATATGTTTATACAATGTATATACATTGCCAAAAGAAAAAGCAAGAACTGTTTTGGGGAAAAATCATTACTGAGCTAGATTTTATAATTTTATTGGCTATACAACCAAACCTGTGCAAAATTTGCACAGGTTACCACTGAAGGGATCTATCAGACATATTAGCGATTTTGAATATAAAAGAATTATTTTAATTAAAGTAATTCGGTGGAAAAATTCAACTGTTGCATTTTTTGCAACAGTTCAAAATGAAAGGATTTTTTATGGACTGCCTCTTCTGCAAGATCGTCAAAAAAGAAATCCCTGCCCCGCGCGTGTATGAGGACGAACATGCGATCGTGGTGAAAGACATAAGCCCCCAGGCGCCCCTTCACTTCCTCGCGCTTCCGCGCAAACACTATGCCGGCGTCCATGAGGTCGGTGCGGCCGACAATAAACTCTTCGAACAGCTCTTCAATGCTATTAACGCGGTAGTGGCAAAGGAGAAACTGGCAGAAGCAGGATATCGATTGGTGATTAACTTCGGTGAAAAGGCAGGGCAGTCAGTGCCGCACATACACGTGCATATTTTGAGCGGGCGCTCAATGCATTGGCCTCCCGGATGATTTAAAGAGAGGCGCTCCGGGAGAGGCGCCTCTCTCAGTTTGTGCGTTACCATAAATTCAGTAGTCAACAAAATTCCTATTCCTCGCCCCCCACACCCCCCGAAGGGGGGCTTATAACGATTTGATTTTATTAATAATTTACTTCCATAAAAATCCCCCTCCGGGGGATTTAGGGGGCGAATTATTAATTATTGCATCTGTTTCCGCAAAAACGTCGGGACATCCGTATCGTCTTCGTACTGGGTCACCACGCTTCCCTTGGAAACATACACCCGCGGCTCCTTTCGCATCGCTTCAGGCTTCAGGAACGGCGGAAATTCAACCGGTCCGGACATCGCTCCTCCCACGCCGGACGCCTGAAGGCGCTCTTCCGCCGTCATAACGGCCTGCGGTTCTTTTACGGATGAGGGCTTTCCCTCAACGGGTTCTTCGGCCTTCTCGCGCCGGAGCGGGAACTGCAGCGGCATGGTTATCTGCTCAACCTTTTTTTCAGGCTCCTTTTTACCTCCGGAAACAGCAATCGCTTCCGCGGCCTCTTCCCTTTTTTTCGCAAAGCTCTGCTCGTTGAACCCCGTGGCTATCACGGTCACCCTGATCTTCCCGTTCATGGTCGGGTCGCTCACCGCGCCGAAAATGATGTTGGTGTCCGCCCCGTCGCCGACCGCCTCGTTGACGACCCGTGTCGCCTCGGAGACATCGTAGAGCGTCATGTCGGTGCCGCCCGTGACATTGATGAGGATGCCCTTGGCGCCGCTGATCGAGATGTCGTCAAGCAATGGGTTGTGAATCGCCGCCTCAGCCGCGTTGATCGCGCGTTTCTGCGCATCGTTCTCCGTTTCGTTTTCGCAGCAGCCGGTACCCATGAGCGCCTCTCCCATGCCCTTCATTATGGTCCTGACATCGGCGAAATCCAGGTTGACAAGCCCGTGCACTGCGATGAGGTCGGAAATGCCCTTGGTCGCCTGATAGAGCACGTCGTCTGCTGTCTTGAATGCGTCGATGAGCGTGGTCTTGTTGTCCACGATGGTCAGGAGTTTCTGGTTCGGGATCACGATGATCGTGTCCACGAACTTGTTCAGCTCCTCTATGCCGCGCTTCGCGTTGCGGTCGCGCACCTTGCCCTCGAAAAGGAAAGGTCTCGTGACAATCGCAACGGTCAGGATGTCCTTCTCACGGGCGATTTCCGCGATCACCGGAGCGCCGCCGGTACCGGTTCCGCCGCCCATGCCACCGGTGATAAACACCATGTCCGCGCCGTCGATCGCCATCGCGATCTTCTCGCGGTCCTCTTCCATGGCCTGCCGGCCGATGTCGGGGTTCGCGCCTGCGCCAAGCCCCTTGGTGATTCGTTCACCGACCTGTATGCGGTGCGGTGAACGGTTGTTGTCGAGCGCCATTGCGTCGGTGTTTACCGAAATGAATTCGACGCCCGTCAGTCCTGCATCGACCATGCGGTTTACCGCATTGCCGCCTGCGCCTCCAACACCGATGACTTTCATTTTCGCCACGGTGTTGAACTGTTCATCCATCTGAAAGACCATAAAACCTCCCGGAAAAAAGTGATTGAAAATATGTTTTTTCGGTTCGCCCCCTGTCCTTCTCCTTCCCCCGTTAAGGGGGGAAGGAAGGGCAAGGATGGGGGTATTAAAAGAACTCCTTCACCCATGACTGCATTTTATCAAGTATCCTCTTGAACGAATCGTCGCTGCTGGACGATTTTCTCCCTTTGCCTTTTCCTTTGCCTCTGCCCTGCTGCTTTTTGCCCATCTGTTCGATCGCATACAGGCATAAACCAACGCCGGTCGCGTGGATCGGCGTCTTGGCGGCCTCGGTGAGCCCGCCGAACCCCGTAGGCATGCCGATCTTGACCGGCAGTTCGAGCACCTTTTCCGCCAGGTCTTTTATGCCGTCCATGAGCGCGCAGCCGCCGGTCAGCACAACGCCTGCGCCGAGCATGTCGGCGTATTCGGTCCGTTTGATTTCCCGCAGCGTGAGCGACAGGATCTCCTCGAGCCGCGGTTCTATTATGGAGGCAAGCACGGCGCGCGATACTTCGCGCTGCTCGCGGCCGCCCACACCCGGCACGCTGATGAAATCCTTCCCCTTGACCATCGCCGAATACGCGCAGCCGTACTGCTTTTTGATCTCCTCGGCGCGCTCGATCGGCGTCCTGATACCGATCGCAATGTCGCTCGTCACGTTCCTACCGCCGAGTCCCACGACCGCGGTGTGGCGGATGCTTTCATCGAAGTAGATCGCCACATCGGTCGTGCCGCCGCCCATATCGATGAGCGCCACGCCGAGTTCCTTTTCATCCTTGTCAAGAGTCGCGTAGCACGAGGCGAGCGGTTCGAGCACGAGGTCGATCACCTTGAGCCCGGCCTTGTCGACGCTGCGGTAGATGTTCTGCGCGCTCGTTACGGCGCCGGTGATGATATGCACCTGCGTTTCGAGCCTCACCCCGCACATGCCGATCGGCTCCTTGATCCCCTTCTGGTCGTCCACCACGAACTCCTGCGGGATGACATGCAGGATCTCACGATCCATGGGTATGGAAACCGCCTTGGCGGCATCGATGGCCCTCACCACGTCGATCTCCGCGATCTCGTTGTCCGACCGTGAAATCGCCACGACACCGCGGCTGTTGATCGCGCGGATATGATCGCCGGCAATGCCGACCCATACCGAATCAACGTCAACGCCGGCCATGAGCTCCGCCTCCTCCACCGCCTTCTGTATGGAGTGCACGGTTTTATCGATGTTCACCACTACGCCTTTGCGCAAGCCCTCAGAAGGCGAGACGCCGACGCCGATGATCTTCGGTTCGCCGCTCCCATCCGTTTCGCAGATGATGCAGGCGATCTTGGTCGTTCCGATGTCCAGCCCGCTGACGATAGTCTGTTCCATAGGTATAACCTCCGTCTATTTGCGTACTTTAACCTTTATTTCTCTTTCCGGCCGGTCCCTTAGTAGTATGCCTGCCGCCCGGTACGGCGGTCCCCATTGTGACAAACGCGAGATTCCGGCATGTAAGATTGATCCGGCTCGGCGGCAGCGAATCGTACTCCAAGGTTTCCCACACCTGCATGAGACGCTGCAATCGCTCAACGGCGTCGTTTTCATCAAGCGTTATTGCCGTCATACTTCCCGACAGCATGATATGCACGGTCCGTAGGGGCGTAAAATGCACCTGCGTGATACGGCGGGCGAACGAGGAATCGAGCCGCACCGCGCCGCACAGGAAACGGTTCATCCGGCTGCAATCACCGGCAGTCAACCGGTGAATGCCGCACGCCCCGACCGAATCGGTCAATCCGGAAATGAGGGGCAGAACAAGTACCGCGTGCGGATCGAGCGGGAAGCATACGCCTTCCGTATCAACAAGAGCGATCTTCGCCGCTGTCTGCATACGCACCATGGCAACCGGTTTCCGTTCAACAACGCCCAGCGTGACCGTCCCCTGCCGCGCAGTCATGAGATGCACTTTTTCGATCCACGGGCTCGTCTTCGAAAGCACGTACAGATATTCCCGCTTCAACAGGTCCAGCGTGACCGGGAGCTTGATGCCGCTGCGCCGCATGATTTCTTCGGGCGCCACATGCACCGCGCCCTGCATCACGACGCTGGTCACCGTTGTGCGTTTAAACCGGTCCGCTATGCCGACCATTCCCGGCAGATTCTCTTTATATCTCACGAGCAGGGCGGTGCCGGCAATAAACAGCGCCGCATACAAAATTCCTATTGACAGAAAACGCATAACGCCCTGCGGTCGCTTTCCGCGCCGCTCGGCCTTTTTTTTCCGTCCGTTCGCTCCGATGCGCTTACCCATGACGCAGCACCTCCACGATTCGGGGGGCGATTTCGTTGATGTCGCCCGCTCCCATGATGATGATCGCTCCGTCCTGCGCCGCACAGTCCGCCGCTTTTTTTGCGATTGCCTCTTTGGAGGCGCTATAGCAGGCGTCGGCATGGCCGAGTGTATGGAGTTTCTCCACGATGGCAGCAGCATGTACTCCCGGTATCGGCTCCTCGCGCGCCTGGTATATGTCGGTAACCATCACCGTATCGGCCCCTGACAGGCTTGCGGCGAAATCGTCCATGAAGTCCCGTGTGCGCGAATAAAGGTGCGGCTGGAACACGGCAATGATGCGTTTGAAACCGCTCCGGCGCGCCGCGTCCAGGGTGGCTCTTATTTCGCCGGGATGGTGCGCATAATCGTCGATCACGGTCACTCCGCGTTCCCGGCCGACCACTTCGAAACGGCGCTTTACGCCGGCGAACCGCGCAAGCGCATGCTGCGCGGCCTTGAACGGAACGTCCGATTCCGTCGCCGCAGCAAGGGCGCCCAGCGCATTGGCCACGTTATGCATGCCCGGAATGCTCAGGGTGATCCGGCCGAGCTTCATCCCGCGGCTTTCGGCGTCAAACGACGCTGTGCCCTTGACAAATTCAATGTTTTGCGCTGTATAGTCTGCCCCGGGGCAGATGCCGTACGTCACGCATTTTCTTTCGAACCGCGGTATGATATCGCGCACACCCTTGTCGTCGCTGCAGCAAACGATCGTGCCGTAGAACGGCACACGGCCGGCGAACGCGACGAAGGCGTTCTTTATGTCGTCAAGGTCTTTGTAACAGTCCAGATGGTCCGCTTCGATATTGGTGATGACGGCGACGGTGGGATACATGGCAAGAAACGACCGGTCAAACTCGTCGGCCTCAGCCACCATGAGCGCGCTTTCTCCGACAATGACCGGCGCGCCTTCGCTGCGGAGCGTGCCTCCCACGAGCACGGTCGGCCGTAAATTCGCTTCGGCCATGATGGCACCTACGAGCGATGTGGTCGTGGTTTTACCATGAGTGCCGGCAACGCAAACCACGGTGAATGCCCGCATGATCTGCCCCAGCGCGTCGGCCCGCCGCAGTTCGGCAATATGGTGCTCATGCGCATAAACCCGCTCCGGATTGTCCCCCCGGATCGCGCTCGAATAAATAAGCAGTTGCGCGTTCTTGACAAGATCGGGTGAGTGGCCGGACTGGACGCTGATTCCCAGGCTCTTTAAACGGTTTGTCGCCGCAGACAGCACCCAGTCACTGCCGGTCACGGTGTGACCGTAGTTGTAAAGCAGTTCGGCAAGCCCGCTCATGCCGGCCCCGCCGATGCCCACAAAATGTATGCGCTGTCTGAGGTGCTTCACCATTGCCGGTTTCCCTCTGTTGCCGCCATCCTGCCGGTGGAACGGCTTGCTATATTGAGCACAATGCCCATGCTGCTCATGGTGAAAACCAGACTCATGCCGCCGTAACTTAAAAACGGCATGGGAACGCCGGTGGTCGGCATGAGACCGCTGGCCACGCTCGCATTGATGATCGCGTAGACCGCAACGGCAGCGGTAAATCCGAATGCCATGACCTGACCCATCCGGTCCGGGGCATTGAGCGCGATCCGCAAACCGCGGTACACGATGAAGGCGAGCACCGCGAACACGACAAGCAAACCAACGAAGCCGATCTCTTCGCCGAGTATCGAGACGGCGAAATCGGTATGCGGTTCGGGCAGATAAAAGAACTTCTGTTCTCCTTTGCCGATACCGACGCCGAACAGACCGCCGTTACCCAGCCCCACGAGCGATTGATAGGTCTGATAGCCGATATCCTGCTGGTGATTTGAGAGATCAAAAAAACTCATAAGCCGCTGGTGGCGATAGGGCGCCCGCAGCATTAAAAACACCGCCGCCGGTATCGCCGACAGCATGAGCACGCACAGGTGCCAGAACCGCGCTCCGGACACAAAGAGCATGGCGAGCGCAATGCCGCCGATGATCGTTGCCGTGGAAAAATTGGGCTCCAGCAGAACCAGACCGCAGACGACGCCGATCATCACCAGTTGCCTGATAAAAACTCTAGGCTGCTGCAGGTCGTTTCCCGCCTCTTCGCATTTACGGGCAAGAAATATGATAAGCGCAATACGGGCAAAATCCGAAACCTGGAACTGGACGGGCCCCAGCGTCAGCCACCGCCGCGCCCCGTTCACCGCATGGTGCGCGGGCAGAAAAAGCAGGGCGGCCAGAAGCGCGATTGCCGCAAGATAGGCGATGCCGCTCAGACGTCCCCACCGGTGGTAATCGACATTGATGCATATCATGAAACAGGCGATCGCAAGGAGCGCCCTGATGCTCTGGCGCGCAAGGTAGAAATCCGCTTCGCCGTATTTATGCTGCGAAAGCGCGAACGAAGAGCTGTAGACCAGCACGATGCCGAATCCGAGCATGAGAAGGACTGCGGCAAAAAACGGCCAGTCCAGTCGTCCCTGTCGTGAGCTCATCACGCCGTCCTTTCGGCCGCAAGCGCGGCAACAATTTTTTTGAAACGGTCTCCCCGTTCTCGGTAATCGACAAACATGTCAAAACTGGAACAGCCGGGCGAAAGCACTACCGCTTCTCCGGAACGGGCGCTGCGCACAGCCATGGCAACCGCCTCCTCGAGCGTCGCACTGCGGTAAAGCGGGACAATACCCTGCCACTCGGCCTGCATGCGGCCGGCCGCTTCACCGATAAGGCTGACGCCGCTCACGTACTTTCGGAGCGCACTCTTAACGACAGAGAAATCGCACCCTTTGTCTCTGCCGCCGGCGATCAGGTATACGCGTCCTGTTCTGAACGCCGACACCGCGGCGAGGATCGATTCTGCAGTGGTGGACTTGGAATCGTCATAGTACCGCACACCCCGCACCTCACCGGCGAATTCCAGACGGTGCGGCAGGCCGGGGAAACGGGTGATGCCGCTGCCGATGCTCGCGTCGTCAATGCCGGCCAGCCTGGCCAGTGCCGCTGCGGCGCAGGCGTTTTCGAAATTATGGCGGCCGCCGATCCGCATGTCGCCCACATCAAGAATCGTTCCCTGTGCGCCGCCGAAACGGTAGCGTATCGTTTCCCTGTCCTCATCGTACCAGAAAGTGTCGCCCTCGCCGGGTGCGGATCCGAAGAAAATCACGTTCGTGCGCTTTTTCATCGCGCCTGCCCATTCGACAAGCCGGTCGTCATGGAGGTTCAAAACCACATAATTGTCTTTTGTATAGTTTCGTGCGATCGCTTTCTTCGCACCGTAATAGTCCTCTTCGCTTTTATAGCGATCGAGATGGTTTTTCATGAGATTCAGGACCGCTGCGCCTCTGGGCCTGAACCGTTCGATGTTTTCGAGCTGAAAACTCGACACTTCGGCAGCTACCCAGCCGTCTTTCGACATGCCTGCCACGACGCTGATGACCGGGATACCGATATTGCCGGCAACCACCGATTCTTTACCGCCGGCCTTGAGCGCCTCGCCCAGGAACGACACGGTAGTACTCTTCCCGGTTGAACCCGTTACCGCCAGAAAGGTCGCATCGCTCGCACGGAACCCGAGTTCCATCTCCGACCAGACCGGAATACCGCGTTTTTTTGCCTCAAGGATAATAGGCAGATCAGAGGGTACGCCGGGCGACAGCACGATACAATCGCTTTTCAGCACCTGCGTCGTATGACTGCCGGACTCGTGCCGCAGGCCTTCCAGATTGTTATCCGAAAGAATCTTTTCGAGCTTTTCCGCAGGACATGAATCGCTGATGAACAGCGCCACATCTTTTTTACGGAAATATTCGGCGGCAGCGATCCCGCTTCGGCCTGCGCCAATGATCGAAACGCGGCGCGGGAAGGTCGTCCGCAGGTCAAACATCGGTTTATTATCAGTTAAAACGCGCATCTATTTTTCCGGTTAAAATTTTTCAAACACGGTCTCGAGGTGAACGCCGCGCGATCCCTTAAGCAGCACTACTTCTCCCGGTCTGATTAACTGCTTTGCCAGGAGAGCCGCCTCATCTGCCTGCACAGCGGTATATATCCGTTTCTGACTCATGCCCGCCTTTACTGCGCCGTTGGCCACGTCCCGCGCAAACTGCCCTATGGCGACCACCTTTCGTACTTTGCTGTCGGCGAGCATTCTGCCGAGACCGATGTGCAGGCGTCTCGCATACTTTCCAAGTTCTAGCATGTCACCCACGATCGCCACACGGCGATCGGGACTCGCCATTTCGACAAGTGAAGCAACCGCATTTTTCATGGATGACGGGTTTGCATTGTAGCAATCGACGATAAAAGTCACCCCTTTTTTCTTTTCCACGCTCCCGCGCATACGATAGGGTTTCTGAACCGCGAGCGTCTGAGCGATCTTTACGTCAGAAACACCGCAGCGCCGTCCCAGATAAATCGCCGGCAGTGCGCTGTACAGGAAATGGCGGCCGGGCACCGGCAGATGGAACTCATACCCGTCAACGACAAGATCGAGGCCGCGACGCGGGTCGAACCGGACACGCTCGGGGCGAACATCGCAGCGTGACGAGAGGCCGAAATAAACGGTTTCGATTCCTGATTTCCGGGCATGAGCGACGATCCGTTCGTCATCGCCATTGAGCAGCATAAATCCACTCTTCCTGTTGAGCCCATCGACGATCTCGAATTTTGCGCGGGTCGTGCTGGCAAGCGACCCGAAAAGTCCGATGTGTGCATAGCCGATATTGGTGATGAGCGCGACATCCGGCTCTGCGACTTTCGACAACTCGCTGATTTCGCCCGTATGGTTCGCTCCCATCTCGATCACGCCGGCCCACTCTTTACCGGTAAAACGCAGAATGCTCAAGGGAACGCCGATGCGGTTGTTCCAGTTCGTATAGGTTTCACCGACCGGAAATACGGTGTTAAGGACCGCCGCGATAAAACTCCGCGTCGTGGTTTTTCCGCTCGACCCGGTGACGGCGATGAGCAGGATACCGAGTTCCCGGCGGTACCGCGTTGCGACGCGCTGCACCGCACGTACCGTGTCGTTCACCGCTATAAGCCTTTTCCGGTCGGCCTGAGCGCAATCGACGGCCGCTTTCGCATCGACGATCACCGCTGCGGCGCCGGCATTGAACGCGGCACGGACATACCGATGACCGTCGTCCCTGCCGGTGGTTATAGCGACGAACACGTCGCCCCTGCGTACGTTGCGCGAATCGTTCCAGACGGTCGCAACGCGGCGTTTGCGCGCGATTGCCGCGAGTGATGAACTGCCGCCGCTCCACTCGACGATATTGCCGAGCGTCAAGCCCGACTCTTTCGATTTATGCATGACCATTTTTTTTGATCGCCTTGTACATTTCAACCGCCATGTCCCGGTCGTTGAACGGATACCGCACCCCCTTGATCTCCTGATAGGTCTCGTGCCCTTTGCCCGCGATAACGACGCAGTCCCCGGCACGCGCGATCTCCATGGCCTTCCTGACGGCCTGACGCCGGTCCGCAATCACTCGGTGCGGAAAATCAAGCGGCATGCCGGCAATGATCTCTTCGATGATCGATTCAGGACGTTCGCTCCGCGGATTGTCGGAGGTGACGACCGCTTCGTCGGAAAAATCCGCGACCGCCTTCCCCATAAGCGGACGCTTGGTCCGGTCGCGGTCGCCGCCGCAGCCGAAAACGCAGATCAGCTTCCCTTTTGTCAGAGGCCGCGACGTCTGGAGAATATTGACAAGTGCGTCCGGCGAATGGGCGTAATCGACGATGACCGAGAACGGCGCGTCGAGCATGACGCGGTCCATTCTTCCCTGAACGGTCTCGACCGACGCGAACGCCCGTTCAATGACCTTCTCGTCGAACGACAGCGCAACCGCTCCAGCGTAGAGCCCGGTCATGTTGTAAACATTGAAAAAACCGCGCAGCGCGGAAGCGATCCGCAGCCGCTTTCCCCGCGCATCAAGTTCGATTGTCGTTCCATCCCAGCTGCATTCGGCATCGACGATACGGACATCGGCATCCGCCGATTTGCCGAAAGTCGCGCAGCGCCTGCCACCGATCTCCACTGCCAGACGCTTGCCGTAAGGATCGTCGATGTTCACAACACAGCAGCCGTCTTTTTTAAGGAAATCGGTGAAAAGGCGTTTTTTTGCCTGATAATAGTTTTCCATCGTCTGGTGAAAATCAAGGTGGTCCTGCGTAAGATTGGTGAAAACGGCGACATCGAAGACGAGCCCGCCCACGCGGTCGAGCGCAAGGGAATGGGACGACACCTCCATGACCACCGCCTTCGGGGGTCTGGCACCGGCTTTGCCGATGAGCCGGAACAGGTCAATCGACTCGGGTGTTGTGTGGGAAGCCGCCATGGTCACCGTTCCCAGCTGATAATCGATGGTGCCGAACATCCACACCCTTTCCGCACCGAAACGCTGTTCAAACAGTTTTTTATAAAGGTGCGCAGTGGTGGTTTTGCCGTTGGTTCCGGTTATGCCGACCAGTTGCATTGCGTCCACGTTCACCTGCCAGAGGGTTTTTCCGAGCAAACCAAGCGCTCTTCGCGGGTTTTCTATCTGCACCCACGGCACGGTCACGTTGTCCGGTTTGTTTCCCGAAACCACCGCCGCAGCGCCGCGGCCGACGGCATCCGCGATGAATGCATCGCCCTGCATTTTCGTCCCGGGAATCGCGACAAACAGGTCGCCTTTTCCCACGGTGCGGGAATCGCAGGAGATATCGGCGATATCGGGATTACCGCTGCCCCCGGTCGCAACTATCCGGAGATCCGTCTGTTTTAGTAATTTGTCAAATATCATGGTTAGTCTTTGTACCGGTACTAATTGCCGACGATATATTCTTTTTTTCCGTTGTGGTATCGTTCCCATTTTTTCCTGAACCGGGCCGCGTTTTTTCCAATCCATGCGATTGCGATGTCATTGAAGTCAGGTGACGTGACCGGGCACAAGGGCAGCACATCGGCAAGCATCATCCTGAGCTCCATCTTAATATCCGCCCTGATGTTCCGGGACATACATGGCATTTTTATTTTTCTCATCGGCCCTACCCTCCGAACAAACAGACCAGCGTACAGGCATGCGCCGTTGTCGTCAGGCTTCCTGCCGGCGGCCACTGACGCTGCACGACCCCGGCGCCGATCACAAAAGGCACCAGCCCGTGCAGGTTGATAAGATTAACGGCATCGCGCGCATCTCTGCCGCGGCAGTCGGGTACTGAACGCATACCGCTACGGTTATTGACTCCGGCGCTGTCAACATCTGTCAAGGGCACGCCTGTCAAGGGCGTGCCTGCCAGCGTTTGCGCGACAGTGCCGGCCGGCACCTTGCCGGATATCGCCGTTGTCTCCCTTTCAGGCAGCGTGCGAATACTAAGTATTTTTTCAGCGTACTCAAGTCCAGGATGGCTGATGATCTGTGTCATGATTTTTCTGAATGCCGGTGCCGCTGTGGTGCCGCCCATAAGATTGGCTGCCGGTTCGTCAATGACCACGCCGCACAAAAGAACCGGATTCCCGATCGGCAGAAACCCGATGAAAGAGGCCCATGATTTGGTCTTTGAATAGACACCGCCCTCCAGTTTCTGGGCAGTTCCGGTTTTTCCTGCTACAGCAATGTTTTTTATACCGGCGTTCTTTC
>Ga0315285_10006026_pt1 | contig 12477 bp, 9 predicted proteins | sample YL17G09_36_MG_FD_203698 | JGI IMG/M metagenome (GOLD analysis project Ga0315285, IMG submission 203698) | Sediment microbial communities from Yellowstone Lake, YNP, Wyoming, USA - YL17G09_36 | ecosystem: Environmental > Aquatic > Freshwater > Lake > Sediment | place: USA: Wyoming | collected... | reverse complement strand
TCTTCAGGGGAGGCGAAGCCAGCAGAGCGAGCCTAATGCCCGAACCGTGTCAGGGCCAGCTTGGCCGCCCCGACAATGGAATCAACATCGATCCCCTCGGCCCGATAAAGCTCGGCCCGGGTCCCGGTCTGTCCGAATTCATCAGCCCCCAGACAGATCATCCTCATCCCGAAGGCCCCGGCAATGAAGGACAGGGTGTGAGAATGGCCGTCCATGACGGTAACCGCCGGGGCGGCCCGCTCAGAATGGGAGATGAGCCGACCGAGATGGGACTTGATGCGCTGGCTCGGGTTGGTCATCTCCATGCGACGGGCGTGGCGATATCCCCGATAGAGCATATCCGGGCTGGTCACCACCAGGACATTGGCATAAATTCCCTCCCCCCGCAGCCGCTCGCTGGCGGCCAGGGCCTCCGGCACCATAACCCCGGCAGCGAAGAGGTGGACCACATTCTCCCCGGGCCGATAGGTGGGCCGGTCCGAGTAATCCTTCAACCGATAGCCGCCCAGGTTGACCTGGTCGCGCAGGAGCTTTAGCTGGGCTTCATCCGAGGGGAGAATGGCGGTGAAGGGGGATTGATCAACCGGCTTGGTGGAGAGCCGGAGGTAGACGATCTGGCCCTTCTTCCGATCCAGGAGGTTCCGCAGAGAGGAGAGGAGGATCCACTCCAACTCCTGGGCGAAGGTGGGCTCATAATAGCTCACCTGGGAAAGCTCCAGGCCGATAGAGGGGGTGATCAGGGATTGGTGGGAGCCGCCCTCCGCAGAAAGGCTCACCCCGGAGGGGGTGCCGGCGAAGATAAACTTGGAGTGGGAATAGGCAGCATAGATCAAGGCATCCAGGCCCCGGCAGACGAAGGGGTCATAGAGGGTGCCGATCGGCAGCAACAACTTTCCGGTCATCTCATGGGAGAGGCCCAACATCGCCAGGAGCAAGAAGAAGTTGTTTTCGGAGATCCCCAGCTCCAGATGCTGCCCAGTGGGATCCTGACGCCAATCCAAGATGCGGGCCAGCTTGTGCCGACGGAAATAGTCAATCGCCTCGCTGTGGGCGTAGACCCCCATCTGGTTGATCCAGCCCCCCAGGTTGGTGGAGATGGCCACATCCGGGGAGACGGTCAGGACATACTTGGCCAGCTCCGGATGGCGACCGATAGCCACCAGGATGTTTCCGAAGGCCTCCTGGGTGGAGGTGACTTGACGGAAGCGCACCGACAAGGTATCGGGGATGGAGAGGAAGATGGGCTGGTCGGTCTTGCCCTGGAGCGGGCTCCGCTCCACTTGCGCGAGGTGCTGGGTGATGAATCTGCCTTCAGGGCTATCCGAGGCGAACCCGGAGAGCTTCTCTCCCTCAGGGATTCCCAGCTCGGCCTGCAGCTCCTCCATCTGGGTGGAGGTGAGCAGGAGGGAATGATTGAGGGGGTCTCCGGCAAAGGGCAACCCCCAGCCCTTGATCGTATAGGCCAGGATCATCACGGGCCGGTCCGTCACCTGATCCGCCTCGGTGAAGGCCTCCATGATGCGGTGCAGGTCATGTCCGCCTAAATCGAAGAGCAGCTCCCGCACCTCGGCAGGGGGGCGATCCTGCAACAGGGCGGCCAGATCGTCGGATAGGCTCGCATCTCCCTCGATCAATTCCTGGCGGATGCTCTCCCCATCCAATTGCAGGAGGGTCTGATACTCGGTGTTGCTCATGTCATCAATACGCTTGCGGAGCGCCGGCCCATGGGGGAGGCGAAAGACCGCTTCTAATTTCGACCCGTACTTGAGATTGATCACATGCCAACCCTGACCCGCAAACATGGCCCGGATGCGCTGGGCCTTGCCCTCCGGGACCACGCGATCCAGGCTCTGGCGGTTCAGGTCGACAATCCAGAGGACGTTGCCCAGCTTGCCGGCGTAATCCTCACCCAGGGCCTCCCAGATATTGCCCTCGTCCAACTCCCCGTCTCCCACCAGGGCAATGAAACGCCCCGGCGAGCCGCCGCCGAAGTGATCGAGGATATACTGCTCCGTAAGGGCGGCGAAGTTGGGAGCGACGGCGCCCAATCCCACGGACCCGGTGGAGAAGTCCACCCCGTCCGGATCCTTGATCCGGCTGGGATAGGACTGAAGCCCCCCGAAGGCCCGCAGGGTCTTGAGGGCCTCGAAAGGCAGCTTGCCCCTCAAGGCCTGGATGGCGTGAAAGGTCGGGGAGGCATGGGGTTTTATGGCGATGCGGTCACCCGCACGCAAGAGCTTGAAGTAGAGCGCAGTGAGGATAGAGACCACCGAGGCAGAGCTCGCCTGATGCCCGCCCGTCTTGGTGCCATCCGAATTGGGCCGGATCTCATTGGCATAATGGATGGTATAGGTTGCCAACCAGAGCACCCGGCGCTGGATCGACTCCAACAGGTGCAGTTCCTGCTCGTTCCAGGTCGTTCGAATGGGAATGTCCGCCTCCATGGCCTTCTCCTTCTCGCCTCAATCCATGTAAAGCCCACCATTGACATCGATGGTGGCACCAGTGATGAAGTTGCCCCCATTGGAGGCTAAAAAGACGGCGGCCTCGGCCATATCCGCCGGGTCCCCCAGCCGCTTCAGGGGGATGCTCTCGATAGTCTCCTTCCACTGCTCTTCCGTGCGCCAGCGCAGCATCTCGGTATCGATCAACGCCGGGGCGATGGCATTCACCAGGATGTTGTAGGAGGCCAAGTGGGTGGCCAGGGATTTGGTGAGGCCGATTATGCCCGCTTTGGAGGTGGCATAGGTCAACCCCGCAATGCCCCCGGATTTGCCCACCACGGAAGAGATGTTGATGATGCGGCCGCCGCCCTGCTTCACCATGGTCTCCAGCACCGCCTTGGAGCAGAGAAAAGCGCCCTTGAGATTGATGGCCATCACCCGATCCCAATCCTCTTCTGTGGTCTGGAAGGGGTTGGCAATGTGGGTGATGCCCGCGTTATTGACCAGAATATCGATGCGGCCCCATTGCCCCAAGGCCATCTCCACCATGGCCTTCACCTGGGCGGAATCCGCGACATTCCCCTTGAAGACCAAGGCGAATCGGCCCAGAGCAGAGATGGCGGCCGCCACCTCCTGTGCCTCCTGGTCGCGGCTCACATAGTTGATCAGGACATCCGAACCCTCTTTCGCGAGGGCCAGGGCGATCGCCGCCCCGATCCCCCGCGAGGCCCCGGTCACAATGGCTTTTTTGTCTGCCAATCTCATCTCTTCTGATCTCCTTTCTAAGATCCTCTGGACATCATCGGGATTTCTTGATTGATTGAAGCGGCCTCCGACAGGTCGAATCGAGCTTCATCGGAAATGGAATGGGCGCTTGCAACGCCATGCCTTGCATGGTAGCATGGGCGCGGAGAGCATGTCCAATGAAAAAGGCCCTGATCACCCTTCTCTTCCTCGCCGTGTTGGCGGGGCTTTTCAGACAAGAGATCCGCACCGCCGCTCTCTCTGGACTGATCGTCGTGGATATCCTGCGCGCGGGGAGACCTCCCCTTCTGCGGTTTGTCACCCCCCAGCCCTCGGTGGAGCAGGTTCGCTATGCGGGAGGGGGGGAGGAGATGGAGGCAGACCTCTACCTCCGGAAGGATGGCCAGCCCCACCCGGGCCTCGTCCTGGTCCATGGGGTGAATGAGGTGGGAAAGGCGGACCCCCGCATTTGCTGGGCGGCGCAGATCCTCTGCCGTGCGGGCTTCGCGGTGCTGGTGCCCGATTTCTCAGGCTTCAAGTCCCTGCGGCTACGACCCTCGGATATCCGAGAGATCGCGGACAGCTTCCTCTATCTCGCTTCCCGGGGCCAACTGGTGCAGAGAGACCGCGTGGGGATTGCCGGCTTCAGCTACGGGGCCGGGCCCACCCTGATCGCCGGTTGCGATCCCTCCATCCGCCACCAGGTTGATTTCCTCATCTCCTTTGGGGGCTATTACGATCTGAGGAATATCATTCAGTTCGCGACCACCGGGCATCATGCCTATCAGGGGGAGTCCTTCCACCGCCACCCCAACGATTATACCCGCTGGATCTTCCTCCGCTACAATCTGGACCTCCTCACCCATGACCAGGACAGGAAGATTCTGGAAAGGCTCGCTGGCGGGAAGGAAAAAAATGAGGAGGCCGACCTCCTCCGTCGCTTGAGCCCGGAGGGCCGGGCAGTCTATCGCCTATTGAACAACAAGGACCCGGACCAGACGGCAGGGCTCCTCTCCCAGTTGCCTTTCCCGTTGCAGCACACCATCGAGATCCTCTCCCCTTGCCATTATCTCCGTGACCTGAAGGCATATCTCTTCCTGGTCCATGGGGTGCCCGATGATTTCATCCCCCACACCGAGAGCCTCTACCTTTATGACGCCCTCCCCGACCAGAAAAGGGCCCACCTCACCCTGCTGCGGATCTTCTCCCATGTGCGGCCCAGCCTGCCGCGACCTACCCTCTCCAATCTCCTCTTCATCTATCTGCCCGAGGGGGCGAAATTCTACTCCCTAATCTACCACCTAATGCAGCGGGCTTCCTGATGGCAAACGAAGTGCGAGGCGGGGGTCTCCACTCTCACCTCTCCTCGATGGTCTCCTCTACGGCCATCCCGAAGTGCCGGGCCTCCTGCCCCAGGGCCACCAGGATCTCCTGTCCCGCTTTCATCTCCAGGAGGGAGATGGGCTCGCCCTGAGGGTTCACCAGGCGGATGGTCTCGGCATTCTGCAGGATGGCAGAGATGGGCCGACCCTCCGCCTCTGCCTCCACCAGGAGCATGGGCCTTCGTTCTATCTTTACCCGGCCCACGATGGCCCGCTGGGTACTCCCCTCAAAATCGACCAGGAGGACCTCGGATCCCGCCTTCAGCTCCGAAAGATAGCGGGTCTTTCCGCCTGGCACCCGGATGTAGGCATGGACCGCCCCGGCATTGACCCGGAAGGGGCGGGGCGCCACGAAGGGATTCTCCTCCGATTCCGCATGCACCAAGAATAGGGCGCGCCCGGAATTGCCGACCAGCATCCCCTGACCAATCCCCATCTGGGTGCAGGTGTCCACGCAGACCCGGTCGCCCATTCCCAGGGGGGCGAGGCGGAGGATGTGGACCGGGGTGAGGGCAATCCTCTCTTCCGGCTCCTTGAGGGCGGCAATGGCGAAGCGCAGGGCGGCTGGATCGGGGATATCCAGCAGGACGCCATCCACCCCCTTTTCCAGGACCGAGAGCATGGTCTGGCCCCGGGCTAGGTCGGCCACCTCCACCACCAAATTCCCGGTCTGGGCGATCAGGTTCTCCAGGGGGATGATCGTCCAGTCTCTGGCACGGACGATGACCAAGGCGGAGCGGCTGCGCTTCAAGATCTCCGCTTCGTCTTCCTTCCCCCTAATCTCCCACTCCAGGACCTCCTCTCCCAGGCGGAGGTCCCCGTCGGGCGCGATCACCTGGATCAGCCCCATACGCTTCATCTCCTCGCTAAGGCCTGCGGGAATCAGCACGGCGTCCGCCCCCGCCTCCAACGCCGCAGCGGCCAACTCCGGCTTCCAGGGGATAATCTTGGCCCAGACTCGTTTCATCTTCCGCCTCCCAGGAGGGCCAGTGCCTCATCCACCGGGGCGTCCTCGTGGACAATCAAGCTGATGGCCTTGACGATCAGGGAGGGATTGCGATGCTGGAAGGCATTGCGGCCAATGGACGCCCCGCGCGCCCCAGCCTCCATGGCACCCTTCACCATCTCTAAGATATCACGGTCGCTCTCCATCTTGGGACCCCCGGCGATCACCACCGGGACGAAGCAACCTTTCACCACTTCTCGGAAGGTATCTGCCTTGCCGGTATAGTTGACCTTCACGATGTCTGCCCCCAACTCCGCCCCCAGGCGGGCTGCGTGTTTGACCACCTTGGGATCGTATTCATCCTTGATCTTGGCCCCTCGGGGATAGACCATGGCCACCAGGGGGAATCCCCACTCCGAGGCCCTCTGGGCCACCATTCCAAAGTCCCTCAGCATCTCCTTTTCGTCGTTGGCCCCCACATTCACATGGATGGAGATCGCATCTGCCCCCAGCTTGATTGCTTCCTCCACCCCGCATACCAACACCTTGGAGTTGGGGTCCGGCGCCAAGGCGGTGCTTGCGGAGAGATGGATGATGAGACCGATGTCCTGGCCCCGCCCCCGATGGCCAGCGGTCACCAACCCCTTATGGATGATGATGGCGTTAGCACCCCCCGAGGCCACCGCATCCACCGTCTGCTTCATGTCGATGAGGCCGGGGATGGGCCCCAGGGTGATTCCATGGTCCATGGGGATCATGACCGTCTTTCCGGAATTGCGGTCGATGATCCGTTCCATCCTGATCTGCTTTCCTATCATTGCTCCTCCTCCTTTCAGGAAGGTTGACCGTAAAATGAAAAGCCGCGGAAGATGACCTCCCACGGCTCAAATAAAACAGAAAGGCCGTGGGTCTTTTTACCTACCCACGGCCCTTGACAGGCGCTAACGGGCGCAGGCAGCCTCAGCTATAGTAATAGTACCAAAAGGTACAGCCGAGCCCGAAGATAGCGCTAAGATTTTCCACCGTTGCCTCAAACTCCTTGAAGACAAGGTTTTTGGACCGATTGATGGTTTCATAGCACGGGGGAGAGAGGGTGTCAAGCAAAAAAGGTGCCCCGCTTGCCTTCCTATGTCTCCGAGAAAGGGGCTTTCCCTCCGAGGTCAAATGGGGTAATATGCCCCGAGGCAGCCTACCGAGAAAGGAGCCAATCGTGGAGGAAAGAGAAAGGGAATTAGACCTGCTGATCAAGGGAGGGAGGGCCCTGGATCCACTCAGTGGCCTGATGGGTCCTTATGACATTGGAATCAATGGGCAACGGATCGCCCGCGTGGAGCAAGAAATCCCCGCCTCGGAGGCAAAGGAGACGCTGGAGCTGCAGGGGGATTGGGTCTTCCCCGGCCTGGTCGACTTCCATTGCCACATCTTCTGGCCCGGCACTCATGTCAGCGTGGATCCGGAGGCCCTGGCCGCCCGGTCCGGGGTGATCACCCTGATCGATGGAGGCAGTGCGGGCTCGTGCAACTTCCACTCCTTCCGGAAATCGGTCATCGAGCCATCGGCCTTTCGCCTTCTCGCCTTCCTCAACATCTCCTGCATCGGCCTGGCCACCGTGGGGATCGAGGGATTGGCTGTGCAGGAGTTCGACTATCCCCCCTTGGCCCATCTGCCTTCCGCCTTAGAGACCATCGAAGAAAACCGGGATCTCGTCGTGGGGGTGAAGATGCGGGCCTATCACGGCCTCAGTTCCTTGGCCCCGCTCGAGCTGGCACGATCCGCCGCGGACCAGACGCATCTTCCCCTCATGGTGCATCTGGCGCCCTCCCCCCCATCCCTCCGGGAGATCCTCCCCTACCTGCGGGAAGGAGACATCCTGACTCACATCTACCATCCCGGCCCCGAGGCTCTGATCGACGAGCAGGGAAAGGTGAGGGTCGAGTTCCTGGAGGCCCGCCAGCGGGGGGTCTGGATGGATGTGGGCCTGGCCCAGTTTCACTCCGATTTCTCTGTGATCCAGGCTGCCCTGGACGCAGGGTTCTTGCCCGATATCATCAGCACCGACTTGAGCTCCCGGAACATCAAGGAGCTGGTCATTGACCTGCCCACCACGGTCTCCAAGTTCTTGAATTTCGGCCTGAGCATGGAAGAGGCCTTGCCCATGGTCACGCGGACTCCTCTGCGGGCAGCAGGCCAAGGAAATCGAGCAAAGGGGCTTCAGCCAAATGAGCCCGCCGACCTCTCGATCTTCCGCTGGGAGGAGGGTCCAGTCGCCTTCCGGGATTATTATGGGCACACCCTGGAGGGCAAGGGAAGGCTGGCCATGCGACATACGATTCGCAAGGGAAGGCTGCTTTAGAGGTGCGACCGAAGCGGAGGCGGATCATCTATGTAGAAAATGGACCGGCAAGAGGGCAAACCTCGTTGACTTGAATGATCATTCCTGTTTAAATGAGGGCTGGACGGAGTGCGATCCGGAGCGATCCCCAGACCTCGAAAAAGGAGGGTTCCAATGAGAAAGCAACGCTTCATCCCATGGGGTGAGATCGGGGTTTGGGCCATTTTTTCCTTGACCTTCCTTCTCCTTTCAATCCCTCCCTGCGGGGCGCAAATGGCTTACAAGATCGTGGGGCCGGGGGATCCTTTCCCGGATTTCACCCTGGAAAACAACCTCTCCCCTGAGGACTCTGCCTACTTAGGAGTCTCTCCCGGAGGCACCCTCTCGCTTAAAGACCTGAAGCAAGAGGTGATACTGGTCGAGTTTCTCAATGTCTACTGCCATACCTGCCGCGAACAGGTTCCCATCTTCAACGAGCTCCTCGCCTCCCTGAAGAAGGACCCGGTGCTGGCGGAGAAGGTCAGGATCTTAGGGATTGCGGTGAAGGGAACCCCTCAGGAGATCATCGACTTTAAGAAGGATTTCGGGGCGTCCTACCCGGTCCTGTCTGACCCGGAGAAGAAGGCCTTCGCCTCCATCGGCGCCCCGCCCGCCACCCCCCATTCCTATATCATTGCCTATGGTGAAGGGGGGGGTCGCTTCGTCATCGACTATCACCGAGGAGGGGTCGAATCTCCTCAGCCCTACCTGCGGGAGATCCGGAAGGCCCTGAAGGGGGAGTTGACCGGCTACGATCTGGGCAATAGACTCCCGGGCCTGGAGGGATCCTTGAAATCACGGAATCTCCGCCTGAGCGATCTGCGCGAAGGGTACCTCCTGCTCTATCTGCCAGCGGCCACGACCTATCCTGGGGCCGCGGACCTGCGGAACAACCCCAATCAGGTGCAGGAACTGAAGAAAATCATGGGCGAGTTGAAGGAAGAGATCATGGCCTGGGTGCTGCCCAACGCCTCCCTTTCGGAAAAGGACATCCAGGATGGGCTGGGCGATTCAGCAGGCTTGCTGCTGGACCCCAAGCGGGACCTTCGTGAAGCGATGGGAGCAAAGGGGGAGCCCCTGATCCTCATGGTCAATAAGGCGGGGAAGATCCCCTATCGGGGGCCCTCCGTCACCCTGGATGTGGCCTCCGGGATCGTCAAGGGAAAGGCCCTGGAGCCTCCTCGCCTCGATATGTCCGAGGAGCAGGTCCGGGAGAAGATCAAAGGGGCCATGCTGGAGGTGAATCCCAAACTGACATCGGTGGAGCCGGCGAAGTTGGAGAGTGGGGAACAGATCTATGTGGGGAAGTTCCCTCAGGGAGAGAGGGAGGGATATCTGTTGGCCAAGGTGGTCGGCAAGATCACCCTCTGCGATGTCTGCCACGATACCCACTATTTCTATGTATTGGATCAAGAGGGAATCATCCGGAACTTCACCCCTCTCTTGATCACCAAGTATGGGAACGAGGAATGGGACCAGGAGGATGTCAACAAGATCAAGAAGCGCTTCGTAGGGAGATCCCTCTTCGAAGTCTTCAGCTTCGATCCCAAAGTGGATGCCGTGGCCATGGCCACCATGTCGTCCAGCCTGGTCTACGAGGGATTCAACGAGGGCGCCCAGGTCTTCGGTAACCTCAAGAAATTCGATTTTCGGCCCGAGTATTGGAAGAATGTCTGCTTCGACAATATCTGTCGGATCAAGGAGGCAGTGAAACAGGCCAAGGCGGAGGCCAAGGGGGAATGGGAATTCGACCAGGACGCCATTGCCCGGTTCTTACCTGATAAGAAATTTCCCCTTTGCCCCTTGGAGGGCATGTATGTGGAGTATGAGGGGGATGTCCTCTGCTCCTATCACGGACTCAATCTCCGAGGATGCAAATAGGGTCGAGGGACGAAGATGGGCGCAGAGGCCTCTGGTCAAGAAAGGAGGTTGAAATGAAGACATCCATGGCAGTGGTGATCAACAAATCAAAGGTGGTGAACGATCCCTCCAGCTTCAAGCTGATGATGGAGGTGGGTCCCAAGGTCTGCATCACGACCGCCTCTCATCCTGGTTTCTTGGGATACGAAAATAGCCTGCAGATAGGGGTCCTCCCTCTCGGGGGCCGGTATGGCGGGGCCAAGATCCACATGGAAAAGGAGCTCAATCCCATCGGGATGTTCCAGTATACCTTCTGGAGGTCCTGGCAGGACCATGAAGACTTCCACCAGAAGGAGTTCGACCGGGTCTTCGAGCTCTGCAGCCACTGCCTCTCCATGGTCGTGGAGGGGCCGTGGGAGCAGATTTATGAGATTGTGGCCGCCAAGATGCCTTACCCGGCCGGGGAGATGATGGCCCAGGCAACGCGCTCCTTTGCTAACCCGGAGAGGGTGGTCGTCGTGGCGGAGCATTCGGTGAGGGAGGGCAAGGAGAGGGACTTTGAGAAAGGGGTGCCCCAGGTTTTAGAGATGATCTCTCAATCGCCGGGATTCCTGGGCTATATGCTGCTGAAGGCAATCGGGGTCTCGGCCCTGGGAAGCTTCCAGTTAGCCCCAGGCGCCTTGATGGAGGCCCTACAGACCCTGGGCGCTCATCCTCCCAAGGCAAAGAAGGGGAACTTTTCCCCCCTGGAGGCGGCCCCGAGGCCCACGGAGTATATCGTACACACCGAGTGGGAGACGCCGGAGTTGGCCCATTCCGGATTGGCCAAGGTGCTGGTCAACCACCAGATCCGGGAGGCCCACAATGAGAAAGTCCTTTCCCATGTATTGCGCGGCCCCTACCTCATGCTCTTCCGGCCCATGATGGAAGACCCCAGTTGGCGAAAGCATCTGGCCCCTTAATAAGAGTCCGAAAAGAACCAAATGGGGCGCCCTGTTGGGCGCCCCATCTTTTTTCCATTCTTCGGTATCGCTCCTGAACGATCCCTTCCAGGCCTGAGGGGATCAAGTGCGGGCCCAGGCCTCCTCCAGGACCCGTTTCGATCCGGCCAAGACCGCCTCCGGATCATCCCCTGGCCTGGGCTTGATCTCCAGGGAGACCCTGGACCGCTGACCTTCCTTAAGATAGCCGATCTCGAAGAGGCCATGCAGGAAATCGGCCACCTCCTCCACATCGTTCTCCCCGCCCGCAATGCCGAGAGGGGGGTGGCTATCTCCGTAGGCAGGATGTTTCTTGTCGGAAAGTACACAGTTGCCCAGGTGGATGTGGCCAACATGTCCGGCTAATATGCGGAGGCTCTCTGCCGGTTTTTCATGCAGGAGGGGCAGATGCGATAAGTCCAGCATCAGGCGGAAGCGAGGATATCCTTTGGCCACCTCCTGGGCAACCCAGAGGGCGTCGGAGGAGGGCCCGATGAGGCAACACTTGTCGATCTCGCAGTCGAAGGTCTCCAGGACAATGGGGATCTCGCCCCGCGATCGAGCGTAGTCCCCGATCTCCTGGAGCGATTGAACCAAAACCTTCATCGCCTCAGATCGCCGATCAGGGGGATTTGGACCGCTGATCAGGGAAAAGAACTGGGCCCCCATCTCTTGGCCTTCATCGTACGCGGAAAGGGCGACCTTCACCGCCTCCCTCCGCTTGGTCTCCTCAAGGGCATTGAGATCGTACTTGCCCATCATGAGGACGCCAGCGCCCGAAAAACCAACCTCCAGGCGAGACGAGGAGAGGATTTGCAGGGCCCGCCTGCGGATTGCCTCCTCCTTCACGCTCCCGATCTCCACCACCGAGAAGAAATCGTCCTCGGCGATCTTCCGTAGTGCCCATAGGAAGGGTTCCCCTCCCTGGGCGGCCTCCGGAAAAGACATGCCGAGGACGAGGCCTATCTTCATATAAGAGTGAAGCGATCCTTTCACGGCTGCCCTCCTTTGCGGCGAAGAAATCCCCGGGCGATCGTCTGATCTCTCCTACACCCCCAGCAATCTCACCCGCAGCTCGCGATCCGCCAGAAGCTCTCTGGCGATCCCGGAATGAACCATCACCCCATTGTTGAGCGCATAGGCTCGATCCGCAATCGCCAGGGCCAGGTCCGCGTTCTGCTCCACCAAAAGGATGGTGGTCTCATTCTTATTCTTAATCTCCTGGATCACCTTCCAGATCCCCTCCACAATGGCGGGGGCCAGCCCCTCGAAGGGCTCGTCCAGCATCAGCACCTCGGGATTCCCCATCAGGGCCCGGGCAATGGCCAACATCTGCAGCTCCCCGCCGCTGAGGGTGTCGCCCCGGCGGCCTTTAAACCTCTCCAATTGAGGAAAGAGATGAAAGATCTTTTCGATGTCCCACTGCTTTATGCCGTCTCGCTTGGCCATGTTCAGGTTTTCGGTCACGGTCAGATTGGGAAAGATCCTCCTTCCCTGGGGCACCAAACCGATCCCCAGGCGGGCCACTTGCTCTGCGGGATGTCCCGCGATCTCCTGTCCTCGATACCGGATGCTGCCGTCTCGAGGGGCCACGATTCCCATGATGCTACTCAAGGTCGTGGTCTTGCCCGCCCCATTCCGTCCTAAGAGACAAACCACCTCTCCCTCCAGGACCTCCAGGCAGACATCATGGAGGATGTGGCTCTTGCCGTAATAGGTGTTGATTCCCTCCACCGCCAGCAGGGCTTCG
>Ga0315285_10006025_pt1 | contig 12478 bp, 3 predicted proteins | sample YL17G09_36_MG_FD_203698 | JGI IMG/M metagenome (GOLD analysis project Ga0315285, IMG submission 203698) | Sediment microbial communities from Yellowstone Lake, YNP, Wyoming, USA - YL17G09_36 | ecosystem: Environmental > Aquatic > Freshwater > Lake > Sediment | place: USA: Wyoming | collected... | reverse complement strand
GCCAGAAGGCGCCTGCAGGAAAACTATTTTTGGTCCTTGAGACGGACTGGGAGAACATCCATCCCAAGCAGAAAATCGAGAAGAGCAAGATGGAGGGCAAGCAGGACCGGACGATGGGGGTGGGAGCGTTAGCTGGGGGGGAGCAAAAAGGAAAAGAGGAGTATGTCGATGCGGATGTTGCGTATAAAATTCCTAAGCTTTTCGATCATGCTTATGTCCTTGCCGACGGGAAAAGCTTTGCCCTAGACCCTCTGACGGAGAAAATGCCGAACGGAGCCGGGGTTCAAAAAGCGTTCGAGATCGCCAAATTCGGGGAAAGAAAAAAGGCCGACCTTGTTTTCGTGATTCCAAAGGAGGCCAAGAATATCGCCTTCCAGCTTTTTGACTATTCCAACGGCCATATCCTTATCCGGATTAAGGGGGATTTGAAGCTGGCCGCGGGTTCAGGGGGCCCGGCTGGAAAGGTTCTCGACCAGATTAGGGACGAGTTCGTGGAAATTGCGGCCCATAAATTGAATTTCGAGGTCGACTATAAAGGGGAGAAAGCAGCGGAGGGTTGGCAGTATGCCTTGGTCGAAATCGGAGGGAAGAGCTTGTCGGGGGGCGGTGCAAAGGATATCGTCCAAATCAAGCCCCAGGAATATACCTGGTTGACGACGCCAGAAGGATATTTTTACTACAGTTGCGGAGGCACGACGACCGAGGGAGGCTTGATCCGTTTCACTCCGGAGGTCTTTCAAAGCCAAGAATTGGCTTTTTTGGTCCCAGCCTCGATAAAAGATTTTAGCCTCGGAATCCGCGTTAAAAATAAAGTCTATTCCCTCAAACTCAGCGGGAAATCTTTTCCGGAAGCATTCAAAGCCTTCGCGACTCACCGGGATGGAAACACGATGGACGTCATGATCTTTGGAATCAGGAAGGAAGGGGGGAAGACGATCGTGGACTTGGGCATCCGCTCGTTGGCCAAGAGCGGCCTCGAAATCCAGACCTCACAGCAATTCCAGCTCGTTTTCGGGGATCAGAAAGTCAATTTTAATGAGGCGGCGACAAAGACGCTTTTCCACCGCCCGCCTGAGCCCTTCATTATTCCACCGCAGACATTTGTCCGCTTTGAACTGGCTTATCAAACGGAGGCGACGCCGTCATCTCTCTACTACCGCGGCTATGAAAGCGAGAATTATTTCAAGCTTCCGGTGGTTCGTTAAAGAATCGCCAAAAAAGGGAGGACCAAAATGAGCATTAAAAAGATCTTCAAAGATGGGATGGCCGAGCACAAAAGAAAGTCGAGTTTGCGCAGCTCGAAAAGAAACCTTGCGGAGAAGGGAAAGGCCTATGAGGTGAAATTGACGGCTTTGGGCAAAAAAGCCAGGGATGCCAAACTGGATATCAGCCAATTTGGGGATTTGAGCGGAACGCTGTCTCAGGTCGAGGAAAAGGGCAAAGAAATCGGCGCCAAACTCAATGAGCTGAACAAACAAACCGCAGAGTTGGGAGGAAAAAAGAAAGCGGAAAACTCCAGGTTTGATGCGCTATGGAAGGATCTGGAAACGAAGAAAAAGCCGGTTGATTCAGAGTTGAAATCTGAAAAAGACAAACTGGAAAAAGCCCAAAAAGAGGCAGACTCCATCCAAAAGCGCTTGAAAGATATCCCTGATGAAGAGGAAAAAATCCGGAAAAAGATAACGGAAAGCCAGGGCAATGCCCAGGCCCAGGCTGAGCTTGAAAAAAAGCTGACCGCCCTGAAGGAAGAACAGAAACAGCTGGACCCAAAGCTTCCCGGATTGACAAAGATCATTCAGGCGGCCAGTGAAAAAATCACTCCCCTTGACCAACAGTCCGGCCGGTTGGAGGCCGAAATGAAGAAGGCCAAGGACCAGCATAAGAAAGAGATTGAGGACATTGATAAAACCTTGTCCAAGGTCAAAGGGGAGATCGATGAATTCAATAAACAGCAGAAGGCCGTGAGTGGGCAGCAGGTCCAGAATTTTCAGGCGCTGGGGAAGAAGCTGTCTGAAGTAAATGTCGCGGATCCGGCCATTGCCGCGGAATTGGAGGCCGTCAAAGCCGCCGAGAAAGAAATGGCTTCCATTCGGGCCGCCATCCAATCCTTGGAAAGCCAAAAAGCGCCGGACGCGCGCGGTGCGGTCTTGAAGATGGCCGGACTGATGCTCCTGTTCCTAGCTATTATCGCGGCGATCGCTGTGGGTATTGTCTTTTTAACCAAACATAAGGCGGGAAGAAAGGGTGGGCTCGGCAAGTCCGAAACCCAGGTCACACAGGTTGATAAAGGCGTATCTCAAAGGATTCCACAAGAACCTCAAACGTCTCCAAGTGATCAAGAAACATCCGATTTTGTTCAGATTGCGGAGCCCGTTTCAATCCCGCAAAGCTCAGGTGTTATTTCAGAAGAATATCAGAAAACGCTGCTCAGGCTCCGAGCCGCGATTGATTTTTCCAATCTGGAGCTTGGCTTATGCCAGTCCAAAATAGGATCGGGCCCGGAAGCGATTTTTCGTTTTGTCCAGAACGAGATTCGGTTTGAACCGTATCAAGGTGTTCTTCGTGGGGCGAGGGGAACTCTTCTCGCAAGGAGCGGTAATACCTTGGATCGTGCGCTTCTTCTTGCGGCACTTCTTAAAGCAGCGGGCTATAATATTCGTTATGCAGAAAACTCTCTCTCCGTCCGTCAAGCTGAAGATATTATGCTTACTTCGTTCAAGCAGCCTTTATTATCTGGATCTGATTACGCTTATCAGGAAGAGCTCGAGGAATTAGCCGCGTCTCACTTCGTACTTCTTGATAATACGTTATTTGATGCCGGATTCCATGTGCCAACAGGAGATGCTGGAGAGTGGCAAAGATCTGTAAGGGAAGCGCAAGATCATGTCTGGATTCAATTTGATGATAAAGGCCGCTGGACTGATGTCGATCCCACTCCAGGGGTTCCCTTTGGTCAAAGCCTTTTGCCAGCGCAACAAGTCATGCAGAAAATCAAAAAAGAATTATATCAAATAATAGAATTCAGTGTTGAAGTTGAACTCCTGGATGAAGGCCAGCGAACGCGTCAGGTCACTCTTGCCTATAAGACACCGACATCCGATCTGGCCGGTCTGCCAGTAGGCCTGTTTCATAATGTTCAAAAAGGGGAAACGACCGCTTTTCTTCTTATCGGCAATCAGCTCTACCGAGGCAAATCATTTAATGCGAGCCGGGAGGGCGGGGAATCTTCGGGGGGCTTTTTTCCGCTTGCCCCCCGGGGCGAAAAGCCTGCAGATGTTAGTGCGTTAACCGGTGAGTGGCTACATATTTGCATTAAAGGTCCGGCAGGACAAAAAGAGACAACCTATACAATTGCTGATTCAATCGGGCTAATTGCCCGGAGCCTTGGATCATCCGGAAGACAGGACTCGAATCAAATCATGAACGATCTTGAAGCCGTCTTTGGTATTAGCGTTATAACTGGAAGGGTACCATCGATGCTTCCGGCCAGTTTGCTAAGTGATATTAGTGATCCCCAAAGCAAAGTAGCCCTCTGTCGAGCACTATCATGCCTTGGATTCGGCTATTTTGAAGTCCGTCAATCGATGCCATTTTCATTCCTGGAGCAACCTCCCATTGCCTATTTTGATTCTCCGAACATCATAGTTGTCCGCGTCCAAAATTCTTCTCAATCCGAAGCTATCGAACTTTCGTTCGATTTGACGCTAAAGGCCTATCGAATTCTGCGTCTGCCACAAGATAATTTTTTTGAACTTGCTCATTTCTATGATTATCTTTCCAGCGGCGTCATGGACCATCTCGTTGAACGATACGTCCAGGGATGGGACCGAACAGCCGCGAGCGTAGGATCTCTTATAGAGACTGCTTTTGATCAGAATATGGCTTTGCAGACATTGACTGCAGATAGTCCAAACCTCGAAATGCAGCAGCTTTCTCCAGACGGAAAGCAGCGCGCAGTTGAGTCGCTTCGGATTGGCAAGATTATTATTATTCCCGAATCTCGTCCTAACGGCTGGCCTCAAAACGTTATGGGCTGGTGGAGTGTCGACCCGGCAACAGGGTGGACAGAAGACAGTACAGAGTTAGGGGCTCATTCGGCACTATCTCAAGCAGCGCTAACAGAGAGATCCGTTCATGAGAAAAAAAGACGAGCTGATATCAAGACGATAGGCTGCTACTGCATTTTGGCGCTTATTAGGGTGATGCCTATCATAATAGACGCAGCTGCGGGTAGCCCTGAGTTGGTGGAAATCTCTACGGAACTCGCTGATCACGGTGGCGTCGCATTGGTCGAAGCTAAATGCAAAGGAAAAGAGGGTATGACCAAACCGTCGGGCCCTGGGAAAACACACCCTCCCGGAAAGATGCGTAATACAGGAAGAGGTCCGAGTGCTGGGAAAATGAAGCAACGCCGAAACCCTAGAAGATAAAACTAGTGTTAAGATACCTTTTTTATGATTAGGATCTGCTATCAACATGGGATATAGCTTTTTGTCTTGGACAGGAATTGAGATTTTGTATCAACGTGAATCCTTAATTATATGAAGAATGTCGGCGGCAGCTCTCAATATTTTAGAACTATCGATCTTCAACTGTGAGAATAATATTTTTGTTGGCTATTTTATTTTAGAAATTATCAAAGGATTGAAATAAAGAACGTGGAGGAACCGGCAATGATCAACCAGTATAAAAAAGATTTTTTATTCTTATTAACGTCATCAATATTACTTTTAGTCTTTTTTTGTTTTCCAGCCTTATCGCAGGTCAAACAAGAGACCGAGCCGAATGACACGAAAGAAACGGCCCAAGAGATGCAACTGGGCGAGAGCATCGAAGGCTATTTCCAGAAAGACAACGACTATGATTGGTATAAGCTCGTTGTGAATAAGCCAGGTAAGAACTATATCAGGATCGATCTTTCGGGGGTCCCCGGTATAGACTCGGAACTCCGGCTTTATGATGAAAAAGTGAATACTCTTTGGGATGTCCGTGATTCCGACAAAGACGGCCCCGAACAGATTGTCCATTTCCCTGTTAGTCCAGGAATTTATTACGTCCGAATCTATGGAGGCGGGAAGGCGGCAAAAGAAAAATATATCTTGAGCACACGGATCACGGACCCTTGGCAAGAGGGCCAGGAATCCGAGCCGAACGACCGCTTCGAATCGGCGAATGAGCTTAGAGTTGGTCAGAATGTCGGCGGATATTTTGAGAAAAAATATGATAACGATTGGTATAAGCTTATCGTTGACAAGCCGGGCAAAAGCCTTGTCCAAATCGATGTGACACCCGTTCCCGGTGTCAACATCCAGCTCAACATACGCGACGCAGACGGCCGAAGCATTTGGGATATCGATGAAACAGGAGCGGGTGGTCCCGAATCCATTTTCAATCTTGCTTTGGCTCAAGGCACTTATTACATCCAACTCTCTGCGAGGGAAGCCAACATCAACAACCATTATGTCCTTCATACGCGCATCCTCGGCCCGTGGCAGGAGGGTCAGGAAGCAGAGCCGAATGATAAAAAGGAGAATGCCACAGAGCTCAGGCTCGGCCAAAGTGTCGAAGGCTATTATCAAAGAGACAATGATTACGATTGGTATCAGCTGGTCGTGGACAAGCCGGGCAAAAGCAATATTCAGATTGACCTCAGCGCCGTTCCCGGCGTCGACGAGATGTTCGAAATTCTTGATAAAGATGGGAAAGAGCTTTGGCGGGCAGACGATGCATCAAAAGGTGAGCCCCAATCCGTTAAATATTTTACCATTGTAGAAGGCGTTTATTACATTATGGTGAGAGGTTATCAAAAAAATATCACGAATAAATATATCTTGAGTACGCGTCTTCTCGGACCCTGGCAGGAGAACGAGGAAGCCGAGCCTAACGATCGTATCGGATGGGCTAGTGAGATCAAGCTGAATGCACCGATCACCGGACGAATCAATAGCCAGGACGACACGGACTATTATGTTCTTAACGTCCCTGAGCCTGGGGTTGAGATGATCGTCATGCAGCTATCCGGCATCCCAGAGGTGAGATGGAATTTTGAGCTCCTCGATCCAAAAGAAAACAGGTTGGATGGATCGTGGAGGCGTGAAGCCGGAAAAGGCGAGGAAATCGTCAGGATGAAGCTCAAGCCGGGGACTTATTATCTGAGAGCTTCGATCCATGGCGGAAAAAATACGGGCGCCGAATACACCATCTATGCCGGAAAACCTCAAAAGCCGCCGGCGACAGCGGAGGATGTCCGGCAAGCCCTGATGAAAGCGCTCGATTGGCTCGCTTCCAAACAACAAAAAAACGGCTCCTGGTCCGGGTATGATCAAGCCTATACCGGTCTTTCTCTCCAGGCTTTTATAGGCGGCAAATGCGCCCAGAAAGATTATTCGGCCAACATCAAGCCCGCCGTTCAATATTTCAAATCCGTTTACAGGCCCAGCTCGACGTATCCGGAAGGGTCGAAGGATGCGGCTTATTACGGAGGCCAACTGGGAACGAATAACATGTACGAGCACGCGATTGCAACACTGGGCCTGATCGAGGCGCTAGTCGATTTGAATGATGCCAGCCTCGAGCCCATCGCCCAGGATGCCATCAACTTGATCATCCGCTCCCAAAACACCGAGCACAAGCCGGAGACACTCGGCGGCCCTATCAAGTCTGATTCTACGCCCTATGGCGGCTGGAAATATGCTCCGAGCAGCACCGATAGCGATATTTCGGTCACGGGATGGCAGATCCTGGCGCTCAAAGCCGCCGTCAACGCCGGGTTCTCAGTTCCTGAATGGGCTTTCCCCGCGGCCGCCAAGTTCGTCCGGTCTCTTCAGGGCAAAAAGGACGGCTCTTTCAACTATGGTGCCCCGGACGATTGGGGCGAATCCTGCGCCCGAGCGGGGATGGGGGCTCTCTCTCTGCAGCTCTGCGGTTTTCCGCAAGATCCCGCCGTTCCTCCCGCTCTGCGATTCATGCAGGATTACGCGCCGCGCTGGAATTACGAAACACAGGGAGACGGCTATGCATTCTATTATTGGTATTATGGAACGCGGGCGATGTTCCTGTCAGGCGGCGACGACTGGCGCATCTGGAAAGATTGGATGTGCCGGTTCCTGGTTGACCATCAGAACGGGGATGGAAGCTGGGACGGAACAGGCAGTGAACAAAGGCTGGATATTTACAGAGTCGCCCTCGGCGCTTTGATGCTCGAATTCTGCTGTGGGCATGTGCCGATCTATATGTCAACGGCCAAGAGGCTGGGCCCGGCCTATCTAAAAGTGGATTTTGAGCAGGGCGCCGAGAAGGAGATCGCCAAGAACGTTGAGATCATCATGGACGCTTCGAATTCCATGACCGGGCTGGTCGGGAAAGAAACGAAAATCACCGTAGCCCGGCGGGTCCTGACCCAGATCATCAACGGCCTGCCGGAAACGATGAACGTCGGCTTCCGGGTCTACGGCCACCGTTATCCGACGGACGCCTACCAGCAGGCCTGCCAGGACACGGAGCTTCTGGTGCCCATCGGGCCGGTCCAGAAAGCCAAGCTTGTAGAGATGGTGAACAAAATCCAAACGAAAGGGAGGACGCCGCTTGTCCTCTCCGTACTCCAGGCGATCAAGGACTTTGAAAAGATGCCGAACGGAAGCATCGTCCTGGTGACGGACGGGATCGAAAGCTGCAACGGAGACATCAAGTCGATCGCTCCGGCGATCAAAAAGTCGGGCCTGGATCTCAAAGTTCATATCGTGGGGTTCGACATCAAAGAGAAGGAATCCCGGGAACAGCTGGAAGCTATCGCCAAGTCCACAGAAGGGATGTACCTGGATGCCAAGGATGCCAAGGGGCTGCTGTCTGCTCTTGAACAGGCATTGAAAATTGAGTACATGGTTCTCAACGAGAAAGGGGAGGTCAAGGCCAGAGGTTTTGTGGGCGGGGAAGCCGTCAAAATCCCCGAAGGCTCCTATACGCTCCGGATCATGCTGGCGCCGCTGCCTCTGGAGACGAAAGTGACTATAAAATCAGGCGAAAGGCCTATTTTCACCCTGAAAAAAGAAGCCGGGAAGTGGGTCCTGAAATAGAAAAAATAAAAGTGGAGGTGCAATCTATGATTAAGACATCGAGAGGTTGGTGTGTTTATTCTGCAATGATCGGATTATTTTTTATTTTTTGTTGTATTTCTTCGGCCCGGGCTCAAGTCAAATCCGAGACCGAGCCGAATGATAACTGGGAGGTGGCCAACGAAATCCGGATCGGCGAGAGCATCGAAGGCTATTTCCAGAAAGACAATGACTATGACTGGTATAAGTTCGTCGTAAATAAGCCGGGTAAAAACTATATCAAGATCGATCTCTCAGGGGTCCCCGGCATAGACTCGGAACTCCGGCTTTGTGATGAAAAAGTGAATACTCTTTGGGATGTCCGTGATTCCGACAAAGACGGCCCCGAACAGATTGTCCATTTCCCTGTTAGCCCAGGAATTTATTACCTCCGAATCTATGGAGGCGGCAAGGCCGCAAAAGAAAAATATATCTTGAGCACGCGGATTACGGACCCTTGGCAAGAGGGCCAGGAATCTGAGCCGAACGACCGCCGCGAATCGGCGAATGAGCTGAAGTTGGGACAAGTTGTCGGAGGATTCTTTGAGAAACGAAACGATGATGACTGGTATAAGCTGATCGTTGACCAGCCGGGCAAAAGCCTTGTTCGGATCGACATCACGGCTGTCCTCGGAGTCGATAGTCGCCTCGTCCTGCGCGACGAGAGCGGTCGAAACATTTGGGAAACTAATGAAACGCGCGAGAATGTGCCCGAATCCATCTTCAATCTTGTCTTGGCTCAAGGAGTCTATTACGTCGAAGTCTCGGCGAGGGAAGCCAACATCAACAACCATTATGTGCTTCATACGCGCATCCTCGGTCCGTGGCGGGAGGGCCAGGAAGCTGAACCGAATAACAGTAAAGAGAATGCCACGGAGCTCAGGCTCGGCCAGAGTGTGGAAGGCTATTTTCAAAAGGATGGTGATGAGGATTGGTACAAGCTGATTGTCGACAAACCCGGCAAAAGCGATATCCAGGTTGACCTCAGCGCGGTTCCGGGCGTGGATACAAGGTTTGAAATTCTTGATAAAGACGGGAAAGAGCTTTGGGATACTAACGACGCCTCAAAAGGCGAGCCGGAATCCGTCCGCTATTTAACCCTCGGAGAAGGCATCTATTACATCTGGGTGAAGGGCTACGGCAAGAACATCGATAATAAATATATCTTGAATACGCGTCTTCTCGGGCCCTGGCAGGAGAACGAGGAATCCGAGCCTAACGATTCCAAAAAACGGGCCAGTGAGATCAAACTGAATGCGCCGCTGACCGGCCGGATCAATCGAAATGACGACACGGACTATTATGTTCTTAACGTCCCTGAGCCTGGGGTTGAGACGATCGTCATGCAGATTTCCGGCGTTCCAGAGGTGAGATGGAGTTTTGAGCTCCTAGACCAAAAAGAAAGCAGGTTGGATGAATCGAGGTGGCATGAAGCCGGAAATGGCGAGGAGATCGTCAAGATGAAGTTCAAGCCAGGGACCTATTATTTAAAGGTCGGAATCAGGGGCGGAAAAAATACGGGCGCCGAATACACCATCTTTGCCGGAAAGCCTCAGAAACCGCCGGCGACGCCGGAGGAAGTCCGGCAAGCCCTCCTTAAAGCCCTCGATTTCCTGGCGTCCAAACAACAAAAGGACGGTTCCTGGTCGGGATATTCTAAGGACGGTTCCTGGTCGGGATATGAAGAAGCGTATACCGGTCTTTCTCTCATGGCTTTTATCGGCGGCAAATGCGCCCAAAAAGATTATTCAGCCAACATCATGGGAGCCATCGGCTATTTGAAATCTAAGTACGAGCCAAGCTTGAAATACGCCGCCGGTTCGAGCGCCGCCGCTTATCACGGGGGCCAACTGGGAACGCACGAAATGTATCAGCATGCCATCGCGACCCTGGCCCTCATCGAAGCCCTCGTAGACTTGAATGATGCCGGGCTCGAGCCCATTGCCCAGGACGCCCTCAACCTGATCATCCGCTCTCAGAACACGGAACACAAGCCCGAGACGCTTAGAGGGCCGATCAAGCCCGACTCTCCTGCCTACGGAGGCTGGAGATATGATCCGGACAGGACGGACAGCGATGTTTCGGTAACAGGCTGGCAGATCCTTGCCCTCAAGGCCGCCGTCAACGCGGGATTCTCCGTTCCCGAATGGGCTTTCCCCGCGGCCGCCAAGTTCGTCCGGTCTCTCCAGGGCAAGAAGGACGGCTCGTTTACGTATTTGTCACCCGGAGACAGTGGCGATTCCTGCGCCCGGGCCGGAATGGGAGCTCTCTCCTTGCAACTCTGCGGTTTTCCGCAAGATCCCGCGATTCCTCCCGCTCTGCGATTCATGCAGGATTACGCGCCGCGATGGAATCTCGAAGCGCGGGGAGACGGCTATGCATTCTATTATTGGTATTATGGAACGCGGGCGATGTATCTTGCGGGCGGAGATGATTGGCGTATCTGGAAAGATTGGATGTGTCGATTCCTGGTTGACCATCAGAACGGAGATGGAAGCTGGGACGGGACGCACAAAGAAGAAAGACTGGATATCTATCGAGTCGCTCTTGGCGCTTTGATGCTCGAATTCTGCTGTGGGCATGTGCCGATATATATGTCAACAGTCAAGAGGCTGGGCCCGGCCTATATCAAAGTGGATTTTGAGAAGGGCGCTGAGAAAGAGATCGCCAAGAACGTCGAGATCATCATGGATGCCTCGAATTCCATGACCGGGCTGATCGGGAAGGAGACGAAAATCACCGTAGCCCGGCGAGTCCTGACCCAGATCATCAACGGCCTGCCGGATGCGATGAACGTGGGCTTCCGGGTCTATGGCCATCGGTATCCGACGGACGCCTACCAGCAGGCCTGCCAAGACACGGAGCTTCTGATGGCCATCGGGCCGGTCCAGAAGGCCAAGCTCGTGGAGATGGTCAACAAAATCCAAACGAAAGGCCGGACGCCGCTTGTTCTCTCCGTGCTCCAGGCGATCAAAGACTTTGAAAAGCTGCCGAACGGAAGCGTTGTCCTGGTGACGGACGGGATCGAAAGCTGCAACGGAGACATCAAGTCGATCGCTCCGGCGATCAAGAAGTCGGGCCTGGATATGAAAGTCCATATCGTAGGGTTTGACATCAAGGAGAAGGAATCGCGGGAACAGCTGGAAGCCATCGCCAAGTCTACGGAAGGGATGTACTTGGATGCCAAAGATGCCAAGAGTCTGCTGTCCGCGCTTGAGCAGGCGTTGAAAATTGAGTATGTGGTTCTCGACGAGAAAGGGGAGGTCAAGGCCAGAGGTTTTGTGGGCGGAGAAGCCGTAAAAATCCCCGAAGGCTCCTATACGCTCCGGATCATGCTGGCGCCGCTGCCTCTGGAGACGAAAGTGACTATAAAATCAGGCGAAAAACCCATTTTTTCCCTGAAAAAAGAAGCCGGGAAGTGGGCCCTCAAATAGAGGAAATTAAAAAATCCTATTGACATGGGGTCCCGTTTTGGCTATTGTAGGGCACACCTGACGCCAAGGTAAATACAATATATAGTAGAAATTATGAAGAGAGGTAGCATATATAGAATTTTTGCTTGACAAGCACAAAAAGAGATGCTTATAATCTAGCCATCAAAATTAGACGTCATTTCAGCAATCATGCCAAAGATCATCCGCCGACACCGAAAATATTTTATGCTCAGCTTCCTGGTCTTGTTCTTTATCGGCGGCCAACCGTCTGAATTCGGCCAGGAAAACGTCTTTTTCCAGGGTTTTTTGATCCAAAAGCCGGTTATTCGCATCGCTCTCGGCGTCAACCTGGACAATGTCCTCATCCGGTCCTCCTCAGGCATGAAGATCTATCAGGTCTCCGGGAGCTACAAGCTTTTGGCAGAGAATGCCTCAGAGGTCCGGGTCAAGGGACACAAAGAGAAGTTAGCGGAAAAGTTCATCGTCCAGATAGCCCAGGTCAAGGGAAGATACAAAGCTGAGGATGCTGCTAAGGAATTCAGGTCGAAAGTCGAAAACAGGGTCTATGTTGTTGAAGATAAAGAAAATCCTATCGACGGCGTCTTCCAGGTCCGCGTCGGCGATTTCCTGACACGCAACGACGCGCTGGATTTTATCAAAAAGCTGGGCCAGATCGGCATCAAGGATGCCTGGATCTTCAGGGAAGAAGTGACCGTGGCCGAATCCAAGCCCCAATGGGTCATGGTCAATGACGAGCTCATCAATTTGAATGAAGAGACGGCCCTTTATTTTATCCCGGTCAGCCCGGAGAGCTTTCTCTCCTATGGGGGACACAGCTATCGCGGGATCATGATCTTGAAAGGGAGCCGAAAAGGGATTCTCCTAATCAATATCTTGAACCTGGAAGATTATCTCAAAGGCGTCGTTCCGGGCGAGCTTTCCCCCTACAATTTC
>Ga0315285_10006020_pt1 | contig 12480 bp, 12 predicted proteins | sample YL17G09_36_MG_FD_203698 | JGI IMG/M metagenome (GOLD analysis project Ga0315285, IMG submission 203698) | Sediment microbial communities from Yellowstone Lake, YNP, Wyoming, USA - YL17G09_36 | ecosystem: Environmental > Aquatic > Freshwater > Lake > Sediment | place: USA: Wyoming | collected... | reverse complement strand
ATCACCACACGTTTGGGTGGCAGTACGCCGCTCTCGGATCGCCAGAGGGCAGACCAGGGCTCGCCGGATTCGACCCAGCTGATCACGGGAAGATCATTCACAGGGAGATCCTCCGCTGGCAGCAGCAGTCTCGGGTTTTCGTCACCCCTGTCCTCTCTCGTGCCAAGAGCGTAGCTCAACGATGGTGATAGAAAAGGTTATGGCCCGATATCCCTGCGTTCGCGTTTCCTGCTATTTGAGGCTCGTCCAGCGGTCTCAAACGCCTTCATACAATGCTTTTTTACAGCAGGATCATAGGTCTGAATGACTTCCTTCGAGAACTTGGCAAGATTCCTGCTGATGAGCTCGTAGACATCGCTGCGATCCTTTGAAGCAACATCTTCACCCTGCTCTCGCAGCTTTGAAAGATAAACAGCTGTCTTCAGCTGCACGAGCGCGTGCAAGCCGATGAAGCAGGCCCCCAGCTCCTGGTCGTACTCCCCTACTTTTCGAGGATCTGGCATTCCCATGGGCATTTGCCAATCGTCATCAGCGAAAAGGATGTCAATCGTTACCCCTGTCTTACTGTCCACGCAGCTTTCAGGCCCATTGCTGGAGATCTCTCCCTCAAGCGGCAACAACTTTTCCCAGTCCTTCTTGAACGTCAGGATATCGACGTCCATAGTTGTGCGAGCATAGCCGTTGCGAATAACAGCCATGCCACCAATGACGCAGTACGGCAACTCCCGAGACCTGCTGAGAGCATGGAAGCGGCGGACCACCTCCATCAGTGGAGAATCTCGCATATTGCCGTTGAGCTGCAGTATCTCTGCCGCTGTCATTTCCATACGTCCCTCGCTACAATCTTCTCTCGGATTATACCACGGGAACAGCAGATAGGATCGAGGACAGGCCAAGCTCTGCAAACGCTCGCGGTGCAGGATGTGCCGGACGCGCTGGGGCGCGTGGTCAGCAGGCGTTTGCCTCTTCTCACGCAGGCCCGGACACCGCCGGCCCCCCTCCCCATTCGGGGAGTACCCGCCCATCGGCTCCCATGTGTATCTTGAATGCTGAAGGGGGACGCACATGGCAAATGCCTTGAAGGAAATTTCTGCCTCTCTGCGCGAGGCGGTTCGACGGGCTTCGGTGTACACCGTGAGCCTTGAACGGGAGCCCTACGCGGTGAGCGGGGTGCTCATCGGCGGGGACAGGGTGCTGACGGCAAGCCACCTGGTCCCTGACGAGGGAATCGTGGTCGTCATGCCGGATGGAAAGAGGCATCAGGGGAAGGTGGCGGGCCGCGACCCAATTCATGACCTGGCCTTGCTTCGCCTTGGCGCGGGCGTTCAGGCACCGGTGCCGGTGGCAGCGTCCGTTGCCGTGGGAGACCTCGTCGTGACGCTCAAGCGCGACTCTTTCGACGGGATCAACGCCGCGCTGGGGATGGTGAGCGCGGCAGGCGCGAAATTGAGACTCGGCAGGAATGCCGTCCTCGAGCGCTACGTGCAGACGGACGACGACCGCATGACCGGGAGCACGGGGGGGCCGCTGGCTGACGCGGAGGGAGCATTCGCAGGCATCCAGGTGTTCAACCGCTGCATGGGCGCGGAGGTGGCGATTCCCGCGGACCTCGCGCTGGAGCGCGCGCGCCTGTTGGAGGAAAAAGGGAGCGTGCAGCGGCCCTACCTCGGGGTGAAGAGCCAGGCCGTGGCCCTGTCGAAAGCGGCACGGGATGCGGTGAAGGGGCGGCAGGAGTCGGGGCTGCTCCTCGTCTGGGTGGAAGCGGCAAGCGCGGCCGAGCGCGCGGGCCTGGAGGTGGGGGACATCCTCGTGGGCTTCGCGGGCACGCCGGTGACCGACCATGAGCGGCTGGTCACTCTGCTGGCCGAGCGCGGCGCGGGGGCGAAAGTGGATGTGGAGGTCATCAGCGGAGGGACGCTCCGCACCGTGTCCCTCGCCATCGGCGGCGCATGAACCTCCCGCGGCCCCGCGCACGCATCGTCGTGCGAACGCGCGATCCCTTGCTTCGCGCGGCGATCGTCGAACGCCTCTCGGGGCTGGGTGACCTCACCGTGGAACAGGACGATCCCGGAAGCGTTGCGGGGGCCGGCGTGCCGGCTCCCGGCCCCGATGGCCCCGATGCAGCCGTGGAAGCTTCCGACGAGCAGCCGGGCATCACGCCGCGGGAGGCGGAGGTGCTCGGGCTGCTGGCGGATGGGCTGGCCAACAAGGAGATCGCCGCGCGCCTGGGGTTCAGCGCGCACACCGCCAAGTTCCACGTGGAGTCGCTCCTCCGCAAGCTCGATGCGGTCAACCGCGCCGAGGCTGTCAGAGAAGGGATACGCAGGGGCTTGATCGGGGTGTGACGCGGGCCTCGTCCCCACGCTTGTTTTCGCGCGCGGATACCCCTATCTTCCACACCATATGAAAGAGGCCAGGAGCGGCAATCGCGGCATCGGGAACCTGGCGGCGCTGCTCCCCTGGGTGAAACGGCACTGGGCGGCGCTGGCCGTGGGCTTTGCGTTCATGCTCGTGCAGAACTACGGGGCCGTGCGCGTGCCCGCCTATTTCCAGAAGATCCTCGACGAGCTCACCGGTGCCAACAGGGCGGGTGTCATCGTGAACCTGGTCGCCATGGCCGGCCTCTTTGCCGCCGTCACGGTCCTGGCGATGTACATCATGCGAAGGCTCATCATCGGCGCGTCGCGGCGGATCGAGTACAGCCTGCGGGAGCGCATCTACGAACGGCTCCTCGAGCTGGACTACTCCTTTTTCCAGGTCCACGAGACGGGAGACCTCGTCTCGCGCACCACCAACGACCTCGACCACGTGCGCACCTTGCTCGGCCCGGGGATCATGTACATCCCCAACTCCCTCAGCATGTTCGCGCTGTTCTTCCCCGTGCTCTTCCGGCTGAACGGGCCGTTGATGATCCTGGTCTCCGCGGTCCTGGTCGCCCTGATCGCGATCGTCTTCATCGTCCTGCCGCGCCTTGAGCCCTTCTTCCGGAGAATCCAGGAGTCGACGGGAACGATCAACTCGAGCGTGTGGCAGGTGGTCTCGGGTATCACCACCGTCAAGCTTCACACGATGGAGGCCGGGGAGGAGAGAAGGTTCGCCGAGAACAACCGCGAGTTCCTCCGCCGCAACATGGCCACGGTGAAGATCCAGGAGTTTCTCTGGCCCACGTTCATCTTCGTCTTCTCCATCACGCAGCTGGTCGTCATTTTCGCCGGCGGGCGGCAGGTGATCGCGGGAGCGATGAGCCTGGGGCAGCTCCTGCAGTTCAATGTCATGATCACCGCCCTCACGTTTCCCGTGCTGTCTCTCGGCTGGATCATGTCCCTGATCCAGCAGGGCATCAGCGCCATGGGCAGGATCAACACGATCCTCGAAGGGCCCGTGGAGCGGCGCTCCGACTGGAGCCGGCTCGACGGGCCCACCGTGTCCTTCGAGACCAGGAACCTGCATTTCTCCTACCCGGGGCACGAGAAGCCCTGCCTCGCCGGCGTGACCCTGTCGATCGGCCCCGGGGAGTTCATCGGCATCACCGGCACGATCGGCAGCGGGAAGTCCACCCTCGTCAACGTCCTCACCGGCCTGCTGAAGCCCGAGCGGGGCGCTGTGTTCGCAAACGGCATCGACGTGCGGGACATCGAGCCGAGCGCGCTCTTTCGAAAGATCGGGATCGTGTCCCAGTCGCCGTTCCTGTTCTCCCGCACACTGGCGGAAAACATCAGTATGGGCAGGGATGGGACGCCGGACGACGAACGCGTGATGGAGGCGGCACGGCTCGCCGGTCTCGCCAACGACGTGGCATCCTTCCCGGAAGGCTACGGCCAGGTGATCGGGGAGCGCGGCATCACCCTCTCGGGCGGGCAGAAGCAGCGCGCGGCCATCGCGCGGGCGCTCATGAAGGACAGCCCCGTTGTCATCCTCGACGACGCGCTTTCCAGCGTGGACGCTCGCACCGAGTCCACGATCATCGACAACCTGAGGAGTCTCAGGGGCTCGAAGACGCTCATCGTGGTCTCCCACAGGATCTCACCCCTGAAGGGGGCGGACCGCATCTACGTGATGGACGACGGGAAGGTCGTCGAGCAGGGCTCCCACGAGGAGCTGGCATCGCGGGGAGGGCTCTACGAGCGCCTGGTGCGCTACCAGCAGATGGAGAAGAGCCTGGCCCCGCCGGCGGCCCAGTAGGAAAGAGCGGGCATGGAAATGGAAAAGAAGCCGCAGGCGGCTGGGGTGCTGAAAAGGATCGTGCCGTACGTCGGGCGCTACGCATGGCTGGGGATCGGGGCGCTTGCGTGCATCGTGATCGTGAACGCCGCCGGCGTTCTGCAGCCCTACCTCGTCAAGCACGCCATCGACGCCAATATCGTGCAGCACGATATCCCGGGCCTGATGCGGACCGGCCTGCTGCTCGCCGTGGTGATGCTGGCCGGCTACGGCTTCCAGGTCCTCTCGGGGTACGCCATCCAGTTCCTCGGGCAGAAGTTCCTCTTCGACCTCCGGATGGACCTCTTCCGCAAGGTGCTGGCGCTGTCCAACGACTACTTCGACAGGACGCCGGTGGGCACCACGCTCACCAACCTGTCCAACGACGTGGAGGCGCTGCGGGAGTTCATCGCCGAGGGCATCGTGAGCGTGGCCAGCGATATGCTGAAGGTCTGCTTCATCCTCGTTGCCATGCTCCTCATCAACTTCACCCTCGCCCTCGTGGCCTTCATAACGATTCCCCTTTTCATCGCCGCGACGCTCCTGTTCCGCTCCACGATCCGCGCGGGCTACCGGCAGGTCAGGAAGGCGAACGGGGAAATCAACGTAGGCCTGAGCGAGACCATCTCGGGCATCCGCGAAATCCACCAGTTCGGCTCCGAGAGGGAAAGCAGGGAATCCTTTGCGCGCACCAACACGCGCTACCGCACGGCATACCTGAAGGTCGTCAATGCCTACGCCCTGTTCTTTCCGGCCATCGAGATCGTCGCCAATGCCAGCATGATCCTCACCCTGGCCTTCGCGCATTTCTGGGTGGGCACGACGCTGCAGATCGGCGAGATCTTCGCTTTCTTCGCGTACATCAACATGCTCTTCTGGCCCCTGCGCGAGCTGGCGGAGAAGTTCAACCTCCTGCAATCGGCGCAGGCGGCCACGGAGAGGATCTTCGCGCTCATGGACGAAAAGGTGAGCATCTCCTCCCCCGGGGGCGCGCCCGTACGCTCGATCGCCTCCCCGGCGGAGCTTGAGTTCGACAACGTCCAGTTCAGCTACGCCCCCGACGCTCCTGTACTTCGGGGTATCTCCTTCCGCGTCGCTCCGGGGGAAAAGGTGGCGATCGTCGGGCCCACGGGCAGCGGCAAGACGACGCTCATCAGCCTCGTGACGCGGCTCTACGACGTGCGGGAGGGCCGCATCCTCCTTGACGGCGTGGACATCCGCAGCCTCCCCCTCGAGACGCTTCGCAAGGCGGTAGCGACGGTGCCCCAGGATGTTTTCCTTTTCACCGGCACGGTGGCGGAAAACATCTCCCTTTACGAACCCTCCGTGGACGCGCGCGCCGTGGAGCATGCGGGGCGGGAGGTGCGCGCCGACCGCTTCGTCGCTAGACTTCCCAAAGGTTATGCCGAAGAGGTGGGCGAGGAGGGAAAACGCCTGTCGGAGGGCCAGCGACAGCTCCTAGGCCTCTCGCGCGCGTTCGCGCGGAATCCCTCGCTGGTGATCCTCGACGAAGCGACCTCGAACATCGACTCGGAGACCGAGCACCTCATCGGGGAAGGCATTGCGCGGCTCTTGAAGGATCGCACCGCCCTTATCATCGCGCACCGGCTTTCAACCATCCGCTCCGTTGACCGCATCCTTGTCATGCTCGGGGGAGAAATCGTGCAGGAGGGCAGTCACGACGAGCTCATCGGGCGCGACGGGCTCTACCGGCAGCTCTACGAGATGCAGTCGCTCCTGCTGGCGAAGTAGGCGTCAGCCGCGGGGCCGACGACAGGCCATGCCCCATCTGGCCTTTACTGCTTCAACAGGAGAACGGGTCTTCTTTTCGAGGTCCGCCTCTTCGGATACGCCTTGATCTCGACCTCCATTCCAATGCTGTTGAGGTAGGACACCAGCGTCGACAACTTCATGTCCCGACGCGATTCCAGCTTCGATATGCCAGATTGAGAGAACGCTGTAATTTCCTTCTGCCGTACTCCCAATTCCTTTCTAATATCTGCGAGCCTAAGCAGAAGGATTTCCTTTTGTGCTTCCTTGCGAGCCCTTCGGACTCTCTCCGGAGGGAGTTGCGCTTCTAGTTCACTCAGGAAGTCATTTCTTTTCATGCCGTCGCTCCAATTCTGCAAGATGCCTCTCGAAGAGGGAATCTGCGAGGGGAATCATCCGCTCATAGAATCTCTTGTCGCCTCTCTTATCCCCGCCGGCCAGAAGGATCGCCGTTCTTCTCGGGTCAAAGGCGAACAGGATCCTGAAGAGCCGCTGTTTGTTCTGAACCCTGAGCTCCTTCATGTTCGGATATCGGCTTCGGGCTACCAAATCCACATAGGGCCTTCCCAGGGAAGGACCGATCGACCGGAGGAGCAGCAGGTTCTTGTAGATCGCCTCCTTGCCATCGAGATCGAGAGCTTTGATCCATCCAGCAAAGGAAGCGGATCTATCGATCGCCCACACATCCCGACGATATCACCTGGTGGATATGAAGTCAAGTGAATATCAGAGGGGGCCACGGGGCCGCTTTCCTTTTTCCGATTTCGCGGGACAATGGGCGCCCACGGAGGCGCATGCTCGACTACACCACGTCGCGGTCGCGCGCAACTCTGGCAGAGGGAGAAGGGTGCTGCGGAGTGTCGCCGGAGGCGGGGTTGCCCGCAGAAGGGCGATCAGCCTTCCGGGAAATCCTCGTCGTTCGAGAACAAGGCGTCGACATCGGCCGGGATGTCCTTGTCGGTCCATTGGAGGTCCCAGTCCTCGCTCCACTCCTCCGCGGGATCGTTGCCGTACTTCCACCGGCCGTCGAGCGCAAGGGCTTTTCCCTCCTCATGGACGAATCTGAACTCCACGGCCCCCGCGTCGGACGGGGCCTCACGGCTTGGAGCTTCGCTCCACCAGCCTTTAAACGCGCTGTTCGCGAAGGTTCCGATCACCCTGCCTTCGTCGTGCGTGTAGACGCCCCTGATCTTGCCGCCCACGACTTTGAGATACATCGAGCCACAGTCCCCTTCCCAGTAACCGACGATGCCTTCCTTGACGATCGCAGCCTTGGGTGTCGTAGCGCACGAACCGAGCAGGAGGGCGAGAATGAGAATGCCGAGAATGGAGAGCACGCCGTTCTTCATCAACTTCCTCCCCGTCGTAAGATGCCTGAGCATATCCCACCCACTGGAGGTTCCGTCTTCAAGATAGCAGCTTCGCCAGGGCGGCCTGGACTATCTTTCGAAAACGCCCTGTGGCGCCAACCTATTACGGCGGCCTAATCTTCGGGATAGGCACGTCAGAAGCAGCAGATATGGCCGGAGTCCGCTATGGTTGCAGATCCGCAGGCTAGAAAACCGCCACTATGATGACCGTCAAGCCGCCGGTTGCTCCTGCTTCACTCTCTTGAGGACTCGCTCATCATCTTCTACGACGGGGACACCTACTGGATGGACCGGGAACGCTTCGTCGAGCTCGGCGCGGGGGTCATCATGGTGGAGCACGGGACGAGCGAGATGCGGGGCATGGAGAACCTGGCACATCCCATAGCTCCCATCCCCTATGTCAGGTATCCCAGGTACGGCTTCTGTGCCGAGAGAATGGCGGCGAGGGTCTGCTCCGCGGCCCGGTAACTATCGACCACCGGGTCCGCGAGCAGCGCCTGGAGAGCCAGATCCCGGGAAGAGTGAAGGATGGCTTCGGCTGTCAGATCGTGCACGGCCACCTGGTTCAGGAGCAGCCCCGCAAATCCCCTGGGCAACTGGCCGAGGCGCACGGCGGCGATCCCCTTCCCTCCGACGATCGCTGGCACCTCGACCACGATGTCACCCGGGAGGTTGTCGATCGCCCCATCGTTCAGGATGTTGACCGCCGATTCCTCGTGACCCGAGTCTCCGATGATGTCTTCGATGATCGGCACCACCCTTTCCTCGTAATCCTCCGTGACCCGGATCCGGGCTTCCGGTTTCTTCTGGCAGTACTCCTTGTACCAGGAGTAGAAATCCAGGATCCCCTTGTGATCCACCACCTCGTAAGCCCACTGGATGTACTCCCCGAAATGGCTGTCCGTGGTGATGGGGAGATACCCGTACGTCTCGAGGATTGTCCGGAACAGCCCGCGCTCGCTCCACGGCCGGGCCCGCCTTCGCAGTGCCTGCTCCTCGACGGGCGAGGGCAGTCGTCCCTCTGCAGCGAGAAACGTGTGTATGTCCCTCAGCTCCGGCAGGCTCTCGAAGTACCCCGCTGCCTTTCTGCGCACGTCGGGGTACGCGTCCCTGCCCGTGTCGCGGTAGCGGACGGATAGCAGCACGCTGAAGTGGTTCAGCCCGCCCGCCCGGAACTCCAGGTTCTCGAGCGGCGTCTCCAGCATCCGAGGGAGGTGTTGGGGAACGGAGGCGATCTCGTGGCACAGCCCGATGAATCGCATCTCGGGGAACTTCCGCTTCACCGTGGTGCAGATCCTGCTCATGGGGTTGGAGTAGTTGAAGACGTAGGCCTCGGGGCAGATGCGCTGCACGTCCGCGCAGATCTCCAGGATCGGAGGGACGATGCGGAGGGAGTGGAACAGCCCCCCGGGGCCGCCGTTCTCGCCGTACACCTGGCGGATGCCGTACTGCTGCGGGATGCGCCAGTCCTGCTCCCACAACGCAAAGCGATCGCCGACCTCGATGGAGATGATGCAGTAGTCCGCCCTCTTCAGCGCTTCAGCCCGATCGGTCGTCGCGGTGATCGTGAAGGGCAGACCGCGGTCCCCGACGAAAGCCCTCGCCGCGGATTCCACGACCCGCAGCGATGCGGCGTTGATGTCGTGCAGAACGACGCAGCTACCTGCGAGCGTCGGAGAACGGAAGATGTCCCCCAGGGTGCCGAACCCGAACTGGGCGCTTCCTGCGCCGATCAAGACGATCCTCTTTGCCACGCCGCGACCTCCTAGGGCATCCATCATACACGGGTCCTATGCATTTTTCGATCAGAGGGAACGGATCTCATAGATTCCCCAATGGCGCGTAGGCGAGGCAGGGGCGGGGCGGAGGGGGATAGCAGCGCCCGCGAAGCGCCAAGCTGGTGTATCATGAGGGTCGGAGGTCAATCTCCGACGATCTCTTCCTTCTCTTCTTTCTTTCTCTTCTTTCTTTAACACCAGCCTTGGTAGCGTCAACAATCTTTCGCACATTTCTCGAGGCGTCCTCACTCTGGTCCCCAATCAAGCCTCGAGCTCTTCGTGGTCGGCTTCACCTCCTGTCAGTAGGTTGATGTTCTTGTATTTCCGCGCGCCCCATTTCTTGCCAGCAACACAGCGTAGCCGGGCATTGACAAGCATGAATGCAGAATTGCCGTCGGGAAAGTTGCCGACGACTCGGGTGCGCCGTCGAATCTCCCGCATCACGCGCTCCCTGGGGTTGTTCGTGCGGATCTTGCGCCAGTGCTCGCTAGGGAACTCCGTAGAGGCCAAGCATGCGATTTCTCAGTGGAGCGAGTGGTACACCAGCGGGCGGCCGCACAGTCGTTCGCCTCGATTTCCACGGTACTGAATTGAGCTAACAGCGGCGACCCCCACGGACAATTTCAGGCGAAAGTGATCACCAATTGAGGCTGTGGGACAATCTCAATTGGTACGACCACGCCCTGCGGCACTGAAAAGCTAGTGTGCGCAACGCGGGATCGCTCTTCATGACGCCGTAGGCGATGAGAGCGTAGTCACCATGACGTTGACGGCGGGCTCGAACTCAGGGTAGGCACGTCGGAAGCAGCGCATATGGTCGCAGTCCGCGCTATAGTTGCAGATCCGCAAGCTACAAAACCACCTATCATTTTTTCCGTGGTTTGCGGTATAATGGCGTACCTATGAAGCAAGCCGTCAGTATCAGTCTGGGCTCTCCTTCCCGAGACAAGACCGTCGAGCTCGCCCTGCTGAGCGAGAAGGTCCGGCTCCAGCGCATCGGCACCAACGGCGATGAGAAGAAGGCGCGCGCGATGTACCGCGAGCTGGACGGGACCGTGGACGCCTTCGGCGTCGGCGGGATCGACCTGCACGTCCACCTGCCCTGGAAGAGCTATCCTCTCCACGCGGCGCTCCGGCTGGTCCAGGATGTCCGCAAGACCCCCGTGGTGGACGGCACGACGCTGCGGATCGAGCTGGAGAGCAAGGTCATGCAGCTCGCGGAGAGCCGGATCGGGCAGCACATCAAGTCCAAGAAGGCCTTCCTGGTGGAAGCCATCACCCGCCGCGGCATGTTGGGCTCCTTCCTCGCCGCCGGCTACGAGTGCGTGTTCGGTGACCTGATGTTTGCCCTGAAGATTCCGCTGCCGGTGCGAACCGTCAAGGGGCTGAACACCCTGACGCGCATCCTCATGCCGATCGTCGGGCACATGCCGATCAGCTTCCTGTACTCCACCGGCGAATCCCAGGACAAGGTGGTGCCCAAGTACGAGAAGTACTACAAGGAAGCCTCCGTGATCGCCGGGGACTGGCTGTACATCAAGAAGCACATCCCCGACGACATGGAGGGCAAGGTGATCGTCACCAACACCACCACTCCGGCGGACATCGAGTTCATGCGCCGGCGCGGGATCCGCTTTTTGGTGACCACCACCCCGGTCTACGACGGGCGCAGCTTCGGGACCAACGCTCTGGAGTCGGCCATGACCGCCGCCGCGGGCAAGGGGAGGGCGCTCACCGGCCCGGAACTCGCCGCGCTGATCCGGGAGATCGGCCTCGAATCCTCGATCCAGGAGATCCGTTAACCCATGGACGCGGTGATCTTGGCCGGAGGCATCCCGCGGGAAGGGGAACCCCTCTACCCCCTGACCCGGGGGGTCTCCAAGGCCCTGCTGTCGGTGGCCGGCAAACCCATGGTGCAGTGGGTCCTGGACAGCCTGGCCACGGCCAAGACGGTCGGGCGGGCGGTGGTCGTCGGCCTGGAAGGCGGCCTTTCCTTCCCCCGCGAGATCCACTACCTGGCCAACCAGGGCGGGATGATGGACAACATCCTGGCCGGAGCGCACAAGATCATGGAGCTCGACCCCCAGTCCCGCTATATGCTGCTCATCTCCTCGGACATCCCGGCGATCACGGGCCCGCACATCGACTGGGTCTTGGGCCAGGCGCTCGCCACAAACGACGACTTCTACTACTGCGTGATCGAGCGGCAGGCCATGGAGGGGAGCTTCCCCGGCTGCCGGCGCACCTTCTTCCACTTCCGGGACAAGGAGGTGTGCGGAGGAGACATGGTGGTCATCAACACCGGCGTTTTCTCCATGGACGCCGGCATCTGGCAGCGCCTGTCCGCGGCGCGCAAGAGCCGCTGGAAGACCGCCGCCACCATCGGCTTTGACGTGCTGCTGCTGTTCCTGCTGCGCCTGCTCACCATCGACGAGGCGGTGCGCAGGGCCAGCCGGCGCCTCGGCGTGCGCGGGCGCGCGATCCACTGCCCGTACCCCGAGGTGGGCATGGACGTGGACAAGCCTTTCCAGCTTGAGCTCGTGGACGGCTTCATCGTCCGGCGGGCAAGGGCTTGAGCCTGGACGCCCTGCGCCGTCTGGACGCCCGCTCCACCGCCTGGCTGCAGACCCTGCCTTCACGGGGGGTTCCGCGCGCGGCGCTGTCCATTGTCGCCCACTCCGGGGATTCACTCGTGCTCATCCCCGCTCTCGCGCTGCTCTGGTGGCTGGGCCGTTTCTCCCGCTCCAGCATCGCGGTCCCGCTGGGCATCGGCTACATTTTCTCGGTGCTGGTCACCAGCATCGTCAAGTACGCCGTCCGCCGCCGGCGCCCCGAAGGGGAGTGGGGCGCACTCTACCGCAAGACCGACCCCCACTCCTTCCCCTCGGGGCACGCCTCCAGGACCGTCACCCTGTCGCTGATCGTGCTGGCGCGCGACCTCACACTGGCGGGGGTAGTGTTGCTCGCCTGGTCCGTGCTGGTAGGTGTATCCCGGATCGCCCTGGGGGTGCACTACCTGCTCGACGTCCTGGCCGGCTACTTGCTCGGACTGGCCGTCGGAATCGCCGTGTGGCTCTGGATGCTCCACGGTCTGCCCTGGTGATGCCCGCCCGGCGGTGGCGGTTTCCCGTTTTCCTGCAACAAGGACTGCGGCGGGGGCTGCGCGCTGCTTGCTCACGTGGACAGGGGCCGCCTTGAGCGCATCACCGACAACCCGCGCCGGCCGCCACGCCTGCGGGGGTACGCCCGCGGGTACGCGATGAGACGGGTGGTATACGCCCCGGATCGCCTCACCCACCCGCTGCTCGCCGCCGGGCCGCGCGGCTCCGGGCGGTTCCGCGAGGCGAGTTGGGAGGAGGCCC
>Ga0315285_10006019_pt1 | contig 12481 bp, 7 predicted proteins | sample YL17G09_36_MG_FD_203698 | JGI IMG/M metagenome (GOLD analysis project Ga0315285, IMG submission 203698) | Sediment microbial communities from Yellowstone Lake, YNP, Wyoming, USA - YL17G09_36 | ecosystem: Environmental > Aquatic > Freshwater > Lake > Sediment | place: USA: Wyoming | collected... | reverse complement strand
GCCAGGTGTACGAGCAGTTCCTCGGCAAGGTCATCCGCCTGACCGCCGGCCACCGCGCCGTGGTGGAGGAGAAGCCGGAGGTCAAGAAAGCGGGCGGCGTCTACTATACCCCTGCGTACATTGTGGACTATATCGTCAGGCAGACGGTGGGGCGGCTCGTCGAGGGCAAATCTCCCCGGCCAAAGGCACCCCGGCGTGGCCACGAGTCGGTGTCTTTTTCGGCCAATAGGAAGGGCTGACACATGAGGAAAATCATCGTGAGCAGCGGCGTACTCTTCTGGCTTCTGTTCGTTGCCTCTGCCTTCGCTGCGGCCATACCTGTAGTTCTGGCCGTCGTCTATTCTCCTGGATTCGGCTTCCTGGATGTGCCTTTTGCTTCCTGGTTTGTCCTTGGCCTGAGTGGGTTGATTCTGACGCTCGATGGGGTTGCGCTCTACTTTTGGCGCCGATTTCGCAAGACCAGCCAGGAGCTGTTGGGACTCAAGAAACAACCCCTCGAGGAAGAGATCCCCACCGTGTATGGACATGAACATCTGGACAGGGCCGAGTTTTTGCCGATCGTGCAGATCCTGTTCAGACGCCCCCCTGACGTCCGATATATCCACGTGAAGCGCCTGCCGGGCGGGTATGGAGGCAGCACAACCGTGCTGGCCCGACTTCAGCGCGAACAGAACACGCGCCCCTGGCCACGCTCCTTCGTGATCAAGTTGGGCGACAGGCGCGAGATGACTGACGAGTACGATAGGTTCCACAGCCACGTGCTATGGAACCTGGTACGTGCGGCCAAGTTCTTCAGACATGCCGAGTGGGGGAACTTTGCCGGTATCGCATACGAGTTTGTGGGCCTGGACCTGGATCACGAGATCCAGAGCTTTTACCAGTCCTACCAGGGTTATGCAGCCGTTGAGGTATCGGGGTTGGTCGGGGAGATATATTCAGACCTCGGCCAGGCATGGTACCGGAATGGAGCGAGCGAGTCGGTCAATCTCTGCCACGAATACCACCTGTTGAGCAAGAAGCGAGAACTCATTATTGGCCACGTGGGGGAACTCTTGGACGAAGCCGACCCCTACCGCGCGAACTTCACAGCCATAGAGGAACGGCTGCAACCCAACTTGAAGCCCGGCTTCTGCCCTGCCATGGACATCCCGTGGTACGATCCCGTGGTCTTTCTCCGCACATGGCCGAGACCCAACCTGACCGTTCCGATTTACCGCTCCGTTGTCCACGGCGACCTCAACGCGCGGAACGTGTTGGTAGAGATCGGAAAGGACGCTCGGAAGTACGTCTGGTTCATAGACTTCTCCCACACCGGCAACGGATTGTCGGGGGAGCGCACCCGCGAGGCGAGCCGGGAGGGCCTCCCGATCGCACCGGACAGAGGTCATACACTGCGGGATTTCTGCCGGCTTGAGGCGGACGTCAAGTTCATCCTGACCAGGCTGCAGGACGAGCACGATCTGAGGTTCGCCACGGCATTCGAGCGCGAGTTGATGGCCAGGGGGCTCGCGTTGTACGACCTGTCAGTGACCCCGCCGCGGATTGAGGCCCTGGCGGATGAGCGGTTCCGCAAGGCATGGCAGGTGATCCGGGAGATCCGCCGCCGGGCCAGTGCATATCTGACCACCACCGGAGACCTGCGCCCTTACTATATGAGCCTGCTGCACGCGACGCTGCCGATCGTGTATTATCACCGGACTCAGTTTGATGGCGAGGCATGCGAGCGGCAGCAGAAACGGTACGCGTTGATCTCGGCCGGTATGCTATGCCACGTGCTCTGACTGGCAACTCGTCAGCCGTTGAGTTTGTAGCCCACGTCGCGGATCGTTTCGACACAGGTGTACGTGGGGTCGTTCGTCACCCTCTGTACGCAAGAGTCTAACGCTCCTCTCAGCCGCTTGACCAGTTGGGACAGCGCTGCGTTGGTGACCCCGGGTGCCTCGTCCCCATACACCTGAGCGATCAGTTCATCGCTGAGCAGAACTTGGCCCCGCGCTTCAGTCAGTGCCCGCAGCAGAGCAAACACCCTGGGAGGCAGTGCGATCCCTTCCTCACCGGCTGGCATCTCTATGCGCGCCTGGTTGGGAAAAACAGCCGTTATCCGAACCATGCCGGACATGGCCCTGGCCTCACGTACAAAGGTTTCGAACAGCGGGCAGAAGAAGGTCACGTCCGCGCTGTCTGGTTTTCTGGCAAGCACACCGCTCTGTTCCAGGTATGCCAGGCAGGATTCCCGAACTTGTCCGGGCTCGTTGCGCTGCGCCTCCATCAAGTCAGGGACTCCGATACCCTGACCGTGGGAACTGGCTATGTTGAGGAGAATGGCCCGCTCTGTGGACGTCAGGTCGTTCCAGAGCTCCTGGCACAGATTCCTGACCTTGTCCGATTGAAGCAACTGTCGAGCGACCTCTGCCCCAGGTAGACTGACGTCAACTTTTCTGTCCCGCAGCAACTCGGCTGCGTTTTTCAGAAAGCCGGGGTGGCCGCCAGTGCAGGCGATCAGTTGATCTCGCTGTGCCGCATCGAAGTGACATCCCAGCCTTGCCTCGTCCCGTTGGATGGAATCCAGCGCATCTTTGAAGTTGAGCGGCCCGATCGTACAACCATCGTCTAGCAGTTCCTGCAATTCGTCGAGGTGTCCCAGCGGCCTGCGGGTGACAAAAACGACCGAAAGATTGCCACGGGAACGGATATTCCTGAGGTAGAACAGGTAATTGAAGAAGGCCGCGTTCAGTTTTGCAGCCGCCCTGTCAAAATAGTCAAAGACCAGCACCAGGTTCAGGCCGGATGCGGCGCTGAGGAGCTGCTCCTTCAGCGTGCGCCGGATGCCAGGCGAAGCCTGAGGTAGATGAGCGGGGCTCGGCGAAATGCCGTCGTGGTGCAATTGGGCTGCGATCTCGCTCAGGATCTCAGCCTCGTCGCTGTTGGCGAGCCCGGCGCAGTCCACGTGGACAAAGGCATAATCATTCGCTTTCTCCCTGAGGTAGCGTGGCCGGACCTGGGGATGAGACACGATGAAACGCACGACGTTCGACTTACCCATGCCAGCCAGCCCGGTGACGCCGATGCTGCGCAGTTTGTAGACAGCACCCATAATCTGCCGGACCTCTTTCTCCCGGTAGTCGGCCGGAAAACTGGCCTCTTTGTAGATCGGGGGCATAGCCACCTCCTGTATGCCGAAAAAGACTGATCGCATTATAGCACGATTCCCGGACATTTCAGAAGTCAGGTAGACTTTTCAACAATCTTGTACCACACTTGTTGATGAATTGACCTGGCTCAGTCAAGCAATGCATCCTGTTGTGTGCTACAATAAGGTTGCCTAATACATACGGGCCCGTGGAAGGTCCAATGGAAAAATCCCTAGAGAAAGACCGTGGATCACACTTCGATATGTCGTAATCGAATGGCAATTCAAATCCGTTCGTAAGTAAAGGCTTCAATCGTATTATTATGAACGAACACACCTGCGAATCCGGCAAACGTTCCTCCAAGTTCGGGCTGGCTTTGTTTATTGGGATGGCAGTTCTGGTGCTACTTGCCTGCGGTGCTGAAATAGTTGGACGTCTGGAAGCAAGGAGAACACAGATCAGCGGTGGTTTACCTCTGGGCTGTAAAGTAGGCGGGCCGCCGCCTAACCAGTCGCTGCCAGCCGACGCGGCTATCGCCGCAACAGTCGGCGGCACAATGCGCTTTGGAGGTAGTTTTTCGGCGAAGGTGCTTCCCACGCAGCCACCGCGCGGGTTACGCCCAGGCCGTTGGGCAAATCAAAAAACTATGAAAGGAGTACAAAAATGAAACTATGGTGGGCATATCTTCACAAATATGGAAACATTCAGGTGAAAGAGTGGTACCCAGGCAATACGTACCTAAAGGAGGCCAGAGTGTCCCCGTATGTCAAACGTTTTCTTGAACAACCATTCGAGGCGTCATCATATGAGGAGGCACAGGAAGTTGCAAAAAAGCTTCTTGGAGAGAGCAATGAACAATAACACTACTGCACTATTTAACGCTTTCATCGAAGGTAACATGGAGCAAGTAAGGACTCTCATCCAGAACGGTGCGGACGTTAACGCCATCCACGGTGGAGATACTCTGCTTGGATGTGCAGCTTATTTTGGGCGCACTGAAATTGCTAGACTACTTGTTTCTAAAGGGGTTGACCTGAACTTATCTGGCGGAAGTGGTAACTCTCCCCTTAATCATGCAGTAAAAATGGGGAATTTGGAAATTGTCAAATTGCTTATCTCTAAAGGTGCTGACGTAAATATAGCCAACAAAAAAGGAGAAACCCCACTAATTCATGCAGCAGCAAATGGACGTGAGGAAATTACTAAGATGCTTATTTCTGCAGGGGCCAACGCAAACATTGTGGCAGAAAAAGGCTATTCTCCCATCATTACGGCATCTGCACACGGACATGCAGAAATTGTGAAAATGCTTATTTCTGCGAGGGCTAATATAAACGCTGCGACAGAAGACGGGACTACTTCTCTCATGATGGCAGCCCATTTTGGATATGCTGAGATTGTGAAAATGCTCGTTTCGGCAGGCGCTGACTACAATGCAAAAGACAGTGAAGGTATGACGGCTCTTGATGATGCAGAGAAGAATGGGAAAAAAGAAATTGTCAGATACCTTACCTCACTGGGAGCCACCAGAGCAAAAAAATAGAAAAAGATCAGAATCTATTTCAAACTTGCCCAACCCGCGGCTGCAGGCGACTTGGCCTTCGGCGTCGAAAAATGGTGAATTTTGCTTCGATGACCTTTAGAGCAAAATGACTGATGTAATGCACAACCGGCCAAGCGCCTGAGCCGTCGTCCGTTAGGCCGGAGCGCGGTGTTAAGCATCAAGCGTTGAACGCTCTCCGGCGGGTAACGGAAAATGGCGTTCTATCTGGCACATGGAGGCTACGATGGACAAGTACGATGTACACACCGCGCATCGTCAGCAAGGCAGGTGGGGCTGGGTTGCCGGATTGGCTATGCTCCTGTTAATCCTTCCTGGATTCTTCCAGCCTCTGACCGCCCCAATCGCGGCTTCGCCTCCTTCATCATTGCATGGCGCCATGGTGCTGCAAGCTACCCCACCTCCGCTCACCAAGCAGTTTGAGGAGACCTCCTACTACCTCAAGGATGTTGACTTCGTCTCTGCGGACATGGGCTGGGCGGTCGGGGAGCCGCACTGGGACCAGGCCAGCAAAGCCTATACCGGCACCATCATCAAGACGACAGATGGCGGCGCAACGTGGACCCCGCAGCCAGCGGACGTTACCGAGACACTGCGCAATGTCGACTTCCTGGATACCAACACTGGTTGGGCCGTCGGCACCAACGGCACCATCCTCCACACAGCCGACGGCGGTGCACACTGGACGCGGCAGGTCGTGGCATCAACTGATGAGTTCCGGGGCGTGGCGTTCGTGAACGCGACGCAGGGTTGGGCGACGAGTTTCCATGCCACGCACTATGACTACTGGGGCGAGGCGGATGATTGGCGCGGCAGCATCTGGCACACCGACGACGGGGGCCTGACCTGGCAGGCGCAGACTCTCCCCGATAATGCCAGCCTCCTGAACCGGATCAAGTTCATCGATGCGCAGCACGGCTGGGCGGTTGGAGTCAAGTACACGGGGAACGATCAGTACGGGCGCCCGCAACACGCCGGCATTGTCTACCGCACCACCAACGGTGGACAGACATGGGAAGAGTTCTATAGCCCGGGGGCGGACATTACGCTGACGGGCGCCGAGTGGGTAGACGCGAATCACGGCTGGGTCGTGGGGTTCCCCAACCGCAGCGACCTGACGGGCGGCTTTGTGTTTCACACGGCCGACGGTGGGCAGACCTGGCAGCGGCAAACGCCTGGCGGCATCTTCGATCCGCTGTGGGACGTCCAGTTCATCGATGCCAACCGGGGGTACGCGGTCGGGTTCAACTACATTGCCGCGTGGGGGCCGCCAGTCTTTCGCACACTGGATGGAGGCGCGACGTGGCAGAAGATCCGGATGGCCCAGCACGGCAATGAAGGACTCTTTGGTGTGGCGATTGTAGACAGCCAGGTCATTGCAATGGGCGACCATGATTTCATTGCCAAATCTACACGCGCCTGGGATGCCTACGCTCCCCCGTGCTACAATGGTGACTGTCTCTTTACTCAGTCCTATCTCAACACACACTATACTTTCCACGACGTTTTCTTTGCCGACGAGGCGAATGGCTGGGCGGTGGGCAGCCGGAGTTATTCGCCCGAGGTGTGGGGGCAGGTGATCTTCCACACGGCTGATGGCGGCCTGACCTGGGCCAGCCAGTATGAGCAGGCGCCGCCTGCCGGCACAAGCTTTAGCTACTTTCGGCTCGACAGCATATCGTTTGCCGATACGCAAAACGGCTGGGCCGTCGGCTCATCCGAGACATCTTGGGTCACGGACCATTGGGAACATCATGGCGCAATCCTCCGCACCACGGACAGCGGCGCGCACTGGCAGGAGCAGGGCCAGGAGCTTTATGCATCGTGGGATCTGGAGTTCTTTGACGTCCAATCCCTGAACAGTCAGAACGGCTGGGCACTGGCGGCCAAGAATTTCCCGAGCCCGGACATCTTTCTCGCCCACACGACCGACGGAGGCAGTCACTGGAACTGGGTCGACACCGGGATCACAGGGACGATCCAGGTGGGGTATGCCACGGTGCTGGGAAGTGTGGTATTCAGCGACACGCAGCACGGCTGGGCCGTCGGTGGGCTAAGCCAGGTGGTGCGAACGGATGACGGCGGCGCGCACTGGACACCGCCGGTGTTATCGTGCGGGGCATATCCCTGTTACTATACGGTTCTCGCGGCGGCATTCCCGGATAACCAGAACGGCTGGATTGCGGGAGAGGGCATCTTTCGCACGACGGATGGCGGCGCGAATTGGGTGCATCAGGATATCGGGATCGGCGGCAGGATACAGGACATCCAGTTCGTTGACCGGAAAATCGGCTGGTTGGCTACAGATCGGGGCGAATTGTGGTATACGGGTAACGGCGGCACGCGGTGGCACCGGCTCGACGGAAGCACGGGGTTTGCGCTCAGAGGGTTGCATTTTGTCAATGGGCAACGGGGGTGGTTCGTCGGAGACGGCGGGACGATTCTCCGTTACGCCGCAGACCATTTGCCGATTGTGGGAGAGGTGTTCTTGCCACTCCTGGAAAAATGACGCCCGCACAGAGACGATTGTCCGGCTCCAGATTAATGGCTGGGCTGTTGGGTGCCGACCAGAGTTCGGGGTCACGGGCCTAAACCAGGGCTTCCACCTGACGGCTGCGTCGGTCGCGCTGTGGATTGCGGGAGGCTCGATGGCGCAGCCGCAGGTGAACCCCAGGTCGTTGGGCACGATCTCACTTTTTTAGCGCTGTACGGACTTTCCGATCAAGTTCCGAGTTAAGGAGGGAAATACAATGTTGCGCAGATCGTCTCTTGCAATGGTGGCAGTCTTTGCCATCCCGGTCATGTTAGCCCTGTTCCTGGCGGCTTCCCCCGCCGCGAGCCAGGGACACCCCACCCCGGCAGCACCCCCCGCTGTGGCCCGGGAGCCCGCCGCCGGAGTATACCTGATCCGGCTGCGGCCCCTGGGGTCCGCTCTTCCCGACGGCTTTCGAGTCGCCTACGATCGTCTCCGAGCCGCCCTGCTCGAGCTCAGTGCCGCGGGCCGGGTGCTAGATTTTGAGTACCTCCCCGATATCGGCGCGGCGAGAGTCGTGGCGCTCCAGGGCGGGGTGGAGGGCCTGGCTTCGCGCCCCGAAGTGGCCGAGGTCGAGCCCCTGCACCCGCAACCGCAGCGGCAGCGGCAGCGGCAGCCGCTCCCGGCAGAGCCAGCACAACGAGGCAGCGCGATCCAGCAGACTTATACCATCAGCGGCACGGTGCGCACCCACGACGGCACTCCGGTCGAACACGCGTCCGTCTCCACAGACTGGGACGATCCGGAGCATGCCTGGAATTTCAGCGATACCAGCGGCACCTACAACCTGACCGTCGGCGTAGCGGGCACGTACCACATCGGTGCCGACAAGTATGGTCTGCCCGATCCGCCGAAGCAGACCGTTACCGTCCCGCCGGATGCCGGCGGGGTGGACTTGACCTTTCCGCCGACGTACACCATCTCGGGCGTCGTCCACGACCAGGATGGGCATCCCGTGCCAGGTGCCTCCGTGTATGGTGGCCTCGACGTGGGTACCACGGCGGCGGATGGCAGTTATACCATCGCCGAAGGGCCCGGCGAACACCATGTGTCCGCTTCCAAGGACGGCTACCACAGCCCCTACAGCGTCCTGGTGCCCCTGCCCCCCGCCGCAGCGGGGGTGAACCTGCTCCTGCTCCAGGAGGACGGCACGCTTCAGGGCCAGGTCGTGGACGACCAGGGGACGCCCGTGGCCGGTGCCTTGGTGTGGGCCAACAACGCCGTTTGCGACGACTGGGGCGAGGGAAGTGCGCAGACCGCGGCAGATGGCACCTACTCCCTCACCGTCCCCTCTGGCATCTACCACGTCAGGGCGTCAAAGGACGGCCACGTCCCCGCGCCGCCGGAGGAGGTAGCCGTCCCCTCCGGCTTGCCTGCCGCCCAGGTGGACCTGGTCCTGGACCGCGCCACGCACGATATCCGGGGCATGGTGCGGGATGGCGCGGGGCAGCCGCTGCAGGACGCGTGGGTCAATGCGACCACCTGCGGGGTGTCGTACTCGGCAGAGACGGACGCCACTGGGGCGTACACGCTGCCCGTGGGGGCCGGTACGTACACCGTCCAGGCCTCCAAGACGGACTATGCCGGGGGCGACGCGCAGATGGTCTCCGTGCCGCCGGACGCCAGCGGGGTGGACTTGCACCTGACGGCGCGCACGTTCTACACGATCACCGGCCAGGTGACCGACTCCCTGGGTCAGCCCATCGAGGACGTCGTGGTAGAGGCATCGTGGGGGGATGATTGGTATGGTTACTTGGATTGGACCGATGCCGATGGCCACTATATGCTCCGGGTTCCCGCCGGGACCTACCACGTGAGCGCCTTCGAGCACGGCTATACCCGGCCCGCCGTGCAGACCGTGAGCGTCCCGCCCAGCCGCACGGGCGTAGACTTTGTGATGTCGCCGACCGGTTTGTCCATCCGGGGTACGGTTCGCGATGTCAGCGGCAACCCACTGCCCGTGGCTTGGGTGTCCACCTGGTTGCCGGAGGAGTCCACGAGCTGGGTCACTGACGTCTACTATGACGGCACCTACGTCAGGGGGATGACGTCCGGGACACACGTGGTGCGCGCCTCGGCTGATTGCCACGTCTCCGAGCGGAAGCTGGACGTGACTCTGCCGCCCAGCCGCACCGGGATCGACTTTAACCTGGTTCCCAGGGAGCAGCTCATCTCGGGCGTCGTGAGCGACACGAACGGCATCCCCCTCTGCGACGCAAAGGTGGGCGCCACGCCCGCCGGGAGCGGCGCATCAGTCACCGACTATACGGAGCGCAACGGCCACTACGCCCTGCAAGTGCCTGCCGGGACCTACACGGTCCGGGCTTCAAAGAGCGGCTACGGCCCCGCACCGGACCAGGCGGTCACCGTCCCACCTTACGCCCGTGGGACAGACTTTATCCTGCCGGCGCCGAACAACACCATCCGGGGCATGGTGCGGGACAACCATGGGGCGGCGGTGGAAGGTGCCACCGTGCTGGCCAGCAACGGCGATGGCAGTGTCCCGGCCGCCTCGGGCGCCGATGGCGGCTATGCGATCCAGGTGTTCGACGGGTCCTGGACGGTCACGGCCAGCAAGGCCGGTTACGTCACCTTTACCGCGCCGCAGCCGGTGAGCGTCCCGCCCGACAGGTCGGGGGTCAACTTTATGTTGGTGCCTCAGGGCGACGTCCGCCGGACCTATTTGCCGTTGGTTGTCAGAGGGCGCTGATGCTCAAGTAGTGACCTGTTGGTGCTCTCCATGGGTGTCGTGGGGGCTGCCCTGAGATGACACGATCCAAGAATTTTGACGTAAGGAGGACCTTGATGAAAACGACAAGATCAGACGCACGCCAGGTTCCAATCCTGGCCATTTCCCTCCTGGTTCTGGCTCTGCTTGGCTGTAAAGCGATCGTACAAATCACGCCAGCGTCCCAGCCTGCACCTGCGACCTCTGGTTCAATGGTCGTGACCACAGAGGTTGCCGAACTGCCGGCCACTCCGTCGCCCACACCGGCCGGCGCTCAGCAGATGCCCACACCAACGACGGCTGCGCCGCCGGCTGCCAGCGCGACAGGCGTGCCCACGCTATTGCCTGGGAATTGGCAGCCGCTGCCCGACCTGCCGCGTCAGGTTAATACACTGGTCGTAGACCCCGGTAACTCTCTGACTCTCTACGCCGGGACCGGATCCACGGGGGCGGGAAGCGGCGTCTACAAGAGCGAGGACGCCGGCCTCACCTGGCGCCTGGTATCCACAGGGCTACCCAGCGAGGACGTGAAGGCGCTGGCTTTCAGCCGCGACGATCCGCCGATCCTCTACGCGGCCGTCGGCAACAACGTCTTTGTCACCGCCGACGGTGGAGCGAACTGGTCTCAGCACGCTCAGGACGTGGGCAACTATAGAGGCTTCGAGCAGATACGCGTCGCTCCTGGCAACGGTAAAGTGCTCTACGGCGTGGCCGTCATAGAAGGCGTGTTTCGCAGCGACGACGGCGGGCAGAACTGGCTGGCGGTCAACGAGGGGTTGCCCAAGGATAGCAACGGCTCGCTCAACGTCCAATCGCTGGCAATAGACCCGACCGACACAAACGTGATTTACCTCGGCACCGGATGGAGCGGATCCAACGGCAATGGCGTCTTCAAGTCAACCGATGGGGGGACGACATGGATGGCGGCCAATCGAGGAATGGTAGACTATTCTATCACTGCATTGGCCGTGGACCCGGCGAATCCACAGATCGTATATGCCGGTGGGTACGAGGGGGAGTTGTTCAAGAGTACCGATGGCGGGACAACCTGGAATGAACTCACTGCCAGTTTGCCTGCCCAGACCAGTCTGCTTGACATTGTCATTGACCCGGCAAGGACAGAGACGGTGTACCTGCTTTGCGACCGGGCGGGGGTCATGGTCAGCTACGATGGGGGCACGCGGTGGTCGCTGATAGGGAAACCGGGAGAGTTCGACTACCCGACGTTTACGGCGATGGCCGTCGTCTTTGAACCACGGCCGGTTCTGGTCGTCGGCGTCCGGGATGAAGGGGGCTGGCGGTACGCCGCTGCCCCAGCTGGGGAAGGCCCCGCATCCCCGGTCTCGTCATCCCTCAAACTTGGTCATTGGGCCAATGAGAACGGGACGCACGGTGAGGCGAACGTTTCCTTCGACCTTTCCGATGCCGGCAACATCAGCAACTTTAACATGGCGGCTTCCATCGGAACCCCAACGCAGGGATGCACGATAAAAATAGACCGGTTGCAGATGCAAGTTAATAAAGATGGCACCTTTGTGCTTTCTTATTCCATGGAATATGCGGATGTCGAGATGGAACTGGGACCCGCGGTGATGAGTCTTGGCATGATCCCCGAGGGACAGCCATACGAAGTGCTGCACATCAGCGGGAACACAACGGATACAACGATGAACGGCACCTATAAAATAAACGTGTGCGGTCATACACTGTACCTCCGCGATAATACGGGCCCGTGGAAGGCCCAATGGGAAAATCCATAGAGAAAGACCGACGTCGTAATCGAATGGCAATTCAAATCCATTCGTAAGTAAAGGCTTTAATCATGCAGGATGCACAAAAGGTGTGCGCCCACTGAAGGGTTGCATTCTGATAACATCGAAACTCAAAAGGCAAAAACCGCCCAACACGGCTTGGTGTGCCCTGAAAGTCATCGTCTGCTAACCGGTGGAAGTCCGGTCGTGGTAACTGCCAGGAGGCCACGTAGCAGGCTCCCAGTGCTTCCGGGTGACTAGCCAGGGCGACACGATTGACGAGGCGTTGGAGAACATCAAATCCTGTTCCAGCGCCTACTTTCGCAACATCCCGCTCTCCCTACGCCGGAGGAGCCTGCCCTGAGCGAAGTCGTTGGTCATACGTCTTTCCCTCGGGGCGGCTGTCGGTGGCCCCTCGTGGCTGCGTCGTGCGCCGCCACCACCTGGACGAGAGCGGCCTGCAAAAGGCCGTCCGGGCGGCGGCCCAGGCGGCCGGAATCCCCAAGAAGGTGGACCGCCATAGATCTACACCCACGTCCTCAATCGCGGCGGGTTGGCCGTCCGCAGTCCGCTGGACCAGCCGTATTGGATTCGCCCTGGTTCACCGAAACCAATGACAGGCCCAGGTCGCGCACTTTGAAGAGCAAGCTGTGCAACGCGGCCTGATCTGCCACTAGGCCGGAGAGCGTGGTGTCGCCGTTCTCTTCCAGGGTGATGGTCATATTGTCGAACCACTCCGACCATTCCGGGCGCAGGTGGCCCTTGACGCGAATGAAT
>Ga0315285_10006016_pt1 | contig 12484 bp, 11 predicted proteins | sample YL17G09_36_MG_FD_203698 | JGI IMG/M metagenome (GOLD analysis project Ga0315285, IMG submission 203698) | Sediment microbial communities from Yellowstone Lake, YNP, Wyoming, USA - YL17G09_36 | ecosystem: Environmental > Aquatic > Freshwater > Lake > Sediment | place: USA: Wyoming | collected... | reverse complement strand
CGAACGCCCGGGTGAGTCTTGACATCCCCGGACTCCTCCTCCCCGTTCCTTCATGCCTGATTAGTGCGGAGCTGTTCCATCCTGCGAAGCGGACCGGGGAGTCTGGCCTCAACATCATTGCTTGCTCTCCGGCGTAGAGGCCTGACCCCAGAATTTTAGGTCCGCGTAGCAGGAGACCATTCAACAAACGGGCAAAGATGGGGTCAGGCCTTTTCGCGGATGTTTGACTGCGATGATAAGGCCAGACCCCGGCCCGTTTGTTGAACCAACTCTCTGCACTGCCGTTCGTCCTGTCGATAATCGACAGGACTTCTCCTCCCTCTATTAATAGCAAAAAATGTTCACGAAAATCGCGATTGAAATCGCTCGCACATTGAAGAAAAATAAGGAGAATCTCGGTTTTGTGGCAATATCGCACCGTTTTAATCCGGCTAAACGAATCTTTTCCACCTTTGTTTTCAGATACTTAGCGGCAGGTTTCGAGATGGTGAAAAGGGCAATTCGCAGGGGTCTGAAGCGTTCATCGTTTATCGCATGTGGTGCCCTCGGTCCTGCTCGGCCACGAAGGAAGCAACGCATTTTTAGCAGCAAAAGAATTTTCGGAAAAATGCATTTTTCGCTTGACAAGCCCCCTAAGGTGTGGTAAGATTGCCTTACCATGAGGTAAGAATAGGAGGACGAACATGAAAGAATTGGATATCAGGCAAGCGGCAATCGGAGCGATTAAACAGATACAGCATTGGAGTGGTAGGGATTTAGGAGAGATAGAAGATGATGCAAAAATGGTCGGAGGCATACAAGGATTTACGAGTCTAAACGTAATTGAGCTCGTGGTCATCCTCGAAGAGGAGCTAGGATCATCTCTTGAACTAGATATTTTTGACACGAATAAAATGGAAAAGATGACTTTCAAAGATTTTACTAATGAAGTTCAGAAGTTTTTAAAAAAAGGAGGTAAATAAATGGGTGAAGTAAAATCCATTTCGAAAGCGATTGCAGCAAGGCTCAAGCTCGCACGTGAAACAGCTGGATTGTCTCAAGGGCAAGTGGCCAAGAAGCTAGCAATGCACCGTCCCACTGTTTCCGAAATCGAGGCAGGCAATAGAAAGGTCTCTGCGGAAGAGCTAGTAGAGTTCTCAAAATTATATGGCGTGAGCATATCGTGGCTAACGGTGACTGATTCCGAAGAAAGCCAATTTTCGAATGCGAGAATTCAATTAGCGGCGCGGGAGATGAGCAAGATTAAGCCTGAAGACCTCGACAAGCTTCTGAGAATTTTAAGAACTTTGAAGACAGAGGAAAAATGAGAGCTGATATAACTGACATAAGGCATGTTATGGCGATAGCCTTGAGGGCCAGAAGAAATTTAGGATATAAATTGACTGACGCATTTTGCATATTTGATGCTGCAGAGAAATTGGAAATTGAAACAATGTTCGTTGAAATTCCAAGCATGGAAGGCATGTATTCACGGAATAAGCCCCCCCATATTCTCATTTCTTCCATGCGACCACGAGGACGACAAAGTTTCACGTGCGCTCACGAGATCGGGCACCACTATTTGGGATCCGGCGCCTATATTGATGAAACAGTCCTGGACGAATGGCCGAATCCATCGACTCCGGAGGAGTTCCTAGCTGACTGCTTCGCAGGCTTCTTCCTTATGCCGAAAGTCACCGTTGAATACGCCCTGAAGATTCGAGGCTGGAAGGCTCAATCCCTTCAGGCATTACAAGTCTACTCGATTGCATGTTGGATGGGCGTTAGCTATGCGGCTTTGGTCAATCAAATGTCACGAACCCTTGGTATTCTTTCCGCGTATCAAGCAGAAAAGCTGGCAGGAATTAAGCTCAAACAGATTAAGCATAGCCTATTGGCTGATTCCAAGGATGAAGACATCATAATTGTCGATCAGAATTGGATAAACCGCCCGGTAGATATCCGAGTCGGTGATTTCATATTTTTGCCTTATGGCACTCGACATGAAGGTAAAGCCATAGTAACGGTGGCTGAAGAAAAGATTGGACTATTGGTGAGGGGAGAAGTACCAGGCATATCCAGAGCCTGGTTGGAAAATAATAAATGGTCCAGCTACATCAGAGTGTCGAGAAAAGGATATTCAGGATTAGGCAAATTTAGGCACTTGGAGGAAGTAAAAGATGAGTAAAGAATTGTATCTCGTAGATGATAACCTTTCACGGCTCTGGGCCAAAGCGTTCTGCGCCGTAATGCATCCGTGCATGAATGACAAAATACCTCTAGTTGTTACTCTTGATATTCCACAAAGCAATAAAATTGAGGAAATATTGGAAATCAGGTTAGAGTTGGACGGGATGTTGATTGAGACCAATAACTTTAACTGCGACACTGTTTCAAATACCATCTTCCCTGCTTCCCTGTGGAATCCCAAATTGGACCGGACAAAACTATTTGAAAGATATTTGCGTATCTTTCCAAAAATCCGGCGCGGGTGCAGCAAAAATAGATTAGGCACGTATTTCCAGCGGCTTATCAAGTACGGGCCTAAAAATATTAACCAGCTTGATCAGATTATCAAATTTTATAACAGCGGCAACCATAGAAGGAGTGCAATGCAAATGGCAGTTTTCGATCCAAACGAAGATCTCAAGAATCAAAGACAAAGAGGATTTCCGTGTCTGCAGCATGTAATTATTACACCAATGGCTGATGGCTTGGCGGTCACCGGCTTTTATGCCACCCAGCATATTTTTGACCGAGCATATGGAAATTATATGGGGCTAATCGCTCTTGGCCGATTTGTTGCGCATGAGCTTGGATTAAATTTGACGAGAATGAATTGTGTTGCATCAGTCGCTGTTCCCGGGTATGTGAATAGAAGCGAGGTCTTGCGATTGCTCGACCTGTGTTTGAAAGTATCAGAAAAAGAATAAAAATATCTGTCTCATTTCGTAAATGGAGTGTGGTTAGTGGAGCAAATGAAAATCGATAGGTATCTGGCAAAAACTGGCAAGAAAAGGGTTTCTCATTTTGTATTCGGCTCTCTTGCTCCATTGAAGCCTACGATAGTATTTGATACCTTTTGGCGGTTCGCTGCTGAACGACAGAATATATTCTTCAAAAAACTTGCCGGCGAACATTACCCTTGGACAGTAGATCCAATATTGAGAAAATATAAATTTACAAACGCTTATCGCGCCTGTGACCGAGTTAGTCAATATCTCATAAGGAATGTGATTCAAGAAGGGGTTCAATCGCCTGAAGAAATATTCTTCCGCATACTTCTATTTAAGGTATTCAATTCAATAGAGACATGGAAATTGCTGAAGGAGGCTTTTACTGAGATTTCCTATCACAATTATTCATTCCTCGCGTATGACATGGTGCTTACCAGGGCTATGAAAGAAGGGCGCTCGATCTTCTCTGCCGCTTATATAATGCCTTCGGACAAGTCCGTTTTCAATTTCAAAAAAAAGCATAGAAATTATCTAAGACTCATCGAGCGAATGATCGAAGATGATGTTCCCCAGAGGCTCGCAGATATAACTTCCATGAAGAAAGCATTCGAGCTGCTTTTGTCCTATCCCATGATCGGCAACTTTCTAGCTTATCAATTTATTACAGATATAAATTATAGCGGGCTAACCAACTTTTCAGAAATGGAATTTGTCATACCTGGGCCAGGAGCAAGAGACGGCATCAGGAAATGTTTCTCGGAATCAGGTGGTTTAAGTGATTCGGACATAATCAGGCTAGTAACCGATAGACAACAACTCGAATTTGAACGGCGAGGAATTAAATTTAAATATTTGTACACTAGACCGCTCCAATTAATCGATTGCCAAAACTTATTCTGTGAGATTGATAAATACTCGCGCATAGCCCATCCTGAAATCAAAGGAACCAGTTCTCGACAAAGAATCAAACATGTTTATAGGCCAAATGGCGCATCAATTCAGTATTGGTTTCCACCGAAATGGAGGATAAATGACTACATCAAGGATTTCCAAGGACATGCAGAAGGAAAGAGTCAAGTACCACACGCCACCATTCAAACTCGAGGAAATAAAGATAGAAGTCACCTATAATTGCCCTCTACGCTGCATACATTGCTCCAGCGATGCAAAATCATGCCGTACGGAGCAAATGCAGGAAGGTGAATGCATCAGAATATTGCAAGAAGCGGCAGAGATGGGATCTAAAGAGGTCGCTTTTTCAGGCGGTGAGCCTTTTGCATGGCAGCCTCTTCCCCGAGCCATTGAAATTGCCAAGAATAATGGCCTGCGCGTCTTGGTGTATACTTCTGGAAACATACCAAAGGCATCGCAGATGATTTCATCGATCAAGCAGGCCGGGGCGGATGTCTGCATATTCAGCATCTTCGGTGCTAACAGAGAAAAACACGAGGCGATTACTGGTTCAAAAGATAGCTTCGTAAATACCAGGGAGGCCATTTCTGCAGCAAATCGGGTCAATTTGGAAACACAATTACATTTTGTTCCGCTATCTTTCAATTACGATCAATTGCGTTATATAGCATTGCTTAGCAAAGAATTTTCAATCAAATCAATAAGCGTATTGCGCTTTGTTCCACAAGGCAGGGGATCATCTCTGCAGCACGCATTGCTATCTAAGCCCCAAAATCTCGAACTAAAGAATGCGATTGAGCAACTTAGAAGGGAAGGATTCACTATTCGCACAGGAGCGCCTTATAATTTCCTGATGACCAACCCTCACCCCCAATGCTGCGCAGCCATTAACCGACTCACCGTTGATCCCAATATGCTCATTTATCCTTGCGACGCTTTTAAAAAGCTCCCAGCCAAACATATCGCGGGAACAACGGCCTTTTCTTCACTCAAGAAGCACAGCTTGATGGAATGCTGGGAAAAATCTCCCTACTTAAATACTGTTAGAAAATTCCTGATTACTCCCTTCGATGAACCGTGCTCGTCATGTGAGGATTTAATTAAGTGCTTTTCGGGATGTCTGGCCCAGAAAGTTATCGCTCATGGCTACTTGGCAAAGAGGCCAGACCCAATGTGCCTAAAATTCGCCACATGATCGAGGGCCCATGGTCGCTGAGTATATCTTGGCATTTCGCATTATTTCCCCATCTGATTGCGTTGTGGATTGCCCCTGTTTTCAATTCAATGTCCGGCCAGAGATTTTGTAAAATTCACGCAATTTTTAAGCTCCCTGCCAGTATCAAGTCCTCCTTGCTTGAAGATGGACCGATGAGCTCGCAGCTTGATTCGGGGCTGAAGCCCCTCGCACATTGCAACTTTCATATCCAGAGAATATTGATCTCATCTTCCACCGCCTTGAACTCCTTGTCCCCTGTGACCAGTTGGGCTTTGCTGATTTTTGCCAGGGCTGCTGCGAAGCCCCGCGTAACCGCGGGGCCACAGGCCATTTTTTTGAAGGCTTTGAAGCGCGCGGCCTGTCGGGCGAGGCTGAGGTCGACCTCGACCAGTTCAATGGGCATGGCCATGATCACCCGGTCGATCTCTCGTGCTTTTTGCTCGCCGAGTTCACGGAGCACGATGTAATGAATTTCCGCCCAGTTGATCACGCTCATGAGCAACGGCTGGTCCTTTTCCACGGCCGCGACCAGCAAAGATTGCACCTTCTCATATCCCGGCTCCTTTTCCAGAAAGACCATGAGCGCATGGGAATCAAGAACCTTCTTCATGCTCAGCGTTCCTTTTCCCGGTCTTGATCGCGCTCCTCGAGCAAAGCTCTGGAGAGGCTGCCCTTGCCGGGCAAGACCCCGGCCAGCCGGTTAAAATACTCCTCGCTAAGAACTTTGAGCACCATCTCCTCTCCCCTCTCCTCCAGATACAGCCTGGTGCCCTTCTTGATTTTGTGGCGCCGGCGGACCTTGGACGGGATCACTATTTGTCCCTTGCCCGAGACCGTCATTTTTTCCATTGTTCCACCTCCAGGAAAAAGTATAGCATTATCCTAATAGTAAGTCAAGCGAAATCTTTCTTACTTTCAAAGCGGCGGCCTAAGCCGCCGCACTCCAAAGCGCTTCGCGCTGCGTTTCAGACTGTGATTTTCGCTTCTCCTGCGCTTAGGAGATCTTTAGCGGAAGATGATGGGCCGAGCAAGAGCTGATGGGGTTTATTCTCAATCTGCCATTCTCCTTTTTCGGGGTTGAAGAAAGCGAGGTCTGAGGCTGGGAAAGAGAGGGTTACGGCTTTGGTCTGGCCGGGGTTGAGTGATATTTTTGAGAAGGCTCTGAGGTCTTTGACCGGCCGGTCGATTGCGGATTGGGGATAGGCTGAGTAGAGTTGGACGATTTCTTCGCCTGCGCTTGAGCCGGTGTTGGATACGTCCACCGAGGCGGTGATGATTTCGTCTTGAGCAAAGGCGGTCTTTGCGAGCCTGGGGTTTGAGTATTTGAAGGTTGTGTAGGACATTCCGAACCCGAAGGGGAACGCGGGTTCCAGCGCTTTTTTATCGAACCATCTGTATCCGTGATAGAGGTCGTATTTAGCGGTTCTGGCCCGGGGTTCGAACTTGAAGAGCTGGTCCGCTGATTTGGGGAACACGATGGGCAGTTTGGCGGATGGATTTTGTTCTCCGAAGATGATTTCGGCGATGGCGTTCCCGCCCTCCATTCCCGGATACCAGGCCATGAGGATTGCGGGCACCTGGTCTTTCCACGATTCCATGCAGATGGCGCTCCCGCTGAAGAGCACCACGATGGTTCTCTTGTTGGCCGCGGCAACGGTCTTGACCAGGGCTTCGTGTCCCGCGGAGAGGTTGAGGTTTATGCGGTCGTGGGCCTCGCCCTCGTCCATCCAGTCGTTGCCGACGAAAACGATGGCGGCGTCGGAATTGGATGCGAGTTGTTCCGCGGATTCGATTTTTTCTCCGGGGTCGTATGAGACTCGGATGCCGGCGCCGGCGAGGTTTCTGATTCCGGCCAAAGGCGTGACCACGTAAGGCGGCCTTACCACGCTTGAGCCTTTGTCGCCGATGTTGGGCGAATCCGCGAACGGGCCTATGATTGCGATGGATTTGACTTGGCGGTCGAGCGGCAGCGCGGACTTTTGGTTCTTGAGCAGCACCATGGATTTGGCGGCGGCTTCGCGGGCGACCTTAGCGTGTTCGGGAGACGCGATCTTGGACTTGTCCAGTCTGGGCCGATTTTTTTCCAAAAGCCCGAACCTGATTTTCTGGCGGAGTATGCGCGTGACCGCGTCGTTGATCCGGGCCTCGGGAACCTTGCCGTCCCTGACCAGTTTGGCCAGCTTGCGGCCCCAGTAGAGCGTGGTCGACATTTCCACGTCCAGTCCGGAATTGGCCGAGGCCTCGCTCTCGTGCACCGCGCCGAAGTCCGAGATGATGAAGCCCTTGAAATTCCAGTCGTCTTTCAAAATGTCCGCGGTCAGGTGCTTGCTGGCGCTGCAATACTGGCCGTTGACCACGTTGTAGGCGCACATGATTGAGGCTATGCCTGAGTCCACGCAGCGCTTGAAATGGGGCAGGTATATTTCGCGCAGCGTTCGCTCGTCAATTGACACGTCCAGGTATTGGCGCGAATTTTCAACGTTGTTGCAGGCGTAGTGCTTGGCGCAGGCCATGATGTGCTCCTGGATGCCGAGCGCGAATTGCGAGCCCATGACTCCGAGGTGGAGCGGGTCTTCGCCAAAGGTCTCCTGGGCGCGTCCCCAACTCGGGTGCCGGAGCACGTTGATGCACACCGCGCCGGTGTAGTTGGCGCCTCGGGCCGCGGCTTCATAGCCCAGGACCTCGCCCACGCCGCGGGAAACTTCCGGGTCCCAGCTCGCGCCCCGGGCCATGGAGACCGGGAAGCATGTGGAGCCTTTGAAATTGACCCCGCGCGGACCGTCCACAAACCGGATGCCGGGGATGCCCAGGCGGTGGTTGTCGGGGGTGAAGGTGGGGGTGAGCTTGTTATATCCCAGGAGTTGCGGGGCGTTTTTGAGAACGGCGCCGGACATCTGGCTGACTTTTTCCGCGAGGGTCATTTGAGCGAGTAGCGACTGGACTTGGCGCTCGAGCTCGTCGGGTGAGAGGCTTGCGAGTTCCGCCAGGATTCGCTCCGGCAATAATGCCGCGGTCGCGGAAACGCCCATGGTTGCCATGAATTTTCTCCGGTCCATTTTTCCCTCCTGTCAGTTTTATGGGGTCAGGCCGGTCAGGTGGGGTCAGGCCCGAGGGGTCTGGCCGAAATCCCCTGGGGTCAGGCCCTATCGTCGCAGTTCGGACTTCGATGTTAGGGCCTGACCCCGCGAATTCGGGATTTCGGCCTGACCCCATGAATTTGGGCCTGACCCCGAAAAATCTGACCGGCCAGACCCTTCGACTTTTCGGATTCAGTTGGCTAATATTTTGCCGCATATTGGAGTTTTCGCCAACTGGAGGCGGCGGCTTTCAATCAGGACATGGAGCGGGCACGGGGGTTGCCCCTTTCATCCAGCAACATTCCGACCGGGTGCGGTTATTTTGGCTTGACGGCAACTCCGGTTTTAGCGCGTTTCTTCATGCAAATTTTAATTTGCGCGGCTTCGGGATCCGGGAAGATTACGAGCGAGGTGTTTAAGACCGATCTGGTGTAATCATGGATTTTCAGGATCAAGTCTTTATTATAGTCCCCGAGGACGATTCCCATTTTTTCATAGCTGAGGGCATCTCCCATATCCTTGGGCATCTGGGTAACTGCGCCATAAAAATTATTATAGACATCCGCAAGGCAACCCGCGGCTTCCAATTCATCGCCCGGCCCGGACAGGTCGGGGACAATCATCTTGTCGGCCGGCTGTTGCGGTTTATTGACGACGGGTGCGCCATGATCGATCATCTTATCCACCGGCGACAACTCCGCGGCCGCTGCCGGAGCAAAAACCGTGCGGGAGGGCTGAATTGGTTCATTGATGAGGGTCGCTTCCGCGCCAGCGCCGGCCTCCTCGACGGACGGTTGATTGTAGCTACTCTCGTGCACGTAGGTTTGGTACCCGGTTGCGACGACGGTCTCCAGCAATTTTCGCCTGAACTCCACGCATGGTTCTGCGCTTTTTTTATCCCCGGCGCATATTCCATTTTTTTCCTTTTTCTGCTCCTTGATCTCGTAGTAATTTCCCAGATAGCCGAGGAACCCGGAGAAAGCGGCCTTGGTGAGGTAGTTGTAGGAATTGCTGGCCAGGAGTTGCACACTGGATTCATCGATCAAGGAGTTGGCCTCATCCTTGCTGATCCGGTCCAATTTGCACCGGACCTTGCTGATGTTGGCATGGAAATTCTCGTTGCTGAAATCGCGGTACCAGGGCGTGATCTGGATGACCATGTAGTTGTGGTCGATGACCGGCTCGTAATTGGTCCCGTCGCAGGATATGGTCAGGATGTCGCCTAGCAGCTTCAGGCTCTCATTGCAGGCGAGCGGGCAGGTATCGCTATATTGATAATCATTGTGGAGCCGCGCATTATGGCGGTTGCCGCCGGCTTGAGTGCACAGTTTGCTGACGTCTTTTTGGTTCAGGGTGAGCGGGAAGTTCTCGTTGGTATTGATCACCGGGTATTTCTTGGGGCGGAGCAGGAGCTGGCGGTCCTGTTTTTTGTCCTTAACATTTCTCTGGTAAGTATCGATTGCGCCCTTGCTGGTGAGCACGTCAAAGGTGATGGTGAAATCGAAAATCTTGTCGTTGGACTTGAGCGCGAGCACGGAGTTGAACGTGCTGAGCGCGATCCCGACCGGGACCGCGTATTGCGCGGGCATCAAGGGCGTGGCCATGGCGAGCAGTTTATCCGAGGACGACTGGAGCGCGGTCTTGTCCTTGTCATACAGCGTGTAGCCCTCAACCTTGATGGTCAGATGGTTGCCTTTCAAGATTTCCACCGGGAGCACTATGGCGTTGAAGACCGGCACAAACCTGGCCGCCATCTGCTTCGGGACAATGTCGTACTTGTAGACTTTGAGCACGCCATCTCCGTTGTCAATGCTGAGCGTGAAGTAGATGTCATTCCTGGAAGTCGCGCCCCACCACCCGCGCTGGTATTTGCTGATGAAGATATTGGGGATGGTCACCTGAATGTAATCCTGCTGGGTTAAAGGCGGATAGACAGCATCGTTTCTATCCGCGCCAAGGTAGTCAATTTTTCCCAATTTGACCGGGAACACATCCTCGTATTCCCGCGCAACGGCTTCGAACTTGATTTCCAAGGGAGGCGTAAAAACAGCCATAGCGGGCGGCTCTTCGCCCTGGAATATTTCCTGGGCCGCAAGGTTTGGGCCGCCCAAAACGGAGGCCAAGACGAAGCTCCAGAAAAATATCCTTGCCAGACAATTGATGCCCGCGCATTGCCTTTGCCCGAAACCTGACCTCTCTTCAGCCTTTGAATTTTGACTCATTTGCCCCTCCTTTTGCGACCCGGGTTTTGCCTCATGACCGATTGTGAATTTATATCACCATATAGTATCTATCTTAGCCAAGCATAATTTTCAAAACGTGTCAAGTCGATGTCCTGTTATTGCACTGCTGGTTACGCGATAGGCCCTATTGAGGACCGCCCCAGGTGGCTGGGGCCGTCAATGGAGGAGCGAATTAGCGCTAGCTACTGGCAGGCTCTCTCAACTGAATGAGCCTGGCCCTTTGGGGCTCGACCGCTCCGGTCTCGAGGTAATATTTGACGGCCTTGAGCATGGCGATGCGGATGTCGTTCTGGGGCAGTCCGAGTTCGGTCACGGCCTTGGCGCAGTCCACGAACTCGTTGTAGCCGAGATGGAGCGCCTGCTCGATAGCGGCGATTGGTTCGCGCTTGGTGATGTTGGATATGGCTTCGTTGACCTCGGCCACGACCCGGACGACCTGCCTGGGGATCTTGACGGTGGGGGCGCCAAGCCCGGTGAGTTTTGCCAGCTCGTCGAACATTTCTTTGAGGAACATGTTTTTATTGCCGAGGATGTATCTTTCTCCGAGCCGTCCCTTTTTGTCGGCGAGCACGAAGCCGGTTGCCAGGTCTTCCACGTCAATCAGGTTCATTCCGACGTCCACGTATGCGAACATTTTGCCGTTTAAAAAATCGAGGATGGTCCGTCCGGTTGGTGTCGGGACCCAGTCGCGTTTTCCGATGGGCGATGCCGGGTTGACGATTGTGATCGGGAGTTTTTGAGCGTAGGAGCATGCGAGTTTTTCGGAGAGGAACTTGCTTTCGCGGTAGGGCTGTCTTGCGCAGTCCTTGAGTTCGGGGTAGTCGGCTTCGGTGCTGGGCCGGTCCTTGTAAAACCCGGCCGATGATATGGAACTGGTATAGACCACTTTTTGCAGGTCGTATTTGCAGGCCGCGTCCAGGATGTTGCGGGTGCCTTCGATGTTGGTCTTGCGGATGAAATCCCCGCCCTTGGGATGCCAGTGGCGGTAGATGGCCGCAAGCTGGTAGAGCTTGCTGCAGCCCTTGAGCGCGTTCTGAAGCGAGGGGGGATCAAGCAAGTTTCCCTCCACCAGCTCCAGGTCCAGGCCCTTGAGGTTGCGAATGTCTTCCCCGGGCAGGACCAGGGCCTTGACCGCTTGCCCGTCCGCCATGGCCGCGCGCACCACGCTCGAGCCGATCAGACCAGCGGCGCCCGTCACCAGTGTCTTCATCTTTTCTTTTCCCCCGATCTCTTGCCGGCAAGCAATTTTGCCAGCGGCGCGCATTTCATCCCCACCGATTTTGCGACCTCGGCGTTGGTGACCACGCCCCGGTCCTTGCCTTGAGGCAGGAACACGTTTATGCCCCGGGCAAGCGCCGGGTCTTTGCGGGCGGCTTTTGCCAGGCCGTCGTCCGCGATTTTGAGCACGTACGGGAACACCGCGTTGGCCAGGGCCTGGGTGCTGGTGCGCGGGACCGCTCCGGGCATGTTGGCCACGCAATAGTGGGTGACTCCGTGTTTGACGTAGGTCGGGTTCTCGTGGGTGGTGGGACGGGTGGTTGCGATGCAGCCGCCCTGGTCAACCGAGATGTCCACGATCACCGATCCCGGCCGCATCTTCTTGACCAGGTCCTCTGAAACCAGCACCGGCGCCAGCGCTCCGGGCACGAGCACGGCCCCGATCAAAAGGTCGGTCTCGGGCACGAACCGTTCGATGTTGTATTCGTCGCTGATCACGGTGGTGATCCGTCCGGAAAAAATGTCATCGAGGTATGCGAGCCGGGAGAGGCTCACGTCCATCACCCGGACGCGCGCGCCCATGCCCGCGGCCAGGCGCGCCGCGTTCGTTCCCGCGGTGCCTCCTCCCAGCACCAGCACCTCGCAGGCCGGCACCCCCGGGACGCCTCCGAGCAGGATTCCGGGCCCGCCCTGGTCGCGCATCAGGTATTGGGCCCCGACCTGGACCGACATCCTTCCCGCGACCTCGCTCATGGGCATGAGGCAGGGCAGGAGTCCGTCATCGGTCTGGATGGTCTCAAAAGCCACCGCGTTAACGCCGCTTGAGATCAGCGCCCTGGTCAGGCCGGGGACCGGCGCAAGATGAAGGTAGCAGAAAAGCAC
>Ga0315285_10006015_pt1 | contig 12485 bp, 7 predicted proteins | sample YL17G09_36_MG_FD_203698 | JGI IMG/M metagenome (GOLD analysis project Ga0315285, IMG submission 203698) | Sediment microbial communities from Yellowstone Lake, YNP, Wyoming, USA - YL17G09_36 | ecosystem: Environmental > Aquatic > Freshwater > Lake > Sediment | place: USA: Wyoming | collected... | reverse complement strand
ACGCCGTAGATAATAGTAAAGGCGCGGCTCCCAGCGATTTACCAGCTCTTCAAAAGCCGTTTCGTCGCGTCTGCGGCAGCGAAGAACCAAAACAGCATCCTGTAATTGTGCTTTCATCTAATGTTCCATGTCATTGATGTCTGAAAAACGGTTAATGCGTCCTACGCAAGGCAGCAGCTCGCTATAAGCCGTCCACATTATAGACGCTTTCTACTTGGAAAAAGTTCAAAAAGAATCTATCCGGCCTAAGAGTTTTCCTGCGTAATTATGAGGACCAGAGATGTCAGGGCGAGCAGAAACAGGGCGAATCGCGGCGGATTCGGGCGGGTCGAGAGTCTCACCCTGACCGACCAGAGGTATGATTTGCCGGCCGTTTGTGTATCCGCCGAGTATTACGCTTGTCTGTTCATGGTGGTGCTTGGTATTTGTTATGGTTTGCAGAGTTTGCAGGGTCTTTTGCCGGCGTTTATCGCTTCGTCCCGGGTCTTGTAGCCGACGAGATTGTCGGACGAGATTCTTTTGACGGAGCTGCAGCCGCCGTTGAAGTCGGCCTGAATTTTCTTGCGTCCGAGGCTTGAAAACGTCAGTGGGTTTGTGTTACAGTCTGTCATAGAAATGGCCTTTCTGTTTGCGTGTTGAATGTTGTATAACCTATTACAATACAAACAGTTAGGCCGTTTGTCTATCGAAAAACCCAAGAATTCGGTGAAATATGCGGGTTAACTGCGTAACTTGGGCTAAGGGTTGTGGATTCCTGCCTTCGCAGGAATGACAACTGGCGACGGTCGCAGGAATGACAACTGACAAGATCAACGTTGACGGGCTACTATGGCGAAACCTGCGGGCATTCTTCTTATCTGATAGTCTGCCCGTTCCGTCAGCGCTCGCTAACCTCGCGTTTTGCGGATTCGAGCCATTTCGGGTTTATAGTTACGCCCCAGCCCGGGCCTTGCGGGATGGCCGCTACGCCGTCGTGGACCTCGAGGGCCGGGGAGTACAGGTCGTCGGTCCAGGGCGTTTTTTCTATCGAGAACTCCAAGTGAGGCCCGGCGTTGGGTATCGCGGCGAGCAAGTGCATCGTAAAGAGCGTAACCATTGCCAAGTTAGCTGAATGGGGCACACACGGCATTTTCGCTTCCGCCGCCATTGCAGCGACCCTCAGTGCCCGCGTCAGGCCGCCGACATAGAGGATGTCCGGCTGGACAATATCCACCGCTCGCATACGTATCATTCGCCGCCACTGCGCAAGGTCGTTATCCTGCTCGCCCCCGGCAACGGGGACGCTTATGGCCTTAGTCACCTTAGCTGTCCATTCCAATTCCCAGTATGAGCAAGGCTCCTCGAAGTGGCATACGTTGCTCTCGGCCAGGAGTTTGCCGACTTCAATCGCTTTTGGGGCCGTGTAGCAGCTATTGCCGTCCACTAACAGGGCGGTATCGTCGCCGATGGCCTTGCGAACGGTGGGAACAAGCTCTTCAGTTCGGCCGGGCCATTCGTCCTTGTCGTGCCCGTTGACGCTCCCGATGCGAATCTTGAACGCCCGGAAGCCCTTGCTTTCCTTGAGCCGCAGAAGTCGGGCGGCCTCATCTTCCGGCTTGATGCTGCGGCTCATACTGGACCCGTACGCGACTATGGGCCGGCGTTGTCCGCCTAACAGCTCGCATACGCTCTTGCCTTCGCGTTTGGCAAGCAAGTCCCAAATGGCGGTATCCACGCCCGCCAGTGCCCGGCAGACGAACGACCAGGGGTATTTGTAATTCGCCTCGATGCACTCATCGACAGTGGCGTCGATGTCGGCAGGGTCCTTGCCGAGGGCGTGCCCGGCGATCTTGCGGTGCATAATCATCGCGGAGATATCCGCGTCGAAGGTTGATATCTGGCCCCAGCCCTCCGCCTTATCATTCGTCCGAACCCGCACGAAGCTGACGTTGCCCTGCGTGAAAGTCTCAATACTCTCAATCCTCTGGCTGCTGTGCTGCAAAGCGGCTTTGTAGGCGGCTATCGGATCGTTGCCCTTTTGCCCTTTGCGCACGCGGTCGGATTTTAGCTTTGCGGCGGCTGCTGTCTGCACTGCCAACGTCTGACCCGCTGCTATGCTTAATGCTGCGGCCTTTAGAAAATCACGGCGACTTCCATCCATTTCTGAACCTCCTATTTCGTAAACACGAGTCATTGCCTGGCCAAAGTCCCTGAACGGCCTGCTCTTGCCGCCGAAATATACCTCACCGCCGCCCGCAAATCAAGCCAAACCTTTTGACGTATAAGCCGCACACCTCGTTCAAAATCCTTGACAGTGCTCCCGGAAGTCCGTAACTTATTGTCGATATTCGGGTTACTTTGGCGGTGAGCTCATTATGAAGATTTCGCTGAATTGGCTAAATGAATACGTTGAGACAGACCTAAAGCCGGACCGGATCGCACAGACTCTGAGCGACCTGGGCTTTCCGTGCGAGGGTATTGAATACCTCAATGACGATACAGTAATCGATGTAGAGGTTACGAGCAACCGTGGCGACTGTCTGGGCCATATCGGCATTGCCCGCGAGCTGGCCGCCGCAACGGGCAAGGATCTGAAAATGCCCGTCCCTGAGCTGGACGAATCGGACAGGGACGTCAGCGAGCTTGCAAGCGTGGAGATTGCCGAGCCGGTCCTGTGCGGTCGCTACACCGCCAGGGTTATCGAGGGCGTGAAGGTCGGGCCGTCGCCGGACTGGATGGTAAAACGTCTTGAAGCGATCGGGATGCGGAGCGTCAATAACGTCGTTGACGCCACGAACTATGCAATGATGGAGACCGGCCAGCCGCCGCACGCCTTCGATTACGACAAGATCGCCGACGGCAAAATAATCGTCAGAAGGGCTGCCCCCGGCGAGCGCATAGTCAGTATCGACGGGACGAAATGCGATCTCAATGATGATATGCTGGCTATTACCGACCCTAACGGGCCTGTGGCAGTGGCCGGCGTGATGGGCGGCCTGGATAGCGAGGTCGGCGATGCGACAACCGCAATACTACTTGAGGATGCTTATTTCGACCCGGTCAGCATCCGAACTACTTCGCGCAGACTTAATCTCCCTTCCGAGGCTTCTTTTCGATTCGAGCGCATCGTTGATATCGAGATGATCGACTGGGCGTCGAAACGCACCTGCCAATTGATAACGCAGGTCGCGGGTGGAAAAGTGGCAAGAGGCGTGGTTGACGTTTACCCGGGAAGGCCGGCGCCGAAGGAATTGACATTGCGGCTCGCTCGGCTGAAGATGCTGCTGGGCATCGAGGTTCCGCGCGATGATGTAATGCGGATTCTCTCGGCGCTGAAGTTCCGCCCGCGGCTTGAGGGCGACTCAGTGGTCTGCAGGGCGCCTTCGTGGCGAAGCGACGTCTATCGTGAGGCCGATTTGATCGAGGAAGTGGCGCGTGTGTACGGCTATAATAAGGTGCCGACGGAGCGAAAAATCGAAATTGAAGTCGTGCCGCCCGATGCTCGCCAGAAGATGACCGAGCGGATCGGGGCCTATCTTAACGCATGCGGATTCTATGAAACGATAAACGTGAGCTTTATTGATGATTCCGTGGCAAAGCTGTTTTCGGGCGGCGGTCTTGAAGGGCATTTGAGCGTCAAGGACGAGTCCCGCAGCAGCGCGAATCTATTGCGTCAGAGCCTTATCGGCTCGCTGCTCGGCGTTCTCAAGACCAACCTGAATGCCAAGAATCGGCCGTGCCGGATATTTGAGATTGCCGATACGTTTGTGCCGAGCGACGTCGGCGGGCCGCTGCCGCTCGAAGAGGTCAAGCTCGCGCTTGTGTGCGATGGCGACTTGAGAGACCTTTGCGGCGTGATTGAGGGCCTGATAAAGAACATTCAACGAGAGTCCGAGACTCTTTTTGTCCCCGGCAATCCGGTCTGGGCCGAAGCCGGCGCGGATATCACGGTAAATGGCGGCGTTATAGGCACGGCGGGCATCGTTTCAAAGGAAGTGACGGAGAAATTCGATTTCACGGATGTGAGACCTTGCGCGGCCGAGCTGGGGTTCGAGTCGCTTCTGAATCTGTCGAGCGGCCCTCTAAAAGTAAAGCCCATACCGAGATTCCCCGCAATTGAGCGCGACCTCTCAATCATCGTGGAGGAACAAGTTCGCTGGTCCGAGATTATCGAGACGGTCGGGCGCAATGCCTCAGCCGAGCTCGAGGGCGTTCAATTCGTGGGGGTCTATCGTGGCAAGGCCATCCCGCCGGGCCACAAGAGCGTTACACTTTCTCTGCGGTTCAGGGATGAAGACGGCACACTGACCCACGAGACTGTTGACAAGCTCCAGAAGACTATTGTGGACGGTCTGAGCGAAGCCGTCCGTGCTGAGCTGCGAACCGTGTGAGGATGGTTTTTGCCAATTCTTGTTTGTGCTGACTTGCCGCCACGTAGCCTCCGCCTGCCCCGTAGTGCCCCTTTTTGCCCCATTTCCAGGTCTTTTTCCAATTACCGTGGGCGTTTTGACCGCTGAAAAGGCGGCAATTGAGTTTGGCCCCGGATTTGCTGGAGAAAGGCCATCCGGTAAGCCGAAAAAAGTATGAGTGTTGTCTCCCAGGCTTATGGCTGGCCGGCATTTATCAGGTGTTCTTTACAGTATTTTCTTGACTCTGGTTGGCCGGTTGATATATAATAGAGTTGCGGGCTGACCCCTGCGGTGCCCGTATAGAAAGCCGACGTTTGAAAGAACCGATACCCGTACTCAGGGAAATCAGGCCTTGATGGATCGGAAACGCCTACTTCGATAGGACTTTCGGACACAAGCAACGATTGCCCACTTGGAAGTAATGGGTTCTCTTCAAACGCTTTCTTACGGCACGTGCGGAGGCAGGCCTGGCAATAATAAAAAGGCCTGTTTGTTCAGGCCTTTTTTCATTTCACCTGTTCCCACAGGGCTGGCAGCCCTCGATTATAGGACCTGCAAATAGTCGAAAGCATAGCAATTGGCCGGCCTTTTGCGCTTAAGCCAAAGAATGGATTGGCCGATTAAATTATGCGCGAACGTGCAATCGCTTTTTGGGCTTAGACTGTTAGTATTTGCCAGTAAAAGACTTACACGGAGAAGTGGAAAATGCCAAGCGTGCGGAACTTCACTGTCTTGCCGGCCCTGCCGGAACCACTCAAGGACCTGGAGCTCATTGCAGGGAACCTCTTTTGGTCCTGGAACCCTGAGTCCGTCGATCTGTTCAAGCGCATTGACGGGAATTTGTGGTCTGCCTGCGATCATAACCCGGTCAAGATGCTCGGGAATATCTCGCAGAGAAAATTAGAGTCACTCGCCGAGAATCAAGGATTTCTGGGCCAGCTCAAACGCACAGCCGAGAAGCTAAAGGCATATCTGGAGGGGCCGACCTGGTTTGAAAAGGTCTGTGGGAAGAACAGCAAGCCGATTATTGCCTATTTCAGCGCCGAGTTTGGCATTCACGAGTGTCTGCCCATTTACGCCGGCGGACTGGGAATTCTCGCGGGCGACCACCTGAAGAGCGCCTCCGACCTGGGGGTTCCACTGGTCGGCGTCGGGCTGCTCTATCAGAAGGGGTACTTCCGTCAGTACCTGAACGTTGATGGCTGGCAGCAGGAAGTGTATGTCGAAAACGACCCCTACAGTATGCCCGTCGAACTGGTTCGCAAGGAGAGTGCTCGCCCGTTGACCATCAGCGTTGAGTACCCGGGCAGGTGCGTCGTGGCGCAGATATGGTGCGCTTCCGTCGGTCGGGTCAAAGTGTATCTACTGGACAGCAATATTCCGGCGAATTCGCTTGGCGACCGCATGATTACGAGCAGTCTCTATGGCGGCGACCGGGAGCTGCGGATACGCCAGGAGATTATGCTTGGCATCGGCGGGATGAAGGCCCTTGTGGCAATGGGCATCGCACCGACCGTCTGCCACATGAACGAGGGGCACGCGGCGTTTATGGCGCTCGAACGAATCCGCGACCTGCGAAGCAGCAAGAATATGACGTTTGACGAGGCCGCCGAGGCCACAAGGGCGGGCAACGTCTTTACGATACACACGCCCGTCAAGGCGGGGCTCGACGAGTTCCGCGTCGAGCTGATGGACAAATACTTCGGCAACTACTTCCCCAAGCTCGGCATAAACAGGCAGCGGTTCCTGGCCCTTGGCAGGATGCTTGCCGACGATGACAACGAGGCGTTTAAGATGCCGATTCTCGCATTGAAGCTCAGCAGCTACGCCAATGGAGTCAGCAAGCTGCATGGCGAGATATCCCGTGGAATGTGGGGCGGCCTGTGGCCCGGCATCCCCCTCGACGAAGTCCCCATCAAGTCCATTACAAACGGCATTCACATCAGGAACTGGCTGTCGGATGAGATGGACTCCCTGTATGAAAGGTATCTTGGTCCGACTTGGGCCGATGAGGCTATGAACAAGTCTGTTTGGGACAACGTCGAGCAAATCCCGGATGAGGAGTTCTGGCATATACACCAGCGCTGCAAGGAACAGTTGATTGTCTTTGCGCGCAACTGCCTGAAGGTCCAGATGCAGCGAAGGGGCACTTACCACACCGAGCTGAATCACGCGGAGGAGGTTCTCGACCCCGAAGCGTTGACAATAGGTTTTGCCAGAAGGTTTGCGAGCTACAAGAGGGGTTCTTTGCTGTTAAGGGACCCGCAGCGTCTTGTTAAGCTGCTTGCAGACCCGGATCGGCCTATACAACTGATCTTTGCCGGCAAGGCTCATCCCAAGGATGCTGAAGGCAAGGACATCATACGCCATATCGTTCACTTCGCCACGCAGCAGGATGTCAGGCGGCGTATCGTATTTCTGGAGAACTATGATATGGATATGGCGCGGGTGCTCGTTCGCGGCGTGGACGTCTGGCTGAGCAATCCGCGAAGGCCGATGGAGGCCAGCGGCACGAGCGGTATGAAAGCGGCGGTCAACGGCGTATTGAACATGAGCACCCTGGACGGCTGGTGGTGCGAGGGCTATACGCCCGATGGAGGCTGGGTCATTGGCGCCGGCGAGAGCTACCAGGACCAGGATTACCAGGACATAGTCGAGTCGCAGGCCATTTACAATATGCTCGAAAACGAGGTTATTCCGCTCTTTTACACCCGCTCTGCGGACAATTTGCCCCGTGCCTGGATACGCAGGGTCAAAAACTCGATCAAGTGGATAGCGCCGCGATTCAACACGCATAGAATGTTGGCCGAGTACACCCGCAGGTTCTATAATCCCGCTGCCGCCAAGTGGCGATACCTCACCGCCGAGGCCATGTCAAGGGCAAAGGCATTCTCGCAGTGGAAAGCCGATATCCGTGAAGCCTGGTCCCAGTGCGCCGTCAAAGATGTCATAATGGAAGTCAACGACGGCAACGGCAACGAACAGTTGAATCCCAGGCAGCCTCAGCTCAAAATCGGCTCGAAGCTGTGCGCCAGGACGCTCGTCAGGCTTGGCGGCATCAAGCCGGGTGATGTCTCGGTTGAGCTTTACCACGGCCAGGTCGATAGTTGGGGCAATGTCAAAGAGGGATCGTCCGTCAGAATGGATTACGATAAGCCGTCTGATCAACAGGGTGAACATTGGTTCACCGGCTCAATGACCTGCAAGACGACGGGGCAGCACGGCGTCGCCGTCAGAGTCCTGCCAAAGCACGCCGACCTCGTGAATCCTTATGAGCTTGGCCTCATTCTCTGGGAGAAAGCCGGCGAAATCCGGGAAGAGGACACAACAGACGCGAATGAAACGCAGGATCTGTGACCGAAATCGAATGCGGAACAATACCCGATGCGTCACCGACTGGACAACGGTGGTCGATGACGGCTGATAGCCGACCAGCTCAGCTATAACGGCCTCCTTCGTCTCGCTCTCTACGGGGACCTTAACGCAGTTTGCCTGCAATATCTGTGTCAAAGTCATTTCACATAACATCCCCCAAAAGCACATTTCCGCCGGGACCCATGGAGTTGCGTGATTCTATCGGCTGTGGACTGCTCCTACAAACATTTTACGAAGATTTGAGGCTGCCACACCCTATGCAGCCACAAATAATGTTACCCGGAATCAGACTTATTTGAACCATGCCAGATTTGAGCCGAATTTTCAGGTTGTCTCATCTAATCTTGCTTGTTGGCCGGGCTTTCGCTTTTGCCCTTTACATTTTGCTGCAGGACATATAGAATCAGGCCCTTACTTTCTGCAAAATACAGTTGACTCAATGGTTATCCGGCATTGGTGGCGGAAGTACAAAACGATGGAAAAGATGAAGTTATACGATACAACTCTACGCGACGGGATGCAGGCCGAAGGCGTCAGCTTCTCGCTCGAAGATAAACTGGCAATTGCCAAGTGCCTCGACGAGCTTGGCCTCGATTATATCGAAGGAGGGTACGCCGGCTCCAACCGAAAGGAGACACAGTTCTTTGTTGAGGCCTCGAAGCTCGGCTTGAAGAAGTCCAAGGTCGTTGCGTTCGGCAGTACGCGCAGGGCGGACTCGACCGTAGCAGATGATGCCTCGCTGAAAGCGGTTCTTGCCTGCAGAACGCAGGTTGCCACTTTGGTTGGCAAAGCCTGGGATCTGCACGTCAGAGAGGTTCTCGATTGCTCCCTTGATGAGAATCTCAGAATGTGCGGCGAGTCGGTCGAGCACCTCAAGAAGCACGGCCTGGAGACCTTCTTTGACGCCGAGCACTTCTACGACGCCTACAAGGATAACCCCGACTACGCAATGAAGGTCCTTTCTGTTGTCGCCGATGCCGGCGCGGACGCGCTGGTGCTCTGCGATACGAACGGAGGCTTATTGCCCCATGAGATCGAGCAAATCACCAGAACCGTCTGTGAAAAGTTCGGTCCGCGGCCTGTCGGAATTCACACGCATAACGATACCGGCTGCGCCACGGCGAATTCGCTCGCCGCTGTGTGCGCCGGCGCCCGGCATATCCAGGGTACAATCAACGGCATAGGTGAACGATGCGGCAACGCCAATCTCTGCGTCGTAATACCGAATCTGGCCTTTAAGATGGGTTTTGACGTCTTGAGCCCCGAGAAAATCAGGACCCTGACCGAGGTGTCCCTCTTCGTCTTCGAAACCGGCAATATGGCGCCCGTGATGAATATGCCATACGTCGGAGAGAGCGCCTTCGCACACAAGGGCGGTCTGCACGTCGATGCCCTGCGCAAGAGCAAGCGGACTTATGAACACATAGCCCCCGAACTCGTCGGAAATGAGAGGCGATTTCTTATTTCAGAATTGAGCGGCAAATCAACCGTACTGGCCAAGCTCGAGAAGGAGCAGATTGCTGGGGACAAAGAGCTGGCCAGAAAGATACTCGTTCGTGTGCAGGAGCTTGAGAACGAGGGTTATCAGTTCGAGGCGGCGAATGCCAGCTTCGACCTCTTGGTCAAGAAGGTCATGGGCACATACAAGCCCGCTTTTGAGCTTCTAAAGTACCATACTACTGTTGAGAAGCACGTTGCCGCCAATATCGTTACCGAGGCGACCGTCAAATTGAAGGTCCGCGATAGGGTCGAGCATGTTGTCGGAGAGGGTGACGGACCCGTCAACGCCCTGGACGCTGCGCTGCGAAAGTCTCTGGAGCCGTTCTATCCGAGCCTTAAGGATGTTCACCTGATCGACTACAAGGTGCGTGTGGTCAACGCCGGAGCCGGAACCGCCGCCCGCGTCCGTGTCATCATTCAGTCACGCGACAAACACTCAATCTGGGGTACTGTCGGCTGCTCGGAGAATATCATTGAAGCGTCCTGGCAGGCGCTGGCGGACTCCGTCGATTACAAGCTGCAGAAAGAGCTCAAATGAGCCTTCAGAGGCTTGGTCTGCACTGATTCCAAGAATTGAGACTCAAGGCACCGGCGTTCACAAACCCCCGGATGCCTAATCTCCGACTGCGACTCCGAGCCTCTCCAGTTGCGCATGTGGAATCAGGTGGCGTCTCTTCTTTCTACGGTTTATCGTCCTTCGCTCGCGCCGCGGAGCTTGATCCTGATTCGAGGCCACGTGGAGCGCCTCACTGGCTGTCGCGGCGTACATATCTGCTTCAACTTCCTCCCAGAGCCCTTCGGCCCGGTTGAACAGCCCGCCTGAGACCATTATCCGCATGTCAGGCCAGGCGTCTATTGCCTTTATCGTGTCGATAAGCCGGCGCACGTCCGGCGCCTGCTTTGGAGCAGTGCCGTAGATCAACAGAATGTCGGGCGCATACTCGTTGATAAATGCGAGGATATCGTCGTTCGTCAGGCCGCCGCCAAGGAATCGCACCTCCCAGCCGTCGCTCTCGAACAGGTCCGTCAGCATCTGGGCGCCAAGTTCCTGCAATTCGTCAGGCGCGCAGCAAACCGCTAACCTCTTGTGTCTGACCGGCCTGCGGGGGAGCTTATTCTGCAGTTGGTCAACGATTGTGCGGTTGATGCGAGTAGCTAAATGCTCCTGGGTCGGGCTGATTCGGCCTTTGCGGAGCAGCTTTTCGATCTCCACCATAATGGGCCAGATCATGTGCACATACACCGAGTTGGCGGGTATGCCACTCTGAAGGGTTTCTTCGATGACGGCGCGACAAGCTGTGCGGTCGCCGCGCAGGAGCGGCTCCAGATAGCGCTCGAGAAACTGTTCCTTGATCATTCTCAGGTCTCCAATAGGACTCAAATTCCAATTAGCCTACCCATCTTAATACGCAGTGCCTTTTCTGGCAGCTCAAATGTTAATGTGGGTAATATACAAAGAGCAGTATTAGGTATCGGAAGCGGAGTCCAAAAATCTTTAGTTAAAATAGGCAAGTTGGAAAGCATGGGGAGAGATTTTCGCCGTTCATCGTGCTCAAAAGCCACTGCCGTGAGCGGACGCGACTGCAATTCAGGGGTTCCCTATGCCGAGAAGTGGACATTTATAAGACGCTCGCCGTGGATATATGCAGGTTTCTTGTTGGGCAGAAAGTGAGGAAATCTGTACAAAAGGGGGCCAGGATAGTTACAGTCTTGGAGTAGATGTGGTATTTTGGGGGCGTATTGGCGTCCTGGTGACGCTGAGTCAGCCGTGAATGGGATGTATCGGGCAAGTTTCTATACGCCTATCCTGTTGTGCCGGTGCTATCCGCTTGGTCTGGCCTATTGTTCACGTGACCGGCGCAGATGCGAATCCGCTTCTGAGTGGTCAGTAAGTCCGGCGAAGAAAGGTTGAGTGGAAGATGACAGGGGACAAACGTGCGGCGGTGCTGTTTATAATCCTGACTGGCATTTCATTAGCTTTCGGGCCACGTGCCCTCTGCAACGAGCAGAAAAAGGTCTATCTGTTCACGTCGTTTAGAGGCAATGGTGAAGACGGACTACATTTGGCATACAGTTATGACGGGTATCATTGGACCGATTTGGAAAAGGTGTTCCTTCGCCCGCAGGTCGGCGTGAGCAAATTGATGCGCGACCCGTGTCTTATTCAATGCCCCGACGGGACCTTTCACATGGTCTGGACCGCCGGCTGGTGGGAAAAGGGCATCGGATACGCAAACTCGCGCGACCTGATCACATGGTCGAAGCAAAAGTATATCGAGGTGATGGCGCACGAACCGCAGGCAAAGAACTGCTGGGCGCCCGAAGTCTTCTACAGCCAAGCAGAAACGCAGTTTCTGATCTTCTGGGCAACGACCATTCCCGGAAGATTCCCCGAAACGGAAAAGCAAGGCGACAACAACCACCGAATATACTATGTCACCACCAGAGACTTCGAGTCCTTCAGCAAGGCAAAGCTATTATATGAACACGGCTTCAACGTTATTGACTCGACCATTGCCAGAGACGGCGAGCGCTATCTGATGTTCCTCAAGGACGAAACACGCCAGCCTCCACAAAAGAACATACGATTGGCGACGGCGACATCGGCTGAGGGGCCTTATTCACGGCCTTCCGAGCCTATCACCGGCCAATACTGGGCCGAAGGACCCACCGTAATCAAAATCGACGATACCTGGTTTGTGTATTTTGACAAGTACACAAAGCACGAATATGGCGTGGTGATATCGAAGGACCTGAAGAATTGGCAGGACGTCTCCGATAAGCTGGAATTCCCTGAAGGCTCTCGTCATGGAACGGTATTGCAGGTATCCAGCCAGATTCTGGAGAAACTGCTGAACGTCAAATAGCGCCCATAGGAGCGGAACCTCAGCTTGAGCAATGAAATGTCTCCAAGTGATTCGGGCCGATTTGGAAATGATGGCGCGTGACTATGCGCCCTGCGATATTGTGGTTGCGGACATCGACGCCAGCACGCCTGATGAGCGAGTGCTTGACTTCCTCAGGAAGTGCGACCAAATCAATAGAAAGTCGCCCGGCCGCCTGCTACAATAAGCAACTCAAACTGACCGAGTTTCAAGAGGACACCGATATAGCTACAAATGATACTGATTGATACAGGCAGATTGAACCTGCCTCGCAGGCACCCCTTTCACCTCGCAACTCATTGGCCGGGTGAGGGTGTGGCCGGTATCCAGTTATTCG
>Ga0315285_10006013_pt1 | contig 12487 bp, 5 predicted proteins | sample YL17G09_36_MG_FD_203698 | JGI IMG/M metagenome (GOLD analysis project Ga0315285, IMG submission 203698) | Sediment microbial communities from Yellowstone Lake, YNP, Wyoming, USA - YL17G09_36 | ecosystem: Environmental > Aquatic > Freshwater > Lake > Sediment | place: USA: Wyoming | collected... | reverse complement strand
CGACTCCCAGTTCCCATACACCCCATTCACATACGACCTGCCCAAGCCAGAGGTGCTCATCCAGAGGGACCTGGCGAGGAGCCTCAGGGCGATAGCCGAGGGCGGGCGGCATGACTTGCGAGCGGGATTACGTCCCCACGACCGGGCCGGCGGCCTCCCACAAGGGCTCCCCCCTAGGCCCCTGGTTCCCCGACCCGGCCGCTGCGGCGATCGCGCGCGCGACCGCCCCCGCCCGCCCCGCCCCGCTGCCCGCCACGCCGCTCCCGGCCGACGCCGTCGCCGACGCGGCCGCCTCCTACTTTTTCTTGCGCGCCTTTTCCTGGCAGGTCCGCCTCAGCCCGTTCTCGATGGCCGACTGGTGCGCGGCCCTCGCATGCCCGGGGCCGACCGAGCTCCTGGACGAGGCCATGGTCTGCATGCTGCGCGCCCTGGCGGCCGAGGAGCTCCCGGCCGTCCGCAGGTCCCGAACCCTGCCCCTAGCCATGCTGGATGGCGTGACCTGGCCCATGTTTGTGGGCGAAGCCCTGCGCCTGGCGGGCGACCCGGACATCCTGCTGCCTTTGCTTGAACACGGTGAGGAGGTCGGCGGCGAGGTGCGGCGCCGGCAGCGGCGCACGCTGCGCCTGTGGGATGACGACGGCGGAGAGGGTGGACGGGGCGTGGACAGCGGCGATACTACCATGGAGGAGGTGGGCGATGGTGCCGCCGCCGCCGCCCCCTCCCTTCCCAAAGAGGAGGAGGAGGCGGCGATGGAGGTGGACAAGGGCAAGGATGGCGGCCGTGCCACAGCCCATCCCCAGCCTCCTCCTGCCGCCGAGGACGACGATGACGCCGTCCGCCGGTCTGGCCGGGCCCGCACCGCCCGGGTGGACGTGTATGTGCCACCCTCGGAGGAGGAGGAGCGGGCGGCTCGGGTGGCCCGGGCGGCGGCGGCCAAGGCCGCGTCGACCAGGGCAGCGGGTGCGTCTGCGCTGCCCGCCGACGCGCCGCCCCTGCGCCGCCTGCTCCCTACCCCCGGCCCCCGCGTGGAGGGCCGGTTCTCCGGGCCGCCACCCCGCGACATCTACGCCCTGTCCCCCGCCGCCCGGGCCGCCCTCATCTACAGCCTGTGCAACCTGCTGCTGGACACGCCGTCCATCGCCAAGGAGGTCGCCCGGCGTGAGGCGGACGGCAAGTTTGCGGTAGGCCCCTTCCGGACCGGCCCCGAACACGGCGGCGGGGGCGGGTCCGACGGTGGCGACCCCACCGCCGACAACATGGAGCACTGCGCCATCTGCCTGACGGGCGGCACCCTCCACTGCTGCGACGGGTGCCCGGCCTCCTACCACATCCGGTGCGTGGGCGAAAACCAACGGGCCCTGTCGGCGACCGCGCGCTGGCTGTGCCCCGAGTGCGAGGCCGGCGGGCGGGCGGAGAGCGCCGGCCTGCGCGTGCCGGTGGGCGGGTGTGACGGTGCTGGCGCCATCCACTGGCACATGCATGGTGGGGCGGTGCGGGGCGCCCGCGCCTGGCGGAGCGGGTTGGGGCGGGACGCGCACGAGCGGGCGGCCAGCCCCCGGGTCGTGTCTGCCCTGGGCGGCCCGCCCGCCCAGTGGCTCGACACCGCGGACGCCGCGACCGGGGCCGCCACCGGCTTGCGCCCCCCTGCCGGCCGCGAGCGCGTGCCGGGCAGCCTGCAAGCCCGGGCCGCGGAGGCGGGCGTGGGGCGGCGGGGCCCGGGCGCGCCCGCCCCGACCCCCGCCCAGGTTGCTGCCCTCGCCTCCGGCCTCGCGCCCCCACCCGCCGACGCCACCCCCTCCCTCCTCACCCACCGCCCCCTGGGCGTCATGGCTGACGCGGAGGGCACCTCCTCCGCCGAAGGCTTCCGCAACCGGTACCACGCCGGCTGGATTGTGTGGTCCGAGGAGTATGCCCGCGTGTGGGACGCCCTGGTCCGATCGCGCGGGCGGGGCGTCCCCGCCATCGTGTCCGCGTCCGCCATGCACATCCCAGCCCGCCAGGCGGAGACGGCCCTGCCCCTGCCCGTCTCCCGGTTCCTCTGGCCGGCCTCCCAGGGGAAGGGTCTGTCCCGGGGCGGGGACCGGTGCGGCCAGTGCCTGACCTGCACCCGGCCGACCATGCGCAAGGCCTGCCTACACCTGGACTCGGCCGGCCGCCCACGCCCGGGCCGGCTGGGCTCTGTCGTCAACTACATCCTCCAGATTGAGCGGGACTTGAATCCCCTGCTGGGCGGGCCGTGGGCGGGCGACGGGCGGGCCGTGCACCGCCAGGAATTCCAGGCCTACCTGCTCGACGACCCGACTGTCGCGGGCGCGGCGCGCGCGCTGGCAAACGTGCAGCGTGCCCTGCGCCGGGTCGCCCTGACCAAGGAGTGGCGTCGGGGGGACGACCTGGTTGCCGCCGCCCGGGTCATGGCCCTGGAGGCCGGCCGGCCGGGCGGCATCCCGGCGCCGGCCGACCCCAAAAACCATGGCGCCAAAGCGGCTGGCTGGCTCATCCTGGCCCGGGGCGCCAAGCGCGACGCCGCGCCCGGCCGCCTGCCGACGTCCGAGCTCCGCCACGCCGCCCGCCGGGGCACCGCCCGCCGCATCCGGGGCATCGACTACACGACCTCGGCCATCGTCACCCCGCGCCGCCTGGCGTGGCTGTACGAGACGGAGCGGGCGGGGACGCCGGCAGCACTGGCTGTTCAAGCGCGCAAGCTGGATGCGGGCATTCTGGGAGGGGCCCTGTACAAGCCCAAGGATGAGGACGCCGTGAAAGCCTGGTCGGGTGTCACCCTGAAAGCCCGCCAGTTCGTCGACATAGCCGGCGGCGGCGGGTACCGGTACCTGGTGGACGTGGGCGAGCTGCCGCCGGCTGAACTGTTTGAGGCAGCCGAGCGGGAGGCCGCGAAAGCGGCGGCTGAGCGGGCGGCGGAAGCGAGGGCGACTGCCGCCGGGGCTGCCGCCCTGTCGCCCACCCCCGTCGTCGATCCCTCTGCTGCGCCACTTCCCGTGCCGGGCGGTGAAGCCGCTGCGGCTATCCCGGGCGACGTGATGGAGGTTGACACCATCGGCGCCACCGCTGCCGGCCCTCCTTCCACCACCGCCCCACCTTCCCCCCGCCGTGGCCCCTTCACGGGTTCAGGCGTCGCCTACCACGGCCCGGACGGGTGGGGTCCCGTCCTCATTACCTTGTCTATCCCGGACGACCCGCTGGGTGGGCCCGCCGTGCAGGTGGAGCTGGCGGAAAACACAGAAGCCGTGTTTGAAAGTGGTGGTGGTGGTCGGGGGCGTGGGCGTGGGCGTGGGCGTGGTCGCGGGCGGGGCCGGGGTCGGGGCCGGGGCCGCGGCCGCGGCCGCAGCACCACCGGCCCCGTCACCTTCCGCGGCCGCGTCGTCCCGCCCCGGGAACCGTCCGCCCGGGCGGCTCGCGCCGCCCGCCCCGCCGAAGGCTTTGCCGCCCCCGACGCCCTGAAGCTGGCCAGCATCAAGCGCAGCTCGCCCGAAACCGGTGGCGGGGCCGCCCGCCGGTCCAGCCACGGCCGCCCGGGCCGCCCCTCCCGGGCCGCTGTCGCGGCCGTAATTTTGGAGGCCCGCCGCCTGGGCACGCCCGAACCGGACGACGATGACGACGGCGGCGGTACGGGTGCCGGCCTCGTCTCCCAGCGCGCGCGCGACGCGGATGGTGGGGGCGACCCGACCGCCATCGGCACGCTGGGCCACGCCCTCGCCCCGCCCAAGCCCCGCCGCCCCCTTGGCCAGCGGGAGGTGTGGGTGCACGAGGACGCGCTCCCCCTGTGGCTGATCCGGGAATTCGAAAAGGAGGCGGCGGGCGCAGTGGAAGCTGCTTACCGCGCCGCCAACGGTGGCCGCGGCTCGTGGGCCACCAAGCTCGTCGCCGCCTCGCCGTCCGAGGACCGGTGCCACAAGTGCCACCGCAAGGGCGAGGACCCGGCGGGCGGCAGCTGGATCGCGTGCGACGGCGAGTGCGGGGCCTGGTACCACGCGGGCTGCGTCGGCCTGGACGAGGAGGCCGTGCAGCGCGTGGCGGACGAGGACTGGGAGTGCCCGGCCTGCGTCAGAAAAGGGCGGGCCGACCATGAGACCGCCCGCCAGAAGACGTTGGCCGCGGCTCGGGAGGAGGCGGCTGCCCGGGCGGCGGCGGCGGCGCGGGCGGCGGGGGCGTGGGGTGGTGGTGGTGCGCCCGACCACCCGGCGGCGGCCCGCCGCCCGGGCGGGGGCGGGGGCGGCGCCCGCCGCGGCGGCGCCATCCCGCGCACCCTGGCCGAACAGTTGGCCGCCGCCGCGGTGGCCATCGACGCGGTCGCCGACTCCGCGTCGGGCGCCCCCTTTGCCGAGCCGGTCGACCCGACCCAGCCGGGCCTGGAGACGTACCCGCAGTATGTGGCGCGCCCCATGGACCTGGGGACGGTGTGCACGAAAGCCCGGTCGGGGCGAGCCTACGCCGCCCTGGCCGACCTGCGGGCCGACCTGGGCCTGGTCTGGTCCAACTGTGCGGCCTTCAACCAGGACGGGTCGCGGATCGTCAAGGCGGCCGCCCGGGCGGCGGGCATGATCGAGCACCGGTTCCGGGAGGCGGGCCTGCCGCCTGCCGGGGCGGACGGGCCGCCGCCGCCGGCCGCTGCCGGCGGCGCGCACGCGGCGCCTCCCGCTGCTGCGGCTGCCGCTTTCCGCCCACCACCGGCTCTACCCTCCCGCCCGCCGCCCCCGCGCCCGCTGACCCTGGACGACCCGCCCACACCGGCCACGGCCGCTGACGCGGTCAGGGTCCTGGACGCGGTTGCCAACTCCGGGGCGGGCGGCTGGTTTGGGGAGCCCGTGCGGGAGGCCGACGCGCCCGGTTACGCGCAAGCCATCGCCCGCCCCATGGACCTGGGCACGATTGCGGGCCGCCTGCGAGCCGGCGGCGTCTACCCCTCCTTCCGGGCGGTGCGGGCGGACGTGGCCCTGGTCTGGGCCAACTGCCGCACCTACAATCCGCCCGACAACCCGGTGCACAAGGACTCGCTGACCGCGGAGGCCGCTTTTGAGCGGCGATGGCGGACGGCGCGCCTGCCTGGCGCGCTGCCGGCGCCGGTGCGGGCGGCGAGTGGTGGTGGTGGTGGAGGGGGTGGGGGCGCGGCGCCCTCCCCCTCCTCCCGTGGTGGCTCCGCCGTTGAGTCCTCCCGTGATGGCACGCCAGGCCCGGACGGCGAGCCCGCCCGCAAGAAATCCCGGTCAGGGCGGCGGCTGACGGCCGCAGAGAAGGCGGCCTCGGAACGGGCGGGTGGTGGGTGGGGTGGTGGCAGCCTGGTGACGGCGTACCCACCGCCGGCAGCTTTTGCCCCCAGCCAACCAGTCCCTCCACCCCCGCCCATGTTCCCGGCCGGCCTGGCCTCGCCCTCCGGCCTGGCTCTGGGCGGCGGCCCGCCGTCCCTGTCGCCCATCCCGCACCCGCCGATCGGGTTTGGGCTGCCCTCCCTCTCGCCCATGGGGGCCATGGGCGGTGGCGGGGCAGCGGCGACCTTCCCGCTGGCCGCTCCGGCCCAACCACCGCCCCAGCCGTCGTTCAACCCACCACTCGTCCTGGGCTTCGGGGAGGTGGGGGCGCCACAACCGCCGCCGCCGCCTCCACCTCCACCGCAGTGGGATGGTGTGCTGCCTGTGGTGGCGCCCACGCCTCCGCTACAGCCACCGGGGCCGCCGCCAGGGGCGCCGCCGGGGGCGCAGTGAGAGAAGAGAGGGTGGAGTGTGTTGGAGTGTGTTATAGATGCAGCAGGGTTGCATATTTTGTACAAAGAAACTCACCCCCACGCACATGCACACACACACACACACACACACACACACACACACACACACACACACGACACGACACGAGATGGGTCGCGGCTACGACTACGGTGAGATAGAGCGTTGGTACTAACCTAGTGAGCCCGGCGGGGTGCCGGGGAGGCGCGGGAAAAAGCGAGAGGAGAGAGGCCTTGCGGAACGGGGGCCCATCGGCCCCCGAGATGCACTCTAGCCACGTCCCTCTCGCCCTCCAACCCTCGCTCTCTCTATCATACACCCTAATTGGGCGAGTGGATGAAGGCGGCCGACTGGCGCAGTGAGAAAAAATCGAGACCGCAATGGGCGTCCCGCACCCCCAGACGTGTGTGCGAGGGCACCCGACCCGGCCAACCTCCTTCCTTTAGCCCACCTCGCTCTTGACTGGGCGGCCCGACATCTCTTCTCTCAACCCCGCCTCCTATCCTCTTCCTCATCACTTCGTCCACAGACGCCGAACTGAAACGCCTCCAAAACGAGCTTGTGAAGTGGCAGGAATGGGTGAAATCGAAAAAGCTCAAGGTCCTCATCATCTTTGAAGGCCGGGACGCGGCGGGCAAGGGCGGGTGCATTAAGCGCGTTGTGGAGCCCTTGAATCAGCGAGGCCTCCGCGTGGTCGCCCTTCCTGCCCCTACGCCCGCCGAAACGACTTCATGGTACTTCCAACGCTACATCAACCACTTTCCTTCCGGCGGGGAGATCGTCATCTTTGACCGTTCGTACTATAATCGAGCGGGCGTGGAGAAGGTGATGGGCTTCGCGACGCCGGCCCAGGTCGACCAGTTCTTTGAGCAGGTGCCCGCGCTGGAGAAAATGTGGACGGACGCGGGCATCATCCTCATCAAGCTGTGGTTTTCCGTGAGCGGTGAGCACTGGAGGAGGAGAGGGAGAGACAGGGCATCACATTCAGCACGCTTCTCCATTTTCTTGCTTTTCTCTCAGCGCGCAACGCACCCCGCACTCTCAACACTACCATGCACGCCGCCACCCGCACCCTGGTCACCAGGGCCCCATCATTTCAACCTCTCTTCATCCACACAGACGCAGAGCAAGCCCGCCGCTTCGATGACAGGATCAAGACGCCCGAGAAGAACTTTAAGCTGTCGCCGTTTGACCTGAGCGCCCGCTCGCACTGGGTTGATTATTGCAAGGCCAAAGACGCCATGTTTGCGCACACGGACACTGCCGTGCCCTGGAATGTGGTACCGAGTGACGACAAGAAGAGTGCCCACCTCAATACTCTGTCCTTTCTGCTCAGCACGATCAAGTATGAGGAACCTCCGCCCGGTGATGCGATTGTGCTACCACCACGCCAGCCGGACGACCCGACCTATGCCAGGCCCGCCCCGTCCACGCAGAAGATAATCCCACAGGTGTTTGCGGCCAAGGAGGTTGCAAAATGACATGAAAGACCCGGTCGCCGCGGTGGGACCACCCCACGCAGCACCGCAATCCAGTACTGAAACGTGCTCTCATTTTTCAATTTCACACACAAAAGAAAACATGAATCTCATTTCATTTCTTCCGCCCACCACTCGGCGGAGCCTTCACCTTCAAGTGCTTGTTATCCACCCGCCGCCGCCGCATCTCGTCCTCCCTCATCTTCTCCAGCGCCAGGCCCGCCGCCCGCCGCGACGCATCCCCGGCCGCGTCGTCCCAGTCGATGCCGCCCAGGCTGTCGTCCGCCTCGACCGAGGCCCACGACTCAAAGGTGTGGACCAGCGTCTCCGACCGGCCGTTGGGGGCGATGGACGAGCAGAGGGAGCGCAGGACGGCCGGGTCAGCACGCTGCTTGCCGGGTGTGCCGACGACCAGGCCGTGCACGCGGAGGCCGAGCTTGTCCTTGGCGCCCGCCAGCTTGCGCATGACCTCCTGGGCGGGCTGGCGCAGTTCCCCGTCCGACACGATCAGGATGTCCGAGTTGGCCCACGCCTTGTCCGTGAGCCGCCCCAAGCAGCGGGCGATGGGCGTGTTGAAGTCGGACCCGCCGTTGAAGACTTTCTCCAAAAAGGTGAGGAGGCGGTCGACGGAGGCGGCATCAATCCCGAGCTCAAGTTCCGCGACGTCGTCCGGCCCGGCAAACGCAAACACAAAGCAGCCCCGCTCCTGCACTTTGGCCGCCCGCATGCACTCCAGGACCAGCGCCTTGGCCACCACCTCCCGGGCACCGCGCATAGAGCCCGAAGTGTCGACGCACAGCAGGATGGGGCCCCGGTCAGCCGTCGGCCGGATCTCCAGGCGGTCCGGGTTGATGGTCGTGTCGTACTCGCCCCACCCGTCACGCTCATACGTGGACAGCGCCTTTTCGGCGAGCTTGGCGTAGAACAGGAGCTTGGCCTGGCGGACCACCCGGCCCCGGGCGAGGAGGGCCGCCTCCGAAGGCAGCAGCCGCGAAATGTCGTCCGACCGGGTCAGCCCCCGCGTCTCCTGGGCTTCCAGCGTCGTGCGCAGCAGGCCCGGCCGCCCCCGCATGTCAAGTTTTTGGGTGGGCGCACGGCGGAGGGGCCCCCACCCGCCGCCCCGGCCGAGGGAGCGGACCAGGTCGCGCAGCTCCTTCAGGTCCTCCAGCCGGGCCCGCATGGCATCCATTTCAGCCCACCCCTTCCGACGCCAGATGCCGGCGCCCAGCTCGAACGCGCCCCCGCCCAGCAGGGCTTCCAGCCCATCAAACGCGCGCCCGGCCGCGGCCAGCGTGCGCAGGGGCGCCTCCCACAGCTTGACGACCGCGCCCGCGATGCCCTCAGCGGCCTTTTTGTCGAGGGGCCATGCCGCTCGCTCCGCCGCGGTCGGACCGTCGTCCTCATCCTCGTCGGCCGTCGCGGAGGGAGAAGGGGAAGCGGATGCCACCGCACTCGCCGCCGCGTTGGCGGCCGCGGCCGCCGAGGCAGCCGCCGCCGCGGCGGCGGCCGCCGGGTCGTCCGCACTCGCGGCCGCCCGGGCCGCCCGCCGCTCCGTCTCCTGGCGGGCCAGGTCGCGGGCGGAGGTGTAGGCCGGCGCGCCCGCGTCAGCGTCCTCAGCCAACACCGCGTCCACGACGCCGCCCACCACCTTTTCGTACTTGGTCGTGGCCTCCACCAGGGTGCGCAGGAGGGCCTCCAGGACGGCCGGGAACTTGGCGGCCGCACGAGGGGCGCCCAGGCGGGCCAGATCACGGATGAGCGTGGCGCGGAGGGGCGCCGCCGGCCAGGCCAGGGCGTCCGCCGCGTCCGCCGCGCCCGCCGCCCGGGCGCTGAGCGCCTCGCCCAGGGGTGCGTCCGGGTCGGCCGCCAGGGCGCGCAGGGTCGGGTCGTCCGGCAGCAGGCCGCGCACCAGGGCCGCCCGCCAGGCCAGGATGCCGGCCGCCGCTTCCTCCATGGCGGCCGCCGACTCGTGGCCCGTCACTTGGGCGCTGTTGAGAAAGGAGGGAGGATAAGGGGGTGGGTCGGCAGCGGGTGGCGGCCCGATGCTCATGCTCTCTCTTTCGACACGGCGGGGAACGGCTCGCCAAGGTCCCACCCATCACCCCTCTATGCATGCAAACATGCTCTGCGCATACACTAGTGGACGCATTCACCGCCCTCACCCAGGGCGCCCCCCTTCCCCTCCCCTGCTCTCTTCTCTTACCGGACATGGGCCAGCCGCAACAGAAATGGCATCAGCTTGGCCGGCACATCCCCGACCGCGCCCAGGCCGTGCAGCATTTGGGAGTGGCCATCCTTGGCGACCTTGGTCTGGGGTTTGGGCGGGGCCGCAATGGCGGCCAGCGCTGTGGGGCGGCGGCCAGGCGCGAGCGGCGCGGCGGCGGGGGCGGGGGCGCATGGCCGAAGGGGGGTGAGAGTTGTGGGGCGGCTTTTGACGGGCCGACCGGCTGGGGGGGTGATGGACATGTGCATGGGGTGTGTTTTGGTGGTGTGTGCGTTCGGTCCCGTCCCGGCGAGCTCCCGGCAGGATGATAGGCAGTGTGTGAGAGAAAACAAACAACCTTGCGCTTGAGCCGAGCCTGTAGTAAATCCGGCTCCTCTCTCTTTTTGGTTCTGGCTAGGCCCTCCGCTCCTCGCTTCCTCACCCCAGCCGACAGCCAGTCTTCCTCTCGTGTGACCGCAGGGCATTTTTTAAAGGCCCAGGCTGCCTGCAAAGACGCGATTCAAAGACGGCATGAAAAAAAACATGGACACACTGGTCGGTCGGAGGGCACATCATGTGGATGAGGGCCTTTTTTGTTGTTGTTTGCCGGCGGGCACACGGAAGAAAAGTGCGCAGACATGGTACCGGACGACTCCGACCGGAATAGTCGGACTGCACGGGGGCTTTGGACAGACACAGGGGGCTCACAGTCGGATCCCTCAGCTGCTCTGTCTTCATTCTTACAAAAAGAGCTCTCCCCCCTGGACTTTTCAACTCTTCTCGTTCGCCTTGCCGCCTCCCACGCGCACCCCCTTTCGCCCGCCGCCCGCTCGCCCGCTTCCCCTCATATTGTGACCAAGGTAAGTACTGTGTGAAAATGCAGGGTCTAGGGGGTGCGCGACCGGGCGTTGGCCCTCAATTGCCACTTGAAACGGAGATGGGCGGGCGGGAGAAGGCACACGTCGGTGGGGAGTGATCGAGAGTGCGACTGCCCTCCTGTGACCTGCCTTGCATCCGGCCCTCTGGCCCGGCGGGCCGCGCAATGCCTTGCTTAGACATTTGTCTATCCGCGTGGGGGGTGCATGGATCAGGAAAGGGGTGGAACCCCTTCTCCCGGGCCTCGAAGCGGCGAGCAAAACGTAGCCACGGGTCGGGCCCGAGGAGCGGTTGCGCTGGCCGCGTGCACCGCACATGCAGAGGTCTGGGCGGTTTTCTTCCCGCTTTCCAGCCCGCGTCGTCCTCCAGACCGGGGCTTGAATGGTTGTGACAGCCGTTTTTGGTGGAAGCACAGGGCGAGGAAGCCGGGATGGGCGGCTAGTGGCCTCTTGAGCGGAAAGGGGAGAGGGCAGCGCCTTCTCCTGTGGACGGCCTTCGGGCAGCCGGCCCCAGCCCCCCAGGCAGCCGGCGCTGCCTGCCTCTCAAAACCTTCTCTTTCTCCCCTTGTTTTGGGGTGTTTTCTCTCTCAGTGAGAGAGCGAATGGATGAGGGCGGCCAGGGGACGCGGCATGGGCGATATCTTTCTATCACGCCGCCCCGCGCGCTCACACTCCCACCTCCTCCCTCTTCCAATGCACCTCCCCATTTCATTCCCAAGCCTTCCATCCTTTTTCAACATCATGCGTCTCCTCGCCACCCTCACCTCCCTCGCCGCCCTGGCCTCGACCACCTCCGCCGTCTTCGACTGGGGTGAGATGACCAACATGGTCTCCAAGCAGACGGGCGACGGCACTTTCTACGGCCAGGACCCGGACCAGGACGCCCGGGGCGCGTGCTCCTTCAACGAGAATTTCGCCAACACCATGTCGACCTCCGCTTGGACGACGGGCACGATGGTGACCATTGCCATGAACCACGACCAGTTCAACGGGGGCAAGGGCTGCGGCACCTGCATCATGTACCGCGGCATTGGCGGCGGCGTCGGCGTGACCCCGCCGTCCACCACCCAGTGGACGATGGGCATCGTGAACAACCAGTGCCCCGAGTGCGAGAAGGGGTCGATCGACCAGAACATCAATGGCGACGGCCGCTGGCGCATGGAATGGTTTGCCGTCCCCTGCAATGTGGGCGACTCCAAGATGAAGTACACGCCCGTCACCAACCTGGGCCCCAACTACTGGGCGTTTGTGGTGTCCAACTCGCGCGTGCCCGTCAAGGACGTCCAGATCAAGGTGGACGGCGCGTGGCACACCCCGCACTACACCACCAACAACCAGTGGGTCTGGCCGGGCCAGTCCGTCAACCGGCGGTGGGAGTCCACCGACTTCCCCATGCCCATCCGGGTGACGTCTGTGACGGGCGAGGTCGTCGAGGACACCATGCCTGTGGGCGGCGGCGACGGCGACATGCAGTTCGCGCCCGTCGGCGACCTGGTCTTCGAGTCGCAGGTCATGCCCGGGTACGGCAAGAAGGCCAACAACTACGCCGAGTTTGTGCACCCGGCCATCCCGGAGGGCTTCACCCTGTGGCAGCCGGAGACCCCGAAAGCCGCCATCGCGACGGAGGCCAACTCGGGCGTGATCTACTCGTCCGACACGACCTACATCGAGGACGGCGAGCAGTGCGGCGGCCTGGGCGGCATCTGTGAGCCCCGCGATGTGGGCCAGCCCACGAAGCCCTGCCTGGCCACTCCCTGGCCTCTGGCCGTGTGCGCGTCCAAGGAGTCCATCTGCCGGCCGTCCGAGGGCGAGGGCAACTATGGCAATGCCAAGGACTCGCTCATCTTCCGGTGCGGCCCCAAAAACTTCGGCAAGGCGACGGCGGCGGGGCCGGGCAAGGGCGCGACCAACGCGGCGCCCAAGGCCGCCGAGGCGCCCGCCGTCTCCTCGCCGGCCACCTCCGCCGACCAGTCGGGCAAGTCCGGCACGCCTGATATCGCGACGGGCGGCCGCAAGCTGCTGGTGGCGGCTTGAATCTGAAACATTTCAAGCCCACACTCCATCAACCACCAGCGCGCGCGGCCCCGGCGGGGTTGGGGGGGGGGGGGGGGCGCGGGCGGCCGGGCGCGGGGGGGGGGGGGGGGGGGGGGGGGGCGGGCCGGCCCCGCCCGCCCCCCGGGGGCCAGGGGGCGGCGC
>Ga0315285_10006012_pt1 | contig 12488 bp, 12 predicted proteins | sample YL17G09_36_MG_FD_203698 | JGI IMG/M metagenome (GOLD analysis project Ga0315285, IMG submission 203698) | Sediment microbial communities from Yellowstone Lake, YNP, Wyoming, USA - YL17G09_36 | ecosystem: Environmental > Aquatic > Freshwater > Lake > Sediment | place: USA: Wyoming | collected... | reverse complement strand
CCACAATTATCGCCATAATTACGAAGTAAATTGATCGTGATGCCAGTGGAATCCGCTAACATCGTCATAATCGGCGCAGGCGTCGTGGGGCTTGCGGTTGCCGCCAAAGTCTCGGAGAAAAACGAGGGTGTCTATGTTTTTGAGAAGAACACGAGGTACGGCCAAGAGACGAGCGGTCACAACAGTGCCGTCATACATTCAGGAATCCATTATCCGAAGGACACTTTGAAAGCCAGGCTGTGTGTGAAGGGAAACAAGATGCTCTACGAACTGTGCGAGAAGCATAGGATTCCTTTCAAGAGGCTTGGTAAGCTCACTGTTGCCGTGGGCGAAGAGGAAATAGACGAAGTGGAGAAACTGATGAAACAAGGAACAGACAACGGCGTCGAAGGCACAAGGTTTCTCGATAGAGAGGAAGTGAAGAGTCTTGAGCCCAATGTTGAGGTTGAGAGAGCCTTGATTACGCCTACGACGGGGATCGTTGAGCCTGATGAGTTGATGAATCATTTTCACGCGGAAATGCGGAAGAACAATGCTGTGTTGGCTACTGAAACAGAAGTTACGGGTTTGAAGAAGGTCGGCAACGGGTACGAAGTGACCGGAACAAGCGTCGGTGAAAAGTTTAGCATCAACGCCAAGACTGTCATAAATTGCGCGGGGCTTTATGCAGACAGAGTTGCGGCGATGGCAGGTTTGGATGTGGACAGGATCGGTTACAGAATCTATCATGCTAAGGGAGATTATTACAGGGTTTCGGGGAAACCTCTCGTCAAGATGCTTGTTTATCCGGTTCCGAAAGGCGCTGGGTTGGGCATTCATTTGACGCCTGACCTCACTGGGTCGATCAGGCTGGGACCGAACGCTTACTACGTGGACAAGATTGACTATGCCGTGGAATCGGGCGAGAAGGAGTTCAGGGAAGACGTTGCGAGGTTCGTGCCCAAGATCCTAAACTGTGAAATCCGTCAGGACTCTGCTGGAATACGGCCGAAGCTCCAAGGACCGAAAGACGGGTTCAAAGATTTTGTCATAAAACACGAATCTGATAAAGGTCTTTTCGGACTCATAAACCTGGTAGGCATCGAGTCGCCAGGCTTGACAGCAGCCCCAGCAATAGCCGAATACATCTCCGAAATAACTGAGAACGAAATCAAGAAATAAACTCATCATGGGAAAGTGAAAACAGTCTTTCGGCACGCGCGCTAACTTGTTCACGGCAAGAATAGATTCGCCAGAGATACAGAGCTGAACAAGTTCCGTCAATCGAACAGACCTGTTCAGATCTGGATTTGCATGGAGAACGGACAAGTTGGAACAGCACGCTATGCATGAAAACGATGTGTACTTGACAGTCAAGCAATAGCCACGTTTCGCCTTCTCAGTTCTTCTTGAAGACAGTCATTCGCTCCTCTCTTATGTATCCAGCATTGTGGTTTCTCTTTGGAGACAGAGTCCGATGCTGGATTCTATTCTTCTTCTTCTCGACAGGGAAGAGCCCAAGCTGTTGCGCTATCGAATCCAGTATTCTATTCGTTGGGATGTTTATACCGCAGATCGTGTTGTTCCCTGTCATAAGACAGAAATGTCCTTCTTTTTTAAGCACTGCATTACATTGCTGCAATACTGTAGCCATCTGCACGAAGTATTTGCGAATTATCAGACTCTTCTTTCTGCTTGTTCGTGAGACTTTTGAGAGTATCCTAGTGAGTTCTCGGCTTGATATGCGGACTTTGGATGATGTCTCAAATTCTGACACAATTTCGGTCCCAATGGCCTGTCTATTCAATCTTCTGACCTCCGTGACACCTGCAAGTTCTAACCACCAAATCTCGAGTTTGTAACTTCTGAAATAGTCTTGTGCATTGATATAAGGTGGAGAAGTCAGTATGAAGTCTACTTCTGTAATACCGCGTCTTCTGAGTATTGCTTGCACTTCTTTAGCATCCCCGTGAAGCGCGATTGCTGAAGTCTTGTCAATTCCGTTAAGCTGACAGAAGTCCTTCACTCTTTCAAAGTTGCTGTTCAACACATCTCTAAAAAGCATTAGTGGGGCTGGGTTCCAGCCCTTTTGAATCTTCTCAACGACAAATTTCGATCTGTACGTTTTCGCCATTCGGAGGTCAGCATAAGATGATTTGCGAATAATCGCCGAGAAACATACCTGAAGAAATTTCTTTATTTGCCTGTCTTGCGTGCACACCTTATCCAGAGCATGCTTTATAAAAGCCAATTCTTTCTTTGCGTTCTCACAAAACCAATAATCGATATTTGGAAAGCTCGGGATGGGGTTCTCCACTTCCATCATCCGCAACGCGTTCTCAAGTGACTGCTTGACTTGGCTCAGTTCCGCTATGTCCAAAGTGTTGCTCTTAACATCAGAGATCAAGACAGCTAGAGGATTTATGTCCAAACCAATTGCGTTTCTGCCAAGGAGCCGCGCCTCGAGAAGCGTCGTGCCTGACCCGCAGAATGGATCGAGAATCAGATCGTTTCTACTTGTGTATTTATGGATGAAATAGCTTGGGATGTCTGGAATCATCCTCGCAGTGTAGTGATGGATTGCATGTGATGCACAATGGATAGTGGGTCCGGTTAGGGATGCCTGCCTGAAATCGATGTTCGATGCTCTTTGGAAGACAGCTCCCCCCTATTGCGTTGTTCTGGGTTTCAACAGCCACGTTCTTCCAATACCTGTAGAATAGAATGGTTGGTTGTGCTTCAAGGGCTCAGCGTATATAATGGAGAAGGAATTCGGCTTTGTACGCCAATAGAAGTATATTCCTACAGTCTGTGGTTTAGTGCCCAAAGGAGAAACCATAAATTTCCAGCATCTAGAGTCATATTTCCCTGCGATATTTTCCAGTTGCTGGCTAACGAGTGATGGGCTTATTGAATCTGCGTATTCCACTTTGTCTTTGCCTATCATTTGAATGAGAGAACGGTTCATTTTCTCAGTTGTTCCTTCCCACTCATCATGGTAGGCAGGTCTGGGCACGATGAGGACTGTTTGGTCAGGTTCCAGATTCTCGTATATTGCTCTCGCACGATCTCCTTCATACCCCAAGAAAATTATCAGCAGAACTGGCAGATTTGGAGGAGAATTTGTTATAAAACCCTCTACCGGTGAAATCGTTCTTATACCTATGGACATAGGGAGGTACAAGTCAGTGACGTACTTCTTCGGTTCTGTGTATAGAATCCTCATGCAGTTCCAGAGTTCAAGATCATCAATGCATTTCAAGAGCAACAGTAGGTACCGCTTAGTAAACGTTGTGATATCCAGAGTCACGCACATCTGTGACTGCCCAAGATCTTCCCTGTACTCCTTCAGTTCCTTGTATAACAAGCCTATGGCATCGAAGGGATCGCTTTCTGGAGTATGTATCAGGCGGATATCTCCTCTCTTAGCAAGCATTTCCTCAATCGTCCGCAGATTCTTGTCTCTTTGTGGGCTGGGAGTCGTGTATACGAAGACGTAGTTGGTCTTAAATTCTGTTTTTTCAGAAAACCTAGAAGGTACACCAAGGCAACGATCCTCGAAGCTTGAGCACGTGATGAAAAAATCCGCGATATTTCCATGTCTACTGGAATCGATTTTCTCGATTAAGGTGGAAACTTCTCCCATTATCCAATCCCTCTATTTCAGAAATTCCGGCAAGGTTGTCACGTCTGCGTCCACTTCCTTCGTCACTTTGTCCATCAGACGTCGTCTCGTTTCGACCCGCCTGGTCGTGTCAAGCAGACCTTGAATGTCCTCCGGATGCACGACCGTTGGCCACCTAGGTCTTGGCGATATCTGTAGCACAGGCGCAAAAATTCGGTTCAGTACGTAATCATTCGGTTGACCCAGTCCTGGTTCCTTCCCTCGTCTTCCGCCCCTCTTCCCATATTCCTGTAAGACGGAATGTAGAAGGATTGTATCCAAGATCTTTCTAAGACTATATTCTTTCTTTTGCTGCTCGTCCTTTATTACCACCTTGAGTTGTCTCAATCTTTCAGTGTCATAGATTGATAAGAACGCCGATTCAGGCTCACTCAAATGCTTCAGCAGCTTCTGGCGGAAAATATCGCCAATATCGATGGTAAAATCACGTATCGCCGGTCCGAGATTGTCTATGTTTCTGCTTATTCTCGAAAGATAGTACTCTGACAGATTGTATGCAGCTTCCGTCTGATGTCTGATCTCGATTTTTTCTCCTTTTTTGACTTCCCTGTTATCCTTTCTGGCGAAGTAGTACGCCATTCCACAAAGCTCGAGGAAAACACGTACAATTCCCGATGACAAAGTAACGAAGTCCCGAAATCCGCCAAATGATCTGTTGTTCCTGCCGAGGAGCCTATACTCGGCTGCTAGACTGAAGTGTTCCAACGCTCCTTGTCTTTGTTGCGGGGTCATTTTCTCCCAAATTTTCCCACGCTTTGCCAACATGTTTGCTACTTCAATCTTGATTACCTCCGTTGATATGCCATCTGGCGTCTTGTGATGTTGTTCCCGAAACTTGATGCGGCTTTCAAGAATTTGCTCGACCTTCTCTGTTGAAAAACCCTCTTTTCTCATTATGTTTCTGCAGATTTTTCTGAGATACCGTTCATATCTCTTCCTATCGCTCTCTTCTATGCTGTCCTCTCTGCCCGCAAAACTGTCACCGACATGGAAATCGAGATCTATGACACTATAATCTGGCCCATCCTCAAATTCTTGGCCTTCTAGAGTTTGAGAGTAGCTAAAACCAGTTTTCTTTGTCGCCATTTTGAAAGTGAACGTTTCAGCATTGTGCCATTTTGCGAGGGTATTGACCACAATCTTTTGGGTTTCGTTTAGATTCTCATACTCATCAAGCAGGAAACACACATAGCTTCCTCCAAGCTCTGGCATGCACCGCTTCAGGTTTCTACACAACTCGATCAGGTTGTCTTTGTTTAGTGACTTGACTCCGTATGTCGCATTTTCACGCCTCGCTTTAGCCCTAACATAGTCTAGAATCAAAGAAATCTGTTCACTCAACGCTATTCTGCAGGACTCTAAGTCGTTAGGTGGTTCATTCTCCAGCCTCACGGCATGAGTAAACGTCTGACATATCTGTTTCTCCTTTGTTCTATCGATAACGAGAGTCCCAGTGGTGATGCAACTGCAAATCTCCTCAAGAACAGATTGGGCAAGTCTTAGTATCAATTCATCGTAGAAGATTCCTCTGGTCGTCTCAACTGTTGTTATACCATGACTCTCTGTCGAATAAGTGGCAAAAGTATCCTGCGTGGCTCTAAGATATACCCCAAAATATGACAGTTTCGTCTCGGCGAAGGATTTGTGTTTCAAGCGTAAAGGTGCAATGCTGGCTTGAATGGATTTCAGAACCATCGTCTTTCCGGAACCTCTACTACCTTCGATTATAGTCGGCTTAGGAGACGCAAGTATGTCAAAGACAATTTCTGGCTCGGCGAATAGTTCAACGAATGTCTGAGGCTCCTTAAAATGCTCCGCACGAACCCTTCTGAAGGGATTCTCGCCTTGAGGATCTGCCATATATGCATACACATCTTGGCCCGTCTGCGATGGAACAAGTGCTTTCACAAGATCCTGGAAAGCCTCAGGGTAAGGTTTGATGTCAAATCGAATCATTAATTTATCTCGCAGAGCCTGCAGGAGATCCTCGCCCATTTCTGCACGTAGGGCATCCCACCTTTCTCCCTCTTTGATCACGGGGACAATTTTGAAGTTCTTCTCTTCGATTTCCTTGACAATTGCGGTCGCGAGCTCTTTTCTGCACCAATTGCTCTTGACCGAATGAGTTGACAATACAGGAACCAAGAAAGCTGATGCTGCTATTTCACTAAAGATCTTGAGCAGAGAATCGCCGCCTGATAGACAGATCCTGTCGATGACTACGTTCAGTTCGGTATCTAGTTTGAGCTGACCGAGCAACGCATCAACAAAATTAACGTCCTCTTCGCTATAACTTATGAAAGTCTTTTGCATGTCATATCCCCAGACTTGATCGTCCGTGGTCGAGTTGTTCTATACTTGACATTACATATTAAACTTGCTTGAAACTGCTCTTTTCCATGCGAGAACAGCGATTTCCTTCACTTTGGCGCTGACTCTCGCAACCTAAGTGTGGTGCAGCCCCTCCGTGGAACTCGTTCTGGTTGGTGCAGGATATTCTATCTGTGAAGACTTTTGACTTTCTGAAGTAGATCGGAGAAATAATCTAATACAGCTTCGCCGATAATCGTGAGAGAGTATTCTTTCTGATCTCCTACCTTCTCCACGACCATCTCACTCAGCAATTTCTTAAGATGAAAATCAAGCGTTGCTGGCTTGAAGCCCAGCGACTTTTGAATGAGTGTGAAAGTTTTGGGAGAGTCTCGGAGTGAAATTACTATTCTGTAACGATCTGGATGACCAAACATCGCTTTCATGACTTCGATTAGGAATGAGAGATTTAAGGCTTCATAATCCTCGGGGTTCTTTTTTCCACGCTTCCATGGCAGATCAATCACTCTAAAATCATATACTGATATTCCATTGATTCTCAATTCGACTTCTTTGCCTTCAGTTGCGAATCTTTTCCCATCGACAACGAGGTCTATTCTAGTCTTTTCTGTAACCAAGTCTGGAACGCGCCTTTCTCGAAACAAATCTATTTGCTCTCTTTCGAACGTCTGCAAGCATGAAGCAGACAGAAGGCAAGCACAGAAAGGAAACCGAGGGCTTCAATGTATCTTCCTTCGACGACGAGAGCATAGATATTGAGCAACACGGTACTTGTCTTCTCTTCGAGGTCAGGGTTCTCTTGAATGAATTCACTAATTTGCTTGTAGGTTTTTTTGGCTTCTCTCCTAACTTCCGAACTTGCTCTTTTCCAGGCCTGCAGACTTCGTTCAACGATTTTCTTTGCTTTTTCCATAATCTTCCTCCTTTGATCCCATCGCAATTGATGAGGAACATGCCGGTGCTTACACCTCCTTTGACCGACAACAAGATTGTTGCAACAACAAGTGAGGTGACAATACGACGACATGTCGACGGAGGAGGCAATCTCAGACCATGGAAATGGCTATTTGAATCTGCTTTCTTGTCTGTCTCAAAATCTCCACATTGAGAACACATCTTGACTTGGGCTACGATAGAGGCAAGTAGGCTTATGCAGAAAATCGGATTTTCAACTTCCCATGCCGTGCCAACCAGTTTGTAAGCAAGCTGTTTGATCTTCACTTCGCAGCCAATGAAGAAGGCTTCGAGTTTGGTCAGTTGATCCGTTATGAAGAACAGGTTATGTCCAGTTTCTGTTATCCTGCCTTCAAGTGCGCGGAACGATTCGGTAGAAATCGATTCCTCTGGCATACGCGCAGAATAGACCCAACCAGTTACCATTTCGGAAGGTTGTGATGACCATGCTGATACAGCTTCTCCCCACCCGAAAATGCCTGCGCCGACAGGCACGGAGATATAATTGTCTATTGCACTTTCCTCAGGCCAACGAACAGGTGTGTTCCACAGGAGCCAACCACGATCCAACAATTCGTTCTCAGCAAGCGCTACCCCATAGTTCGCGCACTCCGACTTGCTGTCATGCCTCTGTGCAGGTCCTCCTACCGCATGAACCGAGTATCGAGACTCTAATTCACCGCAACTTCCTTCCCCTCCCATGCGGGTGAAGAACAGTTTCCTTAGTAGCGTTTCATCGAAGACCGGGCGATCAGGATGGCTCTTTTCGGTCTCAGTTATAGTCTTCGCATCTATGACGCTCACATTTTTGCATATCGTCGTTGGTATTGGCTTGACGAGGTGCCCGATTCCATTCTCTGTATGCGGTAGTGATATCTGCAAAGTCGAGATCACTTGAGCTGGATACTCGCTTTTTATAGAGTGCTCTATATTAATAAAGCTTCTGGACGCAAATTTCATCATTCGCACGTGTGGATTGGACATGCGTGAGCGACTTCAAGAAGCACAGTACGCGTCGGGATCAGGCGTACCAATTCCCTAACCTCTCAATTTACGACGTTTTGCTATCTCATTGACGAAGTTGGTAATTCCTTTACTTAATTTCTGAAACTCTACGTCTGTCCTTATGTCCATCCCCGCAATTATTAGATATCCACTCCCATAGGAGATAGCGGCCAATGGAAATTTCACTTCATCATTGTGCTTCACCCTTAAACCAGCAATCAGACCCCTTGTTCCTTCACTTAGACTCCTAAACTCCAACACTTCATCTGTCCCTCCAACACGACAGAGTTCCCCAAAAAATTCGACATCAGGCTCTTTCTCTTGATACACTTTGACTTGAGTTGGAGTTGGGGGGTCATTAGTTATTACTGCACCAAAATCCTTAGTCACCAAACTATCAAAGAACAACCTAATATCCTGAACTCCTGTTGCCGTCGTAATTCTTGTTTTAGGAGTTGTATCCACTGGCATACCCGTTACCGAGTCCCAATGGTAGTAGAATGGAAAGCCTCCAGTACAACAGAAAATCCCCCCATCAGCCACAAAATCTTTGATCTTCTCGTACGTGAGGAAATTTCTTCTGTCCTTTTCCAAATAGATCTCACCGAATGGATTTATAACAGCTGCATACTTTGATGAGAGATCTGAACAGTATACTCCTTTTGCATCAAACAGTCTCTTCCCTTGTGCTGTAACTCCCTTCAAATACTCCAACCAACCCTTCTCAAAAGAAAACATAGGTTTACATTCAATTCCTTTTTTCAAGTCGTCTACATACCCATGAAGCACTCCGATAACAATTGGGGGTCGAAATCGTCTCCATTCCCACCATCGCCTTCTTGCTTCGCCAAAAAGTCCAAAGACGTACATCATAAGAACAAGAATCGGAATGAGCAATACCTTGGCAAAGTCGAGCTCCATTCCCGCAGGAACGGCATAGAGTACTTCCTTCGCGAACAAACTAAGAAGAAAACCCAGAATGCCGGCAGCCACGGTCTTGGAAACAAGAAAAAGGCCTGTCCTTCTCAATCTACCCATGAGCCGTCAATTGTTCACGTATAGATTTAAGATTTTTCCGTCGCGGAATCTGCCAACCTGCAAAAAAAGTAAAACTTCCATTTCAAGGATGTTTTTGCAGACAACACGCGCGGACCAAGAAAATTCCCGCCAAAATTGATATTGAACAGTATTATTCAGCTGGAGCGCGCTGACCAATCAGACTCGCCTTACTCGATTATTCTGAAGTCTCTTTCGGTGAAAATGCCGACGAGTCTCCCATTCTTAACAACGGGCATCGCACCTATGTCCTTTTCCCGCATGACTTTTGCTGCCTGTCCCACATGTGTCTCCGGCTCCACCGTTGAAACGTTCTTCTATGCTATCTCCAGTGCCGGTGTCTCCAACACCTCAATCATCGTCCCCGACTTCAGATATTTGAAAAGACAAGGACCCGCGCTATGGCATCAATCGTGCAGGCGAGGATCAATCATGTTTGTATTCGTTCGGCTAACCATTGCCTGAGTTGCTGTTTTGCAGGCATCTTCCTCATCCATTCTTTGTCATGATAAAAGTCTTCATGTCGGAAGGTTACAACTTCTTCTATTGAGGAAGGACGATGGTCTGTAACGTCTTTTGTATAGAGATGAAGCGGGTAGTTGTAGGTTGAAGGCAGTTCCGTGAGTTCATCAGTCTCAAACATGGACAGGATAACTCCGGAGAGTAATGCTTGGTGAATGAAGATTTTGTAGAGTTCATTCTTCTCGTAGAATCTCCTAAAGGGAAGGTTCTGATATGAATCGAAGAAGATGTCGCTCCATGTCTGAAGCAGGCGCTTCTGCGGCCGAGTGATCAAGATGCCAGCATTAAAGTATGGGCGTATTCTTACTCCGTCCATATGCGTTTCCATCGAGAATATCCGGTCTTGCGGTACCTTGCACCGGCTGTAAACGAGAGTCCAGAATTCGTCAATAGCCATGTCGTAGCGTGAGCCCACGAGGGTATGGTGGACAGGTCTATATCCCAAGTTCTTCTCATTCTGCAACAGAAAGGCTTCTGGTTCTCGAAGCACGACAGTGTTTGTCCCTAACCAGGCAAGAAGGTCTGTCTGATTGTAGACTGTTGACTCGGCTACAGCGGCAGCAAAGACATCGCCTGCAAGTGGAAACTGCAAAGTTTCAAAGTCAATCTTAAACGGCATCACTTTGACGTTCAAGGAGACCAGCCTGTCTTTTGCAGCAGAGGACAGCTTCTTTCCGTATTCTGGCGTAAAATACAATATCGGGCTCTTAGAAAGAGAACCTGCGAAAGTGCGAATGCTATCCGCCAAGAGTATGGCATTCGTTTCGGACGATTTAGTGGGGTAAACGGTTGAAGCGAAGACGAGCCTTTTTCGTTTATCAGAGTTGTAGTCGGAAACCATGACTCATAGCCCGCCGCGGATTCAAATGTCCTCCGGACGCAAGTAGGTTGGTTCTCTTGTTTTTTGGCTTTTCTGTTTGGCGCGCCATCAAGAGTGAAATTCTATCCTTGGTCCAGGTAGCGCAATCCATAAGTTGACATTCTTGGCAAAATGTATCCTGGCGATGTTATTGCCGGGTTCACAGAAAATCGAGATGACCCCCATAGGTCTTGTCAAACGGTCATCACCTAGGGAGAATGAGAAGGACAGAAACCTTGTTTCGAAAATAGTGCTCAGAAAAACGTTTACCCGCGGTCTAGATTTCATTGAGAATTGGTCACATGTCTACGTCATCTTCTGGATGCACAAGGTTTCAAACAAAGAAAACGTGTTAATCCATCCCAAAGAAAACGTGGGAATCTTTGCCACCAGGGCGCCGATTCATCCGAATCCCGTTGGCTTGACTTTAGTAGAAGTTGTGAAACATGAAAAGAACGTTCTATGGGTGCGCGGACTCGACGCTCTAAACGGAACTCCTGTTCTAGACATCAAACCATACCCTGACTGGGAGAAAGGCCACTGGCTCGTCGTAACAAGCTTCAGAACTCCAACATGGTTATCAAACATCAACAAATGAATCGGGTTGAGACAAGACTTTGTTTAACTCTCATCAACACCCATGCGTGATCAGCGATGTCTCCCGTATTCCCGATTGACATAGATATCTTCCAAAGAACACCGTGAATAAAGATGCTTAAAAAGTGTGATAGAGAATTGTTCTATCACCTTTTCTCTATTCTTAGCCTACATAACAGTATTCCATATTGACTGCGTAATAGGCGTGTGGTGGTCTTTTATTTTGTGCCATTCTGTCATAAGCTCCTTGATCTCTTTGTGCTCGAAAATTCTCTTCTCCATCTTCTCCCTGGCTTCCATGCTTTTGAATTCACACATTTCAACGTATGTGCCAGCTACTCCACCGTATTCTTGCTCGAAAAGTCGCAGCGATATCAGTCCTTCAAAAAACTTCGGGTCTGCCTTCTTTTCATCAAAGATAATTTTTCGGAATTTTTTCATCATAGCCAAATGTTCTGCTCGCTTTCCATCTTTGATCCCGTATGTTCTAACAGAGACGAAACTCATATTTCTGTTCACCTCCACATCTTGCTATTCGTTCACGCTAGGTCTAAGTATCTTGTCTGGTTCGCCTATAACTTTTCCGCAAGGTTGGTTGGTTGGGTAAAGTCTTATCCCAAACCCAAGTACTTACGCTCTCACATAGACTTTCTCAAACACGTGCACTCTTACTCGTACACTTACACTTACTCATACACTCACACACACTCAGCGCGCGCACACAATGAAGACTCAGCGATTGCACTAAACAGCGGGGACACGTGTTTTTTCACAACCTTTAAAATACAAACTTTTCAAATAGAAAACGATGCCAGATGAAAACAGAGGAAACCAGACAACGTCCGATTGGCATAAAAGTGTTGGCGATTCTCTACTGGTCAGTCGCTCTTCTGGGCTTCTTCTTCGAAATGTTCATTATTCCGTTTTTTGCAGTTGGCAGGGCGGGAGCTGGACCTCTGGATTTTGAGGGGATGCTCTTCCTCTATTTCTCTCTAGTTTCCGTTTTTGGTTTCCCGATCCCACTCACAATCGTTGCCTGGGGACTGTGGTCGGGCAGAAGGTGGGCAAGAAGTGGAACGGTGGCGTTAAGCTTGGTTAATCTTGCATTCGTATGGTTTGCATGTGCATATGGCTTCTGGGGCGGCATTCACAATGCAGATTTCATCAGCTTCTTGCTGTTTGATACGCTAATCCAACTCGCGATAATCTATTACATGTTCACACCAACAGCTAAACATTACCTCCGCCAACCATCGCGCGCTGGAACAGATAGAAAGGCATATCAGATGTTTAAAACAACTTAGCCATGAGTTCTGAAGACACAGTAAGAAGCGCCGGTGTTAAAGACGGTGGAGAAAAATGAGTGATAAACCGCCAAGTAAAAGTCTAATCGATGAGCTACCAAGCGGGGTGAAAGAGAACCTATCTTCTGGAGAGGAAGTGATCCGCTACCTCAAAACCTTCGAGGTAGGTGAACTACCCGACTACATCATACTCACA
>Ga0315285_10006009_pt1 | contig 12494 bp, 12 predicted proteins | sample YL17G09_36_MG_FD_203698 | JGI IMG/M metagenome (GOLD analysis project Ga0315285, IMG submission 203698) | Sediment microbial communities from Yellowstone Lake, YNP, Wyoming, USA - YL17G09_36 | ecosystem: Environmental > Aquatic > Freshwater > Lake > Sediment | place: USA: Wyoming | collected... | reverse complement strand
CTATCCTGAATCCATCCATAGGGTCTTTCTATCTTTCCCTTGGCCTGGGGAGATAAAGCATAGATTACCTTTACCCCACAATCATTAAGTACCTGTTTCCATTGTGGTTCAACTTCATCGGTAAGCTTATAATGGTTTCTCCAGTTGCTGTCTCTCCCTTGTATGAAGCGGTAGGCAGAATAACTATCTACCTAGTAAGAATAAGGTATACCATAGCCTAAGATTACTACCTTTAAGGCGATAATATTAGTCCTGGTAGTCTCTCTTTCTACCAAAACAGCATAGAGGATAAGTCTACTGTAATCATCCAAAGAGGTAATAAGATACCATTTACTATCTGCATAAGGAGAGAACTGATGATGGGAAGAATCATGCTGAATCATCTCTACTGAATAGTTGGTTATTACTTCTCTATCATGTGCTTTTCTTTCTGGTTTTAAAAGGTAAAAGCCATTTGCTTTTGCTCGATTGATTATAGTAAAAAGAGATACCTTCTGGTAATACTCTTTCTCTAGGATATCTTTTATATAACTATAATTATAACACTTAATCGGTACTTCTTTTGCTTGGATTAAATCTTTTTCTGTATTTAGTTCTTTTATAATATTTGTTTCAATATCTTTAGATGTTGTGCGAGTAGGTATACTACGAAAGTATGAAACAGAGAAGTTTTCAGGATCATCTTTTAATCTTTTTGCTAAAGCAAAGAATCTAATTTTCTTAATATCTAAAACTTTCTGGATTTCTTCTCTTTCTATTTTCTTTTTTAGATACCGTGTCAGTAGATCTTTAACTTGACAATCATTAAATTTTTTATGTAGCTGTTTCATAATATAGGACCTCACTTTTTGATCCTATATTATTACAATTTTAAGTTATTTCTAAGAGTTCACTTTTAAAACGTAAATCATTAAAAAAACGGTTCACTTTTAATTTGTTAGTAACAAAAAATAAAAGTTTCCTTGAAAGGCGGTGAAGAGAATGTTAGAATTTGAATGTAGATTCGCAGATTCATCATGAAATTTATGAGGATTTTAGATGAATTTAGCAAAAAATCTGCGTAAATATTTCAGATGCAGATTTCGGGTATTAAATATCATAAAAATATTTTAGAAGCCATAAAAGAACGAAATATTAAAAAAGCGACAGAAGAAATGATTGCACATTTAAATGCTGTCGAAAGAGAAATTATAAAATTTAGTAAAATTCAAATTAGGGAGGAAAAAAATGTCAAGAAAAGAAAGTTGGAATCTTTATGATGTCTCTTACACAGAAGTAGCCAAGATGTTAAAAAAAACAGATACTATCCTAATCCCAATGGGTAGTTTAGAGAAACACGGTGCCCACGACCCTCTCTCTACCGATCTTATCACTACTGTACATGTAGTAGAACAGGCAGCATCAAAAGCTGAGGTACCATATTTACCTGCAATGCCATTTGGATACTCTCCCCATCATATGGGAAGAGTAGGAGAAGGAACAGGTACTATAACTTTTAGTGGTGAGACTTATAGGCGGATTATTTATGAGATTTGTAAAAGTTTGATTTACCACGGTTTTAATAAAATGATTTTTGTTTCTCATCATGGCTCAAATATTAAGGTCATTGATGAAGTTTTACGCAAATTGCATTACGAGACCGGTTGTTTCGTATGCTGGTATAAGACTCCAACAGAAAGAACCTATTCAGTTTTAGGAAGTATCATTGAAGGACCTCCGGGAGAGACTCCCGGGTGGCATGCTGGCGAATTAGAAACTTCCACAGTGATGGCTTATGATATGGACAAAATAGATATAGACCAAATGGAAAAAGGGAATACCCATGCTCCTGCTTTTATGGGGCCAAACTTTCATAAAAAAGACGGGGCCGAAACTGTTGAATTCAAAGGAGTGGAAACTATCTGGGTGCCTATGGAGCACCATGATTACTGTGATAACGCAGTTATTGGTAATCCTTTTAGAGCAACCGCTGAAAAAGGAAGAAAATATTTCGACTTAGTTTCAGGCCACTTAGCTGCCTTTGTAAAAGAAGTTGAAAAATTTAAAATTGAAATAAAAAATAGAGATTTCCCCAATCGAGCGTAGTTTTTATTGTATATAAAAGAAAACTCCACCTGCAAAGGTGGAGATGGATGGTGTCGAGAGTAGTTTCCTGTATGTATATTAAAAAATCGTAAAGTAAGAAAAGGGAGAACTTAAGTGGGAATTTCGGATAATCAAATTAATAATTTAAACCAAACAGCACTAAATTTACGAAGAAATATTGTAAAAATGATTAAAATTGGAGAAGGTGGCCATTTAGGTGGTAGTTTTTCATGTATAGAGATTATTACTGTCTTATATTTTTCTGTTTTACAATGTAATCCACAAGATCCTCAATGGGAAGACAGAGAAAGAGAATTTTAATTAGACGTTTCTAGTCATAACAATATTTCGCAACTAAACTACGCAATAAATTAAATTTATAAGCGTAAAATTAAAAGCGGAGGTCTTGAAAAATGCATGTTCGAAAAGAGAAAAGCGTATTAGAAAGATTAATAGACGTAAATCCCGAAGCAGAGATATGGTGGGATTCCTCACCCGTAATTTATAATGATTGGGTTCAAGAAGTTTTAAAAGAATTACCAGGCGAAGAAAAAGAGATTGTCCGGAGACAATTAAAAAGATATTATTCTCCTGAAAACTCACCAAACATGCTTTTCAAAGGAGTTACCACAAATCCTTCTTTATCAATGGATGTTTTTGAAATACAAAAAACTTACTGGGAAAAATTTGTAGATGACCTGATAGATAAAAATCCGGAAGCAGACCAAGAAGAACTATTTTGGATGACTTATAAGGAAATAGTAAAACGGGGAGCACAGATGTATCTGCCTCTTTTTGAAAAATCCAACTATAAATATGGATATATCTCTGCTCAGGTGGATCCTCGCTATATCGATGATAAAGAAAAGATGTTGAAACAAGCCTATGATTTGGTAAAAATTTCACCAAATGTGATGATAAAAATTCCTGGGACAAAACAGGGTTATGAGGTAATAAAAATATTAACTTCCCAAGGGATAGCAACTAATAATACATTATCCTTTGTTCTGCCTCAGTTTATAGCTTGTGCCAACGCGGTTAAAGAAGGTCTTGAAATTGCCAAGAAAAATAAAGTGGATTTGACCAAGTGGAGATCGGTAATTACAGACATGATGGCCAGATATGGAGATTTGGGAGGCCTTCAAGAAAGAGGTCGTAAAATTGGAATTGAACTTTCTGAATCTGATCTCAGATGGGCAGAAATAGCTATAATTAAAAAAGCTCATAAAATACTTCAAGAAAGAAAACATCCTAGTAAAATGTTAGCATGTTCTATGAGAATTTCTCCACCTACTGATGATAAAAAAATTGCGGTGTGGCACTTGGAAAAAATAGCTGGTGGAAATTTTGTCTACACCTGCCCTCCAAAATTTATTAAAGCCTTAATCCTAAATCACGATGACTTAGAATTTAGTAATCAAATAGAAGAAGAAACTCCGAAAGAGGTTTTAGATAAATTACTCAGAATTCCTTATTTTGAGCAAGCTTACTTTGAAGATGGGCTTACTGATGATGAATTTATTCATCATCCTTCTGTTGTTGCCACTGCAAAAGAATTTTCCAATAGAACTTTAAAGATGATTAACTTTATTTCTGTTCGATTAGAGAAAAAAGTAAATAAAATTTAGAGGAAGGATCTTTATCCTTGAAAGTAAGAAAATTACCAGGAGTATTAATTCCTATACGCATACGCACCGATTTTAGCGATGGGAAGTTAGATCTTAACCAAGGTATAGAATAAGGAATTAAAATAATAAGTATAAAGGAGATTTTGATATGGTTACAGATTATAAAAAAAAGTTATCAGGAGTATTCACACCAAATACAACTCCTTTTCTAAATGAAGAAGTAGCATATGACAAAATTGCGGAAAACATTGAGCGGTATAATCAAACCAAATTAAAAGGTTATATGCCACTTGGTAGTAATGGTGAATTTCGAAGTTTAACCGATGAAGAATCTATTAAGATTATTGATGTTTATCAAAAATACATGTTACCGGAGAAGACCTTAATTGCTGGGGTCATGAGAGAATCAGCAAGAGCGACAATCGAATTTATCAAGAAAATAGCAGATAAAGGTGTGGATTTTGCCACCATTCTACTACCTCATTATTTTGTGACCTCTATGGCCGATGAGGCATTAATAAAGTATTATACAACCATTGCGGATCAATCACCAATTCCGATTATGATGTATAATGCTCCTAAATTTACTGCAGGACTGTTAATCTCAACTCATCTGGTTTCGGTTTTGGCTAAACATCCGATGATTGCAGGTATGAAAGATACCTCAAAGGAAGACATTTCTATCTACGTTAATGCTGTTCCTAAGGGGGCAAATTTTTATGTTCTTGCTGGAACAATTAATAAATTATATGCTGGACTTAAAATTGGTGCTATTGGTGGTGTAGTTTCCATGGCTGATTATCTTCCAGCGATGTGCTGTAAGTTGCAGGAACTCTTTTATGCGGGGAAAGTTAAAGAAGCGGAAAAACTGGATGTCTATGCACGTGAACTCAGCAGCAATGCTGCAGGAAAACATGAAGTTGCTGGTGTTAAAGCCGCTATGGATTTGCTCGGTTACTATGGTGGAAATCCAAGAATTCCACTATTACCTTTAAATGATGAGCAGAAAGCAGAGTTGAAAGTTGTCTTTGAAAAGGAGGGGCTATTATGAAAAAGGTGCTACTTTCGCAAGCGATTAATCCAGCCGGAATGAAGATTTTGAAAGGTAAGGTCGATCCGATAATTCTACCTGATTCAACTGTAGAGACTATTAAAAAAATGGTGGCGGATGTAGAAGGAATAATTTTAAGAACAAATATCAAGGTCAGCAGAGAAATTATAGAAGCTGCTCCAGGGCTTAAAATAATTTCACGTACCGGAGCGGGAGTTGATAATGTTGATGTGACTGCTGCTACTGAAAGAGGGATCTTGGTTTGTGATACTCCTGGAGTAAACTCAAATTCTGTTGCTGAACAAACTTTAGCATTGTTGCTTGGTCTGGCAAAACAGCTAAAAATAATGGATAAAGCTGTGTGTGAAGAAAATTGGAAAATTAGAAATGCTAGCAAAACTGTAGATGTTGAAGGTAAAACATTGGGTCTGATAGGTATAGGACGTATCGGTTCACTTGTAGCGGATAAATGTCGTCTGGCATTTAATATGAAAGCAATTGCCTATGATCCTTATGTGAAGCAGGCAGAGGGTATTGGATTGTGTCCAAATCTAGATCAGGTCTTTAAAGAAGCTGATTTCATCTCCATTCATGTTCCTTACATGGAACAAACCCATCATTTGGTGAATGCTAAACTTTTGAGTTTAATGAAGCCCGATGCATATCTTATTAATACATCCCGGGGTCCGTTGGTTGATGAAAAAGCCTTAATTGAAGCATTGGAGAAGGGTTCTATCGCCGGTGCTGGACTTGATGTCTTCGAAAAAGAACCTCCTTCTCCGAATAACCCACTTTTAAGATTCAATAATGTTATTACTGCTCCTCATTCATCAGCATTATCTAGGGAATGCGTAATGAAAGTTCATATCACTGCAGCACAAGCTGTGGTGGATTTCTTTAACGGAAAAAAACCGCGTTCTGTATTTAACGAAGAAGATCTTCGTAAAAAAGGGTATCTATAGATTTTTAGTTTAAGATATGGAAAATAATTACTTTAATATTTTAAAAAAATATTAGAAAATTTATAATAAGTAAAATAGAAGAGCATTTAGAAGAAATTATTCGAAGGAGTAAGGTGAATGGAAAATAAATTAAGATTAAAAGAAAAAGTAGCAATTATAACTGGTTCCGCTGGTGGTTTAGGAAAAACCTGTGCGCAAAGATTTGCCAGAGAAGGGGCAGCAGTTGTAATAATTGATATAAATCAAGAAGAGATTAATAGGACAGTTAATGAAATAAAAGCATTAGATAATAAATGTATAGGGTTTGTGTGTGATATTAGTAAGCAAGCTCAAGTTGAAGAGACAGTAAAAAAAGTTATTGAAGAATGGGGCAGAGTTGATATTTTAGTGAACAATGCTGGCGGAGCCTTACACACTAAAGAAAAATTTGAGGAAGTAACAGAAAAAGATTGGGATATAGTAATGAATGTTAATTTAAAAGGAGCTTTTTTCTGTTGCAAAGCAGTTGTTCCTTATATGATAAAACAAGGAGGAGGAAGAATTGTTAGTGTGTCTGCCCTGGCCGGCAGAGCAACTGCAAGTTTAGCCGGAATACAATATACTAGTGCGAAGGCAGGGATTGGTGGTTTAACTCGTCATTTGGCTAAGGAAATGGGAAAATTTAATATCTATGTTAATGCAGTTGCTCCAGGAATTACTATGAGTGGTCCCAGAATTGAAGCTCTTTGGAATGAAAAAAGTGAAGAGGAGAAAAGAAAAGTACTTAATTCTATACCCTTAGGAAGGTTAGGTAAACCAGAAGATGTTGCTAACGTGATTTTGTTTTTAGCTTCCGATGAAGCAAGTTATATTACTGGTGCTACCATAGATAGCAATGGTGGACGTTGGATGGTGTAGACCAATACATTATAACTTAATATAAAAATATAGGAGAGTTTGAAATGAAGAATATGAGTCATAAGATGAAAGCCGCAGTGTTAATGGGGCCAAATGAGTTAAAAGTAAAAGAAGTAGATCTACCTAAGCCTGGTTCAGGAGAAGTGCTTATTCAAGTCCAGGCATGCGCAATTTGCAGTAGCGATGTTAGTCTTATAGAAAAACCTTGGTTTGCTCAACCTCCCTTTGGTAAATTTATTCCAGGTCATGAATATTCCGGAATTATTGCTGCTCTTGGAGAAAATGTTAAAGAATTTAAAGTAGGAGACCGAGTTGCTGTAGAGGCACACAGTGGTTGTGGTCGTTGTATAAATTGTAGGAGGGGGAATTATACTGCCTGCCTTAATTATGGCAATATTCAACTAGGACATCGAGCTAATGGATTTACCACCAACGGAGGATATGCTCAATATGTAGTAAATAGGGTAAATACTGTTTACTCTATACCTGATTCTATAAGTTTTGAAGAAGCTGCGCTTTTAACTAATCTCGGTTGTATCCTTTATGGCTTTGAAACCATAGGAGGATATATAGTTGGTGATACTATAGCTGTAATTGGGCCAGGACCATTGGGACTCCTCGCTGTAGAGGTAGGGAAAATTCTTGCTGCGGATAAAGTATGGCTTATAGGAACTCGAAATAGTCGTCTCGAGGTGGGACAAAAAGTAAGTGCAGATCGAATAATAAATATTAACCAAGAAGACGCAGTTAAATTAATAATAGATGAAACAAAGGGTTTGGGGGTTGATTTAGTTATTGTAGCAGCTGGAGGTAATCAAGTTTTTGATACGGCTCTTAAAATAGTCAAACGTATGGGGAAAATATTACTTTTAAGCTTTCCCGAAGAACCAGTACCATTAAACCTTGGATTAATGGGGAAAAATAATGTATCTTTATATACCGTTAGAGGAGAGGGATGGGCTAATTGTGCTCGTGCAGCTTCCTTAATGGCTTCAGGTAAATTGAGTCTAAGACCCCTTATTACTCATACTTTTGTATTAGATGAAATTTGGGAAGGTTTTCAAACATTTATAAAGAGAAATGAAGGGGCAATAAAAGTTATTATAAAACCAAATCAGTAAAATAAGATTATGAGGGGGTAACAATGAGTAGAGAAAAAATGAATGCCATGGTCTTGGAGAAGTTTAATACTCCTTTAGTTAACAAAGAGATATCAATTCCAGAAATAAATTTTGGAGAAGCTTTGGTAAAAGTATTTAATTGTGGTGTATGCGGCACAGATTTGAAAATTTTCCGGGGCTTACTTCCTCCATCCATTATCACTTTACCTCATATAATGGGTCACGAAATAGCAGGTAAAGTAGTTGATATTACTACAGATGTTCAAGATGTTAAAATTGGCGATAAGGTAATTGTGTATTTCTATATAGGTTGTGGTAAGTGTAAATTTTGTTTATCTGGTAGAGAAAATATTTGTAAAAATATAAAGAGGTGTGGATTTGAATTAGACGGTGGATATGCCCAATTTGTAAAGGTTCCAGTCAAAAACCTTTGTCTTTTTAATGATTTATCTTATCAAGAAGCAGCAGTTTTACCAGATGCAGTGGCTACAAGTTACCATGCAATTAAAACAATGGGGCAAATTCGGGTTGGCGATAGAGTTCTTATTATGGGAGCTGGAGGTTTAGGTATCCATGCAGTACAAATTGCTAAATTATGCGGAGCTGATGTGGCAGTAGTAAATAGGACTGCATCAAAACTGGATCGTGTAAAAGAGCTAATTGATGATATCCATTTAATTAGCTCTCAAAATGTAAATGTGCATGAATATATTAATGAGTGGACTAAAGGGAATGGTGTAGATGTAGTAATAGATACAATTGGCCATATTGAACTGGCAATACAATGGGGTTTTTCTAGTTTAAGTAGAGGTGGAAGATATATTATTGTTGGCTATGACCCACAAAAACCGTTACCAATAAATATGATGGATATGCATTATAACGAATGGCAACTAATTGGCTCTCGGGTGAGCTCAAAGTTAGAACTTGAAGAAGTTATTCAATTAGTAGAAAGAAAAAAAATAATTCCGGTCATTGATAAAATATATCCCATCCAAAAAGTGAATGAGGCGCTAAATGAAATAGCGGAAGGAAAGATTGTGGGGAGGGTTGTATTAGATCATTTAATTTAATTAATAAGAAGTAGTGTAATTATAGTTTTAAATTAAGGATTATAAATTAAATACTGATAAAACATAAAAACATTTAGGTTGTAATAATTATTTAGCTAGATATTTAAGCGGTATTCAGTAAATTTTATTTAAGTAATGAAAATAGTAATTATTAAATATATTTTTGGAGGTTTTTAAATGGAAAAATATGACAGTCTTTTTTTACCGATTGAAATCGGTGGAGTTAAAATAAAGAATAGAATTGCCTTAGCTCCAATGAATGATTTCCATCAATTTTATAATCCAACAGAAGGAACAGTAAAACAAGCTTGGATAGATTATTTTGTTGAAAAAGCTAAAAGCGGTTTAGGTTTAATCATAAGCAATGCTTTTAAAGTAGAAGAGAAGATAACCTACTTTAGACAAGATGGTTTAGCCACTTGGGGTGTAGTAAGTAATCAATCAAGAAAGTTATATGCTGAATTAGCAGATTATGTACATCTGTATGATGCCCGTATTTTTTTCCAACTTTCGGCCGGTCCAGGGAGAGTAGTAGGAGGAATTGCAATCGATAATGGTTTAACTCCCATTTCTGCCTCACCTACTCAAGCCTTTTTTAGACCAGAGGTTACTTGTAGAGAATTAAAGGTAAAGGAAATCAAAGAAATTGTTAATTCTTTTGGTGAAGAAGCTAAATTGCTTTCTGGTTGTGGAATTGATGGGGTAGAGATCCATGGTCATGAAGGATATCAAATCGATCAATTTGCTACTTCCTTATGGAATAGAAGGAATGATCAATATGGTGGTAGTTTAGAAAATAGAATGAGATTTGCCCTAGAGATATTAGAGTCGATAAAAAGTACTTTAGGGAAGGATTTCCCAGTAATTTATAGATATGGTTCCAAATACTTTATCAAAGATGAAAAAAGTAGCGCTTTAAGAATGGGAGAAAAAGAACTAGGAAGAGATCTAAAAGAATCCATTGAAATGGCAAAAATTTTAGAAAAAGCTGGATATGATGGACTACATATTGATACCGGTTGTTATGAAAGTGTTTATTGGGCTCACCCTCCCATCTATATGCCCAGAGGTTTTTCTCTTGAACTCACCAGTAAAATTAAAAAAGAGGTAAATATCCCAGTTATAGCAGTGGGAAGGTTAGGGGATCCTTTAATTGCTAATCAGGCTATCTCTGAAGGAAAAGCGGATATGGTTGCCTTAGGAAGAGATTTATTAGCCGATAATTATTGGCCGAATAAAGTTATGCTGGGGAAAATTGATGAAATTAGGCCTTGTATTGGATGTCATGAATGTATGAATAGAGCGGAAACTGGAAAATATTTAACTTGTGCTGTAAATCCTACTTGTGGAAATGAAAATAAGTATAGATTTTCTATTGTAGATAATAAGAAAAAGGTCATTGTTATAGGTGGAGGAATTGCGGGAATGGAAGCCGCCCAAGTATTAAATTTAAAAGGGCAGGAAGTTATATTATGGGAAAAGAAAGCAGAATTAGGCGGACATTTAATTTCTGCTTCTGTTCCTGATTTTAAAAAAGATATAAGGGATTTATTAAATTGGTATCAAAGACAGTTACAAAATTCTAAAATAAAGATATATTTAGATAAAAGTGTTAATCTAGACGAAATTAAAGCTTTAAACCCAGATTTAATTTTACTGGCTACTGGTTCCATCCCCATCATTCCCAAAATATCCGGAGTGGATAAGGAAAATGTAATGACTTGTATAGATGTATTATTAGGTGTTAAACAAGCGGGGAAAGAAGTGGTAGTCGTCGGTGGAGGAATAGAGGGTTGTGAAACAGCACTTTGGTTAGCGCAAAAGGGTAAAAAAGTTACCATCGTTGAAATGTTATCTGAATATCTTACCGATTTACACCGAGCTAATAAAAAAATGTTAATTGATTTGCTGGAGGATAATCATATAAAAGTTATTACCAATACGAAAATTCAGGAAATCTCAGATAGTGAAGTAACCGCAATAAATAATAAATCTGAGTTATCGAAAATAAAATGCGATAGTGTTGTTTTAGCGGTTGGTTTAAAACCGATAGATGATTTATATCATAAGATAGCAAAAGAGAAGAAGTTAATTTATAAGATCAGAGACTGTAAGGAACCAAGAAAAATCATCAATGCAGTTTGGGAGGCATTTAATATTTGTATGAATCTTTCATAATCTTTTACTAATCCGAAGGGCAGAATACCACGGGCTTGCCTATGGGGTTTCCAATTTCAGTTTAAGAGGTAAAGATATTTAATCTACCAATGGAGAAAAAAAATGAAGAAAACAAGAGTGAAAATAATTCTTATAATCGGAACTTTAGATACAAAAAAAGAAGAAATATTTTATGCTGAAAAGATAATTAAAAAAAGGGGCTTTAACGTTATAATTATGGATACCAGCGCAATGATTCTATCTAATAACATAAATCCCCAAATGACTTCTTCGGAAATTGTTAATTTGGTAAGTAAACACTCTACCCAATCCATGCACTTAGCTAAAAAAGAAAAATATATAAACATAGTAAATAAGATAGGTAGAGCATTAATTACTTCTTTTTATAATGATGGAAAAATTGATGCTGTGTTAGGAATAGGTGGTGGAACAGGAACATCTATTGGTACAGCGATTATGCAGATTTTACCACGTGGATTTCCTAAATTAATAGTATCGACCATTGCTACAGGAACAACCCAGTGTGGACCTTTGATTGGCACTAATGATATAACATTAATGCATTCCGTAGTAGATTTACAAGGAATTAATTTTTTTACTGCTCGAATTTTATCCAATGCAGTTGGTGCGATATGTGGAATGGCTGAGATATATCGTGAGGAAGAAATCGAAGATTATAATAAGGGCAAGATTCTTATCGCTATGTCTATGATGGGTACAACCACTACAGGTGCTCTTAAGGCAAAAAAAATATTTGAAGAAAATGGATTTCAAGTAATTTCCTTTCATCAAAACGGAACTGGGGGCATTGCAATGGAGGAAATGATAGGGGAAAATGTCTTTCAAGGGGTTTTTGATTTAAGTTTACATGAGGTAGGAGACCGTGAATTAGGAGGATTGCATGGAGCAGTGAAACCAATACGATTAGAAACAGCAGGGAAAAAAGGTATTCCTCAAGTAGTGGCACCCGGATGTTTAGTTTATTACGTAGCAGGTCCAGTAGATAGTTTAGCACCCGAAATAAGGAAAAGAAAATATTTTGTACATAGTCCTCAACTAACCTTAGTTAGGGCTACACCACAAGAGTTAACTCATATTGGTAAAGTAGTGGCAAAAAAATTAAATCTAGCAAAAGGTCCATTAAAAGTATTTATCCCTCTAAAAGGATTTTGCGCACCAGATAAAGAGGGTTCGGAATTATTCGATCCCGAAGGAAATACTGCTTTTATCAATTCCCTTAAAAAAGATTTAGATAAGCATATCCCTATTGTAGAAGTAAATGCTCATATTAACGATTCGGAATTTATTAATGTAGCAGCAGAAGAATTTATAAAAATGATGGAAAAAACAAGAAATATCTTAAAAACTAAACCTTAAATAAAAATTAATAATCTTAATTTAATTAGGGGTCTGTGACTTTGGTTACGTCCCTCGCAGTGTAGGAACTATGGAAGAACTCTTAGAGATAATTCGCTCTACTACCTCCTGGAGGACCAGCT
>Ga0315285_10006008_pt1 | contig 12494 bp, 10 predicted proteins | sample YL17G09_36_MG_FD_203698 | JGI IMG/M metagenome (GOLD analysis project Ga0315285, IMG submission 203698) | Sediment microbial communities from Yellowstone Lake, YNP, Wyoming, USA - YL17G09_36 | ecosystem: Environmental > Aquatic > Freshwater > Lake > Sediment | place: USA: Wyoming | collected... | reverse complement strand
AGTGTTGAATTTCGAGGATGCTATTGCTATGCCCGGAATGTCCGCAGACAGGAGTGTCTGCGCCCCGTAGAAAGGTAAAAAGGTCAAAGGGTTGAAAGGAATCCATCTTGAATTACCAACTCTCAGCTCCGAATTCCCAACCTATCAACCTCTCCTTTTACGCCTTTTATTTTTTCCCGAAATTTTGTTGCGCTGAATTTTTGACGCTACCGGTCTGTCCTGAGGGAGGGATTCAGTTCCAAAGTTGGAAACGTTCCAAAGTTGCAGCGCCAGAATGGCTTTGTAGCCTTGCAACCTTGAAACTTTTTAACTCGCCCCTCCCGCCTCTGATTACCGACTTCCTCCTTCGCCCCATGTGGGCTCAAGCGCGCAGAGGCTACGTCGGACAAGTCGGAGGGCAGGCGCCAGAGGCGAAACCGGCTCCTTAATTTGACCTCGCAATTCCCCGCCGGTAATATCTTCGGGATGGCCCGCAAACTGGAACCGGGTAAACTCTTCTACAAGTCAGCTCCCGCGCTCGGGCTGGTATCGCTGATCATCGCCCTGACCGTGGTCTGGGATTTTTTTCTTTCGCCCGAACTCAGGATCACCGGCAAATTCTTCACCGCTCGAAACCTGGGCAACATCTTCCGGCAGCAGTCGGAATACGGACTCCTGGCGGTAGGCATGACCTTTGTGATCCTGAGCGCGGGCATAGACTTGTCGGTCGGATCGCTCCTGGCCTTCAGCTCCGTGATCACCGCCACCATGGTTGAAGCGCACCCTTCCTCAGGAGCCGCCTACGCGCTCATGGTGATCGCGCTCGGCCTGGCCGGCGCCACCCTGCTCGGCGCCGGAAACGGCCTGATGGTGGTGTTCGGAAGGCTCCAGCCCTTCATCGCCACGCTCGCCATGATGAGCATTGCCCGAGGGTTCGCTTTCCTCTGGACCCGCGGACGGGGTATTGACCTGATCGGAGACGAGCCAAGGATCATGGAATTCCTCGGCGCCGACTTCGGGCCGGTGCCGGTCCCGGCCATCCTGTTCCTGGTTTCGGTCGCGGTGTCGCTGGTGGTCCTGCACAAGACCCGGCTGGGAAGGTTCATCTACGCCATCGGCAGCAACGAGCCCGCGGCGCGGCTTTCGGGCGTGCCGGTGGACAAGGTGAAGATTCTGGTTTACACCATTTGCGGGTTCCTCTGCGGACTCGCGGCCATGACCTACACCGCGCGCAACTACGCGGGAAGGCCGGATGACGGCCTGGGGTTTGAGCTCGATGCCATCGCCGCGGTGGTGATCGGGGGCACCAACCTGATGGGCGGACGCGGCGGAGTGGGCGGCACCCTGGTCGGAGCGCTGATCATCGGCGTGCTCAACAACGTGCTGGGCATCCGAGGGGTTGACCCCAATTTGCAGCGCGTGCTCAAAGGCGCGATCATTGTCGCCGCGGTGCTGCTCCAGCGGCAAAGAAAATTTCGATAGGAGGGGGAGATGAGGAAAAGCATTCTGCTGGTTTTATTCATCGGTTTGGCTTTCATCCCCGGCTGCAAAAAGCCTTCGGCGCCGGCTGAAGGCCTGCCCGCGAAACCGGCTGAAGAAACTCCGGCCGCGGAATCCCAAACCCGGAAAGTCGTGGGTTTCAGCCAGTGCACTTTTGAGGACCCCTGGCGCATCAACATGAACAAGGAGATGGAAGTTGCCGTGGCGGAAGCGCCCGGGATCAAACTGGTGATCGCCAACGGCGAGAACCGGAACGCCAAGCAGATCGCGGACATCGAGAACTTCATGGTCATGGGCGTGAGCCTGCTGGTGGTGTCTCCCCGGGAATCGGCCCCGCTCACTTCCGCGGTTGAAAAGGCGTTTGACGCGGGAATCCCGGTGGTCGTGCTCGACCGCAAAATCGATAGCGAGAAATACACCATGTTCATCGGCGCGTCCAACCTGGAGATCGGCCGCGAGGCCGGGAAATACATGGCGGAGAAGCTCAAGGGCAAGGGCAGCGTGGTGGAGATCGAGGGCATCCTGGGCGCCACCCCCACCCAGGAGCGCTCCCAGGGGTTCCATGAGGTCATCGCCCAATATCCGGGGATCAAGGTGGCCTATAAACAGCCCGGGGATTACAAGCGGTCGCCGGCAAGACAGGTGATGGAAAACGCGCTCCAGGCCATTGACAAGATCGATGCGGTTTACGCGCACAACGACGAGATGATGATCGGCGCCTATCTTGCGGCCAAGGCCGCGGGCCGCGAAAAAGACATGGTCTTCGTGGGCATCGACGGCCAGCGCGAGGCGGTGGAGATGATCCGTCAGGGGCTTTTGGACGCCACTTTCGTTTATCCCAACGGCTCCAAAGAAGCGGTTGAATACGGCCGGAAAATCCTGGCCGGCAATCCCGCCCCGGCGGGACCCAAAACGCTGCAATTGCCGACCACTCGCATAACCCGGGACGAGGCGTTAGATTATAAGGGGTTTTGAAATCTTTGGGGGAGGCTGTTGATGGATTGGGTTCACATCCAGGACTTGGCCCGGCACACCGGGGAGGAAGTGGAACTCCGGGGATGGCTCTATCACAAGCGGAGTTCGGGCAAACTGCATTTCCTGGTCATCCGCGACGGCACCGGATTGGCCCAGGCCGTGGTCTTCAAAGGAGACGTTGCGCCCGAGGTCTTTGAGCTTTCCGACCGCATCCCGCTGGAAAGCTCGGTGATTGTCCGGGGCAGGGCGAAAGAAGAGAAACGCGCTCCGGGCGGGTATGAGATCAGCGCCAACCACGTGGCCTTGGTCCATCCGGCCAAAGATTACCCGATCCAGCCCAAGGAGCACGGGGTTGATTTCCTGCTCGAGCACCGCCACCTCTGGTTGCGAGCGCCCGCGCAAAACGCCATCCTCCGAATCCGCGACCAGGTGATCAAGGCCTCCCGCGAATTTCTCGACCAGCAGGGATTTGTCTGCGTGGACGCTCCCATCTTCACCCCCGCGGCCTGCGAGGGAACCACCACCTTGTTCCAGACCGATTACTTCGGCCAAAAGGCTTTCCTCACCCAGTCCGGACAGCTCTACATGGAGGCCGCGGCAATGGCGCTCGGAAAAGTTTACTGCCTCGGCCCGACCTTCCGGGCCGAGAAAAGCAAAACCCGACGCCATCTGACCGAGTTCTGGATGCTGGAGCCCGAGGCCGCGTGGTTCCATCTCGAAGACGTCATGGACCTGGCCGAGGGACTGATCGCGGCGGTGGTGGAGCGCGTCCTGGACAAAAAAAAGAACGAACTCAAAACCCTGGAGCGCGATTTGTCCAAACTGGAGGCCGTGAAAAAGCCTTTTCCGCGAATAACCTATGATCAGGCGCTCGAAATTCTGGCCCAAAAAGGAATCAAGCTGCAATGGGGGGACGATTTTGGCGGGGATGAGGAAACCGCGATCAGTTCGAATTTTGACCGGCCGGTGATCATCCACCGCTATCCTGCCGCGGTCAAGGCCTTCTACATGGCCAACGACGAAAAGCGGCCGGAGTTGGCGCTGGGCGTGGACGTCCTTGCCCCGGAGGGACACGGAGAGATCGTGGGAGGAGGCGAGAGGGAATCGGATTACGACACGCTCCTGGCCAAACTCAAGGCTCACAACCTGCCGCAGGAATCTTTTGAATGGTACCTTGACTTGCGGAGATACGGCTCCGTGCCCCACGCCGGGTTCGGACTGGGCATGGAAAGGACCATCGGGTGGATCTGCGGGGTCCACCACATCCGGGAATGCATTCCCTTCCCGAGGATGCTGGAGAGAATCTATCCCTGAGCCGGATTTGATCCCGCCTTAAAGCGGGACAAAGAGCCGCTGGCACTCACCCGTTTTCTCAATTCAGCGGCTTTACTTTGAGAAACCGTTATGGTAATTTAGTAAACCGGACAGGTGTAAATGGGCCTTGTAGGAAACCTGGAAGATTTAGGTTTGGGTGATATCCTGCAGATCGTCAGTCTGGCCAGGAAATCAGGTGTTCTTAACCTGAGCTCGGGCGACGTGAAAGGCAAAATCATATTCAGAGACGGCCTGGTGGTCTCGGCGCTTTCCAGCGAGATCAGACGCAATTTCGGGCTGATGCTGGTGGAGGACGGGCTTTTGGGCCAGCCCCAGCTCGAACAGGTGGTGGCCGAGGCGAAAAAGAGCGGGGAGCCCGGACTGATCATCAGGGACTTCATCTCCACCCGCTTCCGCATCCCGCGCGAAAAGGTCGACCAGATAATTATCAGGGAAGTGGAAGACGTGGTTTACAGCTTTTTCAACTGGTCGGAAGGCAACTTCAGTTTCGACCTGATGGAAGTGGCGGACGAGATCAACTCCCTCAAAAACCCCTGGCGCCAATTTGTCCTGGACCAGGGCCTGAGCCCGCAATACCTCTCAATGGAAGGCACTCGGCTCCAGGATGAGAGGAAGCGCGCGGAGACCGGTCCTGCGGTCGGGCCCCTGCCCGGGGAAGAGGGGTTTGAGATCAAGGACGAGGAATTCAAGCGCAACGCCGTGGCCCAGGCGGCCCCGGCCGAGGAAGACTTCAGCTCCGTCTCAAGTTTCCTCTCTCACCACGGGCAACAAGCCGAGGAAATCAAATTGACGGCTTCGGCCAAGGCCGCGCCGGCGGCCGCGGCCGTTAAACCGGAACCGGAAGTGAGCGCCCCGGCCAGGCCCGCGCTGGTCTCCGGCAAGCTGGTGGTCGCGATTGACGACGAGCCGAACATGCTGGAGGCGCTTGACCGCCACTTCAGCCGGCGCGGTTTTCAGGTTGAGATTTTTTCCGTAGCCGCCGCGGCGCTCTCGCGCCTGAAAGAGCTGCGCCGGAAATCGGTCACGCCCGTGGTGGTCGCGGATTTGATCATGCCCTCCACCGCTGACAAGAGCCTCCTGGGCGGACTCGAAATTTTAAAGGAAGTGAAGACGCTTGACCCCAAAATCCCCTGCATCCTGACCACCGACTATGAAAACCAGCCCGCGCAAAAGCAGGCCGAAAACCTGGGCGTCAACTATTTCTTCTTCAAGCCCAAGAGCTCCCAGATCGACGAGAATTTCTCCAACCCGGAAATCGTCAATTTCCTGCAACTCCTGGAAAGCGCGGTCAGCGCCCTGGCCAAAGCCCTTCCCGCGGGACAAGAGCGAGCGGAGCCGAGAGGCGACGAGTTGTTCGACCTGGTGGACGAGCTCAAGAAGGAACTGGGCGACGAGGACTTCACCATTCCGGAGATTGAGGAAAAGAAGAGCCGGGGCCTGGGGATGCTGCGCAACATGATCCAGGAGTTGAACGACCCCAGCTCCAGCGGCCAGGTGACCCTGCTGGTGCTCAGGTTCGCGGCCGAGCTTATGAACCGCGCGGTCATTTTCGTGGTGACCAAGGACCAGGTGGCCGGGCTGGGCCAGTTCGGCATCCAGCTCAACGGCAAGGACCCGGAAAAGCACGTGCGCCGGATGCGCATCCCGCTGGACGAGCCGAGCGTGTTCCAGGAAGTCATGCAGAAGCGGATACCGCTCAAGAAAAAACTCAAGAACAACAAGTGGAACCAGTACCTGGTGGAACGGTTGGGCGGCGCGGAGCCCAAAGAGGTTTTCGTGGCGCCGATCATAACCTCGGGCAAGGTCGCGGCCATCATCTACGGCGACAACGTCCCGGAAGACCGCGAGATCGGGGACACCGAGAGCCTGGAGATATTCCTGGTCCAGGTCGGGCTGGCCATTGAAAAGGCGCTGCTCGAGCGCAGGCTCAAGGAATACAGGCGCGAAGATTCCAGCCGGGAGGACTATAGCTGAGCAGGTAAAATGAACAAGGAGTGCTATCACATACTGATCGCGGAAGATTCCGCCATTACCAGGGCGTTCCTGGTGGGGCTCTTGGAGGAAGTGGCGGAGAATTTCAACATCATCGAAGCGGCCAGCGGGTTTGAGGCCCTGAAGCAACTGCCGCGCGAAAAGTTCGACCTCATCATCACCGACATCAACATGCCCGACATCAACGGCCTGGAGCTGATCAATTTCGTCAAGACCAACCCCGAATACGCGCACATACCGCTGATTGTGGTCACCACCGAGGGCTCCGCCCGGGACCGCGAAAAAGGGATGGCCCTGGGCGCCAGCGAGTACATGGTCAAGCCCATCGACCCCGGCGCCTTCCGGGGCTCGGTGGTCAAATACCTGGGCCTGAACGGGAAGCGGCCGGAAAATTCCAGGGGAGACAAAACTTGAGCGAGATCAACCTCAGCGATTTCCTGGCCGAGGCCGAGGAGCTCCTGGAGCGGCTCAACCACGGCCTGCTCGAACTGGACCGCGCCATCAAGAGCAACTCCAGGCAGAACCCCTCGGTGGTCAACGACATCTTCCGCGCCGCGCATTCGCTCAAGGGCATCTGCGGCATGTTCGGCTTCGGCGAGGTCGGGGAAATCGCGCACAAGATGGAGGACATCCTGGACCGGCTGCGGCTGGGCAAGCTCAAGCTCACGGCCAAGACCCTGGACGCCCTTTTCGAGGTAACCGAGGAGTTGAGGGCGGTCATTTCCCACAAGGCCCAGGGCGGGCAGGTCACCGCACAGGTGATCGAAGAACTCAAGCAGAAGTTGGCCGGGGTGGATGAGGTGAAGCAGGAGCCCAAGGAGGACGACTGGCTCAAGCAGAGCGGACTTTCCGGGGAAATCCTCCAGGTGCTGACCGAATACGAGGAGCACCGACTGATCGAGAACCTGAAGGAAAAAATGGGCATTTACCAGGTCAGCACCACTTTCAGCCTGACCGAATTCGACAAGGAGCTTACCGTGCTGCAGGCGCGGCTCAAGGAGATCGGGGAACTGATCACCACGCTGCCCAGCGCCGACGCCAGCCCGGATGACGCCATCACCTTTTTTCTTTTGCTCGGGAGCGAACATTCCGAGCAGGCGGTGGCGGAGGGCCTGAAGGACTACTCGGTCGCGGTCACGACCGTTAAGCCCGGGAAAGCCGGCGGACGGGCCGGCGCGCCGGCGCCGGCCAGGGCCCGGCCGGAGCCGGAGCCGCAGGCAAAAAAGCGGGACGAGCCTGAAGCCGAGGCGGGCAAGGATGAGAGCGAGTCTGCGCGGGAGGAAGTGGGCACGGTCCGGAGCTTGAGCCGCACGGTGCGGGTGGACATCGGAAAGCTCGACGACCTGATGAACATCGTGGGCGAACTCGTGCTCTCCAAGAACGTGATCGCGCAGCTGATCGATAAGCTCAGAAACCAGCTCGGCTTCTCCGAAATGGCGATCGACCTTTACAAGGCCAACCGCACGCTCGAGCGCAAGCTGCAGGAACTCCAGGAGGGCGTGCTGGAAGTGAGGATGGTCCCAATCGGGCAGATTTACGACAAGCTGCGCAGGAACGTGCGCAAGCTCTCGCGCGAGACCGGCAAGCAGGTCGAGTTCATCGCCGAGGGCGGGGACACCGAACTGGACAAGCTGATCATCGAAGACCTGGCCGACCCGCTCATGCACATCATCCGGAACTCGATTGACCACGGGATCGAACCGGCGTCGCAAAGGACCAAGGCGGGCAAGCCGGAACAGGGACAAATCCGGCTCAGGTCCTTCCAGCGGGGCAACCACGTCGTGATTGAAATAAGCGATGACGGGGCCGGGCTGGATTTCGCCCGGATCAGGAGCAAGGCGGTGGAGCGGGGCTTGTTCGCCGCGGGCGAGGAGCTCAAGCAGGAAGACCTGGTGCAGGTGATCTTCCTGCCCGGGTTCAGCACCGCGGACAAAGTCACGGACATCTCCGGCCGGGGCGTGGGTCTGGACGTGGTCAAGAACAACATCAGCGCGCTCTCCGGGGCGATTGACGTGGAAAGCGTTCTGGGCCAGGGCGCCAAGGTGATCATCACCCTGCCCATCACCCTGGCGATCATCCAGGCGCTGGTGGTGGAGGCCGGGAGCGAGACTTTCGCCATACCGCTCAACTCGGTGTCGAGCGGGCTTTCCATCAAGCCCGGGGAAATCAAGACCATCGAGGGCCGGGAAGTGATCGAGCAGCGGGAGCGGACTTTGCCCCTGGTGCGTCTGGACAAGTTCTTCCGTCTCAAGCCCCGCGCCGGCGTTTCCGAGGAAGACCTTTACGTGGTAACGGTGGGGATCGCGGAGCGGAGGCTGGGGATTGTGGTGGACCGGCTGCTCGGCCGGCAGGACATTGTGATCAAGTCCATCGGACACGTGCTCAACGGACTCAAGGGCATCGCCGGCGCGACCGAGCTTGGAGACCAGAGGACCATCCTGGTGCTCGACGTGTTCGGGCTGATTGAAGAAGCCAGCAGCACCATTGCCTCGGGCAGGCTCAACGTGGGGGCCATCAATGTATCTTGAGTTCTACGGCCTGAAGTCAAAGCCGTTCGGGAAAACCCCGGACCCGGAGATGCTCTACCTTTCGCGCCGGCACGAGGAAGCCCTGGCCCGCATGGAGCAGGCGGTGGAAGACCGGGAACTGCTCCTGCTTACCGGGGAAATCGGCTCGGGAAAAACAACCTTGAGCAGGACTCTGATCGACCGGCTGCCCGAGAATTTCAAGCCCGCGCTGATCATCAACCCGCGGCTCAGCCCCAACCAGCTCCTGCGCACGGTCGCCCGCAGGCTGGGGGTGGAGAACCCCAAATATTTCAAGAGCGACCTGGTGGAGCAGGTCTTTGACGCGCTCTTTGAGCAGCACCAGAACGGGATCTGCCCGGTCCTGATCATTGACGAGGCGCACCTGATCCCCACCCGGGAAAGTTTTGAGGAGGTCCGCTTGCTGACCAACCAGCAGCTGGACCAGGAAAACCTGATGAGCGTCATCCTGATCGGGCAGCCGGAACTGAACAAGCGGCTTTCCCATCCGATTTACGAGCCGCTTCGGCAGCGCATCGGCATCAGATACCACCTCAGCGCCCTGGCCCGGGAGGAACTGGGGGAATACATTGACTTCCGGCTTGGGAAAGCGGGCAGGAAAAAGCCGCTTTTCACGCCCGAGGCGGTCGAGGCGATCTGGATTTATTCCGGGGGCGTGCCCCGGCGGATCAACAACCTCGCGGCCAATGCGCTGATCGAGGGCTTTGCCAGGGAAGCCGTAAGCATCGGCGAGCGCATCATCCGGAACGTGGCCCAGGACCTGGGGGTGGAGCCTGTGGCCGAAAACAACCGGCCAAAGAAAACCGCGGCGGGAAGGGCGGGTTGAAGATGGACCTGGTGGAAGCCAGACGAAAAGCCAAACTGCAGAAGTCCCGGCCTGAACTTGTCAAAGAGGCCCCGGGCCCGGAAAAGACCCCCAAGGTCGAAAAGCCCCTTGCGCCAAAAGTCGAACCCAAAAAGAGCGACAAGGGCGCTTACCCCAAAACAGCCAAACCGGCCAAGACCAAGCAGCGCAAAAGTTCAAAGGCCGAGGCTGCCGTGCAAGTCGAGCCCAAAAAGCCGGAAAAACCAGCGGCGCAGCCGAGCCGCGCGCCGGACGACCTGTTTGTGGACACCAATTTCGGGGAAGATTTGCCGGAATTGTCCGCGTCTGAAAAGGATTTGAACCTGGAAGGCCTTACCGGGGCCGGTCTGGCCTCCAAGCAGGAAGCCGCCGTGGTCAGGCATCTGACCGAGGAAATCGCCGCGGAAACCGACGCCCGGAAAGCGGCGACCCCGGTTGCTGCTCCGGAGCCGCTCAAGACCCCGCAGGCCCCGGCGGATGCCCTGGAATCGGAAAAAGATTTTTACGACATGGTGGTCGAAGACCTTGTCCGGTACGGGTACGGCCAGACGGAGTCCGAAAAGAACCTGGTCGAACTCTTGAGCTTTAGGCTGGGAGATGAAATTTACGCGGTTTCTCTGACCAGGATTCAACAGATAATCAAGCCGAGGCCGGTGACCCTGGTGCCCGGATCGCCCGATTACATCCTCGGCATCATTTCTCTGCGCGGGATGGTCATCCCGGTCTTTGACCTGCGCAAACGGCTGAAAATCCCGGTCACGGACCCCACCCGCCAGAGCAGGATCATCATCATCAAGCTGGACAGCGAGGTGCTCGCCGGGATTTTGGTGGACCAGGTCAGGGAAGTGGCAAGAGTGCCGGCCGAGGCCATTGAGGCAACCCCCTCGGTCTTCGGACAGATCGAAGGCGAATTCCTGGAGGGCATCGCAAGGCATAAAAACCAGATGATGATAGTGTTGAACCTTTCGCAGGTCATCCTCGGACGCAAGGCAAACGGAAAGGCTGAATAAAAATGGCTGAGATCAAACAAAAGGCCAGGGAACTCAGGCTCGCCTGCTTTTCCCTCGAAGGGCAGAACTACGCGGTGGACATCATGAAAATCCGGCAGATCATCCGGCCCCCCAAGATCCGGCCGCTGCCCCGCTCGGCTGAGCTCGCCGCAAGCAAGGCGCCGGATTTCCTGGAAGGGGTCATCAGCCTGCGCGGGGCCGTGATCCCGGTGATGGATTTGAGAAAACGTTTCGGCATGAAGATCGACGCCGGCCACGAGCCGCGGGTCATCATTGTCAGCGTGGAGCGCCAGGTGGTGGGGGTGGTGGTGGACGAGGTGAGCGAGGTGATCAGCATTTCGCAGGACCAGGTGCAGCCGCCGCCCAAGCTCTCCGGCATCCCCGGCGGATTCCTGAGCGGGGCCTGCCAGTGGAGCAACGACATCCTGCTGATCTTGAACCTGGACGAATTGTTGACTGGCGCGGAAAAAGTCAGCCTGGCTGAGATCAAAAAAGTTCGGTCAGGAAAGGAGTAGGTTTATGTTCGTATTATGCCCGAAGTGCAAGACCAAGTACCGGGTGGATGAATCCAAGATCGGGCCCGGGGGCGCAAAAATCAAGTGCGCCAAATGCGCCGTCATTTTCAGGGTGATAAAGCCCGCGGCACGGGCAGAGGCGCCGGCGGCGCCCAGGACCGCGGCAGCCCCGGCGCCCGCACCCGCGGCTCCCAGGCCGCCGGCCCCGCCAAGACCCGCGGCGCCCATGCCTCCGGCAAGGTTCGCCCCTCCGGCCCCGGCCAGAGCCCTGCCCGAGATTACCGGACCCCTGAAGCCCTCGGTCCCGTCCAAAGCCGAACTCCTCCTGGCGGACGCGGATGAGAATTTCATCGATGAAATCGGAGGGGCGCTGCTCAACGCAGGCTACACGGTCTGGTGCGCGCGCGACGGAGAGTCGGCGCTCAAGTTCATCAAAGAGAGGAAGCCCCCGGTCGCGGTCCTGGAGGTAATGCTGCCCGGCCTGTTCGGGTTCGAAATCTGCGAGAAGGTAAAGTCAGACCCGGATATGGCCGCGGCAACCAAACTGGTCCTGATCGGTTCGGTCTATGAAAAGAACCGCTTCCGCCGCGCCCCTTCCAACTTGTACGGCGCGGACGAATACGTTGACAAGCACCATGACGGCGTTGAAGTCGTGGCCAAGGTGGAAAAGTTGATGGGCTTTGCGCCGCCCGAGCAAGAGCCGGCCCAGGAGCAGGCTGCGCCTCCTGAACCACCGGCCCCTTCCGCTCCCAGACCTGCGCCAATGCAATTCAAACCGGCTGCTCCCGCTCCGGTCCCCAGACCCGCGGCCCCGCAGCCGGCAGCTCCCAGGCCCGCGGCCCCGCCTCCGGTGAGACCGCCGGCGCCGCCTCCGGTGAGACCGCCGGCGCCAGTTCCCAGACCCGCGGCGGTCGCTCCTGCTCCGGCGCCCAGGCCCGCTGCGCCCGCGGCGCCCAAGCCAGTTGTTGCGGCCCCGGCAGGCGCCATAGACTGGACCAAGTCGGTTCCCGATGATCCCGCGCACCAGAAAGCCGCCCGGCTTGCCAGGACCATCGCCGCGGACATCGCGCTCTACAACCCGGAACTGATGGAGAAGGGCGTGGTGGAAGGCAATTTTTTCACACTCCTGGCCAAAGACATAGACGATGGCAGGAAACATTACCTGTCCAGGGTGGGTCCTGAGATCTCGGCCGGCGCGGACTACTACAAGCTCGCGCTCGAAGACCTGATCGCGAAAAAGAAAAAGAAGCTCGGTATCTGATGCTGCTCTGCGTCCCGCCTTAACCCCGCCTTGAAGCGGGGGGGACGCTACGCAGCACGAGTCTCGTTCATGGGGGACGGGGGAATTTAGGCGGGAATTGGACAAGTCAAGGGACATAACCGGGCGGCTGCACCACCCGGAAGAGGAAATCCGCAGGAAAGCCATTGAGGACCTGGACCGCGTTTCCGGCAACGAGAACCTTGCGCTTTTGAGCGAGGCCCTGGGGGACGCTTCCTGGCGCGTGCGCAAGACCGCCACCGACGCGATCGCGCATTACCCGGAGCGGCAGGCCGCCATCGCCACGCTCCTGAACGCGCTCTACGACTCGGACAACGTGGGCCGGAGGACCTCCGCCATCGAAGCGCTGGTGCGCATCGGCGAGCCGGCCATCGACGACCTGATCGGGTCATACCAGACCTATGACGTGGACGTCCGGAAATTCGTCCTTGACATCATCGGCGAAATCGCATCCCCCAAAGCGGTCCCGTTCATCCTCAAGTCCATAACCGACAGCGACGAGAACGTGCGGCTGGCCGC
>Ga0315285_10006006_pt1 | contig 12495 bp, 8 predicted proteins | sample YL17G09_36_MG_FD_203698 | JGI IMG/M metagenome (GOLD analysis project Ga0315285, IMG submission 203698) | Sediment microbial communities from Yellowstone Lake, YNP, Wyoming, USA - YL17G09_36 | ecosystem: Environmental > Aquatic > Freshwater > Lake > Sediment | place: USA: Wyoming | collected... | reverse complement strand
GCCTGAGCGTCGCGGCGATCATCCCAGCGGGCTTGTCGCCCGCGAGATCATTGTCGCTGGCGTGCCGACGGTCTACACGAAGCCGCTCAGGAAGAAGTCGTGCTGGCGGGCGCGCTCGTCGGCGAACTCCTTGCTAGCGCGCAGTGTGTTGAGCAAGGCCGCGTCGTCATCGGTGAGCTCGGGCTCGCGTGCCGCCTCCAGATTTGCGGCAAGGTGCTCAGGCTTCGCCACGCCGAGGACCACGACGGTGCCGACCTCCTGCGCGAGCACCCATCGGAGAGCTGCTCGCGCCAGCGCGGAGCGGTCGGACAACCGCGCGGCCTCGCCGAGCGCGAACAGCCGGCCCTTGAGAAACACCTCCCTCAGGAGGATGGCCATGCCACGGGCTTTCGCGGCCGGGATAACGCGACTGAGGGGGGCGTCGTTGACGACGCTGAGGTTTGTGAAGATGGCGTCGAAGCTTCCGGTCTCTATCATCTCCAAGGAGATGTCCTCGCCGGAGAGCGTGTCGGCACAGGCGAGGCGGATCAGGCCGTCCTGCTTTAGGCGCTCGACATTCTTGGCGAGCTTCTCCACGTAGCCCGGCTGCCGGCGGACCGCCGGTGGAAAGAGGCCGAAGTTGTAGCAGTCTATCCGTTCCCGGTGGAGCAGCCCACAGGCCCGCTCGGCCTCCGCCCGTAGCAACCCGTAGTCCAGAAGCTTCGCCTTCTCCTTGTCGTCTGGGTCGTTGTTGTAGACCATCCCTTCCGGGCGCGTCTGAATGTGGATGGGATAGGGGGGCGGCAGCTCCCTGAGGTTCCGCCCGAAGGCCTCCTTCTCCGAGTCCATGGTGAGATCGAAGAAGTTGATGCCCGCCTCATAAGCGATGCGGAGTATCTGGCGCCGCTGGTCGCCGCCGAATCCGTCCCAGATCGCGCCGGGCTTCACCGCCCGGTAGAAGTCCTCCCCCATCGCCTTGACCCGGCCATCCGGCAGGAACTCGTGGCCTCCGAGGCCGATAACCGAGAGCCGCAGGCCGGATCTACCGACTTCGTTGTACCTCATGGATTCCGCCCTTCCGCCCTTCCCGCGCGAATGCCGACAACCGCCGCGCCCGGTAGCCTCCCAGAACTCACCAGAGGTGTCAAGACGGAGCGGCACGAATCCAGGCGCACTTGCTGCGGCTCCGACGAGGGAGGTTCTAAAGTGTCACGAGTTACGGTCTCGGTGCGATCGGTGAAGCTGGTCGCTTTGCTGCTCCTGGCGATCTCGCTCATGGCTGTTGGTCCGACCGGCGAGGCCGGTGAGAGGATGACGCCAGCGAAGGCCTCGATCCCTGCTTACCAATGGGAGCCGGTCGGGCTGGCGGGGGGCGGGGGCATGTTCGCGCCCGCGATCAGCCCAGTGGACCCGAACCTGATGATGATCAACTGCGACATGTCCGGCGCTTACATCTCCGAGGACGGGGGCAGACACTGGCGTATGATCCATCACGAGCAGTTGCAGGGGAACACCCAGTGCCGGCCCGGCTTCCACCCCACTGATGCCGACATCATCTATGCCGCCGATGGCTGGGGCGGAGGGATGAAGGTCACCCGCGACCGCGGCGTTCACTGGAACGCCATAGGGGATCTGCCTGGTACGCCGACCGGCCGGATCTACGTCAGCCCCGAGGACCCATCGGTTGTGTTCACTGGCGTGGATGACGCAGTCTACATCTCGCGTAACGCCGGCAACCGCTGGGAGAAGTGCGATGGGCCGACAGGAGAGGCGGTCGGGTTCTTCGCATGTCTTTCACCCAGCGGCGCCGGAAGCCTTCACCTCTTCGCGGCCACTACCCAGGGTGTCTGGCGTTCCGACGACGGTGGCAAGGCCTGGATGAGCAGGACATCCGGCCTCCCGGACTCAGCAGTCCACTACCGGTCAGTGACCGAGGTTCGCGCCTTCGCCGGCGGCGCCGCGGCCGCAGAAGTCATGCTGTACTGCGCTGTCCCAAGTGGGCGGGCCGATTATTACCACGACGATCAGCTCTTGGGTTCTGAGTTCACCGGGGGCGTCTACCGCTCCCGCGACCTTGGCGACCACTGGGAATCGGCGATGGGCAATGGCATCAACAAGGAGACTAAGGCCTACGACGAGTACGCCGAAGGCGAGATCGCCCAGTATCACCACGTCCTGACGACGAACGCGAAGCCGCTGACCGTGTATGCCTTCAACAGCAGCACGGGCTTCTGGCCGCCGCACTTCACCACTGTCTATCGGAGCGATGACGGCGGCGACAACTGGCGCCCCACTTTCTTCGTTGACCCTCGCGGGAAGGAATGCAACGTCTCCCCCAACTGGTTCACCGTCTCGACCGGTCGCGCCGAGCCATCGGTTCCCTTCGGCGCGGCGATCTGCGACTCGGACCCGAATCGCATACTACAGGTGAGTTCATTCGCCTACACGACCCACGATGGCGGACGATCGTGGTTCTGCGCCAACACGCTGCTCGCGCAGGGCCAGGAACCCAAGCCCGAATGCGAGTGGGTCTGCAACGGCCTGGTCGTCACCACTACCTGGCACTACTACGTTGACCCCTTCGAGCCGAACCGCCACTACATCTGCTACACAGACATCGGGTTCGCGCGCTCCGTGGACGCGGGGAAGACGTGGATCTGGTGGACCCAGGACCAGTGGGCGCCCTGGAGCAACACCTGCTACGAGCTGGCCTTCGATCCGGCGGTGCCGGGAAGGATCTGGGGAGCGTTCTCCAACGTCCACGACATCCCCAACGACAACATCATCTCTGGGCGACATGGCTCCAGAGGTCCCGGAGGTATCTGTCTATCCACAGACTTCGGGAAGAGCTGGCAACCATTCGGATCGGGATTACCGCCGGCTCCGGCCACCTCCATCGTCCTCGACCCCAAGTGCCCAAAGGGACAGCGCACCCTTTACGCCGCGGTCTTCGACGAAGGTGTCTTCAAGTCAGTTGATGACGGCAAGACCTGGGCGAAGAAGAGCTCGGGGCTTGGCGCGCTGGACAACATGCGGGTGTACCGTCTCATCCTCCACAACGACGGGACACTCTTCGCGCTGATCACCGCGAAGCGACAGAATCGCGCCTTTCTCAAGGAGGGCGCTGGGCTGTATCGTTCAGGCGATGGCGGCGAGAGTTGGGATTGCATCACTGAGTCGGTTGGGCTGCTTTGGCCAAAGGACTTCGCCGTCCACCCCGAGTCAAGCAGCATCATCCTCATCGGCGCCGCTGACGCCGGCGGCGAGAAACAGGGCGGGCTCTACCGCACCACCGATGGCGGCAATAGCTGGAAGCGCATCGCGCGCGAGGGGTCGGAGCACTTCGGCGCCTACTTCGATCCCCGGCGGCCGGAGTGGATCTACATGACTCTCACCGAGGGCGCGCCCGGGCCATCGCTGTGGCTGAGCGCCGATCTGGGCGATACCTGGCAGCCGCTCGATAGCTTTCCATTCGCTAACGCGCAGCGCGTCGAGTTCGATCCCGACGATCCGGAGACGATCTGCGTCACGACGTTCGGCGGCAGCGTGTTCCGCGGGCGCGCACCGTCGCCGTGATGATCGGCGGACCGTTCTTTCCCCGGAGACAAGGCCGCTGCGCACCGACACCTCACCCGAGTCACAGCAGCTTCTCGGCCTGGGTTGCCACCTTGCGGTAGGCAGCGACGAACTGGTCTATCTGCTCGGGCCGGTAGCGCTTGAACCACGGCACCCCCAGGCAGCGGCCGGCGAGGGCCTCCGACACCGGCAGTGAGCCAGGGCCCTGTCGCAGATCGCGATCGGCGAAGGCGATGCGTGTCGGGCGACCATCGCGGTAGATGTCGGCGGTGTTGAATACTGGATGCAGGTGAAGAGGGAAGTTCCCGCCCCGCCAGGTCCGCCCGCCTTCCGCGTTCACCGCCTCGATGAACCGATCTATCGGTAGGCCGCCCAGTTCCTCGGGCCGGTAGTGGCCCAGCGGGTTGTACCAGCCGCCCATGGTCGAGCCGGATCCCTTTGGCGGGCGATGAGCGCGCAGCCCGGGCACCCCCTCAAGCCCGTCCCAGAAGTAGTTCATCGCCCGCTGGATCTCCCACATTCGCTCCGGGTAGTGGCGAAGCTGCACCCTCGCCATGGCTGAACAGGTCTGGTTGATGCGGTGCTTATAGCCGCCCAGAGGAAGCCCGGCGAATGGCTTCAGGTCGGGGAGTGTCAGCTCCTCGGAGGTTCGCTCGTAGTGGCCCAGAGCAAGCGCTCGCTCATATATCCCGCGGTCATTGGTGCAGAGGATGCCGGCCTCGCCGGCTGGCAGAGACTTGCCGGACATGAGCGACATCGCCGCGACGTCGCCAATGGCACCGGTCAGCCGTCCCTTGCAGAGTGTGCCGTGCGCGTGTGAGACGTCCTCAATCACCTTGGTGCCATGTCGGCGGGCGATGGCCATGATCGGGTCTATGTCAGCCGGATGGCCGCAGTAGTGGACCACGACGATCGCCCTGGTGCGTGCAGTGATGCGGTGCTCAATGTCGGCCGGGGCGATGCAGAGAGAGTCCGGCTCGATGTCGGCGAAGACCACGGTCGCGCCAAGGCTGAAGGCCGGCAGAGCTGAAGCCCAATAGGTCAGGCTCGGAGCGATGATCTCATCACCCCTGCCGACACCGCAGCCGAACATAGCGGCGAGGACGGCGGCCGTTCCATTGCAGCAGGCCAATGCATGGCGCGTCCCCTGGTAGGCGGCGTACTCGGCCTCGAACTGGCTGGTAACGTCGTCCTCGGACATCGAGCCGGCGCGGATTACTGACAGCACCGCTTCCTCGTCTTCGGCGGTGACGACCGGCCAGCGGAACAGATCGTCGGTCACCGCGGTGACCGCCTTGGGGCCGCCTAGGAGCGCGAGCTCCTGGTCTGCTGTGTCACTCATCGGTTATCCATCTCCCGGGCGTTGCCTGCGCGCCGCCTTGCGTCCCTGGGGCGGGTCGGCAACAGGTGGCCTCGGGCTACTAGGCGCGGGTCCCGAGCAGCGCTGACACCACTTCGCGGAGCAGGGACACGGTGGCATCTCCCACGAGGAGGCCGAGGAAAAGCGGCAGGGCGGTCCGGTGTGCGCGCAGGCCTCCGTACCGGAGGAGCAGCCCTTTGACCAGCCACGTTGTGAACAGCGCCGGTGTGATGGCGGCGATTGTGTTGGACATGGCGATGGGGAAAGCGACCGGGTGCAGTGGCCACCAGATGAAACGGAGCTTGAGGTAGTATAGGAGCGATGTCACGCACACCGAGACCAGTATTGCCAGCGAGCCGGACCAGTCGGTGTGTGAGGGATTCTCGAGAACGGAGCGAAGCTCATCCGTGCTCCAGGTCCCGATGAGGATATTGTAGACATGGGTTTGCCCTGACGCCATGCCCATGCGGTAGCCGACGTGCAGGGTGGACCAGAAGTAGGCGAGCAGGGCCACCACGGGCACCACGGCCATGGCCGCGGCGAGGCGCCGGCGCTCCATGCGCCCGCCTTCGGCCATCTTGAACCCTTCGAGCTGCTGGGGCGCAGGATGATTGCGCTGTTCCTGAAGCAGCGGGCGGAGCAGGTAGAATGCCCCCATCGTGCGCGGGCCGAGGGCGCGCGAGCCGATGAGCGTGGGCAGGACCCAGTTCGGCATTGCCCCGTAGAGCTGGTGACTCGGCGCGCCGAGCTGGGCGCGGACGCGGCAGATCACCACGCACATCAAGAAGTAGTTCGCCAGGAAAGCCGCCACCGCCCAGTATGGCATCCCCGCCCGGTCGAGCAGCCACCACAGGAAGCCCAGCCCACCCACAAGCCCGAGCACGGCGGTCCGATAGGTGAGCCCCTCTTGTTCTTCATCTGGGATCCTCTCCCCCACCCCGAAGGCGTGCCTCACTACCCCTGCGAGGAACCTGCGGTCGAGCCAGATCGCGACGAGCGCCAGAGCCAGAAAGCCACCTGCTGTCTGCTGCTCTCCGTAGGGGAAGCCAGACCACTTGTTGATGCACCAGCCGAGCTGGCCTGACACCACGTACTCGGCGCTCCAGAGCATGCCGAATACGAAGAGCGAGAAGGCGAGATCCAAAGGGATGAGGTAGGTCAGACCCAGGTACCATGGCCCCCACATGATGTCGTAGAAGCGGAGGAAGTTCCAGGGACGGTTGTTCTCGACATAGGTGGCGAAGTTCCAATGGGTTGGCACCGAGGGAACGGCCGGCACGAACGTGGCGAGCGTGTTCCAGCCAGCGATACCGCCGGCAACCGCAAGACCGAGCCAGAAGAGCCTGCTGTGGAAGAGCGCGAAGCGATCATCTGCAAGCTGAACGGGGAGAACGGTCATGGGGAAGGCAAGCTTCTCCTCGTCGGACCACCGCCGACGCAGGATGGAGTTGATACACAAGCACACCCACATGATGGCGCCGATCAGACAGATCCACCAGAAGGCGGGCACAGCCCAGGCCTTTAGTATCCAGCCCGCGTACGGCGACGAGTCGCCCTGGTAGAAGCCGGCAAGCACATCTCGGTCCTGGACCGTAAGCCAGCTCGGGAGGTTTGGCCAGAGAAGCTCGCGCCAGCGATTCTGGTCGGTAGCAGCCCAGAAGGCGTGGGTCATGTAGATCGGGATGGCGCCGCCGACATCCCAGAGGCTGCATGTCAAACCGGTGCTGATGGCCAGGACCAGGTAGATGGTGAGCATCTCGCCCGCGTTGAACGCCCACGCCGGGCGGCGCCGTCGCAACCACGAGTTCAGCAGGGCGAGCAGGAAAAGCGATCCCACGGTGTTGGTGAAGAGGGAATCGGCGCCGGTGACGCCGGCCCAGAGCCATAGGCCCTTCACGAGGAACAGGACGTTAAGGGGAACAAGGAGGAATGCGATGAGCAGGGCGCGCGCGCTGACACCTGCGCGGCGGCGCGTCGGTGCGGCCTCGGTGCGAGGTCTTTTCCCTGCGGTCATAACGGTCTGACTAGGACGTACGGCAGTGTTGTACTGAGGTGATTCGGCACGGTCGTTCAGTGTTCCTCACACCGTGCGCCAGTGGTAGCGAAGCGCCTCGTGGGCTAGCCACAGGTTGGCGGCCGGCTTACGGAGGCATTCCGGACAAGCCCACGCGGCAAACCCGAAGTGGTGAAACGCGCTGTCGGGGCGGAAGCTTCGCCCGCAGAACCGACATGGCGCTTGCTCCGAAGTCTCCTGCCGGCGCGCTTCGTAGCCGCTGATCGCGTACCGAGGATAGGTGGACGAGCCTCGCCGGTACCGGCGTCGCAGGTCGGCAGGAATGGATTGCCTGCAGTCGGCACAGAGCGAGATGACCAGCGAGTCGTCGGCCTCCTCCGTGGCCTCGCCGCCGCACAAGAAGCATTGGTGCGCTTGCCCGGGCTTGCGTGTCACCAGCAGGCAGGTGCTTGCGACCGCGGTGAAAGGCGTTCTCTCCGCCATGCGTAGCAGCGGGAAAGCGCATCGGTTCACTGCTTCGACCAGCCTGGCGAGGCGCGGCAGGCGCAGGCAGACGAGGTAGGTCAGGTCGTAGCACGCGCCAGTGAACGAAACGTGTCGCATCTCAACAACTTCAAAACCCACACCCGCGGCGTGCCGGGCAAGCTCGCCCAGAGAGCAGGCGTCGTACTGCGGTCGGGGGGTTCGCCTGTTCACTATCCTTTTCAAAGCGACGTACGCCTTCCGCAGCCCCCGACTCCAGCAGTACGGGTTCGGCGTCGTGACCACCGCGAATCCGCCCGGCCTCAGCACCCGATAGGCTTCACCCATCACCCGCCTCGGGGCCGCGGAATGCTCAACGACCCCAAGTGAGATGTAGCCCGCGCACGAGCCATCCGCGATCGGGAGCGCGCTCACCTCGCCTTGGAGCAAGCCTGTAAGACCGCTCGGTTCACAGCTGAGCGCGTACTGCTTGCACATTGCCAGCGCGCGGGCCGAGAAATCCAACCCGATGACATCCAGTCCCAGAGCAGAGAGGTAAAGCACGTACCTGCCGGGCCCACAGCCGGCCTCGAGGATAGGTCCGCTTCGGGACATATACTTCAGCAGGTAGGGCCGGACATCGTCTCTCCACAGGGTCTCGATCTGGGAAGAGATGGTCTCCGCTGACCACGAGGCGTCCCAGCTCTCGGCGCGCTCGCCTCCTCGATCCACCTGGCGTGTGCTCCCTCGCCCGCGGCTTCGCCTGCGCCCCTCGGCTCTCCTCTGGGAGACTGAAGGGGAAGACTGCGAGCAGCTTGACAGGATTCGCCGCCGGGTGTGGGCTTGCCCGCCGGCCGTTAGGCGGTCCCAGCCTCTTGGGGGCCCGGGATCTGAAGAATGCGGCGGACAACAAGCACGAACTCATCGAGTGCGACGGGCTTGGTGAGGTAGAAGTCGGCGCCCGTGCTCCAGCCCCGTGCCACATCAATGTCCTCTTTTCGGGCAGTGAGCAGGATCACGGGCAGATCTCTCGTCTCCGGTTTCTCCCGCAGAACTCGCAGCGCCTGGAAGCCGTCCATGACCGGCATCATGACATCGAGTATCACCAGATCCGGCCGCTGGGATTCGATTGCGAGGAGACACGCGGCGCCGTCACAGGCGGTGGCGACCTCAACCCCTTGCTGCTCCAAGCATTTCCGGAGCAGACGCACGATCGGCGGGTCGTCGTCCACGACTAGCACACGCTTCGCCATGACTTGCCCTCCGGAAGGCTTGCCCGCCGGAGGCGGGCAAGCCCTATGGTCGCGGCCCGATGCTGTTCTGTCAAGCCGCCTGGCTGCGCGCAACACATGCGGCGCGCGGCGCAGGGTACGGCAGGCTTCAGCCTGCCCATCACAGGCTAAAGCCTGTGCTACCCGGTAAAGTCCTCACGACGTCCCGGGATAGGCGTGTTGCCTGGCCACCTCTTCGTTCAACTCGACGCCCAGGCCGGGGCCTTGCGGGGGGATGATGTACCCGTTCTCCCACTTGGGCGGCTCCTTCACGATTTCGGCGTAGAAGCCGTCCCAGGTCTCTATCCCTTCCTGGATCAGGAAGTTGGGGCTGCAGGCATCGAGCTGTATCGCCGCGGCCCAGGCTATCGGCCCGCACCAGAGATGGGGCGCGATCTCCGCGTAGTGGGCCTCGGCCATGCCGGCGATCTTCTTCGCCTCGAGAATGCCGCCAACGCGCCCCAGGTCCATCTGGAGAATATGCGCGGCTTGCTTTCCGAGCAGTTCGGCGAACTCGTACTTGGTGGAGAGCCTCTCGCCGGTGGCAATCGGAATGCTCGTGGCGCGGGCAACTCTCGCCATCTCGTCCACGTTCTCGGGGGGAACGGGCTCCTCGAACCAGAGCGGGTCGAACTTCTCCAGCCGCTTCGCCAGCCTGATCGCGCTGGAGGTCGTCATCTGGCCGTGGGTTCCGATGAGAATGTCGCACTTGCTGCCAACGGCGTTGCGCACGCTCTCAGTGACGGCCTCGGCGTTGTCCAGGACCTGGAGGGAGAGCTGCCTTGGCGAGATGCCGGCCTGCGGGATCGGATCATACTTCACGGCGGTGAAGCCCTGGTCCACGTAGAAGCTCGCTCTTTCCGCCGCCAGCTTCGGATCGCCGTGGACGTTGGTCTCCCAGAGGACGTCCTCGGGTGGCGGATAGAGGTAGGTGTAAGCCCTGAGCTTGTCCCAGAGCTGCCCTCCGAGGAGGTTGTAGATGGGCTGTCCCAGCGCCTTGCCGACGATGTCCCAGCAGGCCATCTCGAACGCGGTGATGACACCTACCTTGGTAAGATCGGGGTGCTGCCCGTACTCACTGGCGTAGAGCGTCTGCCATAGCCGCTCGATCTTGAAGGGGTCTGAGCCGATGACGAACCGCTCGCCCATGTCCCTCATCAACTGCACCACGCTCGGCGGCCGGAACGGCACCCAGTGCGCTTCGCCGTAGCCGGCGATGCCCGCATCAGTGGTGAGCTTCAGAAACACCCAGTGATAGCCTCCCTTGTGGGGCGGCGGGGTCGCCACTGCGTACGTGGTGAGGCCGACGATCTTCATGGGCTCTTCCTCCTCGCACGAAGCTGTCGCATGAGCTGATTGCGGTGTTCGGCGACACTGCGATTGCGACCTTCGTAAGGAAGAGGCATGCCGGTTCCTCGCTTCGGGCCGTCGCCAGGCGCGTCGCAAGGTGAGGGCTGACCTGGGGGCGAAGCTGCGCGGCGGACGCTAGCAGTGGAGAGTCATGTCATGAATCCGATCAGCCTTACCCGGCCGGGAGAGTTCGTTGTTGGCGCAAACTACTGGGCATCCCATGCCGGCACGATGATGTGGAGGGACTGGCGGCCGGAGGTGGTTGACCGCGACCTAACGGCGCTAAGCAGGGCCGGCCTGCAAGTGCTGAGGGTGTTTCCGCTGTGGCCGGATTTCCAGCCGCTCACGCTGCTGCGAGCGGGAAGCGGCCGGCCCCGCGAGTACCGGCACGGAGAGGCGCCGCTGCCAGATGACGAATGCGGGCAAGCCGGCCTGTGCGGCGAGATGATGCACCGGTTCGCGCAGTTCCTCGACCTCGCGCAGAAACACAAGCTGCAGCTCATCGTGGGCCTGCTCACTGGGTGGATGAGCGGCCGCCTTCATGTACCCCCGGCACTCGAGGGGACGAACGTGCTGACCGACCCGGCCGCGATCAGGTGGGAACTGCGGTTTGTCCGCCACTTCGTGAGCCGGTTCAAGGACCATCCGGCGATCGCGGGCTGGGACCTGGGGAATGAGTGTAACTGCATGGGTGAGGTGAACCGCGAGCAGGCCTACGCATGGACGGCGGCGATAGCGGACGCGATTCGGGTCGCGGATCCCGTCCATCCGGTCGTGTCCGGCATGCACGGCCTTACGCCAACCGGCGACTGGGCCATCCAGGACCAGGCAGAGCTGACCGACGTGCTGACCACGCATCCCTATCCGGCGTTTACACCCTATTGCGACCAGGACCCGGTTGACACGATACGGACGCTGCTGCACAGCACCGCGGAATCGCGGTTCTACGCGGACATCGGCGGAAAGCCGTGCTTGTGCCAGGAGATCGGCACGCTCGGGCCGATGATAGCCAGCGACGAGGTTGCGGCGCGCTTCGCACGTGCTTGCCTGTTCTCATTGTGGGCGCACGACTGCCATGGCTTCCTCTGGTGGTGCGCGTTCGACCAGACGAATCTGAGTCATGCGCCCTATGATTGGAACCAGATGGAGCGGGAACTCGGGCTGCTGCGGGTGGACGGATCGCCCAAACCCGTGCTCAGCGCCATCGGGACGTTCCGGGAGATGCTGGACGACCTGCCAATCAGCTCACTGCCGACGCGCACTCGCGAGGGAGTATGCATCCTCACGGAGGGACAGGATCACTGGGGCGTCGCGTACACCACGTTCATACTCGCAAAGCAAGCTGGGTTCGACCTGGAGTTCCAGTACTGTACGCAGCCGATTCGGGATGCGAAGCTCTACCTGCTGCCATGCTTGAGTGGGCACAGCATGATCTCGGCGCGGCGGATGAGGGAACTGCTGGCGAAGGTGGAAGGCGGAGCTACGCTCTACCTGTCACTGGACACCGGGCTGCCGGCGGAGTTCGAGCAGATCACGGGGCTGGAGGTACAGACGCGAGCGCGGCGCCGCGAGATAGGCAAGGCGAAGCTCGACGGCATCCCGGACATGCCCGAAGTCCCGGTCGGGGGAAGCCACCGGGCGCAGGTGAAGGCAACACGGGCGACGGTGCTTGGGAGCGAAAGCGACGGCAATCCGATCTTCTCGGTCGCCGACTACGGCAAAGGAAGAGTCTACTTCCTGGGGAGTCCGATGGAGATGCTGCTCACGCGGACTCCGGGCAGCTTCCACGCGCCGGAGGCGCTCCCATGCTGGAGGGTGTACCAGCACGTGGCGGCCGATGTGGTCGCCGGCCGCGCAGTCGCGAAGAAGCATCCGATGCTGGGCCTGACCGAGCATCACCTCGATGCACGGCGGCGCGTGGTCGTGGTGGCGAACTACTCGCCGCATGATGTCGAGGAGCGGCTGGAGCTGAGGGGCGACTGGCGCATCGAGGCGGCGCACTACGGCCAGGTCGAGGCCGACGGGCGTTGTCGTGTGGCGGCCGCGGATGGGGCGGTGTTCACGGTGGGAACCCGCTCCGGTTCCTGAAGAACCAGGTCTCAGATGCGGGCGGCGGTGCCCAGCAGTCGTTTGACCGCGGCGATGAGGTCGCGGATCTCGCAGGGCTTGTTCATGTAGAGATTGGCTCCTGCCATATAGCCGGTGAGCAGGTCGCCCTGGTCCTTGCGAACCGTGAGGATGATGACAGGGATATCTTGCGTCTCGTGCTGCTCCCGCAGCCGGCGCAGCACTTCGAAACCATCCATGCCGGGCATGATCACGTCCAATATGATCAGGTCCGGCCGCTCGGCCGCGACGCTGCGCAGGCAGGCCGCTCCGTCGTGGGCGGTCCGCACCACGAATCCCTCCCTGGTCAGCGCGTCCTGGATCAACCCGACCATCGGAGGATGATCGTCAACCACTAGCACGCGTTCCGCCATGCG
>Ga0315285_10006005_pt1 | contig 12496 bp, 17 predicted proteins | sample YL17G09_36_MG_FD_203698 | JGI IMG/M metagenome (GOLD analysis project Ga0315285, IMG submission 203698) | Sediment microbial communities from Yellowstone Lake, YNP, Wyoming, USA - YL17G09_36 | ecosystem: Environmental > Aquatic > Freshwater > Lake > Sediment | place: USA: Wyoming | collected... | reverse complement strand
ATTTTTTATCTGAAAAATTGGCATTTGAAAGAACCTAGTTTAAAATTAATTATTCTCTTTTGGTCCAGAATTTTCTTGCAAACTCAATATATTCGATAGAATCCTTGCTCATTTCAGATTTTTTTATTAGATTGGGCTGGCTTTTAGAAAGTAAGCTAAAAATTTCGTTATAGCTGTCACCGACTTGAGGAACAAAAGTATAACCATCAAAGTTATATATTCCCCAAACGACTGTTCTACCCCTACCGCCCTTTTCCCGAAGCGCGATTCTTCTCGCCCCCTCCGTGAATTCAGAAACATCCTGCCCTTCAAATCCTTTTTTTATAGCAGACTCTTCCTCTGAAGTTAGCTCTCCCTCTCCGGGATATTCATCTACATATTCAACTACTTCTGCATAACCGTCTTTGTCTAAATCTTCAATTTGAATACCTTCTTCCATGGTGGTATAGAATAAACAATCATCGGGAAGTTTCTCGGCTCCTTTTCTACAGGCAGGAACAATTAAATCTTCGAATGGCTGAAAAAACATCGTTTCAAACTGATGGGGGCCGGCAATAAAATCTAATTTTAACCACTCTTGGCTTCCTTCAGTCTCTAATTTAACCACCTCTCCTGTTCTTCCTACCGGAACAAGGAAGGGTGCACCCTCAGGGCTTCTGGCAATTTCTTTTCCGGCGGAATCGGAAACAGTGAGATAGTTTGAAGCTCCAGGATCTTCTTCAGAGACAAGGTGAATAAACACCGTCTCATCCTTCCCATCGCCATTAAAATCCAAAGATATTTCTTGCTTTGACAGGTCCCTAGAGGTTTCAGATTCAAAATCTGTTTCTTTTTCAAATCTCCCGTTTTTAAAAGCGAAATAGACCCCACCGAGGATGGTAATCAGAAGGACAATAAAAAGAAATCCAAGCTTATTATTTTTATTCTGAAAAATCGGCATTTGGGGATATTATAGCAGAATATAGGCTTCAAGCGAGGATTTTAGAGCTAAAAAAGCTAATAATACTTGTCCACCTCATACTCTTTGTCTAAGTCTATAGGCTTGTGACATTTCTTACACATAAAGACTCTGTTTGTCTTTAAGACTTTATTAATGCATCCATAATGGGGACATTTCACCAACATATTCTTCTCCATAGATTGAACGATTCTCGGTCTACTTTTTTCAGCCATTTTTACTCACCACCTATTAAGTTCCTAATTTTTTTATTGGCCAAGTCATAAGTGGCGCATCAACTCTTTGTATGCGGTAATAATAAAGGGCATTTGGGGGACAATAGTTTTCATATCAACATCAACCAAAGGATTGTGTGCTGAAACATCACCGAGGAATTTAATCCCCTTAATTGCGTGTGCTGTTTTCGGTGTAATAAACGGTATTCCACCCACTTTTTCTGTGGAGGCGAGATTAATCATCGTATCAAGACCGACTAATCCTCCGTGTCGACTTTTATCCTCAAGTCCTGACTCAAAACCGTTTTTTGCAAAAACAATATAGATTAACTTTTCTAGCATTTTCCTTAGTAGAAAAGCGGAACAATTTCCGCTCCGACCAAAATTTAACTGAAGGTCTTCTATCTCCCGTGAGAAAGCTTTCCCCAATTGCTTCAAAAAACTACCATCGAAAAGTTGAGCTTCGATGCTTTCTGTTTCCTTACTAATAGTGGGCCTCCTCTGGATATACTCAAACGCACGGCCCTTTTTTTGGCGAGTCAAATAACTAGCCCTCAAAAGAGCCATCCCCATCGCCACAGGTGAAAAATTATTGCCCCGTTTACCAAGATAAGTGGAAACTCGGCCGAGATTGGCCCAATTCTTAAAGAAACCTTCTTCCCAAAGAATCTTGATTGCTTCTGAAGCTGAAGTGGCTGTTTTTTTACTTCCTCTCAACATAGAGTTTTTTCTTCCCCTCTTTTAGTACCACTAGTGGACCGCCTATTTTGGATAGACTTTTCAATGCCTCATGGGCAGCTTGACGGCTATAGTGGTAGTCTCTATTTGCCAGCTCTTTGCGTACACTAGCTAAATCGTGCTTCGACTTAAAAAATCCGTCGTTGATTAGTAATCGAACTCCGCCTTTCGGCCCCGAATAAGTTTTTGGGTTTTTCTTTGCTGTCAGGATTCTTTTCTTCTGCCCAGCATCTAGCAAAGATTCAAGTGCTCGAATCCTACGTTCGTGCTCATCAAACTTGTCTAGTATCTTCTGGATATCATTTCTGGTCATCAGTTGCTGTTTCAACATAGGATTCTCCCGTTGCAGTTAAAACCCACATTTTTTTGCCGCTTTTATCAGCTTCTACGTCCATAAGGTAACCCTTACTGATATTTTTGTTGACTTTATCATTTAGGTTTTTCGGAACAGGCACCCTTGCAGAACGAAATGCTTCTCGCAAGTCATTAACATTAAACGCTTCTATTCCCTGAATTTTTTCAAGCCAATAACTAAGGTAAAGAGTCCTCTGCATATCATTCTTCGGGTCTTTTTCCAATAGAAACTCTTTGGCTGATTTGCTCTTAATTGGCTCGGTTTGCTGACTACTATCTTTATCAATAGTAGCGTTTTTTTCCAAAGCTGAAACTCTTTTTTCTAAATCTGCTAGCCTTCCCTCAACCGTTTGAATATTATTCATAATAAGTGTCCTTTTAATCTCTTTTAAACTTCAAAAAAAGTTCATTTATCCTATAATTTGGAATGTAATATTTGCCCTCAGTATTTTTTAGCACTTTTCTTTTATCAGAAAGCATCTTGAGTGTAGATTTAACGCTCCCCCTCGGCATGACTTCTATCGCAACGAGATCACTCTGGGAAAGACCTTCTTTCCTTTCTTCTCCAAAAATAAGGGTTCTGGCCTTGTCTGCCAGAAAAATAACTTCCAATTTATCCGCATTATTCTGAAGCTCATTGAACTTATCTCTAAAGTTCATTTCATGACTTGTCTCATCAAAAACCACGTAAGGTTCAAGCAAATCTGCTAATTTTTGCCTGTCGACCTCTTTGGCGTTACTCGTAACCAGTTTTGAAAGCGGATCGTCTTGGTTCATAAACCTTCCCCTTACTGAACTAAATAATAGTTAATCACAACTTTCACCTTTTGTCAAGGCCCAATTCTAAGCTGGCTTTACATTAGATTAATTATTCTAAACTACAATGCTGGAGATTCATGGTTATCTGGTTTGTTTCAAAAAGGGTTTAAATCTTGTTTTCTTTTTAGCCTCGGAATTGTCCATTAAAACTAATGTCCATAAGAACCATATAATATTATTATTGCTCAAAACTATCTTTAACCTCTCCAAGCAGCCTTTGTATCTCAATTTCCTTATTTTCTATGGCTTTGAGTAATTGATTAGGCAATTTGTGTTCAATATCCATTTTCCATACCAATCATTTTTAATTTTTCTCCACAATTTCAATTTCTCAACTAAAAAAGAGACCTCTGGGGTCTCTGTCTAAAATTCTAACATGGGTAGATATTTAGGGGTCAAGACCCCAATTTTTGAAAATGCCTAGCGTTAACTAGACAGATTAAATTTATTATACCATTTTCTTCAAACCGCAACGAGAAGCAGTTTGGGGTTTCGAGGCTAAATCAAATTTTTCTCAGCTTCCGGGTAGGGTTTTGGCGGACTGTCCTATTGAATTACCAATTTCTTGGAATATTTGGTAGCTTCCTAGGTTTGATTAAATTTCTGACTTCAAATCCGTCAAATTTTTTATTTAACAGTCTAACGTTGTCGATTGTATCTAAATAAACGCGAATGGGGGCAGCCTTATAACCTTTGTGCTCCCAACAATATCCAAGCAATACTCCACGCCTACGCCCATCTTTATCTTGAGTATCATATATATCATAGGGTGCTACTTCTCTTGTAGCCCAATCTCGATCGGTTTCTTTCCTGAATTGGACCTCTACCATTTGTTGATTTTGGGTCGCTGAAATTAAAGTATTTTCTATATCCATCTTTCCTCCTAAAATTGCCTCTTGACAGCAATTCAAGAGATTATTACAATAAAAATAACCGAAAATGAACCGAAAGTCAAGAGGTGAAAATTATGTTAACTAAGCGCCAGAAGCAGATTCTCGATTTTGTAGCGGATTTCATAAAAGATAAAGGCTATTCCCCCTCTCTCGAAGAGATTCAGCACCACTTCAAGCTTAAATCCGTATCCACTGTCCACGAGCATATCGAGACATTGCGCTCTAAAGATTATCTAAAAAAGGAACCTAATCAACCAAGAAGCATCGAACCTTATTCCCCTAAAAGGGGTTTTGTTGAAATTCCACTTTTTGGTTTCATTGCTGCAGGAGAACCAATCGAAGCATTTTCCAATCCGGAGCCCATCGAAGTACCTAGAAAAATGGTTTTGAAATCTGGTCTCCATTATGCTTTAAAAGTTAAGGGCGCGAGTATGATTGATGAGGGAATTTATGATGGAGACACAGTTATTATCAGGCGACAAGAAACAGCCGAAAATGGGCAAAAAGTCGTAGCCTTAATTAACGGCAATGAGGCAACTCTTAAAAAGATATATAAAGAGAAAAATGGTTTTAGACTTCAACCAGCAAATTCAAGCATGAAACCAATTTTTGTCAAAGAATTGATAATCCAAGGCAAAGTAGTGGGAATTTTACCAAATTACGAAGATAGAACAAAAAAACCTCTAGCAAAAATCACTGTCGCGGCCCAAAAAGAGTTTAAGCTGGATAGGATAATTACTGGTGATGTTTTGGATGTAATGTCCCAAATTCCCGAAAATAGTGTTCACCTTGCAATAACTTCTCCTCCTTATAATGTCGGGAAAAACTACGATAACCACCACGATCAGATGGGTTATAAAGATTACCTAGATTGGCTTGAAAAAGTTTGGACTGAAACAAAAAAAATTCTTGTGCCAGGCGGACGATTTGCTCTTAATATCGCCCCTACAGGGATAAAAGACTTTAAACCTCTCCATCACGACTTTTCCAATCAATTAAGAAAACTCGGAATGATTTTTAGAACCGAAATAATTTGGTATAAACAGACGATGTTAAAAAGAACTGCTTGGGGTAGTTTCAAAAGTCCTGCTAACCCCCATATTGTTCCCTCTTGGGAGTATGTTCTTATCTTTTCAAAAGGTCAACCAAGGCTCGATGGTAATCCGAAGAATGCGGACATCTCTAAAGAAGAATTCATGGGTTTTTCAGATGGAGTCTGGAACATTCCTCCCGAGGAAAACGGTGAGACGTTCTGGCCTATTTCCCCTGAAACCCAAAGAAGAGGTCATCCTGCACCATTTCCAGAGAAACTTATCTACAGGTTGATAAAATTTTATTCTTATAAGGATAACACTGTTCTAGATATGTTCGGAGGCACTGGAACCGTTGCTGTTGTTGCTCAGAAAACAGGAAGACACTTTGTCCATATCGATATCTCAGAAGAGTATAACAACATTGCCAATAGACGATTAGAAAAAGTCTAATTAAAAGAGGGTATCGATCCCGAAGTCTTTAAGAGTTAACTTTTCACTACTGTTATTACCCAATCTGTGTAGCTCCAAAAGTTCGTCAGTTAAGTCAGATGATCCATTCCTCCGAATAATTAGCGATTTAACTTGGCTACAATATTTTGTTGATGGATTGGTTGAAAAAACTCGATCGCAATATGCCTCGAAGAGGCGCCGTTGTTTTTTGATGGCCTTTTTGCATTCTTCTTTAAATTGCTGATCTAAATCTTGTGTTGCAAGAAAATATTTGATTCCAAGTTGCACAAATGCAAGCGACCAAAATAGAACACTTGTGTTTCGGCTATGATCACTTGTTTTACAGCTTATTACCGCTAAAACTTTCCAAGTCCCTTCATTATTTTTTGTTAAAACAATAACATCGCTATCAGCCCAAACTTTTAACTCGGTTTGAGTACATCTTCTTTTGTTAGGTAGCATAAGGAATTTAATAATTTCTTGAATTTGGTTATCTTTCTTTGCCATTTTTTTAAGCGCGTCTCCTTTTATGGCAATTATTCCTCTGGTATTTAAAACCTCATTAATATGATTCCGAACAAAACCTTCAAAATCACCTCCGCTGGCAGTCACCCAGCTTTGGCGTGCTTTATTTCGATCCCATCCTTTTCGTTCTTGAATTCTGATGTAAATTTCTTGAACGATTAGCGCTAATTCTGATTCTTTAGGATTTAACGTTTGTACCTTTGTGTTGATTTTTCCTACGAGGGCCACGGGTTTTATGTCTTCGATGTCCTCCAAACCAATTTCGCCGAGTACCTTGTTAATAATTTCTTCTTTCATTTTCAATTTTTCCATTCTCCAATTTTACCACCCCGCAAAATTTTCCACAAATTAACCACGTCGAACGTAGCAGGCGGGGCAGGCATACAACAGAACATAGGGGAAGAAAGAATCAAGGATCAATAAATCAATAAATCAGAAAAAGTCTCCTTGGTCATTTTTTTCTCTGATAAAAAGCATTAAAAGGATGAGTAGGAGTAAAAGGTAAATCTTTTTCTGCCATTAGTGGAGTACGATCAACTTGGATAATTGCTTCTAATTGAGGATACATTTTCATGGCTCCCTCGGCGCACTCTCTTAAGGCCTCTAAATAATATTGATTGGGGCCTACTTGTTTCACCCATCGCCGATTGCCTCCGACTCCCCAACAACTCATCACCAGGAGGTTTTTTGCTTCGGGATGAATAAAAGTTGGCTTGGCACCAATCAGATTGCTTTTACCAAAAAGGCGCAATCTTTCTTCTATTCCTTCTTGAGATGAATTAAAAATTAAAAGACTAAATATGTCAGCGCAAATCAAAAGGCCAATGTTTGTTTCAGGAATCAAAGATGGGGGCTCCTCGGCCAATAAATCAAAAGTCTTATATTCTTTAGAGGTAGCTCCGGTTCTTTTGTGGGCTTGACTAATTAATCCTCCGTTTTGAACAAAAACGACGCTGTTTCTTGGTTTGCCCTTTTCTGGGAAAGTAGGAGTACCAAGCAGAAAGAGAGTTGAGGGATGTTTTCTTGACTCTTCTTTTACTTCTTCTATCCGGGCTTCAATTAATTCTCGATTTTCCCGCACTTCATCAAGGGGCTGACCAGTAAAAGTTATCAATTCTGGACTCACCACGAGCCCATCTTCATCAGTCACCTGGGAAAGATATTCAAGATATTCTGGCCAGGTTTGGGCGGAGAGAGCGGCAATTGTTTCACCGTTTTGAAGAGTATAGTGATGAATTCCGTGAAATAAATTTTCGGTTTTATCAAAAGAATAGTGCCTTTCTTTCTTTCGAATTGGAATAAATCCCTCGTCTTGCTCGCCAATCATTTTTTTCAGTTTGCTCCGATTTTACCACAGCACAATGCTTTTTTCCTCTGAGGCTTACAGCCTCACTCGGAAATGGCGCCTATGCGTGGCAGGCCACTTTCAGGATGAGTTATCCACACACGTGTATTAGCGTATAGCGGCTAGTGAATAGTTGGGAAATCGAGATATTAAAAAATCAAGATATTTTACCTTACAATTAACGGAGCAGGCCAGAATTTCCTGAAGAGAACCTGAAGGTTTTTAAAAATTTTTAATTCTTCCTTCCTACTTAGCTCTTTTAGCAAGACGACCAAATCCTCTTGCTATTCCTTCAACATATACGGGAATCTCATCTGGATCGCAAACAATTTTAATTGATTTTTGAGGATCGGCTCTTTCTATCACTTCAGCCACCGATTCTATTCTTTCTTCTTTCCCCTTAGTCGTCCTCCTCTCGCCTTTACCAATCAGCGCCTCCTGAAATAGCCCCATTTTTCTTCACCTCCTTCCTAGGTCATTTTTTATTTTACCACACTTCGACCATTCGACGAATTCGAAACGAGAAATTAAGAATGGTATAATTCAGGCAGGAAAATGAGAGTTAAAATTCTAGTCATTGGCATTGTTAAAAAAGAAAATAAAATTCTTTTAAGGAAAAAACCCGAGGGCTCGCCTCCCTATAAAGAAACCTGGTATTTATTTGGCGGAGAACTAACCGGCGAAACCACTCCTGAAAAAGCAATTCAAAAGGAACTTGAGAAACAAGCAGGCATTAAAATAAAAATGACCAAACAGCTAGGCTGGGATACGGAAGTCAAAGAGGATCTTGACGCAGAAAGAAAACTTTTCGTCTATCTTGACTGTCTATGTGAATATTTATCAGGGAAACTCAAACCAGGAGAAGGGATTGAAAAATTAGAGTGGGTAGAAATAAAAAACTTGGGTAAATATGACCACGTCCCACCTTCACGAAAATTACTAAAAAAATTGGGTTATTTGTAACCTTCGGTGTATGAAATTAAGAAATTGAGGGGAATTTTACTCTTGACAATCAGGTAAATAGGTAGTAATATATGTTCACTAAACGTGGAGGGTATTCTAGATGAGTCCCCTCCTTTTTTTATGCCTATTTCTCGTACTTAAGCAGTTCGCGCAGATATTTAAAGTCACGAAAATCTTTCCCTGCTATCTGTCTGATCTCTCTGGCTGTTCTTTCTCCTCTGGCTAGAATCGTCACTTTTTTGCCTTTTTCTTTTAGATATTTTAAAACCACGGCAAAATCACCATCACCAGATAAAATCAGCACCCCAGAATATTCATCAAACAACCTCATCAGGTCAAAGGTCATATCCACATCACAATTTGCCTTTTTGGTTGTTTTTCCTGCTTCGTCGTGATATATCTTCACCGGTTTTAGTCTTAAAATATAACCAAATTGTTTTAATTTCCGATAAAATTTCGCGCGCTGAATATGTCTTTCTAAAATTACTGCTGTTGTCTTGGAGGATCGATTTTGTTTTAGTTTTCGCCCAAGATAGTTAATGAGAGAATTCAAATTTAACGGTTTTTTATCAAGAACAGAATAACTAAAGCCATCTGTTTCGACACCACCATAGTAGTAAACTTTACTGACTTTGTATTGTTTTTTGATGTAGTGGATTAATTTTTTGTAATCAATTTTCCAACCTAAACTTTTCTCACCGCCATAGAAAAGATTTGAAGCATCAATGAAGGCATAGATTTTCTTTCTCACGTTAACCCAATTTTACCACCCCGTAAAATTTTCCACAAATTAACGGGGCAGGCACTTCGAGATAGAACAATAATTGATGGTTGATGATTGATAGAGGCTGGTTAGGTTATTTTCTGATTGTAATCAGATGAGGCTGCTGTTCTTTATCACCTGATTCAAACTCTTCAGCAATCTCCCTTAAGGAAACACTGTGTTTTTTGGCTTCTTCGATGGGTATTTCAGAAACCATAAACTCTGAAGTTAGTTCTTGGAGAACAGGTATCATAGAATCGAGCATGTTTTTTGGCTCACGAATATAAAGCACCCCGCCTTTTTTCAAGACTCTCATCGCTTCACCGATCACTTCCGAAAAAAGAGCTTGTTTTTCGTCACCGGCCAGATAAAAAAGCACGCAATCTAAGTTGGCTTCATCAATAGAACTATCTCTTAATGGCAAGTGGTGTCTCTCATCAATCTTCCCCTTAATCCATTTTAAATTTTCAGGCAATGCTTCTTTGATAGGAGAGACATCTAATTCTGTTTCCGGCTCAACCACAACAAATTGCTTATCCGGATTTTCTTTGGCCCTCTGGATAAACCGCTCACCAAAACCTGCGCCAATATCAAGAGATGTCTCTTTTGGTCCTTCTTGATCTGCCATTGTCTATAAATTATGTAAAGATAAATTATGTAAAGGAGACTCCTTTACATTACCTTACACGCTCATTCTTCCAGATTTTTTAGGGCTTCTTTTTGCTCCTTGGTTAATTTTTCCGGAATTTGGATTTGGAAGCGGACGTATTGGTCGCCGCGACCCCCTCGGCGGAGCCAGGGCACGCCTTTGCCGCGTAAGCGAACCATTGTTCCCGGTTGGGTCCCCGGCCGAATTCTCAATTTCAAATCGCCGTCAATCGTCGGCACTTCAAGAATCCCTCCCAAAACCGCCAAAGTTAAGGGAATGGCCAGATTGATAATTAAATCATCTCCCTCCCGCTTAAAAACCGGATCGGGCTTGACATCAAGAGAAACATAAAAATCGCCGAATCTGATTCTTGAACCATCATCAACCCCTGCCGGAATTTTGATGGTTCTTCTTTTGCCGTCGAGACTGACTTCTTTTTCGCAGCCATGAACCGCCTCATCAAAGGTGAGACTCAAGCTGTAACGGGGAAGGCTTTGCTGCCGGGTAAAAGGCGAGGCGCCGCCGAAAAACTGCTCGAAAATCTCAAACGGATCGGAAAAATCGAACCCCAAACCCTCGAACGGTGAACCGCCTGGTGCTCCTCCCCCATAAGTCGTATAAGTATAACTAAAGGGTCCCTGACGATAAGTCCGCGTCTGGCCTGCGCCAGGAAAACCTTCAGCGCCGGCGAACGGTCCGGCCGCCGCCCCAAAACCACCGGCTTGGAAAGCCGCATGACCGAATTGATCATAGGCGGATTTCTTTTCCGCATCAGAGAGAACTTCGTAAGCCTCATTGATTTCTTTGAACTTTTTTTCTGCTTCCGGAGATTTATTTCTATCCGGATGCCATTGGAGCGCTTGTTTCCGGTAGGCCGCCTTGAGCTCCGCCCCACTGGCGGATTTGGAAACTCCCAAAATATCATAATAATCTCTGGTCGTCGTCATGATTGTATTTTATCTCTTAAGTTCTTCCGGTCGCAAGAGGTTGGAAACAAAAATACGGCTCCGTTTGGCCTTCCTTGGCAAGTCATCGGTTAAACCTCGAGCTAATTGAAAAATTCTCTCATTAACCAAAATTTTTCTCAGGGGCAAATCGCTTCTGACCGCCAGCGTTGTTCCCTGCTCAATACCGGTCCGCAAATCAGCCGCGGTTTTCCCCAAAAAAAGAGTCTGAACTTCTCGGCCCAAATTACCAAGATGGTCATCGCTGCCGGCTACCGGAGAAATGCCGTACATTAAACTTAATAATCGAGCTTGCTTAAGATGCTTTCCCCAATAATGAGGATTTTGAACTTCGATGCCATCCAGTTTCTCTCCTTTTTGATAAATCTTGGCAATTGTTTTTGCTGAGATTGAAACCGGAGAGAAACCGAGTCCAACATGGGGAGCGATGGCTAAACCTCCTCTTGCGTGAATTTCTCTGATGGTCTCAATCAAAGGATACATTGAGGGGATTTCCTCTTCCACAAAAAGAGCCAGAAGATGACCTTGAGTAGTGGTGATTTCTGTTCCGGGAACAACGGAAACGGCATTTCCCAGTCTTTCTGCTTCTTCTAAAGCCAGCAGGGCTCCTTCAATTCTATCGTGATCGGTAATCGCTAAAACATCAAGGTTGATTTCCTTGGCTAAACGAACACACTCTTCCGGTCTTTTGAGACCGTCGCTGACAGTGGTGTGAACATGAAGATCGGCCCGACCAAGTTCTAGGTTATTCATTTTTTGGCTTTTGGAAAAATAAACCCCGCCTTTGGCGAGGGCCCAATTACTAATTCCCAGTCTCTAGTCTCCAGTCTCTATTCTTCTACCACTTCCCTTTTTTTATTTTCTTCGGGGTTTACTTCAGTCATGGGAAGTCTCATTCCTGGTTCGCAGGCAGAACCACCCATTAGAATTAAAGCCATCGTCCTATTAAGTCGAGAATCTAATTCCTCTAATGAACGACGCGGATGAAGAATAAATTTACCAACAAGTTTTCCTGTTTCTTTTGCATTTCCCATTTTTTTAAAAAAATTATTCTACTACTTCCCCTTCTTCCGCCCCTTCGACGGGCTCAGGGCCTTTGGCTTTTTCTTTATCAGGCTCTTCGGGTTTCGCTTCAGTGCTTTCTGTCTTCTGTCCTCTGCCTTCTGCCTTCTGTCCTCCGTCTTCTGTTTTCTGTTGTGAACCATACATCGCTGCGCCCACTTGTTGGACGGCTTCGGAAAGAACTTTGGTCGCTTCTTCAATCTCTTCTTTCGTCGCCCCTTCCTTTTTCAGAACGTCCTTAACTTTGGTAATTTCCTCTTCCACTTTCTTTTTGTCTTCCGGCTTGACTTTCTCGCCCGCGTCTTTGAGAGTTTTTTCGGCCGTATAAACTAGATTATCAGCCACATTTCGCGCTTCAATCTGCTCTTTTCTTTGCGTGTCTTCGGCCGCATGCGCTTCGGCCTCCTTGGTCATTTTCTCGACTTCGTCTTTCGCCAGACCGGTCGAGCCGGTAATCTTAATTGACTGTTCTTTATTGGTCGCTTTATCTTTGGCAGTGACATTTAAAATACCGTTGGCATCCAAATCAAAAGTGACCTCAATCTGGGGCACGCCTCTCGGCGCCGGCGGCAGGCCGTCAAGAATAAACCGGCCTAAGGTTTTATTATCAAAAGCCATTGGTCTTTCTCCCTGAAGAATATTAATTTCCACTTGAGTCTGATTATCGGCCGCGGTCGAGAAAATCTGCGATTTTGAAGTCGGAATGGTCGTATTCCTGGGAATTAAGGGCGTCGCCACCTGACCAAGAGTTTCAATCCCCAAA
>Ga0315285_10006004_pt1 | contig 12497 bp, 8 predicted proteins | sample YL17G09_36_MG_FD_203698 | JGI IMG/M metagenome (GOLD analysis project Ga0315285, IMG submission 203698) | Sediment microbial communities from Yellowstone Lake, YNP, Wyoming, USA - YL17G09_36 | ecosystem: Environmental > Aquatic > Freshwater > Lake > Sediment | place: USA: Wyoming | collected... | reverse complement strand
GTGCGCCTGCCGGACGGGCTGCACTGGGACGTGCTGCGCCTGTGGAGCGAGGTCAAACACGGCCTGGGGCTGGCCGCCCGGGAGCACGGGGCCGACCTGGCCGGCGTGGGCCTCGACACGTGGGGCGTGGACTTTGGCCTGTTGGACCGGGACGGCGCGTTGATCGCGAACCCCTTCCACTATCGCGACAGCCGCACCGACGGGATGCTCGAGGAGGCCTTCCGCCGCGTGCCCCGCGCGCAAATTTTCGAGCAGACCGGCATCCAATTTCTGCAACTGAACAGCCTGTACCAGTTGCTGGCGATGGTTGTCGGCCGTTCGCCGGCGCTCGACGTCGCCGAAACCTTCCTGACCATGCCTGACCTGTTCAACTACTGGCTGACCGGGCGCAAGTGCTGCGAGTTCAGTATCGCCACCACCACCCAGTGCTACAACCCGCGCCTATCCCCCCTCCCTGGCAGTGAGGGGGCACCCCTGTCCCCCCTCCCTGGCAGTGAGGGGGCACCCCTGTCTCCCCTCCCTGTAAGGGAGGGGGTAGGGGGAGGGTGGGCCTTGCCACTCCTCGAACGGCTGGGCATCCCCACCCGCATCTTCCCCGAGATCGTGCCAGCGGCAACCGTCCTGGGCGCACTTGCGCCGCTAGTGGCGGACGAGATCGGAGTCAAGCGCATGCTCGTCATCGCCCCTGCCTGCCACGACACCGGCAGCGCCGTGGCAGCCGTCCCCGCCAAAGGCTCGGACTTTGTCTACATCAGTTCCGGGACGTGGTCGCTCATGGGCACAGAACTTCAGGAGCCTGTCATCAACGAGCAGAGCCTGGCCTGCAACTTCACGAACGAGGGTGGCGTGGGCGGGACATTCCGCTTCCTGAAGAACATCACCGGGCTGTGGCTGGTGCAGGAGTGCCGCCGCACGTGGGCGCGCCAGGGCGAGGAACTCTCGTACGACGATCTGACGCAGATGGCGGCGCGGGCGGCTCCTCTCCGGTCGGTCGTGGACCCCGACGATGGCGAATTCCTCAAGCCGGGCGATATGCCGGCCCGCATCCGCACGTTTTGTCAGGGGACAGGCCAACCGGTGCCAGAGGACAAGGGGGCGCTCGTGCGCTGTGCGCTGGAGAGCCTGGCGCTCAAGTACCGCTGGGTGCTGGAGCGCCTCGAGGAGATGCTGGGCCGCCGCCTGGAGCCCATCCACGTCGTCGGGGGCGGGACACGGAATCGGCTGCTCAACCAGTTCACGGCTGACGCGAGTGGGCGGCGGGTGGTGGCCGGCCCGATTGAGGCCACGGCCATCGGCAACGTCGTTGCACAAGCGATGGCGCTGGGGCACATCGCCTCGTTGGAGGAGGGGCGGCAGATTGTGCGCAACTCTTTCGACATCGAGACGTACGAGCCGGCCGGCGGGGCGGAGTGGGAAGAGGCGTACGGCCGCCTGGTAGCCTTGCTGGAAGAAGACAAAAAACAGTGAGCCAAGCGGCGTACCTGGAGCAACTGCGGCGGATTTTGCCCCCCAGTCCTCCCTGGGAGGCCTGGCTGGCGGAGACGGGGGAGTTGCCGCCCGATTTCGATAGCCTGTCTTCGGTGCCCGACCTGCCTGACCCGTTGGTGCACGAAATGAATGGGCGCCAGGTGCCCATCACCGACCCTGCGGATTGGCCGGAACGCCGGGAGGAACTGAAGGCCCTCTTTCATCACTGGGTGCTGGGCCGGGTGCCGCCCCCACCGGACGACCTGCATGCACGTGTGCTCGGCGAGCAGAAGGAGGCCGGCGCCACAGTGCGCGAGGTGGAATTGGCCTTTGGCCCAGGCTGGCAGGCGAGCATACGGCTGGAACTCCTCATCCCGGATGGCTCGGGGCCACATCCCGTGTTCATGACCCAGCACAACCATCGGGAGTGGGCACTGATCGCGCTGCGCCGGGGGTATGTGGGTTGCGTGTATGCAGGGGCCGATTCGCGGGACGATACGGATACCTTCGTCGCAGCGTACCCCGGCTACGACTGGTCGCGCCTGGCGCGCCGGGCCTGGGCCGCCAGCCGGTGCGTGGATTATCTGACTACAGTGCCCGAAGCCGACGTGCAGCGCATCGCGCTCACGGGCCACTCGCGCAACGGGAAGCAGTCGCTCATCGCCTCGGCCCTGGACGAACGCATCGCCGTGGTCATCTCCAGCAGTTCCGGCGCGGGCGGGGCGATGACGGCGCGCTTCAAGTCCGGGCAGCATTTCGGCGAGAGCATCGAACTGCTCACGCGCGTCTTCCCCGATTGGTTTCACCCACGGCTGCGCTTTTTCGTGGGACGGGAGCACAAGTTGCCCGTGGACATGCACGAACTGGTGGCGCTCAGTGCGCCGCGCCCGTGCCTCTTGAGCATCGCGCTGAACGACGGCGTGGAGAGCACGTGGGCCATGCAGCAAACGTACCTGGCTGTCCAGCGCGTCTACCGGCTGCTGGGCGCCGAGGAGCGTTTGCGCATTCTGTGGCGACCTGGCAGCCACGAAACGTCGCCTGCCGTCATCGAACGGTACCTGGACTGGTGCGACACGCATTTTGGACGCGGTACATACTCGCTCCCGGAACGGTTCATCCATCCCTGGAATTGGGAGGCGTGGCGCGAGGCGAGCGGCGAGCGGGTGACCGTCGCCGATTTTCCACGACGAGGGTTGGACGATGCACTGATCCTGGACAATGGCTCGCCGGTGCGCGATGTGGCCGGCTGGGAGCGCAGGCGCGAGCAGGCGCGCGCGCAGGTACGGTGGATGCTGGGCGCAGCGCCTCCGGCAGCCTCGGGGCCTGGGGACGATTACGGAGTAGAGCCTTCCCACGTCGCGTCCTTGTTAGGGCGGGAGGCGGCCGGCCAGGACCTGGAAAAGGTGCAGGTGGCGTTCGGCGAGTATATCAGCGGGGACGTGTACGTCCCGGCCGGCCTGCCTGCGGCGGGCCGCCAGGCACCGGCAGTCCTCTGGCTGCACCCTTTCTCGTTCTCCAACGGTTACGTGGGGTGGTACCCCTGGTGGGAGGAGCAGGTGTTTCGCACGCTGGCCCGCGCCGGGTTCGTGGTCTTCTGCTTCGACCAGATTGGCTGCGGGCGACGTATTGAGGAGGCAGAGGGCTTCTATCAACGGCACCCCCACTGGTCGTTGCTGGGGAAGATGGTGCGCGATGCCCGGGCTGCGCTGGACGTGGTAGTGGGACTCCCTTACGTGGACAAGGAGCAGGTCTGGGGCGTGGGCTACAGTTTGGGCAGCCTGGTGGGACTCCACCTGGGGGCGCTGGACGAACGGCTGGCCGGGTTTGCCTCGGTGTGTGGGCCGCCGCCCTTCCGATTGGACGTGGAAGGAAAAGGTACCGGCGGGATGCACCGTTGGTCGCACCTGTATATGCTTCTGCCGCGCCTGGGCTTTTTCGTGAGGGAGGAAGCGCGGGTGCCTTACGACGTACATCACCTGTTTGCGAGCCTGGCCCCACGGCCCCTGTTGGTGGTCAGTCCCCAGTTGGACCGGGATGCCGCGTTGGAGGACGTGACGCAGGCCGTCGAGGCAGCGCGGCGGGTCTATGCTCTCTACGGCGCGGCGGAGCGGTTGGAACAGGTTGCGCCGGAGGACTATAACCATTTCAGCCCAGAGATGCAGGCGCTGGCCATTGACTGGCTCAAGCGACAATCTCAGCCATGAGTGTAGGACAAGATGCCTGTTAGCGCGCGTAGGGTTATACCCCTACGAGTGCCAACAGCCAAACTGGTCCCAAAGGAGGGTGAAAATGACTGGAAAACTGTCCGGCAAGAAAGTCGCCATCGTCGTCGCCCACGAGTTCGAGGACGTCGAACTCCTGTATCCGCTCTTGAGGCTCAGCGAGGAGGGAGCCGAAATTGTGGTAGTGCCCGTGCCCGCAGGGCTCCACCCCCGCCCATACGTTGAAGGCAAGCCCGTCACCGGCCGCTTTGGCCACACCGTCCCCATCCCCGTGATGGCGGAGGGCTACCGCTACACCGTGGGCAGCCTCGAGCAACTGCGCGCCGCTGAAGTGGATTGTCTTCTCTTCCCCGGCGGGTACTCCCCCGATGCCTTGCGCCTGCACAAGGAGACGCTCGACCTCATCCGTGAGTATCACCGGCAGGGCAAGTTGGTGGCGGCCATCTGCCACGGCCCGTGGGTGCTGATCTCGGCGGGGATCGTGGCGGGGAGACGGGTCACCGGTTACGCCGCCGTGCGGGACGACCTGATCAACGCCGGCGCGGAATTCGTGGACGTGCCGGCGGTGCGGGACGGCAACGTCATCACCGGCCGGGTGCCGGACGACCTGCCCGAGTTCTGCCAGGAGATCATCCAGGCGCTGTCCGAGTGAACTGGCCAAACGGGTATAGTTCAGAAATTTGGGGGGCCGGGCACAGCCTTATACCGAGGATCGGAATCGCCAACTTGTCGGAGTCCCCAACTCGTTGGGGTTTTTTGCCAGAAACCCGAACAAGTTCGGGACTCCGATATGGCCTCACCCAAACTTTCGACTTATGCCCGGCCGAGCAGTTAAGGGGGGGGGTAAACAATGAGGAAGATGATATTGCGATGGGAGTTGGTTGGCATTGTCGTGATTATCCTGGCGGGCTCGGCCCTGCATTTTGTGTTCGAGTGGACCCACTATTGGCGGCCGGCGGTTGTGGTCGCCGCTGTCAACGAAAGCACGTGGGAGCACTTGTTGGGCTTCTGGCCAGGGCTACTGTTTGCGCTCGTGGAATACCTGTTCATCCGGAAAGCGGCGCACAATTTCTGGGTGGCCAAGAGCCTGGGGCTATTGGCCATGCCCAAGTGGTGGTAGGGCTGTTCTATGGGTATACCGCCATACTCGGCCGTAACTATCTGTGGATGGACATTCTGACCTTTGTCCTGTCAGTCGTCGTCGGGCAGTTGGTCAGTTACAGGATTCTGATCGCAGCCAGGATGCGGCCGTCCGTCCAGTGGGGTGCCATGATCCTGTTGGTTGTCCTGATTGCGGCGTTCTCGTTGCTCACTTACTATCCACCCAGGTTTATCTTGTTTGAGGATCCCAGAAACCACGAGTACGGCATCCTGGACAGTTATGGTCAATAAGCGGCAAGGGCAAGTTCAGGACAAAAGGTCAGACGATCGGTTTCGGTAAAGAGAATAGAGCATTGTGAAAAAGGACCATCTTGCGCAAGAATTCGAATTCGAGGTTGTGACTGTCAACAGACGCGGCGAGATCATCGCGCGCAATATTCACAGGGCACAGCAATTTACGGAAGACCTGGGGAATGGTGTTGTCCTCGCAATGGTTGCGCTCCCCGGCGGTACGTTCATGATGGGGTCAGCGGAGCGTCACGGATACGATGATGAGCATCCCCTGCACAGCGTCACAGTCGCGCCGTTTTTCATGGGCAAGTATCCGGTCACGCAGGAGCAGTGGAAAGCCGTGATGGGATGGCTCCCGCCCTGCCGTTTCAAGGGAGCAAGGCGACCTGTGGATAGGGTCTCGTGGAACGATGCCCGGAAATTCTGCGCGCGCCTGTCGAAAAAGGTCGGGAGTTTCCCACCGAACACGAGCCACCTGATCTCTGCCGCTCTGCCACTCGTCTCAAGTTTGATCCGGCCGCCGGGGACGACTTTGTTGGGTTTCGTGTGAAAGGATTCTGGGATTGAGGACTCTGCCCGCCGTCGGCCTGGCTTTACTCGTCAACGTCCTCTTTGTCCTGCTTGCGATGATCTTTGTGCGATAAACCGAAAGGAGCAATAGCGATGCATACAAACACTCAAACCGGGCGATATATACTCGCCGCTGTTCTCGGGGCAATTGGAGGTGGCATCCTTGTGGCTATTGCCACGCAGGCTATTCCCAGGATCATGTCCCAAATGATGGCGGGGATGATGAGGAATATGATGGCCCAAATGGGAGAGGGGGGCTGTAACCCAGCGGACATGTGACCGCGCATGATGGCGGGCTTCGGCGAAGCCCAACAGACAGAAGAAATGCAAGGCGAGTAGGGTCATGGGTGGCTATTCGCAATTGGCACTCTGGAAGGTGGGTGTGGGAAATTCCCACCCGTTGACGTGCCCTGCAAAGTCATCGTCTTTTGCCGCTTGACAAAAACCCGTCTTTCCGTATACTACACCTGCGACGCAGTATAGTGCTGCCGCCGTCGCGGGGCTGTAGCTCAATTGGGAGAGCGCTACAATCGCACTGTAGAGGCCAGGGGTTCGAATCCCCTCAGCTCCACCTGGATCGTCCGTGGGCCCGTAGCGCAGTTCGGGAGCGCGTCTCAATGGCATTGAGAAGGTCGAGGGTTCAAGTCCCTCCGGGTCCACCAACCGGCCGTGAGCAACTGGCCAGCGAAGCCGGGCGCTCACGGCCAATTGTAAGTCTTGATAAAGGCTGCGAACAGGAGTAGTAGGCCATCCCCGCAGCGAGCCGGGAAAGACCAGGTGGAAGCCCGGCGACGGTGCCCAGGGGGAGCGCCACACGAGGCCGAACTCGCCTGGGAGCCGCGCTGGCGAAAGGTAAGTAGCCGGCGACGGGTGGCCGCCGTTAATGGGCCGAGAGCGGGAGGCGTCCCTCGTTGGGGGACTGCCCTTCAATCAGGGTGGTACCGCGGAGTGCCCCTTCGTCCCTGAGACGAAGGGGTTTTTTCTTGAAGAGCGAACGTGTACGCGTTCCCGCGCAACCTGCACGCGGGCGGGGCTTACGGGCGACGGTTCTACCGCCGCCACGTCCGCTGTTGGTAGGTCATGGTGCCCGAAGTCTTGTTCCTGTTGAGTGGCTCGCTGCTGGCAATCCGGATCATGACGATACCGGGTTGAAGGAGACAGCGCAGAAGCGACTAAAGTCGCCACTACGAAACACCCATGATGGTAGGGGACAAGGAATGAAACAGCGCAGAAGCGACCAAAGTCGCCACTACGAAACACCCATGATGGTAGGGGGCAAGGAGTGAAGCAGGTAGAGCTTGTTTCCGGCATCTTCCACCTGCAGGGCGGCTCCAACGTGGGGCTGGTCGTGCGGGATGGGAAGGGGCTGCTGATCGACGCAGGGCTGGACGAGGACACGGCCCGGCGCGCGCTGCGGGCGGCCGGCGAGGCGGGTGTGACGCTGGTCGCGGTGTTTCTCACGCACGCCCACGCCGACCACTTTGGCGGCGCTCACTTCTTGCAGCGGCGGCTGGGAGTCCCGTTGTACGCCCCGCCGCTCGAGGCGGCGCTGATGGAAAACCCCATCATCGAGCCGCTCTACCTCTTCGGTGGCGCGGCCCCCATCGGCGAACTGCGCAGCAAGTTCACGCTGGCCCAACCCTGTAAGATTGACCACGTCATTCCCGTAGTGGCGACTTCAGTCGCTCCTCCCGCGCAGACAACGACTAAAGTCGTTACTACGAACCATCCCAACGAGCCCGTAGTGGCGACTTCAGTCGCTCCTCCCGCGCAGACAACCACTGAAGTCATTACTACGAACCACCAATATGAGATTGGCCCGTTCCAGGTGGAGGCCGTGGCGCTCCCCGGCCACGCCCCCAACCAGGTCGGGGTCGCCGTGGGCGAGGTGCTGTTCTGTGCTGACGCGGTCTTCCCGGCCGAGACGCTCGAGAAGCACCAGATCACGTTCTGCGTGGACCTGGACGAGACGCTGGCGACGCTTCAGCGCCTGCCGGAGTTGCCCTACGCCCATTTCGCGCCCGGCCACGGCCCGGCCTACGCCGCCGGCGAGGAGATTGCCCAGGCCTGTGCGGCCAACCGGGAGCGGCTGGAGGCGGTGCGGGCGCAGGTCTACGCCACGCTGGCGGAGCCGCAAGAGACGTCCATGATCGTCCGGCAGGTGGCCGATCACTTTGGGCTCCGCATGACGACGGCGACGGCCTATTTCCTGACCCAGGCGACGATCCTGGCTGCGCTCTCTTCGTTGGAACGGGCAAGCAAAGCGGCCATCGTGATGGAAGACAACCGGTTGCTGTGGCAGCGGACACGTTGAGGTGCTATATGTCCAATAATAAGCAGAGCATAGAAAAGACCGTCAGCATTCTGGATAAGGTCAGTTGGACCGCTTACGGTGACCACCGGGCTGCTGATTATCTGACGTACATTCAGGGTCAGCACAGCGACGAGAGCAGTCTGATGGACCATCTGTTAGGTGAGTTCCTGGAGCACGTGTTGAGCTTCCGTCTCAATCAAGACCTGCACCCGCAGATGGCGGCGAAGACAACCGGCCAGCGTCCCGACTATATCCCTGACGGTACGCACCTGCACCCTTTCGTCTTCGATGCCAAAGGCTCCGACACGACCGACCTGGGCCAGTACCACGATCAGATTGCCGGATATATGCACAGTAAAGGCTTGCGCTATGGTGTGTTGGCCAACATGCGCGACCTGGCAGTCTACTCACTGGGCTCCTGCCAGCCTGAAGTGGACTGCAGTTTCAGTTTCTGCCAACTCTACCAGGACTACAAATATGATCCGGCGGCCGCGCTGGCAACCTTGAACACGCAGCGATTCCTGGCTTTTGTGGAACGTTTCCAGCGCCGCGAACTGGATCGCACAGGCAAGGTGCAGGCGATCATTGATGCCCGCCACGGCACCCACGACGCCGAACTCGATCTGGATGATCTGGTGCGCCGTCTGCACCGGATCGTCGCTGCGTTGCACGAGAACGTCCGCCGACAGCGCACGTACCCACTGGAACTCTACAAGTACATGCTGGAGCGCCAGGAACAGATTGCGCTTGAGATTGACACCATCGCGCGCGAGATTGACCCCAACCTGCCGGAGCGCAAGGTCAAAGCCGCCACGTTGAATACATTGCTGAGTGCTGACGACGATACTCCAGACGGCCAGGCTACTGACCGTTACCTTTATCGTGTGGCCTATTTCGCGATGACACGCATCTTGCTGGCCCGTGTCTGGGAAGACATTGGCTTCATCGAACAGACGCTCTATGATGGTGGATTCCAACTGTGGTACGAGCGGTTGAAGAACCAGATTCAGCGCGTTCTGAACCAGGCGTTTTTCTTTGCCAATGAACAGTATTCCTGGCTGTATGGTGTGGAGAACAACTACACCTGGTATGCTCCCTCGGAGGAAGTGCTCACGGATGCGCTCTATGACTTCTCCTGTTTCGATTTTCGCCACCTGGATGCCGATGTGCTGGGTGCTGTCTACGAGGCGTACCTGGAGCGGACCGACCGTAGGAATAAGGGGCAGTACTATACCCCTCGCCCGGTGGTGCGGTTCATCTGGGACCGGGTGGGTTTCAACACGCCGGACAGGATCTTCCGTTTCGAGGGCGGGGAACGCAGGCCCCGTGTGATCCTCGACTTTTGTACCGGCTCGGGTGGCTTTCTGGTCGAAGCCGCACGGCGCATCCGCGAGATGGTATTGAGGGCCGATTTTGACCCCGATGATCCAGCCAGCCTGGAAGCGGTTAGCCTGGATGATCTGGTGTGGGTGATGGTGGCCATCGTCGAAGGACTGCGTGGCAGTGAGATCACTGCCTTCGCCTACTACCTGACGGAGGTCAACCTGTTGATCCAACTGACGCCGGTGATCGCTGCCATCCAAAAGAAAGCACCGTATGCCGTGCGCTTTGGGCGGAACTATGCGCTGGGCGTCATCCACCAGGACGCACTCAAACTGCACAACCGGCTGCAACCGACGTTGAGCGACGACGAGGGTAACCACGTGCCCGGATTCGCCCGCTTGGACGAGCGGCCCGAACGAGATCGCCGTTACGATGTCATCATTCTGAATGGCTACAAGCGCGCGACCTACAATTTGCTCAAGAATGGCGTATGCGAGGCGGACTACGTCTGCTCGAATCCCCCTTACGTGGGCGAGAAGGGGCACAAGGAATTATTCCGCTACTATCGGGAGAACTTTGAGTATTGGGACGAGTACTATCAGGGCAAGATGGACTATTTCTATTGGTTCATCATCCTGGGATTGAGCAAACTGCGCGACGGCGGACGGCTGGGCTACATCACTACCAGTTACTGGCCCACCGCTGACGGGGCATCTATCTTGCGGCGCTACATCCTGCAGCATGCCAAAATCGTGGAGATGATAGACCTGGGCGAGATGCGCGTTTTCTCCGATGCGCCCGGCCAGCACAACATGATTTTTGTGCTGGAACGCTGCGAGGATGCCCAAGCGCGGGCGTCCAACCGTTCCCGGCTGGTCAGAGTCAAACGGGAATTTGAGGGAAAGACAATTGAGGAGCGGTTGACCAGACTGTTCGACCACGTTCGGGCGCATGTCGATATTGCGCCCGGCCAGGAGTTCGAAGATGATTACCTCAGTGTCTTTTGGAGTCCGGTCACACAGGCTGAATTGAGCGAGGATGCGTGGCACTTTTCCTACCGGTATGATATTGAGGCAATCCTGCAACAACTTGCCAATGCGGGGACTCCCCTTTCCCAAGTGTGCCAGGAGATCCAGGGAGTTATCTCTGGGGCAGATAAGGTTACCCCGAGTAATATCCAATACATTTTGCCCAGTGTCATTCAGAAATATCATATTCGTGAGGGGGATGGAATTTTCGTATTGACAGAACAAGAGGTATCTAACCTTGGACTGTCTACTGCTGAGCGATCCCTGGTCAAACGTACCTACAAGAACGCTCATCTCGGTACGTATGTAATTGACGTCTGGGAGGATGAGCCTGAGTATCTCCTATACATTGTTCGGGGTTGTGGCTTTTCAGCATCTGCGACCCCTCAGCTCCACAGGCATCTGGAAAAATTCAAGGGGATTACTGAACGCAAGCGGGAATGTAATATTATCGATGAGACTACAGGACCGCGCCGTTTCTGGCATGAATTGCACTGGCCCAGGGACGAGAGGATTTTGAGGGCTGAAAACCTGGTCACTTCCCGTCGCTCTCCTCGTAACCGTTTTGCCTACGAAAACAACGGCTGGTATGAAAACTCCGACCTGACCGTGTTGGCCAAAGGAGAGGGTGTTCCTGAGAGCCTCGAGTACTTCCTGGCGCTACTCAACTCAGCCGTGCTAGACTTTTGGTACGAGTACCGCAGCAAAAAGAAGGGAGGAATGCGAGAATATTATTCGACGCCGCTGCAGCGCGTTCCTCTCCGCCGCATCCGTTTCGACCCGCCGACTGATGGGGCCATTCGACAGGCTGTGTTGGACGACCTCAGAGCCCAACTAGGTGCTCGCGACTATGAGGCCGCTTATGCCACGCTATGTCAGGCTCTCGCAGCCGGACAGGAAGATGTGGTGCACGATAGGCTGGTGGAACTCGTAGATCAGATCATCGCACTCAAGACCAACCTGGCGACCTACAACCGTTACTTCGGGACACGCCTGACTCGCCTGGAAGAGGAAGACCCGCTGCCAGAAATTGATCCACTGGCTGTGTTACAAGGATTACCCGCCTCCGAACAATGGAGCGTGGATATCCACGTCCAAAATGGCACATTACAGGCCACCCAGGACCTGTTTGGTGCACGTGACGATTTCTACTTCCACCGGGTAGAAGAGAGTACCGCCACCAGCATCATACTGCGTGCCAGGGGGCGCAAGGCCGAGACGCTCACCCTCAGCGGTGACCCAGCATTGATAGCCTACCTCAGAACCATCCTGCCAACCCGGCAAGGTCAGTTCTGGCGCGATGTCAAACAGATACTGGTGCCTAAAGACATGGGTGTGTACCAGCATGAGGTCCAACGTGTCCTTCAGACCGTGATGGATATTCGCCTTCAGATTGCAGGGCGACAATCGGTCATAGACCAAATTGTGCTTGACTTGTATGGCATTGCCGACCCGAGTGAGCGAGAATTGGTCTTGTAAAATCGCTATAAGAGTAGGAGAGGAAAATGGCTGACTCGTACATCCCTCAAGAAATCGAACCCCAGTGGCAAAAGAAATGGGCCGACGAGGGGTTGAATCGCTCCGTCATTGACCCCAGCAAGCCCAAGTACTATGCGTTGACCATGCTCCCTTATCCCAGCGGCGACCTGCACATCGGCCATTGGTATGCCATGTGCCCGAGTGACGTGCGCGCCCGCTACATGCGCATGCGCGGCTACAACGTGCTCTTCCCGATGGGCTATGATGCCTTCGGCCTGCCGGCCGAAAACGCCGCCATCCAGCGCGGCATCCACCCCTACACGTGGACGATGTCCAACGTCGAGAACATGCGGCGGCAATTGAAGAGCATGGGCGCAATGTTCGACTGGGCACGCGAGGCCATCTCCTGCCTGCCGGGCTACTACCGCTGGACGCAGTGGTTCTTCCTAAAGATGTATGACCGGGGCTTGGCCTACCGCAAGCAGGCTCCGGTGGACTTTTGCCCCCAATGCAACACGACGCTGGCGCGCGAGCAGGTGTGGGGCGAAGACCGCCATTGCGAGCGCTGCGGCACGCCGGTCGTCAAGAAGGAACTCGAGCAGTGGTTCTGGCGCATCACCGAGTACGCCGACGAACTGCTCGACTTTTCCAGGATTGACTGGCCCGAGCGCGTGGTCACGATGCAGACCAACTGGATCGGCC
>Ga0315285_10006001_pt1 | contig 12499 bp, 14 predicted proteins | sample YL17G09_36_MG_FD_203698 | JGI IMG/M metagenome (GOLD analysis project Ga0315285, IMG submission 203698) | Sediment microbial communities from Yellowstone Lake, YNP, Wyoming, USA - YL17G09_36 | ecosystem: Environmental > Aquatic > Freshwater > Lake > Sediment | place: USA: Wyoming | collected... | reverse complement strand
ACGGCGAGCAATTGTTCCGGATTTTCCGCGCGCTCGCGCAAGAACTCCCATTACGGTTTGTGTTTTGCGGCGAGAAGATTTTGAACGGTTCTTTGCACGACGCCGACCTCGCGTTCTTCAACTTTTGTAACCTGATACCGCTGACGTATCTCTCGCGCGAGGAAGCACGGCGCGTCGTCGTTGACCCGATGCAAGAATTGGGCATCACGTTGCACGAAGACGGCGATCTCGCCGATCAAATCGTCAGGCTCGCCGCGGGGCATCCGAATATGGTGCAGTACATCTGCCAAAGATTGATCGAGCGTATCAACCAACGCCGCGAACGCGTCATCACGCGCGCCGACGTGGATGCCATCGGGCAATCCACCGAATTTGCCCAATACTTTGCCGAAGTGTCGTGGGGCAATACGACCGCGCTCGAACGCTTAATCACCCTGTTGATGCTCGAACGTCCTGAAGTCACACTGAGCGAAATGGCAGAAGTGTTGCGCGCGGGCGGACTGAATGTCCCGCCTGAAAAACTCGCGGAGGCGTTCGAGGGTTTGACGCCTACTCCATTCTCCGCCGCGATGGACCCAAATATACTTTTGCGACTCAAGCCGTGCCCGATATTCTGCGACGCGCGCAAGACGTCTACGGTCTGGTCGTCAGTTTCTCTCAAGAAATAAGAGATAGCTACGGGGTTCTCTAATGACCATGCTCGAAACGACTGAACAGTCAATCTTCAAAACGCGCGGGCCGCTCGATCCGGTGAACGACAGCGCGATTTACGTGCCGCGCCCTGAACTCGATCAACTCTTGCGCGCCGCGCAAGCGACGACGGTGGACGCCTACCTCGCGATTCTAAGTTCGCGACAGATCGGCAAGTCGACGCTGCTCTATCAACTGCGCCATTGCCTGCGTCCGCGCGGGCTGGGCGTCGCGTTGATCGATCTCGCCGTCGTGCGCGATCAGCCCGAAGACCATCTGTATAGTTACGTCGCCGGAGAACTGCGCTCGGAGCTAAGTCCGAATCTGCTGCGTGGCGCGGACAAGGAGGAGACAGCGGCGCCGCCGCCGACGAATCCCATCGAGTTTCGCCGCCATTTGCTCGACCTCGCGCGTCAGGTGCGTGCGCCGCGCATCGTCATGCTGATGGATGAGGTGGAGGCGGTGCCCGAAAAATATTCGGACGCGTTTTTTGGCACTGTGTGCAACATTTTTTCCAGCCGGCGCAAAGAAGACGAAGTCACGTTCGAGAAATATGTGTTTATCCTCAATGGCGCGCGCGAACTGCATCGCTTGACCGGTGGTGCCAACTCGCCGTTGAACATCGCTGAGCGCGTCTACCTTAAAGATTTCGACGCGGCGAGAGTACAGGTGCTCGTCGAAGTTCCAGCGGGCTGGCATCGCCGCGCCGCCGGAGACCGCGCAGTGGCTGTACGATCAGACGAACGGTCATCCGTATCTGACGGAGAAATTGTGCGCGCTCGTCGAACGCGCACATCCCGCGACGATTACACCTGCAGTACTGCAAGCCGCCGCCGAAGAGATTCTCCGGGGCGACGATCACCTGGAGAAGTTGATCCTTCAGATCGATGCAGAGGCCCCAGTGCGCGACCAACTCAAGCAAATCGCCGCCGGGCAAGCGATCCCCTTCAGTCGCCTGAATCCGACGATTGCGCGGCTGGAACTCTTGGGCGCGATTCGCGATGAGGAGCAATGTGTCCTGCGCAACACGCTCTACGCGGGGGCGTTTCGCAGGCACTTTGAAATTCCGGATGTCCCGCCCAAACCCGCGCCAGCGCCCCAATCCTGGGGACGCCTCCCCCTTTTGATTCTGGCAGTGATCGTTCTGGCGCTCAATCTGCCCTTTCTGGCAGTGTACACTGCCGATATTCTCCCAACGCCGCGCGCAGTGAATTTGCCGCTCAAACTGACCGATCTGGGCGCGACCGCGATCGTCCGCTACGATCCAATCTTGCGCGCCAATTCCAGCGAGCCCACGCAAATCCGCGTGGAAGTCGAGTACGCCAGTTCGGCCGCGCCGATCGCAGTGACGCTTCGTAAAGACGCGGTGCCGGACCTTCTGCTCGAAGGCGCGGCGCAGCGCGATTGGAAGCCTCCCGCGAGTCAGGAGAAATTCTCGATCACGCTCAATCAAAGTGGCTTGGGCGCGATTCCGTACAATCCCTTCAACCCGCGCACCGAGCATCGTCAGGTGGAATTGGTTTTTGCGCCGCAAGGACAAACGAGTCCGGCACAAACGGTCCCGTTGGATTTCCGCGTGGATTCTTATTCGGGATTTTTGATTTCGGCGGTGCTGTCCATCGCCAGCGCCGTGGCGTTCATCGTGGGTTTGTTGGGCAATCTTCAAAAGGCGCGTGAGACGCTGGGGAAACTCATCAAACCCAACCCGGCATAAAATCAGTGTGATTGTCCGCGCACCCTATTGACCCACGCTTTGAATGTGCGTATAGTTGGCCGCAATTGAGAAACCCGTTTTCTTCGAGAAAACGGGTTTCTCGCATAGGGAGTGAAGATGGATCAACGGATTGTCGAATTTATCGCGGGCTTGCGCGCGGCGGGCTTGCGCGTGAGTCTCGCGGAAAGCGTGGACGCGTTCCGCGCGATAGAAGAAATCGGCGCGCTGGATCGCGATTTGTTTCGCGCCGCGCTGCGGACGACGCTGATCAAAGACTCGGCGGACGCGGGCGAATTTGAAAGGCTCTTTCCGATTTATTTCGGGAGCGGCGGTCCGCCACTGTTCGATCCGAATCGCGAAATGTCGTCCGACGAGATGCAGATGCTCAAGGACGCGCTGCGCGATCTGCTCGGCGACGAGAACAAACTGCGCCAACTGATGCGCCATCTGTTCGAAGGACTGAACCCGACGCGCGAAGAACTCGATCAACTCGGTCGGCGCGCGGGTGTGCCGCTGGCGCGGCATCCGTACCAGCAGCCGTGGCTGACGCGGCGAATGTTGCGCCAACTGGGGATGGACGAGGAGTTCACGCAGTTGATGGCGCGGCTGATCGAGAGCCTCGAACGGATGGGCATGAGCCGCGAGACGCTGCAGCGCGTCGGCCAGATCGCGGAAGAAAATCTGCGCTGTCTCGAAGAACAACTCGAGCAGTACGTCGGCGCGCAGATCGCGCAGAACGCGGCGAACGATGCGCGGGAGCGCAAGCCGCTGCGGACGACCGATTTGATCCGGCGTTCGTTCAGTACGCTGAGCGAGCGCGAGATCGCGGATTTACGTTTGCAGGTGCGCCGCCTCGCCGCGCAGTTGCGTTCACGCGCCGCGCTGCGGCAGCGGCGCGGCAAGCGCGGCACACTCGACGCCAAGCGCACCTTGCGCGCGAATTTGCGCCACGCGAGTGTGCCAATCGAACTGAAGCATAAGCAGCGGCATCTGAAACCGAAACTCGTTTTGATTTGCGACGTGTCAACTTCGGTGCGCGCGGTCGTGGAGTTTATGCTGAGGTTGGTGTACGAACTGCACGACCAGATTCACAGCACGCACAGTTTCGTGTTCATTGACGACATCACAGACGTGAGCGCGGAGTTTGTGGAGCATCGTCCTCAAATTGCAGTGGAGCGGGTGCTCGACGACAATCCGCCGGGTTACTACAACACGAATCTGGGCTACGCGCTCGCGCATTTCTGCAAAGACTATCTCGACACGGTGGATCATCGCACGACGGTGATCCTTCTGGGCGATGGGCGCAACAACTACCTTGATCCGCGTCTCGACGCGTTTCAGGAAATCAAAAAGCGAGCGCGGCGGCTCATCTGGCTCAATCCCGAAAATTCGCGGCTGTGGAGCACGGGCGACAGTGATATGCTACGCTACTATCCCTACTGCGACGCCGTGCACGAGGTCGGCAATCTCGCGCAACTCGCGGAGGCGGTTGATCGGTTGTTCGACACGCGGTAGGAAAAGACTTCCATAGTTTTCAAAATTTCGGAAGTCTTTTTGTGATCACATGGCGTCGTCCGAGCAGGTTACGCCGATACAACAGAGAAAAGTGGCGTTCTCGGTGCTGCTGACATTGCGGATGCTGTGAGGTTCCATGCTGGGCACAAACACAAAGTCGCCTGCGTGCATCGTCTTTTCTTCAATCGGCGTATCGGTCGCGCTGGCGTACGAGCTCGCGACGAGTTGTCCGCTCAGGATGTACATCGTCTGATAGTACTGGTGATTGTGAATCGGGATCGCGCCGCCGGGACCCAGGGTGAAGAAGCGCAAACCGTACTCGGGTGAATCTTTGGGGCCGGCTTGGGACAACCAGCGAATGTACGTTTCCTTGACGGGCAAGGGTTTGCCTTTGTATGGATAACTGGTGATTTGTTTCTCTTGGACGTCTTTCGCGTTATTGACGATCATTAGGTTCCTCCTGACTCGGGTGCGTTGATCAAAAATTTCTTGTCCGCGAATAACGCGAATATCCCTAATCTTGTTTTTCACTCGCGTGATTCGCGAATAAATTCTAGTTGCGGCAAGGCGCGCTATGGACACACGGTGATATTCTTCTCGAACGGCTTGCCGTCGAAATTAGTAAAGAAGACGGCTTTGTTCTCTTGATTGAACCACGCAGCGCGCACGACAAAATTCTCGCAGGGACCGCCGCCACTCAGTTTCCAGAACCCTGCCGATTGTGCCTCGCCAATCGTGCTGTAGAACGTTGTCATCGCGCCGGTCGTCTGCCCGAAGGCGTTCGGTTCGCCGGGGCGGTAGATGTAGACGACCCATTTCTGATTTTGGAGACTGCCGGTGGTGTTGACGAAGGTCACGAAAAAGTTGAGTTCGACATTGCGGATTGGCGGATCGGGCTGGGTGCGAATGTCAATGACGAACAAACCGGGACCTGGCGTCGCGGTCGGCGTTGGTGGAACAGGTGACGGGGTCGGATAGTTCGGCAAATCAATCAACGCGCAGACGGTCAAATCCTTTTGAAAGACCTGACCATCCAGTTTGTTGAACGGCAGTGCCTTGTTGTCTTGATCGAAGAACACGACGCGCGCGACAAAATTCTCGCAGGGACCGCCGACGGGAATTTTCCAACTGCCGATGGATTTGAATTCGCCGCCACCTACGGGAATCGAGGAATCAGTCCGGGTGGCTTCACCGAATCGGGTGGTGAGATTGTCGGGGCGAAAGAGGTAAACATTCCAGCGATAATTTTGAATGGTGCCGGTAGTGTTCAGAAAAGTCGGATGGAAGAATAGGTCCGTGCCCCGCAAAGGTGGGTTCGGATCGGTACGGAGATTGGTCACGTAGAGTCCGGGCGGAATCGTCGGCGTAGGAGTCGGCGCGAGCGTCGGCGGGCTCGTGGGAGTTGACGTTGGCGCGACGGGGGTCGGCGTTGGTGGAATCGGAGTTGACGCTGCCGTCGGCGACACCGCGAACGCGACCTTCGGCGGTGGTTGGGTGGGCGATGGAATCGGTGAAGCGAGCGTCGTCGGCGTGGGCGCGGGCGCGGACGAGCAAGCAACCGCATACAACACGAGAACGAGCGCGAACGCGAGTGAAACGACCTTGTTCATCAATCCTCCTTGAATGGCATGATGAGATTCGAGATCATATAGTTCCCGTCCGGAAACTCCCAAGAGTACGCGGGATTCGCAATCCCGCACATTGGGGGCGGATTGCGAATCCGCCGTACTCAACACTTTTCGGATGGAATTAGCGCGTGTACAATTTCGCTTCGAGTTCTTCGATGCGTTGCTCCAGCGTTTCAATGCGCGCGACGAGTTGATTGCGCTGACGGATTTGATCGGGCGTGGCATCGCGCGGAAAGCGATCGGGTTGCGCGAGTGGGTGTGGATTCGGCGGAAAGAGTCTCAATTTTTCGGCTCTAAGGCGCGCGAGTTCTGTTTGCGCTTCGCGCAGTTGTTGCCCGATGATCGGGTTAGGGGTCGCCATCGTTTTTCCTTCGGGGCGGATTGTAACGCAGAGTGTCAATTGCGTCAATTGCGCCCAATTGCCGAATGTCGCAGAATGTTGTAAAATCAGGTTGCCGAAAAACAACGCAATACATTCTGCGAGTGAATAACCTTGTCTCTCTTCATCACCTTTGAAGGTCCCGAAGGTAGTGGTAAAACGACGCAAGCACGTCTCCTGGTCGAATACCTGCGAGCGCGCGGCTATCCTGTGCTCTACACGCGCGAGCCGGGCGGGACCGAAATCAGCGAACAGATTCGCCATGTCATTCTCTCGACGCGCAACAAAGCGATGCAAAGCGAAGCCGAAGTGCTGTTGTTCTCCGCCGCGCGTGCCCAGATCGTCGCCGAATTGATCCGCCCCGCGCTCGCGGTGGGCAAAATCGTCATCTGTGATCGCTACGCCGATTCGACGATGGCGTACCAGGGGTACGGCTTGGGACTCGATCTTGACGCGCTGCGCGCGATCACACGTTTTGCGACCGGCGGACTCGTGCCTGAGCGCACGTTCTACGTGGACGTGCCGGTTGAAGTCGGACTCGCGCGGCGGCAGCGCGGCGAAATGAATCGGCTCGATCAAAAGGAGGTCGCGTACCATACGCGCGTACGGAATGGATATCTGGCGCTCATCCAAGCCGAACCGCATCGTTTTATCGTCATTGATGGCTCGCAGACGATTGAGCAGGTGCAACAAGAAATTCGCACGCGAATGTTACAGGAATTGCAGGCGCGGCACATTGGTTGACGCGCTTGCCACGTGACCGTGTATTGAACCAGGTGCGAGGGGAGCAAAGGAGGAGGCGTATGAAACTCGTTTTCGCAATCGTTCACAACGACGACGCGGGCAAACTCACCGATGCGTTGCGCGACAACAATTATCAATTCACGCTGATCAGCACGACGGGGGGATTCTTGCGCGAAGGGAATTCGACGATCTTGATCGGTGTGGATTTGGACAAACTGGAGGACGTACTGACGCTGATCAGATCGAACTGCGTGACGCGCTCGCAGTTCGTCAATCCGATGCCGCCCGTAATGGAGCCAGGTGAACTGTACCTCGCGCAACCCGTCGAAGTCCAGGTCGGCGGCGCGACGGTGTTCGTGGTGCATGTAGAACGGTTTGAAAAACTCTAGAGGCTGGAGATTAGAGATTGGAGATTGGATCAGCGCAATCTCTAATCTCCAATCTCTCCATCTCCTACACCTTCTCCCGCCATCCCCGGCATCGTCTTTTCAATTTCCTCCGGACTCTCTCCTGCTTCCAGACGATCAACCATTTCGCCAAATTCGGGACCCAGGTCTTCGCCCCCCATTTGATCGCCCATCTTCCGCATAAGACGCGCGACGCTCTTGGGATCGTTTTCGTCCACATCGCCGAACGCGGACGGATCGGACATTGCCTCAAGCCGCGCGTCCTCGGATTTGACGGTCGCCACGCGCGAAACGAGGCGCGCGAGTTTTTTGCTCCCGCAGGTTGGACAGGTCGGATCATTGATCGCGGCAAAAGAGCGAAAGAAAATGTTGACGCGGCGTTTGCAATCCGCGCAACGGTATTCGTAAATCGGCATTGCTCATCACCTCGCAGCGCGCATTATACCGAAACTGCAACTAATTGACAAGCCGCTAGCGTCAACGTATAATCGTTTCAGAGGATTACGATGGCGACGATTGACGAAATCACCGCGCTGTTACGAGGTTTGCCGGCGGAAAATTTGGAACGCGTGCGCGCGTTCGTCGAATCACTGCACCGCGACGCGCGCGCGGCGGCGTGGTCGTTCGATTTTCTGCAACGTTTTTCTGAAGCGACGCACTCGGGAATGGAAATCCAAGTCGCCGACGCGACGTGCGCGAGTGTGACGCGCCCCGCGCTGTGGGAACATCCGCCGATGAGTGGATCGGCAAACGTCGGGTACCTCGTGCCGATTCCCGCTGGTCTGTGTCAAGTCACATTGAAATTTGCGATTGGGATCCGCGATGGCGCGGAGTTGCCCAGTGATCGTTTTATCGCGTTTCGCGTTTTGGTGAATGGCTGGAAGTTATGGAGCGCGGTGAAAAATTCACGCGCCTGGGAAGAACATGAGGTCAAGATGCCGCAGTTGGGCAGCGACATTGCGCGCATCGAATTTATCACCGATGGCTTGGGCGACAATCGCTGGAACTGGGCGGTGTGGGCAGAGCCGCGATTGGAAGGGGAATAACCCCCACCCTATACCCTCCCCCGTTCGATTCGGAGAATCGAACGGGGGAGGGCAGGGGTGGCGGTTCCATACTTCAAAGACGAAGGGGGAGCAAATGGATTTTCGATTAACCGAGGAACAACGCGCGATTCATGAGATGGTGCGCGATTTCGCGGAGAAAGAAATCGCACCGCGCGCCGCCGAGATTGACAAGACCGACGAATTCCCCGCCGATGTTTTTGCGAAAATGGGCGGGCAGGGTTTGATGGGCTTGCCGTATCCCGAAGAGTACGGCGGCGGCGGCGCGGATGTGACCTCGCAAGCGCTCGCGGTTGAAGAAGTTTCGCGCGTGTCGGGCTCGATTGGTTTGACGTACGCGGCGCACTTGTCGCTGGGTTGTGGACCCTTTTTCAATTTCGGTACGGAAGAACAAAAGAAAAAGTGGCTGGTGCCGCTGGCGAAAGGCGAAGGACTCGGCGCGCTCGCGCTGACGGAAACGAAAAGTGGAAGCGACCTTGCGGGCTCGGTTGCGACGACGGCGGTGCTGAAGGGCAACGAGTGGATTCTCAACGGCACGAAAATGTACGTCACGTCGGGCGCGGTCGCGCGTTCGATCACCGTATTGTGCGCGACCGACAAAGCGAAAGGGCATCGCGGGTTGAGTATGATCGCCGTACCGCGCGGTGCGCCTGGGTTGACCATCGGCAGAGTCGAAGAGAAGATGGGTTTGCATGGATCGCTCACGACCCAGGTTTTTCTCGAAGATTGCCGCGTGCCGAAAGAGAATCTGCTTGGCGGCGAAGGCGATGGCTTCAAGCAAGCGATGATCACACTCGACGGTGGGCGCATCAGCATCGGCGCGATGGCGTTGGGCTTGGGGCGCGCCGCGCTCGAAGCGTCGATCAAGTACGCGCAGGAACGCCAGGCGTTCGGAAAAGCAATTGCGGATTTCCAGGCGATTCAATGGATGATCGCGGATGCGTCGGTTGAATTGGAAGCCGCGCGTTTGCTGGTGATGCAAGCGGCGTATCTCAAAGGCACGAAGCAACAATTTTCGCAACAAGCCGCGATGGCGAAACTGTACGCATCGGAAGCCGCCGACCGCGCGTGCTGGAAGGCGATTCAGATTCACGGCGGCGCGGGTTACCTGCGCGATTTTCCCGTCGAGCGATTCTATCGCGACAATCGCCTGACGATGATCGGCGAGGGGACGAGCGAAATTTTGCGGATGGTGATCGCGCGGAGTGTGTTGCGCGCGCAAAAGTAGGTAAACAAGGAGACAGGGAGACAAGGCGACATGGGGACAAGGAGAACTATTCCCCCCTTTCTCCTTGTCTCCTTGTCTCCTTGTCTTTCTTTTTTCGGGCAATTCGTTCTTCCATTACGCGCGGCTGACCCAGCGCGGCAATGCGCTCCTCCGCAATCGCGCAATACGTGGGATCAATTTCGTAGCCGAGGTAATGGCGCTGCGTCATCTTCGCGGCGAGCGCGGTTGTGCCACTGCCCATAAACGGATCGAGCACTACATCGCCAATGTTGGTGTAGAGCAGAATCAAGCGCAGAGGCAAATCGAGTGGAAAAGGCGTAGGATGATCGGGCGCGTTGCGGTCGCGCTTTTTGCTTTGCGTGTCGAATCGCCATAACGATTTCTCCGAATCCGCGATTTGCTCCTGCGGACTGCGCCACACGCTTTTCGTCCACTCGACAAATTCCAGATTTTCGATGCCGCTGTCTTTACTGCGCGTCTGCTCCAATTTGTACGACTCTTTGCAGAACACGAGAATGTACTCGTGCACGTCGCGCAGGGTTGGATTCGACGCGCGCGCGAAACTTCCCCACGCCGTTGAGATGCCAACGCTCGGTCCTTTGTACCAGATAATCTCCCCGCGCATCAACAAACTCAGATCAATCAACTGCTGCACGATGTACGCGTTCAGCGGCAGGTACGGCTTGCGCCACGTGTTCGCCACATTCACCGCGAGCCGACCACCGCGACACAAGACGCGCGCGCACTCTTTCCACACCGAGTTGAGAAACGCGAGATACTCGCGCAGTTCCATCGCGTCGTGGTGCTGTGGATAATCCTTGCCCACGTTGTATGGCGGCGACGTGACGATGAGTTGCACCGAACCATCGTCTACCTCGCGCATCGCGCGGCAGTCCGCGCAGTAAACCTTGTCGAGTTGCATCATGCGCATTGTAGCACAACCGCGCGCGGAGAGCAAAGAGGCGTCGTTGCTACGAGGAGCATCCTGAGCGGAACGAAGTGGGGTCGAAGGATGCAACGAAGCAATCCCCGAATCGGAGGTCGGAGATTGCTTTGCTTCGCTCGCAATGACACTGCGCGCCTACGGAAGCCGATTGAACCAGAAGAGTGACAGCGCGCCACCGAACAGCAGAAATACCATCGCGACGGCGGTGAAAATCACGGTGCTCTCTTCTTTCTCGGTTGTGACGACAACGCCTTTGGCGAGGTTCTGGTAAATCGTCAGCAATGCGGTCTCGTCCGATGCGTGGAAATATTTCCCGTCGGTGATTGCCGCGATGCGTTTGAGCGTATCTTCGTCCAGGATCGCGCGAAAGCCAAATCCACCCATGCCTTCGATTGTCGTACCTTGCGGAGTGCCGATGCCAATCGTAAAAACGCGCACGCCGCGATCCGCTGCCGTTTGCGCGGAGGTGATTGGGGAAGGTCCCGTACGGTTTTGCCCATCGGAGAGCAGAATGATTGTCGCAGGCGTGTAGTTTCCGCGCGGCACTGGCGTCGGTGTCGGGGTCGCTGCCGCGAGCGGGTCGCCGAGGCGCGGTTGATTCGCATTCGGCTGTTCAAAAATCGCGTCGAGCGAAACAAGGATACCGCTGCCGATGGCGGTGCTTTGTTGGTTGATCAACCGACTTACGGCGGCGCGCACCAATTCGCGATCCGTCGTCGGCGCTTGAACGAGGTTAGCGTTCCACGAGAATGCCACGACGCCGATGCGCGTTTGCGCGTCCTGGAGCGCGATGAACGCGAGCGCGGCAGCTTTCGCGGCTTCCAGGCGCGTCGGCTTCATATCGTTCGCGCGCATACTGCCCGACACGTCAATCGTGAGGATGACCGTCGCTTGTGTTCTTGGCAGAGTCACCACGCCGAACGGACGCGCGGCGGCGAAGAGCATCAGCGCGATGCCACAGAGGAAAAACAACGGCGGAATGTGCCGCCGCATCCCTGGTCGCTTGTCGAGCGCGTCGCGGACGATAGAGAGACTCGAGTAGCGCAGCGCGAAGCGCGTGCGGCGGCGCTGCGCCAGTATGTACGCCCCGATCAGTACGGGGATCAACAGCATCAGCCAGAGCATATCGGGCGCAAGGAATTGCATGGTTCGCCCTTTCTAGCCGCGAGACGCGGCTCAGATTTTTCGCTCGCCGATGCGTCCTGAAGGAGGCGGCACCTCGCGCATCCATTCGGGCAACAATGCGGCGACGTGCGCGCGCATCACCCAGGACGCGCGGTCGGAAAGTTCATCAGTCAGTTCGACGTCGTAGAATTCGGACAACTCAAAAATCGGACCGAAGCGAATCGTGATCGGTCGCGGGCGCGGCAATTTTGCGCCCATGGGCATCGCCTGTTCACTGCCGATCGCGCCAGCAGGGAGAATCGGCACGCGACGTGTGATCGCAATTTTCGCGACGACGGGTTGAAACGCTTGCAGTTTGCCTGTCGGACTGCGCGTCCCCTCCGGCGCGATTGCAATGATTTTATTCTCGCGCAGGAGGTTCAACAGCGTTCGCATCGCCGCCATATCGAACCGCTCGCGATCGATCGGAAACATGCCTATACTCGAACAGAACGCGGCGAATGGCGCAAACTGAAACAATTCTTTTTTCGAGACCGTCCAAAAATGCACGCCGGGCAAGACGCCGTGCTCCACAAGCGCGACGCCGAGCGCGAATGGTTCGAGCGCGCTGATGTGGTTGATGACGATGAAGAGCGGTCCCTGCGCGCGAATGTGTTCCGCGCCCTCGACGCGCAAGTGATGATAGAGTTTGTAATACGCGCCAAAAATGCTTTTGACAATTGCAATGTAAGTGCGACGAAGCAGCGAAATGTCGGACATTCCCTCTCCGTTGGTGGGTTGCGTTTGGGTGTGAATGATGTGGATTATACAGAGGAATGAGCAAAAAGTAAAACGTCCGTGTCATTGCGAGCGAAGCGAAGCAATCTCCGCGTAACTTGGGGATTGCTTCGTCGCAAGGGACGCTCCTCGCAATGACATTGCGCTACATCAACCGCCAGCGCGCGATCAGCACAGGCGGAATCTCGTGATAGTTCTCCCAACTGAACGGACGATTCGGTCGCGTGCCCTCGTCGAACGTTGGCTCTTCCAGCGCGTCGAGAACGAAACCCGCGTGGAAGC
>Ga0315285_10006000_pt1 | contig 12499 bp, 9 predicted proteins | sample YL17G09_36_MG_FD_203698 | JGI IMG/M metagenome (GOLD analysis project Ga0315285, IMG submission 203698) | Sediment microbial communities from Yellowstone Lake, YNP, Wyoming, USA - YL17G09_36 | ecosystem: Environmental > Aquatic > Freshwater > Lake > Sediment | place: USA: Wyoming | collected... | reverse complement strand
ATGCGCCGGTGTATCGCTTGCCCCTGCCGGGCCATTGGCGCCCGGTACAGTACCGGAGAAACGCTCCCACGGGAAGCCAGTTTCTTCCGTCATTGCCCCGGCCGTCCGCGGCTGGGTCGAGGCTACCTATGACCTTCCCATCCAGGTCGAGGCCAAGACACCCCACCCCCTCAACGAGTTCATGAGCAAGGCATGGCTGGCAGAGAACCAGGACGATTTCCTCCTGCCATTGGAGAACACGATCTATGACGGCCAAGTCATGGGGTTGTACTGGAATTCGCTTCTGGGGAGCAGCCTTTGGTATCGGCAGGACCTCTTGGAGAAGAAGGGGCTGAAGCTACCCAAGACGTGGGATGAGATCGCCACTGTGGGAGCGGCCGTCCAGACGCAGCAGATTGTGGGGTATCTCACTGGACTCGGCAAGAGCGGGAACGCGGTTCAGCTTACCAACTGGCTCATTCCGGCCATGTGGGCCGCTGGCTCCGAGTTCCTGGACAAGGATGGTTGCGCCGCGTTCAACAACACCAATGGCGCCCGTCCGCTGGAGTGGCTGTCCGACCTCGTGTACAAATACAAGGTCACCCCACCGACCATCGTTTCCCTTCATCGAGACAACGTCATGGACGCCTTCAGTGCCGGGACAGCCGCCTTCGTCCATTGTTCAAGCAACATTGTCTCCTCCGCACGGAAATCTGCTGTCGTGGGCAAGGTCATGGGATTGGTTGCCTCCCCGGGTCCCGCGGCGGCGAAGCCAGCTCCCGCGTATGTGATCGGGAAGACGATCGCCATCACGCGGGTTTCGAAGGAACGCGAGGCAGCCTGGCTGTTCATCGAGCACATGACCGGTCGAGAGGCCCAGGTCATCAATGCGAAGATTGCCCAGGAGCCCCCATGCCGGAAGTCTGTGTTGAAGGATCCGTGGTTCAACACGCCAGAGGCTGCGGACCTGAAGGTGCAGATCGAGTACATGGCGCGATACCCCCACCCGTTCCGGTACCACCCCAAAAATAACCTTCTGGCCGACGCCCTCGCGGAGGGATCTCAGCAGATTATCGCCAACCGCAGGCCGGCACTGGAGGTCCTGCAGGAAGTCGCCAAGAAGTGGAACGCGGCCATCGGCCTGGGTTGAAACTCGCCAGGGTCATGGACGTCATCACGAGGTTACGCAAGAGGAGGAGGGGTGGGTCCGGCCGGAACATGCTGGCCCTCGCCCTCCTCCTCCCTGCCCTGCTCTACGTCCTGGCGGTCACCTTCTATCCGGCCCTCTACGCCCTTCAGGTCAGCCTCCACGACACGACCTACTTCACCATCGGACGCTTCGTCGGCCTGAAGCATTACCTGCGGTTCCTGAGCGAGCCGGATGGCCGGAACAACATCCTGCGCTCCCTGATCTACATGGGTGCGTCCGTCGCCATCGCCCTGCCGCTCGGGCTGTTCCTGGCGATGTTGCTGAACAAGCCCATCCGTTTCCGAGTCTTCTTCCGCGGGGCCATCATCGTCCCCTGGCTGATCTCACAGATCGCCACGGCACTCCTGTGGGGGTGGCTGGTCAATCCCCAGTACGGGCCGATCCCGTACCTCCTGTTACAGGTGAGCGGCGTCCAACTGGGACTCCTGGCGGATCCGTACCAGGCCATGGCGACGCTCGTCGCGGCGAATGTCTGGAGGTCGTTTCCCTTGCCCACCCTGCTCTTCCTGGCGGCGCTGCAGGCCGTGCCCCAGGACATGCTGGACGCCGCGGTTGTCGACGGGGCGACCGGCCTGCGCCGCTTCTGGTACGTGATCTTCCCCGTCATCCGAAACACGGCCCTCATCGCCTTCATCCTGCTGACGCTGCACTACTTCAACATGGTCACGCTGCCCCTGGTCCTCACTGGCGGTGGACCCGTGGGAGCGACAGACGTCATGACCCTCCGGATCTTCCGGGAGGGATTCTCGTTCTACCGGCTGGACATTGCCAGCGCAGTGGCCATGGTGGTCTTCGCCCTGAACATCGTGTTCAGCCTCGTGTACGTGAAGATCCTGCGCGCGGAGCCTCTATACTGACCATGCCGGAGCACTGGTGACGACGATGTCAAGACACCGTTTCTCCCGACTGGCCGACCAGGTGATGACCTATGGGGTGTTGAGCCTGGTGGCGGGGGTGTCGTTGTTCCCCATCCTCTGGGGCGTGCTGACCTCCATCAAGCTCCCTGGGGATCTGGTCACCTATCCCCCTCGCTGGATCCCCAGGTCTGCGACGTTCGTCCACTACGCCGACGTCTTCCTGGATTCCAACATGGGGCGCTACTTCGCCAACAGCACGCTGGTGAGCGCATTGACGATCTTCCTCACGCTGCTCATCGGGAGCCACGGCGGCTACGCCGCGTCCCGGGGTCGGTTCCGGGGGAAGAACGCCCTGCTCTTCGTCATCCTGGCCACCATCATGATCCCCGGCATCTCGGTCCTGGTGCCCCTGTATATGCTGGCGTCCCGCCTGAACCTGCTGGACACCTACCTGGTCCTGGTCTTGATCTACACCGCCTGGCAGGTGCCGACCGTCCTGTGGTTCATGCAGGGGTTCTTCGACGCCATCTCGCCGGAACTGGAGGAGGCAGCCCAGGTGGATGGCTGCTCCGCCCTTCAGGCCATGTACCGCGTGATCCTGCCCCTCACCCAGCCCGGCCTGGCGGCGGCTGCCATCCTGGTTTTCGTGTACGTCTGGAACGAGTTCATCATCGCCCTGACGATGAGCACGAACGACAACATGCGGATGATTCCCGTCGGACTGTACTTCTACATCAGCCAATTCGGGGTCGAGTGGGGCAAGCTGATGGCGGCGGTCACCGTGGCCATTCTTCCCATCGTCGTGCTGTTCATCATTCTGCAACGCCGCTTCATCCAGGGACTGACCTCGGGAGCCATCAAGGGATAGGAGCACCGGCCGCCCCTGGCAGCGTCTCGCCTCGGGGGCGTCTGAACTTGGTTTTACGCCGGAAGGAGGGGATCCATGCTGGGATTGTTGGGCTCGTATGACGTCGTGGTGGCGGGAGCGGGGGTGACGGGTGTCGTGGCGTCCATAGCCGCCGCGCGGGAGGGTGCCAAGACCCTCCTGGTGGAGGGGAGCGGCGTAATCGGTGGGCTCATCACCGGAGGACGGATGTCCAAGCCGACCGGCCCGGTGGAGGGCGGAATCTTCCGGGAGATGATAGACCGGACGGAAGCAAAGGGCGGCGCCGATTCATCCACCCGAGTCTCTTTCTGGGGTCCCTACACCAGCATCTTCGACCCCGAGGTCATGCAACGGGTGATCCTCGAGCTGCTCGAGGAAAGCAGGGTCGAGGTGCTCCTCCACGCACGAATTGACGATGCGATCGTGGAGGGGCGCATCGTCCGGGGAGTCGGTGTCCACGTGAAGTCGGGGCACAAGCTCGTCCTGGCCAAAGCGATCGTGGACGCCAGCGGCGATGGGGACGTGGCGGCCCTGGCAGGCGCCGAGTTTGCCCTCGGTCGCGCCAGCGACGGATTGACGCAGCCGATCACGTCCTACGTCCGGGTCATCAATGTGGACGTCGTGCGCCTTGCCCAGTACATGCGTGACCATCGGGAGGACTTCACCGACCTCTTCCTCCCCGAGACAACCGCCGCCCCGGAGGAGTATGCCTTTACCCTGTTTGCAACGGGATTCACCAAGGTCATCGAGCGCGCCCGGAAAGAGGGCTTCCCCTGGGTCATTCCCAAGAACCACATCACCGTCAAGACCGGCCTCCTCCCCGGCGAGATCAACATCAACGCGACCCGGTTCCACGGCAACGCCCTGGACGAGCGGGTCCTGAGCGAGGCGGAGATCGCCATCCGGAAGCAGGCCTACTGCGTGTATGACTTCCTCCGGCAGTATGTCCCGGGCTTCGAGAAGGCCCTCTTCCTTGACGTCGGCTCGAAGATCGGGGTCCGGGAAACCCGGCGGATCGTCGGCGACTACACTCTGACCGAGGCCGATGTGCGGTCCGAGGCACGTTTTCCGGATTCCATCGGCGTGTCCAAGTGTGCCATCGATATCCACGAACCCGCCGGCGAACGGGGGCTCATGGAGAGCGTCGGCGCAGGCTACAACATCCCATTCCGATGCCTCCTACCCCGAGGCCTCGACCAGATCCTCGTGGCCGGTCGGTGCATCTCGGTGGATCACGTGGCACACGGCTCCACGCGCAACACGCCTGCGTGTGCGCTGACCGGACAGGCAGCCGGGACGGCCGCCGCCCTGTCGGCCAAGACCGGGACGCCCGTCCGCGGGCTCGACATCTCGACCCTGCAACGGCGCCTCCGCGAGGCGGGGATCCCCCTGCGGTAGGCCGGGGACTTGGCGATCATGTCCGGTCCGCCGCGAGCCCAAGCATTGCCGGCCAAGATCGTCCTCGTCATCGCCCCGGTGAGAGCATTGGTAAAGAACCCTTACTGGAGCCCCACCAGGAGGTGACCTGTGTCGGAACTCGCTGCTCGCATCGCCGAAGCGGTCAATGCCATCGCCCTGGTTGACACCCACGAGCATCTCTTGTCCGAAGAGGAGCGGGCCCGCGCCGCCCACGATTTCTCCTACCTGTTCCCCCACTATGCGTCCAGTGACCTCATCTCTGCAGGAATGCCGCCGCCCCTCCTGGAGGCCGTCCGCCTGCCCATGCGCACCGTGCTGGTGGAACGCGCCGCCCGCATGCGCCGACCCCGACCGTACCCCGCGCCGGCTCGGACCGACATGTCTCTGGAGGAGCGCTGGGTTGCCGTCGAGCCGTACTGGAACTGCATCCGTCACACGGCCTACGGCCAGTGCCTGCGCATCGCCGCCCGTGATCTCTTCGGCGTGCCTGACATCAGCCGTGAGACCTACCGCCGGCTCTCCGACGCCATCGCCGCATCGAACCGGCCCGGCTGGTACGCCCACGTGCTGAAGGATAAGGCCCGCATCGCCATCAGCATCCAGGATGATGGGCGGGCCACCGTGGACAAGACCTTCTTCGCCCCGGTGGTACGGTTGGAGCATTTCGCGGCGGCGCGCACACGCGAGGAGTTGGCGGTCTTGGAATCCGACAGCGGCATCGCCATCCATTCGCTGGACGATCTGCTGAGAGCGATGCATGTGGTGCTCCAGGGCTACCTGGCCGATGGCGCCGTCGGCATCAAGATCGGCCTGGCGTACCGCCGCATCATCCGCTTTGAGAAGGTGGCGAAGGCCGACGCCGAGCGGCTCTTCAACCGGATCGCGACCCACCTGGGTGAAGGGCTCTCGTGGGAAGAGGCGCGGCCGCTCCAGGACTACGTAGTCCACGAGATCATCCGCGCGGCCATCGAGCGCGACCTGCCCATCCAGATCCACACCGGCTTGCAGGAAGGCAACGAGAATATCCTGACCAACTCCAACCCGATGCACCTGGTCAACCTGTTCATCGAGTACCGGGAGGCGAAATTCGACCTGTTCCACGGCGGCTATCCCTACACGGGCGAGGCGCTGGCCCTGGCCAAGAATTTCCCGAACGTCTACCTGGACCTGTGCTGGCTGCACATCATCTCGCCCGCGGCCAGTGCCCGCATGCTGCACGAAGCCATCGAGACGGTGCCCGCCAACAAGATCTTCGCCTTCGGCGGCGACTTCATCATTCCGGAGGGCGCCTACGGGCATAGCGTCCTGGCGCGGCAGGTGGTCAGCCGCGTGCTGACCGAAAAGGTGGAAGACGGCTATCTCACCGAGGACGAGGCCCTGCACCTCGCTCGGTTGATCCTCCGGGAAAACCCGGCGAGCCTGTACCGGCTCAAGCTGTGAGAAGCGGTCACGTGAAGGCGAGAGTCTGAGACTCCGGCGACGTGAGGTTCATCGCAGGGCAACAAGCACTGATGGTTTCCTTCCTCGAGCGGTGAACGGTGAGACCATTTGATCCCCGGTCCAAGAACCCGGGTACGGCACAAGGAGGACTGAGAAATGCACAAGATCTTCGTCAACTTGAAGCGGTTTGAAGTTCCCCGCAGGGCGGGCGGGCTGTGCCCGACGGACAATCCCGTGAAATGGATCGAATCGGTCATGGAGGAGACGGTGGCCTTCGGACTGGGGAGCCTGGAGGCGGTGCAGCTCACCTATATGCTCCCGGAGGGGTTGGTCGCCCCGGCCGTGAACAGGCTCAGCCAGTTCACTCCGTCGGAGACCAGGCGGTTGGCGATCGGCTGCCAGGGTGTCCACTGGGAAGACATCCGCCCGGGCAAGAACTTCGGGGCCTTCACCACCAGCCTGCCGGCAGCCTCCGCCAGGAACCTGGGGGCAACGTGGGCGATCATCGGACATTCGGAGGAACGGAAGGCCAAGCTCCAGATCATGCAGGCCTTCGACCCGGCCATCCAGTCCGACGCCGAACTCCGGGCAAAGGCGAACGCGGCGGTGAACGGTCTCGTCCAGGCCGAGGTCCGGAACGCCCTGGAGGACGGGCTGAATGTCCTGATGTGCGTCGGCGAGACCGCCGAAGAGCGCGGGGAGGGCACGCTGGACGAGCAGAAGCCGCGCATCGAACAGGTGCTGGCGGCGCAGGTGAAAGCCGGGCTGGCAAGCGTGGCCGAAGCAGGCACGGGGCGTGACTTCGTCATCGGCTACGAACCGGTCTGGGCCATCGGGCCCGGGAAGACTCCGCCCGGGAAGGAATACATCAGCTTCGTCTCGTCGTTGATCAAGACAATCGGCAAGGAGAGCTTCGGCATCGATCCCACCGTTGTGTATGGCGGCGGGCTGAAGGAAGAGAACGCCGCCATGATCGCCAGCATCGAGACCATCGGCGGCGGTCTGGTGGGCCTGACCCGCTTCACTGGCGAGATCGGCTTCGATGTAGAGGGGCTGCGCAAGATCATCGAGAAGTATCTGGGGTAAGACCTTCGGCGCAGAACCAGAAACACGTTGACCAAACGAGGGGATCATGAAAACCGTGCAATTCGAGTACGGCGAGGGCACGCTGAGCGCTGACCTGCCCGACAGCGCCAAGATCTTCATTCCCGGCGAGACCGTCCCCGACCCGCCCTTCCTGCAGGACGTGGAATCAGCCACGCGCCATTCCATCCTCAACCCGGTCGGCATGCCACCCATCTCCAAGCTGGTTGGGCCCGGGGCAAGAGTCACCCTCTCCTTCCCGGACCGGGTGAAGGGCGGCTTTCAGGCCACCTCGCACCGCAAGACCTGTATCCCGATCCTGATCGAGGAATGTCTGAAGGCCGGTGTGGCGAAGAAGGATATCCGCCTGATCTGCGCTACCGGCCTGCACCGCAAGAACACCAACGAGGAGATCAAGGCGCTGCTCGGCGAAAAGACCTACAACGAATTCATGCCCACCCACCAGATCGTCAACCACGATGCGGAGGACTGGGACAACCTGGTTGACCTGGGCTACGACGAATTGGGCGACCCGGTGATCATGAACAAAGAGGTGTTTCAGTCAGACCTGGCGATCATGGTCGGACACGTCCTGGGGAACCCCTACGGCGGATATTCGGGCGGGTACAAGATGGTGACGACCGGTCTGACCCACTGGAAGTGCATTGCGGCCCACCACATCCCCGCCGTCATGCACGCAGCGGACTTCACGCCGGTCTCCTCGCACAGCGCCATGCGCCAGCGCATGAACGCCATCGGGCAGCACATGGAGAAGTGCATGGGCAAGAAGTTCTACATGTGCGATGCCGTCCTGGACACATCCGCCCGCCAGATCGCCATCTTCTCCGGCTACGGCAAGGAGATGCAGCCGCTCTCCTGGCAGGTGGCAAACCAGCGGACCTACATCCCTTGGGCCGAAGAGAAATTCGACATCATGATGTTCGGCATGCCGCAGAACTTCCACTACGGCAACGGGCACGGCACCAACCCCATTCTCATCCTGCAGGCCCTCGCCGCCAACATCATCCGCCATAAACGGGTGATGAAGGACAACTGTGTGGTCATCTGCTCATCCATCTGCAACGGCTACTTCCACGATGAGGAATTTCCATCCTACCGCGAGGTGTACGAGCTGTTCCAGAAGGATTATCACGACGTTTTGCCGGACATCGAGAGGTACGGCGAATACGTCGCCAGCAAGAAGGAATACATTGACAAGTACCGCTACAACTTTGGATACCATCCCTACCACGCCTTCTCGATGATCGCCTGCGGGCACATCGCCGAGATGCACTGCGCCGCCGTCTACATCGTCGGAGCGTACGAGCCGGGTTACGCGCGGGCAATGGGCATGAAGACGCGGGCAACCTTCGCCGAGGCCCTGAAGGACGCCGAACGCTACAGCGGGCCTCAGCCGAGAATCCTGGCGCTGCCGCGCACTTTCCGCACCGCCGGCGTGCACCTGATGATGAAGGGCGAGCCGGTGCCGGCATAGCGGATCGGGACGAATGAAAGAGAGCCAGCTTCTGCGCCGGAGTGCCAGGCAATATCTCGTTGCGCCTCCCTGGTGTCTCGACCCGCAAGTTCGGTGAATATTTCGGCGCCCCCAGAATCACCCCTCGGGACGCTGGCCCGCGACGGGGACCTAGCCCACATGGCTGGGAACCAGCCCCGAGGGAAGGGTGCCCCACGGACACCGGACCGAATCCAGTGCGCCTTGGATGCCCCCCACTGCACGGGCGCGTACCCGAGCGCCAGCCTCGATATCCTCGGGGCGACTACGGGGGCGCTGGCACGTACCGCGAATTTCGGAGACAGGACATTGGCCCAGTCTCGCTCTTCCCTCATCCCACCGCTGGCGGGACGCTGCCGCGCTCAGCCGCCCCTGCCCTCAGGCGGTCGGTTTCCGAGCGCGCGTCGCGCTTGCAGAGGTAAGCCGATCGCTCGACCCTCTGGGTTACCTCCCACCGGCCCCGGACTCGGTGAGGCATCCGCCTGACACGTTGACTGCTCTTGGCCGTGAAGAAACAGCAAGAGGGAGAGCCCTGAAGCCCTCCCCCCTTGTGTCTGCCCCGACGCGATCCTGCAGGCGAAAGCTAGAACAGTCCCAGGGCCTTCCAGTAAAACGGCCCGATGCCGAGCCAGATGACGATGTTCACCAGGGACACGATGAATCCCACGCTCCACCACGCCCTCAGGTCCACGTAGCCGGCCCCAAAATAGACCGGGGCCGGGCCGCCACCGTAGTGGGTCAGGGAGACGCAGAGATTCGAGAAGAACGCCAGGCTGAGGGCCGCGAGATAGGGTGGTGTCCCGCGGCGGCCACCGCTACCGTGAGAAACGGCACGAACAGGGCCGTGACGTGGGCGGTGAGGCCCGCGAAGAAGTAGTGGGAATACAGGTAGACCAGGAGCAGGATACCCATGGCCGGGAGCCACGGCCAGCCCTTCACATGGCTTCCCACGTACTCCGAGAACCACTTGAGGAGGCCAGCCTACTCGGCATGGTTGCCATCCCCACCAGGCCGCCGAACCAGATCAGGGCATCCCACCCGGCGCGCTCGGCCAGCACGTCCTCCCAGGTCATGGCGCCAAAGGCCAGCATGAGCGAGAGGCCAAGTAGGGCCACGACCGTAGCCTCGATGTGCGTCCAGGACCCGGTGATCCAGAGGAGGAGGGCCAGCAGGAACGCGCCCAGCACCACCCACTCCTCGCGGCGCATCGGCCCCATCTTGGCCAGTTCCTCCCGGGCCAGGTTGGCCGCCTCCGGCGTCTCTTTGATCTCGGGTGGTGACAGCTTGAACATCAGGTACGGCATCGCGATGAAGGAAAGCAGGCCGGGCACGAGGGCGGCCAGGGCCTCCCCGACTGATCACGCGGATCATTGCGCGCTGCTCCATCTCGGGGACCGATTCGGAAGACAGCACCCTGATCTGCGGACCCCCCGAAAAGAAGAGGCGGGAAATCCCAACTGAGGGATCCCCCGCCCCGAGCGAACCGCGGCGCTGCGCCTCTTAGCCCCAATCCGAAATTCTCAACCGCCAAGGCGCCAAGAACGCCAAGACCGAAATGGCTGATTGGGGGGAAGGAACGGAACTCCTGAATGCCCCATAAACTGGTTTTCGCGTTCTTCGGTCGAGAGTTCGAAACATCGCATCCTTGGCGACCCGGGTACCCAGCGCTCGCGCTGGGTGATCATGGCGGTTCAATGGTTTTTTCGGATCAGCATTAGAACTTGCTCTTCAGATACTCGATACTCTTCTTGTGATTCTCGTAGGCCTGCTCCAGCGTGGCGGGCTGATCCAGCTCGAACCCCACGTAGGGCCGCTTGTTCTTGGCCGCGATGGCGAAAATGATGTCGAAATCCAGCTCGTTGTCGCCCAGGACCGGCTGCACCTTGTGCTCCTGGGACGAGGTCTTCAGGTGCATATACCCCATCCGGCTTCCATACTTCTCGATGAATGCCTGGGCGTCTTCCGGCTTGGTCCACACCCGAGACACGCAGAAGAAGTTGCCGGTGTCGAGCTGGAACCCGAGGTTACTGTTGGCATTGCCAAACAGCTCCACCGTGCCGAAGGAACTGACCCCGTCGCCCTTGATGGCCTCCAGCCCGTTCTCCGCGACGTACTGCAACCCGAACGCCTTCGCCAGGTTGGCGGCCTGGTTGGCCGTCTTCACCGCCTTCTGGAGCTCGCTGAAGGTCCAGTGAGTCTTCTTCGCATTCGTTGCGAACTCCAGGCCGGGGCCCGCCGTGCGGATCGTCCGGGGACCATCAAAGACCGCCGCATTGGCCAAACCGCGCGAGAAGACCTCCCAGAAGTTCGGATCCAGGAGCCCGATGTTCATCCCATATGCGACCTCGATATCCCGCTGTTTGGCGTAGACCGCAAGTTCCTTGCACTCCGCCAGCGTGAGGGTCGCGTAAGGATCGCGAAGCTCAATCCACCAGAACCCCTGCTCGCTGGCGTAATCGATCGCCTTCTTCGCGCTCTCCACACCGAGCGGCCACTGCTTTACGAAGTTGACATTGAGGAATCCCATTTTCAGCTCAGGGTACTTGCTCAGCACGATCTTGTCGGCGGCCATGGCGCCACTCCCCAGGAGCATGACGCACAGGAACAGGGCGGCGATCACCATTACCCGTTTCATGACATCCTCCTTTCGCCTGATGATGAGGTGCTGCGGAACGAAACTACGTAGGCCGTCTCCCTGGGCGGGACACCCAAGAACCAGGTAACTTCTCCCCGTAACCCACTCGAACTAAAAACACCCTCGGCCGGCCGAGAAGATGGCCGACGAGGGCGTTCACGGGCTCTCAGGGCGCTGCATCCCGGGGCACGTATGATCCTCCGAGAACTGCGCGGCAAGCCGATCCTCTTACGGGATGCAGCCTACATGAAACCTTATGGCAATGTCAAGGAACTCACCCCATTTGCCCGAAGGTGAGTTAGCCCTGATCCGAGAGCGCGCCGTGAAAAGGTGCTGTGTTCTAGCCGGTGGAAGTCCGGCCTGGGGAATTGTCGGTGCACCCCAGTAGCTACCGAGGGGGCAGGAAGGGTAACCGCCCTGCCGAGGCCCTCGGGACATGGGCCCACTTCGGGTGGGTCGGCAAGCCGACGGGCCGCAACACGTGTGAAGCCCGAGCAAGCCTCGAAAGTGACGTCGTGAGGGTCGACCTGCTTTTCGGACAGGGAAGACCGCCGGACTCCGTGGGAGCACCCGACCGATGACCACGGAGTCGCTCACCGGGGTACGGGGCGTGGCACGTCGGCACAGAGCATGGCGCAACACGGGAGCCCCATCGCTGCGAGGGGTCGCGGCCCTCCCGTCCGCGTGTCGGCGGGCGCAGCGCTGGGTGTCGGAGGGGTCCACAGTACCGTCTGGACCCACCAGACAACAGAACTGGTGGGGAGGGAAGGGACCCTGGTTCGGGGTGTGTCTCGACGAGCCAAGGGGCGGGAGATTGGCGTGAGCCTGGCAACTCCACCGAAGCTCCGGCGGCTCCAAGAGGCGCTGTACACCAAGGCCAAGCAGGAACCGGCCTATCGCTTCTACCTGCTGTATGACAAGGTGTATCGGGCGGACATCCTGGCCCACGCCTACGCGCTCGCCAAGCAGCACGGGGGGGCGCCGGGGGTGGACGGCGTGACGTTCGAGGACATCGACGCAGCCGGCGTGGAGCGGTGGCGGGCCGCCGTGCAGGAGGCGCTGCGCACGGAGACGTACCGCCCGCAGCCGGTGCGGCGGGCACCCAGGGGGTACCCGATCCCGAAGCCTGGCGGAGGCGAGAGGCCGCTCGGCGTCCCGACGATTCGGGACCGCGTGGTGGAAACCGCCGCCTGGCTGATCCTGCAACCGATCTTCGAGGCTGACCTGGAACCCACGGCCTATGGCTATCGGCCGGGCCGGAGGGCGCTGGAGGCCGTCCAGGAGGTGCACCGGGCGCTGTGCGCCGGGCATACCGAGGTGATTGACGCCGACGTGTCGAGCTACTTCGACACGATCCCGCACGCGGCCCTGATGCAGTCGCTGGCTCGCCGCCTCAGCGATCGGAGAATGCTCCGGCTGCTCAAGCGGTGGCTCAAGGCGCCAGTGGCGGAACGGGCCGAGGGCGGCGGGTGGCGGT
>Ga0315285_10005998_pt1 | contig 12500 bp, 6 predicted proteins | sample YL17G09_36_MG_FD_203698 | JGI IMG/M metagenome (GOLD analysis project Ga0315285, IMG submission 203698) | Sediment microbial communities from Yellowstone Lake, YNP, Wyoming, USA - YL17G09_36 | ecosystem: Environmental > Aquatic > Freshwater > Lake > Sediment | place: USA: Wyoming | collected... | reverse complement strand
TGGATTTTTATCCTCTCGTTAGGAGTGAAGATTGTGTTCGTGTTCATACACACCTTATGCCCAAAGGTGCACATCCCAGCCTGAAAGCCATCGATGTAACGTTCACAGAATGTACACGGATTTCCGAGAATCTCTTTGTTCACGACTAGCACAGGGACATCTTCGAAAAAGACATGCGCATGGTTCGAGTCGAATAGCTGATGCTTAGACCTTGTGTAGCCTAGGACATGTCCTTCAGTTAGTCCTGTGTGTCTCTTGCGGTTAGAGTACAGGATATTGTACGTGTACGTAGGTACGACGAGAACGTAGTTTTCAATCCTGGATATCCCAACATGCCACGCGACGTTCGATTGTTGATTCCCTAAGGCTGCTATCTCGCGAGTCACCTTTCGGGTTAAACTCGTCTGCCCCAAAGACGTAACAATCTCAACGTCTATCCATTTGGTTAAGCGCTCCAACACCTCGGGGGTCATTTGGTGCTTCAAGTAGACGTAGAATAGCCGGTCCACGAAGTCCGTGTCATCCTTGTGGAATAGGTAAAATCGGTCATACGGAAAAAAGCTAGTCCGACCTGGTAGCTGTGGTAACTCCTTTTTCTTTGGTTTTTTCCCCTGACTGTTTTTCACCTTTACGCTGTAAAACGGATATGGAGGCATAGCTACTCCGACAGAACAACAACGCGTTGTCCCATAGCAGGGTGTACTTGCGCGCTGGTTCCTCCACAGATAACCCAGATGACTGGGCAATCGGGTTGGTACGAGGGGATTGGACCACTATCGTCCTCACTGACTGGAGCACATCCGTCAGTGAGAAAGACTACGAGGTCAGGTTTCTGGAAGCTGTGTTCTTCCCAGTTTCCGCCGCAGGCTTCTGCGCGTGGAATTTCATCTCGGGATACTCCCTTTACGCATTGGAACGGAGGATTAAAGTCTGTGCCGCCTCTTCCGTATCTAGTGTGTGTGTTGGTTTTATTCGTTTTTAGCACAGCACGCATCTCTTCAACTTCGATATCACTTAGGAACTCTTCGTACTGAATAACAGCGTCAAACATGACAATGTGTAGCCGGATGCCTAAGGAGCAGTTGACGATTCCGCCTAACTCAGTGACGAACTTGATAAAGTCTTTGTCGTTAATAGACCCAGAAGTGTCAATCACAATTGAGATGTTGATTGCGGTGTCGCACTGCAGGCCGGGATACGGAAGTATGCCTTGTCCCATGACGGGCAAGAGGCTGTAGTTAGGGATGACAGCGCTCTCATCCATCTTGGCGATAATGCTCGAGCGAAGCATGTTACGGAAGATTTGCTCCCAGGGAACTTCTGGTTCCTTTAGGAGCTCTTCGACGTAACTCTTAATCTCGGCTGGGATGGTCCCGCGACGCCTGACCGTTTGGTCATATGCGTTCTTGACCATCTCTTTGATCTCTTTTCCAAGTTCGCTCACTAGGCGCTCTGTCTCAGCCTCCGTACGAAACTTCAGTTCTTTCTTGGGGTCGAATAGGTGTTTTGGGAACTCTGGGTGGTCCTCTTCGCCGTTAGTGTCATCTGAGTTATCTCCTGACCCGGTGTCACCTTCTTCGGTATCGCTCTCTTCTCCCTCTCCGTTACCTTCACCTTCAGTATTGTCTTCTTTTTCTTCTTTGTTTTCTTCGTCGCTACCTCCCCCTGACCCCGTTTCAGTGTCGTCATTCTCTTCGTTATTATTTTCAGGTGAAGTATCTCCAGAACCTTCGTCGTTATCACTTTCCTCTTTTTGACTCGGGTTGTTTGAGTTACCCGAGCTAAGCGATAGCGAGAACATTGGAACTTTTTCGGCCTTCTGAATGAGTTCCGCTAGATATTCTTCGTACATAAGCTTGTCTGGGAACTCATAGTCTTTGGGGTTTAGGAATCTGCACGCGTCGCCCATAGCGTCCATTTCCTTTTTGAGGAAGGAGCTATTGACTGCGAAATCCATAGCAACGTTTCCGAGTCTGTGATTTAGTTGTAGGTCAGAACCTGACGCCAAGTTGTTGTACATCCAGATAGCTCGAGGGAGATGCTGAAGAATGATGTGACAAGCCTCGTGTTGGATGATAAAGAGCTGCTCATGTACGTTGAGAGACTCGAACCACTCGAGGTCGTACACCAGCAAGTACTTCCCGGTGTTCCTATCCAACGTGACATTTGCTGTCCCCATCTCCGGAGCGGAAACTCGTCGGCAGCCGTTGAGTACGCGGCCGTAGAAATTGTTTCCGCCTCGCGGAGAACAGAGCCACTGCAATGCGTTCGTGAGTGCGTTGTCTTTAGTTTCGCCCACAGAGTTACTCCTTTGGGTTGTTTGGCGTACACTTAGGAGTGTCGCAAGAACTGTTGTTGGTTCGACCATTACAGGTAGGAAATGATGATCATTGACCAAACTACTGACGCCGGTTTTGCAATGCTGCGAGTTCTCTCTGAAAAGTTTCCCGCTATCAGAGAGATGGCGAAGACAGCCGAGCTGGACTCTGACGAATTCTCAGGGTTACCGACCTCAGCTTTTGCGTGGCCTGAGCGTCGTATGTTCCCGCTGCACAACCGCGAGCATGCAGTCCTTTCACTAGCCTACAGCAAAACAGCTTCGATACTGCCTATCGACGTGACGTTGAACCTCGATAGAGCCGCCGAGATTTACGGCGTAGACATGTCCTCATTTGATACGGAATCCTCCTTGGAAAAAGAAGCCGGGGAAGAGTACTGGCTGTTGGACAGCCAACGACGTTTCCGTGTCACGTCGGCTGAAGACGTGAAGTTGGCCGAGCAGATTGTTGGTCAACGCTACGCTGAGTTTTCCCCAGTCGAGCGTGCAGAGATCATGCAGAACTTGGTCAAGGTTGCGGAGAGGTATGAAGTTCCGCTGTCTCCTTCTACCAAGAAATTCGCAGGAATCACTCTGACAAACACCAAGGTTCTTTGTGACTGGATTGGTGCGCGGAAAGAGGCAGCTCTCCGGATTAATTCTCCGGTGGCAGCGTCCTATGAAAAGCTGGCTCAGGCTTTTACCAATACTCCTGACTATATTTCGGACCAAGGTTACCAGGTAAAGTTGGCAGCGGCTTTGCACGACCTGGATAAGAAAGCCGGTATCGAGTCGCTGTACGGAAAGAAGATCCTGGACCCCATTCAGACTGTTTGGAACACCGACAAGCTGGCGGCGCAGAGCATCAACATTGCCGGTAAGATGTTTGACAAGAACGTCTTATCTTCGCTTCCGGCTACGTTCTGGTCTGACGCGATTGGTCCCGACTTTGCGTCGGAGATCGCTCCCGGCGGCGAGGTTGACCCCACAGCTCTCGAGCAAATCATAGCGACGTTGCCCAATGACCTTAAGGCTTCCCTCGCTACGAATCTTGCTGCATACTCGCATTGATGAAAAACAAAGCGTCAGAGACTGAAGCGAAAGCCACACTGAAGAACGCGGAGTCGAGTTCTGCTCTTGCGCTTCTTCTGTCTGTCAGATCCCTTTACGGCGACGATGTTCTCGTATGGGAGCCTGAGACCTTTTGGTTGACCCTCGAGAAAGATAGCTACGTGCTGAAAGAGCCTGAGCGGGATAAAATCCAAGCAGCTCTCGCTCTGACAGTTAGACCTTCATTCTACTGGGACAACATTGTTTTTCAACACACAGTCCAAGCGTTGAATGGTCAGCACTTCAGCGTAGACGCCATCCAAGAAAACTGTGCGGCACACATGGCTTGGGCTGTTTGCGAAGCAGCAACAATCCGGCAGTTCGACCCGGACAAGACCGTAGTGCCTGACTTTGACGGAGACGTCTGTTTGTACGTAGCCGTGTGTCTTCGTCGAGAAGGACTCGTGCTTCCTCCAGGGGAGCTTCTCTTCGCAGAAGAGTGCTTAGAGAACCAACTGTCCAAGGAAGACCACGTCACCGGACTAAAAAAAGATGTGAAACAAGCGTGGTCTCACACCCCCAAGAACAAGCTAGCGCACACCGAGTTTGCTGAAAACTCTGTCGGTGTGCAACTAGCTCGTCTTGCCTCTTGTTACCTCTACGTGGAAGACCGAAAGAACCAACTCTCTGTTGAGCTAGCTCGCCTGGGTATTAAGACCTGAGTTTCGAGTCGATGGAAGCGTGGGCTGTTTCTAGGCGCTGATTCAGGGTGATAAAGTCCTGATGGTTCCTCAGCTCCTTCATCAGCCGCGTCAGGTATATCCCCGCTTTGTTTTGCTGGGACACCACAGGAATCTGTTGCATGGCTGAGATGCTGGCGTCGTTGGGGATTACCATCAGATAGCGGATTAGGTTTCGAGCTACGCGGTTCACTTCTTCGGGCTCATTGATAAAGATAAATTCCAATACGTCTTGAGTTAGGCTAACGAGTTTTTCGAGTGCTCCGTTTTCCACTAGTTTTTCTAGTTTGTCTTTGATGGTTGAGAAGTGAAGAATTACGTCTTCAGCGCTGAGTGTAGCGGACTTGTCGTGGAAGTACCCTACGAGCTGCTGGGACATGGTCATACCGATAGACGCGCCGAACCGAATCTTCGCTGTCTCGCTGTCCAAGGGTATTTTGCTGTAGTCCATTACGTACGCATCGAGGCTCACGGTCTGCCAGGTGGCCGGGCATGCGTAGGACTTGTTCTGTTCACGCGCCTTGGAGTCTTCCACAAGGCTCGGAGAACCACGTAGGAACTCGAGCACTGAGGGGTGACAGGGCTTTGACATGGGACCAATGGCGCGACAGACGGTGTCTGTTCTGTGAAATCCGTTAGTCTCCGCATGCGTCAAGAAGTCTTTGGCGTTGGATACCACGTACAGGAACTTGAGACGGCGTCGAAGGGCTGCGTTTGACTCGATGTTCTGTACGACGTAATTCGCGGTGTTGGGGTTCATTGAAGCCACGATGGTGACCTTGTCCCCGAGCTTGTAGTCGTAGAGAAGGCGGTCCTCTAGCAGCGAGAAGAACATCGCCATGGCGTGCTGCATGCCTTGGTTGATTTCGTCGAAATGCAGCAACGCTGACTCGTCAGTATCAGGGAACTGGGGCGGGAGAAGGATGTTGAAGAACCGATTATCTTCCCCCTGCAGTTTAGGTACACCACCTCCTAGGATGGAGAAGTGAGCTGTACGGACATCGGCTACCCTCGAGAGATTCATGTCCTGGGCGAGCTGGTGCACAATTTGGGACTTACCTACTCCGGATTGACCCACAAGGCAGAAGACTCCTCTGAATTGGCTGTTGGCAATGGACAGCTTAATCTGGTGAATAGCCTCACTAGGTGACACTCGAGGGATATCGTATTGGTCCGCATAGTGTACTATTTCCTTCTTGTTGTTTGACATTTTCTCATTCCTTTCTTATGTTTAGCAGTATGTCTGCTAAAGTAGAGGCAACTCTTAGCGATGTTGCCGAATCCTGGATTAGGCTTAACGGAAAGAAGTTCGATCTTTCCAATTGGCCTATGCACCGCGCTTTCTACGATTGTCGGTCACGACGAACTCTTTTTAAAACGGGACGACAGATTGCGAAGTCTACTACCTTATCAAACTTTGCCATCGTTGAGTGTAGTGTTATACCACATTTCTCCGTAATGTTTGTGAGTCCTACCAAGGAACAGACCGTCCGCTTTTCTAACTCACGTGTGTCCAAAACAATGCGGTACTCGCCGCACATCAGTCGAACATTTTTGCACACTGGACTAGCTGACCGCGTATTCCATAAGCAGTACAAGAACGGTTCTGAAATGTTGTTCACGTACGCGCTCGATGACGCTGACCGTCTTCGTGGTCCGTCTACCGACCGAAACATGTACGACGAGGTTCAGGACATTCTGTACGACCCGGTCATCATCGTAGGAAACGAGTGTTTATCCCACTCGAAGTACGCGTTTGAAACGTACGCTGGAACCCCAAAGACGATGGAAAACACCATCCAGTTTTTGTGGGAGAACAGCAGCCAAACAGAGTGGGTTATCAAGTGTGATGGGTGCAACACACATCAGTATATTGATTCGGCGCGTTCTCTCGGCAAAGAGGGAATCATTTGCTTAAAATGCGGGAAGTACCTAAACCCCTTCAAGGGTCAGTGGATTGACTTAAACTCGTTTAAGAACTCGGATATCGACCCCGCTTTTCGAGTTAAAGGATTTCATCTCAGTCAGCTAATCATGCCTGAGTACAATCCTCACGCTATGGCTCTGGCTTGCCCTGACTTAGTGACATACGCAAGGAACGCGTGGAATAGAATCCTCGTAAAGAATGACGAGCTTAATGAGTCAAAATTTAAGAATGAAGTTTTAGGTATCTCTGACGACGTGGGCTCCAGGATGATCTCTAAAGAAGAGATTGAACGGCTGTGTGTGGGAAAACCCCTCCAGCAATATCCTGATACCAAACAACACGCAGAAATATCAACCATAGTTGCGGGTGTAGACTGGACTGGCGGCGGTACGACGGGAGTGTCACGCACCGCACTTTGGATTTGGGGGTTCAGACCCAAAGACAAAAAACTAGTCTGTCTTTTCTATAAAACTTATCCCGGTGTTAACCCTGTGAACAACATCGAAGAGATAGCCAACGTGTGTATGTCACACAAGGTGGGTCTGGTTGTTGGTGACGCGGGAGAAGGTCACGCACCAAATGATTTACTGCGTAAACGTTTAGGCGTTCATACAGTGACTCAGGCACAGTATACGAGCCAGACAAAGGCTGTTGTTTGGAATCAGTTAGACCGATACACAGTAGATAAGACGACCATCGTCGATAACTTTTTCCTTCTGTTGAAAAGAAGAGACGTGGAGTTGGGTCCGCTACCGCAGATGAAGACAGCCGTAGACGACATGATGAATGAGTACGAAGACATTACAGCCACCGGGCGTAAAGTCTGGACCCATGCTATGTCTCTCTCCGACGACTGTCTTCATGCTGCGGTATTCGGGTGGTTGGCTTTCAAGATTGTGACGAATGACTTGCAGTTCTACTACACGAACGAAGACGAGAAGAAGAGCGCTTAGCTCGCTACCAGCTCCTCGAACTCAGCTCTAACTTCTTGCTCAATAAACTCGTCACGGTCGGCGGGGTTTTCGGGGACTATGTGGGTCACGTTCCCCATTTTCTTAACGTAGTTATCGACGCTCATGAGCTCGCCGTAGGACGGACCTACTTCTACGTCCCAAGAGAATGGAACAGGCAACCACGGATACCTGTTGTTGATGCGGCGCATTCCATATTCCTTGATGAACTCTGGAAGCTGGTGCACGTACTTGTCTGGGCACTCGAACCCTACGGAGTCATGCACTGTGAGTAATAGTTCACCTTGCATGTCTACGCGGAGAGGCTCTTCCATATCACACAGAACCTCAAGAACGATTTCGGAGCTTGTGCTCTGAATCTTGAAGTTGACACTTTGCCTTTCGGCTTTCGACCGCAAACCCCACGGAAGTTTATGGAGTTCACCAAAGCGTCGGCGACGACCGAAGAATGTTTCCACAAAGCCAAGATGTTTGAGCTGGTCCTTTGTGAGTTGGATGTACTCAGGGATTGTGGGGAACATCTTGAACAGAGTATCCACGATGACAGCAGCCTGTTCTTCGGGAATGCCCACGATGGATGACACCTTGTTTGGTGTTGCCCCGTAGAGAATTCCAAACACGACTCTCTTAATAATGCTGCGTAAGCGGTCTAGCTGTTTCCCGTATGGCTCTTCGGTTTCTTTGATGATGTCTCGGTCGCAGAAGTCGCTGTAGGTCCACCCGTGTGCCGTATCAATGCCTACAGTTTCAGCTACCTCTTTCCACCGATACTGCTCTACTCCGCTAAGGACGTTAGCCGGGTTATAGACCATCGACGCAAAGAAGCTGTGTGGGTCCATACCGTCGTTGAGAGCCTTTATGAGATTTCTATCTTTGCTGTACGCAGAGTAAATTCTCACTTCTGCTGCTTTGGCGTCGGCGTTACCAAAGGCGTATCCCGGCCGGGAGGGTATGAATATCTTTTTGATATTGTGCCCGCCCAGTTTCTTGGGGATATTCTGCATATTTTCGTGAGACGATGAAAGTCTACCGGAAGACGTTCCATGTTGGTGATACGTGGTATGCATGCGGTCATCTTCACGTGTGAGAACCATGATGTTCTCGATGAACGTGTTGCGTGCCTTCTGCATCGCCCGAAACTCCAACAGAGCTCGCGAGAACGGACAGTCGTACTTCGTGACTAGCAACCGCAGGAACTGGGCATTCGTAGAAATCATCCCTGAGTCTGTGCGTGGAGGTTCTACTTTCCCAAGATAGCACATGTGCTCTTTTGTCTCGGGGTGGAGGAAGCCCACGTTGTACAGGATGGACCGAATCTGCCCTGAGCTCGCTGGGTTAAGCTTTTCTGTGTACCCTGCTGGGAGCATTTGGTTAAGCTTGATGATGGCTTCCCTGGAAGACTGTTCCATTTTTACAGAGAGTACTTGCGTATACTCGCGGTCCATGGGGACGCCACGGTCTTCTATTCGCGCAAGAACTCCCAACGTCGGAAGCGTACGTGTAGCCATAATGCGAGCGAGAGGTTCTGCTACCGTACAGAGTGTTTCACCAAGCTTGCTGAATTCTTTCCGTTCGAACTTTCGAAGCTTACCGCGTTCTTCCTTAAATTTAGTTGACTCAAGACGCATGTTTTTGCGTTGAGTAATCGCTATCTGCCACGTAGCATCAGCGTCAATAGCGCCGTAGATGTTGAGGTCAGCTAACGGAATATTCGCGTAACCTTCGTCCTTCAGCAAAGATTCTTCTGCTTTGCTGAGTTTCTTACCTAAGTCTTTCAGCTCCTTTTTCTTCTCAGCTAGCGCGTCGTTTGCTTGCGCTTTGACTGTCTTTTCGTAGTTGGCATAGCTTGGAAGATAGTTCTTAACGATCTCTTTTAGACCGTAGAAACCCTTTTTGTCCTCCGCTAGCAAATGCTCGGCAATCATCGTGTCCCACGCGAGGTTAACAACGCTGAATTTTTTACGGCGTAATACCTTCGCGTCGAACTTGAAGTTGTGCCCTACTTTAGGTTTCTTGCATGTGAACAGTTTGACTAGTAGATGGTGAACATCCTCTAGTGCCCATTTGGATTCTTTGTGCTCCACGGGGATTGACGCCGCTCGTCCAGTATCCCAGGCTACGGTTACAGAAAGCAATTTGAGCTTAGACCTGTGAGGCATAAGCGTATTTGTTTCTGTGTCTAGCGCGATTAAGTGGTCCTCTGGAGCTATACCTTCTGGGGCGTACGCTATTATATGGTCTACAAGGTCTGAGACTTCCTGAATAGTCTTGGGGAAGATGTAGTTCTTCGAGATAGCCGCTACGTTTGCTTTGGTCCTTAGTATCTTCTTTTCGTTGTTAAGCAGAACGCTTCCCATAAAGGATTGGATGTGTCTGTTTACTAACTCAATGTACCCGGACTTGACGACCATCTGCGCCAAAGAAATAGACGCGAAGACGTACGCGTGCCTGCCGTTGATGTGCGTCTCGAGAAGTTGCCCTACGATATCCGCGTGTTTCTTGAAGTTGAAGCCAAGAGTCTTTAAGACGATTGGCCCAAACGCGAACACCATGATAGACCTATCCGGGTCTGAGTTACTAACCAGCTTTTCCTTTAAGATTTCCCCGCAGCAACGAATGGTCTTTATCGAGGGCTTAGGAACTACACAGTGAACAGCATACGTAAAGTACGTTTCTACTTTATTGTAACTTGCGTTCTTGTTCCTAAAGTTCTCGACCATTGCGCGAGCATCGCGTTCTAGCCCAACTTTCCAAGACTCGTGTGAGTGCATGTCCTCAGACGGGCCTATCTCTGGAGAGTCGCTAACGATGAAGCAGTCCGTTAGCTTGGGTCCATTATCCTTTACGAAATGCTTTGCTCCGTAATGGTCACACTCCAGGCACTTGGGGCCACACCAACCTTGCGTACATAGCTGGCAATCGAGCGTGATTTCTTTAGAAGACGGTGTCTCCTTTTTCACGCGGGAGGGTTTCGACGACTTCGTCTTCGGACTCTTCGGGGGTTTCGGGTCTGTCATTTGCCGCAACTACTCCCTTTTGTTCCGTCAATTCTTGTGGAACAGTTTCTTGTCTTTTTGTTTTCTCGTATTCGGTACTCGTTTTTCCGCTTAACCAATTCCCAGACTCGAACACCACGACGTCAGGTATTCGGATTCCTTTTCCTAGATACTGGATACTATTCTCGAGTATCTTGGAATCCTTAATACGTTGGTCCGTGAGAACGTTACTGTCGCGCATCAGTGTTTGACGTAACTGGTTGGCTTTAATCCCGGAGCTATGTGGAAGTAGCCTAACAAGCGCTTGGTCAAGCAGCACTAGCAGTAACTGTCTTTCTTCGTCGAGGAAGATACCGACTGATGACTCGTTTATGTAGTGTCTTTGTCCTGGATTAGCCAGCAACTGAGCTATCGATTTGTACAAGAACGGGATGTCCTTGTCCCCTGAAGGAATACGAATAACGGGGTTGTGCATCATCGAGGTCAATGCCGAGGCCGACTCAGAGTACATGGTAGCGCGCTCGATGTTGTCCATATTCGATTCGACAAACTCACGTAGGAATTTTCGCCAGTCGAGACCCATTACGTCCATGACTGCGAGCATCCCAAAGAATCCGGAAGCGTAGCGGTATTCCAGCTTAGAGCCTAAGAAGTCAGAGAATTTGGGATACTCTTTCTCGATGTTCGCATAGCTCTCCATGATTGCCGGGATGTGCCGGTACATTCCGATTACCAAACGCTTTGCGATGTCGGGAACAAAAGCCGCACCATACTTAGCCAATATGACGTTCTTTACGTTATCGCGTCCTTCGATTTTCTTAGTCTCAATCATGAACATACGGTTAAGGTCTTGGGGTTTTTCCACGCCGCTAATTGCGCAGTATACGATTGGGCAGAACACTTTGCGAATCGTAACCCCTGATGTCCCGTTAGTAGCTGACCTAACACGGAGACCTTCACCCGACACACAGCTTCTAAATAGTTCTTGAATCATACGTAATGCTTCAGACCTATTAGAACCCGTGTCGGATTCTGCTTCGTCTAAGACGAGGACCAAACGTGAGTTGTCAACAAGTGAACTAATTCCCGCCTCAGAGAAGCCGTCGAAGCCCAAGGATGAGTACAGAATTCTCATCTCTCTCGCGCCACCTATGTTACACAACGTGGATAAGAACGATGATTTACCTGAACTAGTTTCCCCGGTAACAAACGCCATTATCTGCCGAAGGTAACAGTTATTAGTAGCTAAGACCATCACCATGGCTCCGAGCATAGATGGCATGATGTGATGATTCTTAAAGAAGAATCCATCGGTGTATACGGCTACCATGTCATGGTACAGTTGCGCGATGTCTACGTCGTTACCTTGCTCCAGTAGCTCCACGGTCAAACCATCAGGATACCAGGGAGGCTCAATAGCTCCGGACATATACCCCGTGTCAAAAACTATGTTTCCGTCACGAGGGCCGTCTAACTTTATCCAATGAGCTCCGTTATGGTCCCTAGAAATAATCTTAAAGACGTCACCACCACAGACAACGTACTCAGCGATTACTTTGCCTCTGGAATCTTTGATACAGTGGTAACCTTGACGTAATAAATTTTGATGCTTGATAGATGGGACACCTACGGACGCGCGCATGATAGCCTCGTTAGCATAGAAGCGTAGCGTTTTATCGATGGATTCCATACTCCCATCACCTTCTTTGGTAGTGGGATTGAGTATGAAAGCGGGCCATCCTACGTGGTCAATTATGAACTGAATTACGCCGCCAGAAATGATAGCGAGTTCTTTCATAACAGACGTAGGGCTATCAATTTTAAACGAGAAGACTGTTGGCTGGGTACGCCCGATACCTAGAAGCCTACGTTCTGACCCTGTATTATCCGTACCCACCATAAACATTATGGACTCGAGAGCTTCTTTAAACCGCGTGATGAATGCTTCTTCCGAAACTATGCTGTTGGTAAGTGCTCTCTTTAGCGGGTCAGGTTTTAGCGTAGGGTACTCTTCGCAAATACTATGAACATACGCTTCCCTGTCTAGCGGGTTTATAAGTACCTTACCTACGTCAACAGCTACTTCAGTAAGACCTCTGTAGTCAGTAGGGTCTATCTTATCTAGTTTGTCGCAGGCTCGTTCATACAGCCATCGACCTGAAGGCTGGTAGTTCTCTTCACGGTTTGTCCACAGTTCGAGAACTGTCTTATCTGGTCCGACATTTGCGTGGTGTACCGCGTTATCCGGGTCATCAGCAGGTGCTAACTTATCCCACGCATCATTACTAAAAACATATGAACGGAGCTTCGAGAATACTGAGAGCCATTTGTATACAGCTTCGTCTCCACTGGCACTGGTCTTCTCGTCTCCACCCTTGTCCGGAGCGTCACCAATAAACATAACGTCAGTAGCCATGCTACGTACTAGTGACTCTTCTGCTCCTTCAATGGTCCCTGTTCCACCTAGGCTAACAACTGGACCCCAAATATTACCTGTCT